>Ga0265332_10000232_pt1 | contig 44688 bp, 32 predicted proteins | sample 41926metaG_FD_202084 | JGI IMG/M metagenome (GOLD analysis project Ga0265332, IMG submission 202084) | Rhizosphere microbial communities from Carex aquatilis grown in University of Washington, Seatle, WA, United States - 4-19-26 metaG | ecosystem: Host-associated > Plants > Roots > Rhizosphere...
TGATAATGGCGTCTATACCAAGACATGGATTGGGATTATTACTTTCAATGCTTTGAAATCCTAGTAAGTATGTAACACGATGTAACTGGCAGTGGTTATTTCGTAATCCCCACGCGCGTGGGGATGAACCGGACGAGCTATCGGCCGCATTCCGGTTGGCCGCAGTAATCCCCACGCGCGTGGGGATGAACCGTTTTGACCGCACATATAATAAATGCGATCTATGTAATCCCCACGCGCGTGGGGATGAACCGACATTATTATAGACCCCACTTGGAAACAGGAAGTAATCCCCACGCGCGTGGGGATGAACCGAGGAGTTGTCGGCCGCATTCCGATTGGCCGCAGTAATCCCCACGCGCGTGGGGATGAACCGCCGAGATAAAAGCATTAGCGGAGTTGCAGAAAGTAATCCCCACGCGCGTGGGGATGAACCGGATACTGCCCGGTCGTTTGATTTTTCGATAGCGGTAAACCAATAGAAAAAGTTGTAACAGTGAGGAAGTAATGAGTTTCGATTTCGGAAAAGCGATAGCAGACATTGCAGCAAAATTTGATAGCTTTGCCAAGACCGGTTCTTGGATTCAGCTTGACTCTGGCGACGACTCCGGCATTATCGATTTGGGAATTGTATGCCACTATCGAGTACTTTCTTTAATTCCCCATTTTGATTCTACCGGAAAGCCACTCGACACAAAATTCTGGTTACTATTTTGTTTGACCGGATATGAGGACGAATCGCGTCACGGTCATTATTTTTGTATTTCCGATATTACGGAAACCGAGTATGGTTTCAATTTGACTGCTGTTGACGGTAAACGATTTATTATCGAAAGAATTGTTCCGATGGTTGACCGAGCGCACTCGGAACAGTGGAAAGAGTTAACCCGCCGGAAAAAAGAAAATCCCGACCTCTATGCGAGAATTGAAGAAGAGCTCTACCAGATAGCGATGGCAGCGATTAACGGAGGGACTGCGTGAAAGTACGATTTGTTATCGATACGATATTAGTCGATGTTCCCGGCGGAATCGATTACAAGCCAATCGGTGTGTGGGCAGTCGATGGTGAACGACCGCCAACTGGATTCGATTTTAAATACCTGCCCGGCAACCCTGAGCGAGAAGAGTTTGCGAATATCGTTGCCGAGCGCATTGTAGAAATAGGCGCACCGACATTACCCGACGGCTTTCTGGTATACCATCAAGCGAGCTATCCATCTCATATCGGCACATTCGGCGGTATTTACGAGGGCGATTATCCGTCGGTTCCTGCCTGTTGTGATTCAGTTTTACAACTAATCGAGCAGAACAAACTATCAACGCTCGGAGTCGGTACGTGAAAACAGTCGACCATATAGCTCTATCGCCTATATTTTTGTTGATAATGGCGTCTATACCAAGACATGGATTGGGATTATTACTTTCAATGCTTTGAAATCCTAGTAAGTATGTAACACGATGTAACTGGCAGTGGTTATTTCATAAAAAACAGGATATAACTCTTTGATATTTCTAATCAGGATAATGTAACTCGCATGTATCAATTGTTTTTCTTTACCGGTATTCTTTGTGCCAGAGTGATCTACCGAAGCAAGTTTTGAAGAGGCATTGTACCACTGACCCATCGTACTCGATGTTTTCGCTCTTGATGCTACAAGCAATGTACCACTGACACAGTTAGTAGTGTTGACATCAATACATTACACCCTTGATGTACCACTGACTTTTTTCTCTTTTTGCTCAGATTAGACTCGATCTTCTCAGATAAAGAAAGTCCGGATAGTGGATAGGGCAAAATTATCAATCGTATAGAACCACTGACCCTACGATTGAAACTTAAACGACAGTACTTCGTGATACATTCACAGAAAGGGGATTCTGCGACGGATTTTGCGAATACAAGTCATTGTTATTACACGCTCACAAGATTCGATGATTCTTCGATGCTTCTGTCACTTCTGAACCCGTTCGACGAAGCGTCCTCAGTTCCACAGCACTGCCTGCCCCCGCTACCATCATAAAAAAAGACCTACTGGTTTGGTAGGTCTTTTTTTGCTATATTGTGACGAATGTCATAACCCCGCTTTGACCATAAAAAGTGACCTTACTCCCATGCGCCTTTTGGGTCTGATCAGCTTGATGACTATCCTGAAACAGAGTCGGCTGGCAACTTGAGCTTCTCATTTCACACCGTGGAAGAGTTCTTTGCAAAGCCCAAACCGACTAACTTGAAGTTTACGAAAAGGAACTCCGAATGGCTGTTACCTTATGAGCGTTGGTCTTAGATTAACAAATCCTCCTGACGATTTGCTGTCAGTGAGTCAGGTTCGCTGTTTCGAGTGAATGCCCAGCGCAAAACGCGTTGGGCTTTTTTCATTGTTGATATTTTGTATCTACCTGCTTGCAACCACTGTGGAGTGCTCACGGTTGGTTTGATGCAACTACAGTGTTACATAATTGTCTTTGTGTTTCTTACGAGTAAAGAGTAGGTGTTCAGCCCATACAAACCTGCTTAAGGAGTTCAAGATGAAGCGATGGAATGCCATTTTGTCTTTTCTCACAATTGCGATTGTGGTTACAACAACGGCATCACAACCTGTAAATGGTTTGGTCGCATACTATCCTTTAGATGGAAGCACAGTTGATATCAGTGGAAACGCTCATAACGGGACACCTTACAATGTTTCAACCACTACCGATAGGTTCGGACAGGCTGGGGGAGCATATCACTTTAACGGTATTTCCAGCCACATCGATTTCGGTTCGTGGTTCAGCTATCCATATTTCACTCTTTCTTTTTGGATGAAAAGCAATTCTACGCAAGTGCAGTCGGCAACTATCATAGATAATGCTCATTTTGGTAATCGTTCGTTTTGTGTGGAAATGCAACAATTCAACCAAGCCTTGCTTGGATTTACGGCAAGTAATAATTCTGTGTCGGCTCAAGCTCAGTTTCCAGACTCTCCCAATCAGTGGCACAATGTGGTTTGTATAAAGGATTCTACTCAAGTCTCTGTTTATGTAGACGGGAGTTTTGTTTCATCCACAGCTTTTGCCGGTGCTACTTATTATAATGGAACACAGCAACTCAGTTTAGGACGTTGGGTTACTGAAAATTCTAGGTATTGGCAAGGAGACATGGACGAAGTTCGCTTTTATAATCGTGCTTTGACCTCTCCAGAAATCGCGATGCTCTATGAGTCAATCAACATTACCTACCCAAACGATGGTGAATCGTTCCATACCGGGATACAAGATACGATCCGTTGGTCGAGTGTTGGCATTACAGGCAATGTCCGCATTGATCTAAACCGTAATTATCCTTCCGCAACTTGGGAAACGCTTTTTGCAAATACCGCGAATAATGGTCAGACATTGTGGACAGTATCAGGATCATCTACTCCATTAGCAAGAATCCGTATTAGATCCGTTTCTGATACGACGATTGCAGATACATCGAATGCGAATTTTAGAATTTATACTTCGGGTGGAGTTAACTCAACCTCTTTATCTTTCAATGGCAGTAGTTCCTATGTTGAAGTCATTCCTTCCAGTGCTTTTTCTGGATTAGCTCAAATAACAATTGAAGGATGGATAAAAAAAACATCAAGTGGACCATTGGAAAATATTATCACTCTGATAGATGATTCTGATCCAGTGAATAACCAGACATTCAATTTTGAAAGACGAAGTGATGGTACTTTAGATTTTAGAATGTGGAATACTACAGGTCAACCCTATTTAACTATAAGCACTGCCGTTTTACCATTAGGGGTTTGGAATCATATTGCAGCGGTATTCAATGGTACTCAGCTACAAATATATATTAATGGAGTTGCAGAAACTCCTGTAACCTTTTCTGGAACAATGCGAACATCGGGCGGAACACTTCGATTTGGTAAATGGTGGAATGGAGACCCTTGGTGGCTCAATGCGAACTTAAGCAGCATAAGGATTTGGAATACGACCCGCACACAAGCACAAATTCAACAGAATATGTACTCCAATCTAACGGGCACAGAAACTGGTTTAATGGGCTATTGGCGTCTTAACGAAGGTGCTGGAACCACTGCATACAATGATGTACCGAATGGAGCTAACGGTACAATTTACGGAGCGAATTGGAGTACCGATGTGATCAATCCTAATCTTCAATTGACACGACCGAATGGTGGCGAGTCATTTTACATCGGCACATCTGACACGATTCGTTGGACGGCGAATCTTACCGGCACAGCTACAGTAAAACTCAATCGCAATTATCCAACTGGTGCATGGACGATCCTAACGAGTATTACCCCCCTGTCACAAGGATACTATCCGTGGTCAGTTTCAGGTCTGGCAACCAGTAATCTCCGCGTAGCCATCATTTCTAATCTTTACCCAACCTTTGTTGATACTTCCAACGGGAATGCGATTGTTCGTGCTCGCGCTTTGCAGATTACACACCCGAACGGTGGCGAACATTTAACGCTTGGGTTTCCTGACACGATTAGGTGGAATGCTTTTGGAACAGGTTGGACAACGCTTGGTATGAGTTATGCTGGTGCAAATGCCGATTCTATCAATATCCTGTCTGACAGTATTCCACAGGGAACGAATTTCTTCGTATGGACTCCGAATCGTTCCACTCAAACTGGACGAGTATATATCCTTGACAACTCTGGAATCGAGGATTGGTCTGATAACGACTTTGTTGTCATTGAACCGACGCTGTACCAATCAACCTACACCACCAATTTCGTTGGGACTCGACCTCATTCAACAGATTCACTGATGGTGCAAATCGCGAATCGTAGCAACCTCGCTTTCCGATATTCTACGCTTACTGGCGCATCAGGAATCAACTTATCAAGGCGTGTCGCAGATACCGATTCGTTGACGAATACAAATGACACACTTCGAATTTGGGTTCGTTTCACACCAGACTCGACTTTGACCTATCGGGATACACTGCGAATAACATTCGAGAGCCCGTACAATCCAATTTTGATTCCGATCAATGGACTCGGTATTGGTTCGTACGCAACATTATCGGCAAGTGCGCTTACATTCCCAACGGTATTGGAACCGACCTTCCGGGATTCGTTAACCGTTCGTGTGCGTGTTCAGGGAAACCGTCCTTTATCGAATGCAACGTGGATTACCATTCCATCTGGCCTGCCGTTTAGAGCATCCCCGAATCCCTTGACGACCACGAATGCTGATGACAGCGTATCAGTAAAGATTTATTTCGAACCTGCTGCACAGGGCACTTTTTCCGGACAAATCGCTTTGCTGAGTACTGCAGTCAACGAGGATACACTTCGATTGACAGTGACTGGAACATCGCATTATGTGCCAGCAACACCCGGTAATCTCAGCATTGTTACGCAAGGCGAGAACGCAGTCTTGAATTGGGCAAGAGTTGACACCTCGACCGGCGGTGTTCCACTCACAGTACAACGATACCTAATCTATTTCCGTAACAGCAATACGACACCATGGTATTTCCATGGGATTACGACCGGAGCGAACTCGACGACTTATACTCATACGGCAGTCGTCTCGTACAGCCCAGCGATGTATTACCAAGTAACCGCTTGGGTTGGAAGCGGTAGCAGCTCAGACAGCTTTGACAACTTTATTCGAGATCATCGCGGTCAATTTATTACAAAGGAAGAAATCGAAAGCTTATTGAGAGGATTGGGAACATCTTCAAGTAATATGAGAATCGACTCACACACTCATTAGTGTAAAGAAATCAAATCTACCATCAAGGAGTAATACATGTCTCGTAAAGTCGAACGCTGCGCAGAAAAGACAGATCTGATTGTGCGAAGTGTTACTGATGACATTGACGGTCCGCGAGTAGCAAAAGTCTTCTGCAAAGCATGCTTTGATGACAAATTAGCACACCGATTAAAGGGTAGCGTAATGTTTGAACTCACAGAAGCTGAAAGTCACGATGCACTGAACAATTCAGGCAATCAGTGTCAATGTGAAACAGAATGGGGTGAGAAGTTTTTAATTGATCTTTCTGGAGTGCACCGACATCGGTAGCCAACATTCTATATCAAGGAAGATGGAGAAGATCAGATGGGTCTCAATTTATCATTGAGCGATACTTCAAAAGATGTAGCGCACAGTCCAAATTACAATCTAACTTTGCAACTAAATCGTGATACTACAATCGCATCACATTGTGTTGCGAGTAAAACGATACCGGCTTATTCAGTAGCCAAAGACTTTATTGTCCCGTTGTATTGGCCATTGTTAGTTTTTGTAGTATTGATCATTTTTCGGCAAAGTGTCGCACAAACGTTACAAAACTTAAAACGGGTTAATATTGCCGGAACGATTGTAGATTTTTATCGAGATGGAGACACTGCTGACCCTTCTAATGTCTCTAAACCGGAACAAATAAACACTGAAATACCTGAACCTTCCCCTAACAGAATGGAATGGAAGATATTAGCTACAATGATACATTACCAAAGGGTTCATCATGGTGAAAATCAGAACGCGAGGTGGACTTTTACTTTAGGAGCATTACATCCTGAATTCAACGAGTTTACAAAGGCGATCAGACAGTTGTTTGCTGCTGGATATGTTGGTCAAGTTCCAGAAACAGGACAGTTTTGCCTAACTGATGTCGGACTAAGATGGTGCATTGATAATGAAAGTAAACTAAAAAACTCAATTCGATTTTCCTTTTAAGTGTTTAATCGAATGACAATCCCGGTAATTTTACAAAGCGTGTGGTAATTTCATTATTAGTATAGGTTATCGAAACTTTCTCAACAAACGCCCTAATCAACAACCGTTTCTCTTCAATCGCCCCTTGCTGAAATGCAACTGGAAATTGTTTTGCCAGCTCAATCGCTTGCTCTATCACTCTCCCGATTTCCAATTTCTTTGCACCAGCAGCTACAAGCTCCAGTTGCTTTGACTCAAGCACTTTCACTTCCCGTTTCAATTCTGTCAATCGAACATCGACAAAATCCTTGTTGGCACTGGTAAGGTTGTCGATCAGGTTATTGGTGATCGATTTGATCTCGCGCATTCGTGCGTCTACCTGATCGAGTTCGATTCCGTTCTGCGGAGTCAACTCTTGAGCTACTTGATCGATTTTCTCTCGCAGCGATGCTAGTCCTTCTGGTGTTCCGAAATTCGCCTGCAGCATTTCATCGATCTTCTCGACCACCAAATTCTCTAGCTTCTCTTTTGGAATCAAATGTCTTGGGCAAACTCCAGCACCTTTGGTGAGAAAACCGTTGCAGGCATAATACAGGTTCTTGGTATTGGAGCCGTCTTTCTTTCGCCGCCCCTTCATGATAGTATGACCGTTCCAACTGTGACCACAATGTGCGCATTTGATGAGACCAGTCAGAAGGAATGGCGAGCGGGCACCGCGACCGACATTGCAAGTATTCGCGATTCCGAACTTCGCAGTATTCTCTCGTCGCTTTTGCGATTCTTCGAAACGAGTACGAGTAATAATTGCTGGTTGCGAATCGCGAGTTACGATCCAATCTTCCTCGCCATTCCGGTATGGGGCATGTCCGGGAAAGTTCCGAATCGATACAGCAGCTCCATTTTCAATGCGATGAAATTTACCAAAGGAAGTCCGGTTCCAAACCATATCTCCGACATACACTGGATTCTTTAGCATGCATGCTACGGTCGAACCGCACCATCCTCGTGAACGCGGGATGACTCGATTGTTACCAAATGGTGATGGAGTGCCCAGCTCGTTTAACCGCTTCGCGATTGCCTTAAAACCGAATGCTTCCACGACGTACCATTCGAATATTTGCTTTACGAGTTCGACTCGCTCTGGAGAACTTAGTACCAATCGTGAGCGATCTTTCTTCGTGAATTGTACGGCATCTCCTTTGGGAACGGAGCGTACGACATTACCATTTTCATCGATGACTTGTCGAGAACCGTCGGATTGAAATCTGACAATGCAGATGAATTCGTTATTGCCAGTACTGTATGCTAAATCGTATCCATACGGCGGAACTCCACCGACCCACCACCCGCCATCTGCTCGTGTCAATAATCCTCGTATGGTAACTTTCGAGAGGTCTTTGAGTTCCTGTCGGGCTTGCCATTGCTTCACCGGGCGGAGCAGATCGTCAGTGTCGTCTCCGTTGAATCCTTCCGATACATAGATGATCTCGATACCGCGCGTCTTGAGCTGATGCCGGTAGTATCCTGCTTCGTCATTATCGACTCGACCGAACCGTTTGATGTCATACACAAGCACATGCTTGAAGGGACAATCTTTTCTCTTCGCATCGCCGATGAGTTTCAGGAATGCTACACGCTCACTTGATGTCGCACCCGAGATTGCATCATCGGTGTAATAATTGAGCAGATCAAAACCCTGTTTTAAGGCATACGCTTCGATGACACGACGTTGATCGCCAATGGATTGTTCCTGCCGATCAGTCGAACGACGAAGGTATCCGACTGCCGGTTGGTACGATAGACTGTTACGAACCATGCTAATTGACTCCTTTCAAAACCCCGTTATTAGGGGTTGACAGGGTCGCATCACAGGTCGCGGAAGTCAAGGGGAACACAGAGTTTCTACTATCGGGGTGGTTGCGAGTACCGGCATCGGTCGGAATCGTTAACGCGGCTCTTACGCACCATCGCGCATACACCAACAATGCATTGTTCTGTATCTCGATTTCCATACCAAGTGGCGCTCGGTACTCGGCACTGAAACTTAATGATGTGTCGTCGTTTTGATTTGTGTTCATGAGATGATTGCGCTAACTCCTTCACCTCTTGTAAATGCAACCCCCGTGCCAAGTTTTTCATTACTGATTCGGAGAATCGAAATCAACTAACTCCAGTATTTGCAAGCAAATCTCCATTCTCGATTTTCATCGATTCAATTCCACACCAACCCTGCCTAATTCAAAATGACGTAGCTCAAAGCCAGTATTGGCGTGAGGCTAAGTCAAAATGACTACTCCAAAACCGCTCAAAATAGTCAAAATGACTACTTCTCGGGTATGTAGCGGGTTCCGATTCGGTGTACTCAAACTCTACCAAATTCTCATCTCTTGGAATTTCCACTGGTTACGTTTTTCAGAATCATGTTGGCACGACAGTTGCCTTAATAGGGGTTATGCAGACATCAAAAATTGCATGTCGTTTCAAAGGCAGTCGGGAGGTTTCCCAGTGTTCGTGAGTTTAGAAGAAGAACAAATCGAGAAGAGAACAGTTTCGCTGATTCAGATTCGCGACCGCATTAGTGCTGACCTGCGGAATCTGCGTGCGGTTAATGGTTGCGATTCCACTCGGATACAACGCATTGAGTCACTCGAGCGGGAATACGAGGTCGTGCAAGCGGAAATCATCAAGCTGGATGCTGAAGAACGCGAATTAGCGCAGATCAGAATCAGCCGAAAGGGATTTGAATGAAAGAGGAAAAACCAACGGTACGATTCACCGATGCGATCTGTATCGAATTGACACCGGACGAAACGGATTTGCTGCTCCTAATTCTAAATGATGCGCGAGAAAAACTCCCGCTGTCAGTCGATGCCGAGCTGTACCGAGAACTCATGCGCAAACTGGGAACGATACATGAAGTAAGGAAAAATCATGAGTGACCATTGTGTGGAGTTGCTGCAACATTATTTCTTTTCCCGCACCGATAAAGTTGCGTTCCGTACTTCATACGGAAAACCGCATCCGGCAGACGCCGGTGAATCGCTTGTCGATCTCTTGACAGCGCACGTCCGGGGTAAGGATGTTCCGCCAGTAACAGTTCATTACCGGAACGGCAACGGAGAAGAAAATAGAACCGGTCACTTTCGCATCGGCTCTTATACTCCTAACAGTGACGGTTTAACGAAATGGCTCTGTATCGATTTTGATGGCGGTTCCGATCATCCGAACGGATTAATCGATCCCCGGCAAGCGGTATTGCTATCACAGCAACGGGCAAACGATTATGGAATTCCGGCTTACATCGAATGTTCCGGTGGTGGAAGCGGGTGGCACTTATGGATCTTCTTCGATCCAATGGTTCCGGCTTTTTTCTCCAGGCAATTAGGTCTGCTGCTTTGTCCTACCGGAATGCCACTCGCCAACGGAGAATTTGCCGATGCATCGGTCAATCGTGGAATCGAAGTATTTCCGAAACAAGCGAAAATCAAACCGGAGGGTTTTGGGAATTTGCTGTGGCTGCCGTGGTGGCATCATGCGAAACCGGGCGGTAACGAATTTTATGTTCAATCGATGCTCGGTCGCTTCGATCCATTGTTGCCCGAACAATTCGAAACGGTTACCCTGAAACAGATCGAACAGACGTTAGCGACACACCCGCGCATTGCACCAGAATCTGTTCCGACACGTCGGCACACTCATTCGGCACCACAGCCACATGCTGCGAAAACGACCACAACTGAATGGGACACCTGGCGAAAGACCGCGCTTGAGAAACTTTCGCTTGAAGATGTCTATGGTGAATTCTTAACTGGCAACCAGTCGGGAGCAGAATGGCTTGAGTGCCGCGATCCCAGCTCACCAAGCGGTGACCGTAATCCTTCGGCGGGAGTCGCCACCGGCACCGGCACTGTCGAACGAGGATCGTTCCATTCGTTTCTTAGCGGTGAGACGATCTCGCTGTTTGATTTTCTGATTCGATCTGGAAAAGCAAAAGATTTTCGCGATGCATGCAACTGGGTATCGCACCAAACCGATACTCCGCTTCCGGTCAAACAACCATCGATAAAAAAAATCATTGACACACTTCCCGATATAGTAGTAAATAACCGGCAGCTTTCCGCGATTCTATCCGATACTTGGAATGCTTTGGTAACGGCGAACGAGCCACCTTCGCTTTTCCGGCGGGCAAATCATCTGCTACGCATTAAAGTCAGTTCCAGCGAAGACAAAGCATATCCCTACATCCTCGACGAAGTCGATATCTTCGGTTTATTGATTCGCTCGGCTCAGTGGGTTCGCACCACGGAAACTGGAATCTCTGACAGCTATCCGCCCCACGACATTGCCCGGGATATCACTCGGGAAATCGACGAACGAATCCCCTGGTTCGATGCGGTGGTGCAGACTCCGGTATTTGCCGGAAATGGGACATTACTCAACAGCTCCGGTTATTATCCGCATGACAAATTATTTGTTCATCTTCCCGCCACTTTGCAAGGAATCTCAGTTCCTCCACACCCGACAAAAACCGACATCGATTCGGTACGCAGATTATTGTATGACGAGGTGTTCGTCGATTTTCCGTTTGCTACCAATACTGACCGCTCGCATGCGATGGCGGCTTTGCTGCTCCCGTTTGTCCGGCAGTTGATCGATGGGTGTACTCCGCTTCATTTATTTGAGTCGCCTGTACCCGGTTCGGGGAAGGGATTACTCTGTAACATCATCTCGATTGTAGCAACTGGTGAAATTATTGCTGCGCGAACTATTCCGAATGATGAAGACGAATTTCGTAAAGCGATCACTGCCGAATTGCTCAAAGACGATCCAATTATTCTGCTGGATAATGTCAATGAGTATAAAACCCTCAACAGCACCAACCTTGCCACCGTATTGACATCGACGATCTGGTCGGACCGCTTGCTCGGCGCTACCAGTAAAATATCGATTCGCAACCAGGCACTCTGGCTTATGACCGGCAACAATCTGAAAATGGCATTGGACCTAACGCGACGGATGATTCGTTGTCGCATCGATCCACATCTCGAACAACCCTGGCTGCGAGAAAAGTTTCGTCATACCAATCTACCGTTATGGGTGCGTCAGCATCGCCGGGAGCTGGTGCAAGCGATTCTGACAATGATCCAAGCCTGGGTCGACAAAGGAATGCCGCTCTTTGCCAAACCGCTAGGTTCGTTCGAGAACTGGTCTCAAGTCATCGGCGGAATTCTCGAAGTTGCCGGGATACCCGGTTTTCTGGGCAATCTCCAATCGCAGTATGATTCCGCCGATTCCGAACATGCGGTGTGGCGGGAATTTGTGATCAGTTGGTGGGAAAAGTATCGGGAGAAACCAGTTAAGGTTTCCGACCTGAATGATTTCTGCGAAACTAATGATCTATTAACCGGACTGCGCAGTGACGGTTCCCCCCGCTCGCAACAAACCAAACTGGGGAATGCTTTGAGGCGATTGCTTGAACGCAATTTTGCCGGTTACCGCATTTTGCAGGCCACTGAAGGAGTTAAACAAAGCCGTCACAATTTCTATTTCCTCCAGCTGGAACCGCTCGAAAATGATTCCGTAAATGGAGCGGACCAGTCATGATCTATCGACTGGAATCTCTAATGGTGCAGACCTCAAGAAATCGTAACCTATTGGTTTCTCGTATAGGTCTGCTGAGGTATGCACCAAGGTATGCACAGCGAAACCCGCTCCAGATGCGGTTCTCCAGCTTGGTGCAGACCTGTGCATACCTGTTCGATACCCCTCACGCAGATGCGCGCACATGCATGTATGCGCATGAGCATTACCCCCCATTTGAGGTATGCACAGGTCTGCTCGGTCTTATAACTAACGATTCTATCGATAAGTGTGAGTGCATACCTCAAATTACGAGGTCTGCACTCGACCGTTGAGGTATGCACTAGGTATGCACCAAGTAAGAACGGGAATGAAAGAGAATAGAGTAATATAAAATGACGAAATCCAGTAAAGACAAGGCTTCCAACAAAAACAACCGCGCCAACAAGCCCGCGCTACCGGCTGAAATTCCCGAAACGCAAGCGAGGGTTCGCGAAAATACGACGATGAACAGCAACCAGATGTGTGGCGTTCCTACCCGTAAGGGTGAAAAGTGCCAGCAACCAGCTCTGGCAAACGGTCGTTGTCGTTTTCACGGCGGGAAACTGTCTGGAGTAATCATGGCTCGCCCCGGAAATCGCAATGCAGTAAAGCATGGCGCATTTCTGCCGGAGATTCAGGATGAGCGCGAACAGAAAGCGTTCGATCTGTTCCTGTCCGATCTGTACGAAGTCTTCCCGGATTTGAATAAGGCGAGCGATCTCAGGCATGCGCAGCTTGCCGCGATTACCTATATCCGTTTGCTACGTGCGCTTTGGGGCGATGCATCCAGCTCAACGATTGACGATCTATCCCGAGCGTTCACGCGGCACCTGGCGGCAATACGGGTAAACCGTGACCAACGGGTTAGCGAGACCGATGGCAACGCAGGTCCAAAGTCGCCTGCCGAATATGCCGTCGAGATCATTCAGCAAGTTCGGATGTTTGCCAAGGGCGGTGCTGTTCCAGCACCGGTCGATCCTAACCTGATCGGACTGAGTTATGAGCAGTAGCATGAAATTCACAAAATCCGGCAAATATTCATCGCAGACAGTCGGGATTCCGTTACGAAGAATCAAGACTTACGAGCTAAGTCTTGGAATCTCAAGCGCACACTCAACAGTCTGCGATTGCTCGGAGCGATCTTCGGCACAGCTGGAAATCGGGATTTCTGGTGGAATGGCAACATGTGTCGGCTGTGTCCGGAACGTGTCGACCGGTTTCTTCGGTCGGAATTTCAAAGACTTAGCAAATTGCGCAGACAGTGTCTGCCCAATTTCTGGTGCCGTTCCCGAACAGAAATATGGAACGTCTGTTTGCACATTCCCCATAACTCGTGATAATTCCAATCGCATTAAAATGTTTCCGACATGTTCTGTGGAATATGTTTCGGATCGGCGCCAGATGGCCCGGGTCGACCCGGTTCATTCGCGGTCTGCCAAGGGTCGGAATAGTCTTGCAAGGGTCTGCCGGGTCAAAACAGGGTCGCAACAGGTCGCATTCAGGGTAAACCGAATCGATCCGGTCGCAGATGGGCTCGCCTGCATACCGCGAAACGACAACGGCAAAGCTCGGAAGGAAAACCGACGGGTAGCCCCAAAGGGGGTATCCGGCACGGTATTAAGATCGAAAATCCGAAGAGCGCCCTTCCATCGCGGATTCGAGTGCGTCGTCGGTAACGTGAGCATAAATCTGGGTATGGACGATACTGCGGTGACCGAGCGCTTTCTGCACCACCAGGATATCGTGGTTTCTGGCATACAACGATGTGGCGAATGTATGCCGGAGTTTATGCGGTGTAATCGGTTTGTTGATTCCGGCGAGCCGTACCCACTTCGACACAAGGATTTGAACGCCCCGGGAAATCAAGCGACCACCCTGCTGGTTGATGAAAAGTGCGTTGCCGTCGGTATCAGTCACGAACTTCGAACGCTCCCCTTGGATGTATTCGTCAATCGCTGTTCGGGTTGTCGTTGGCAGAAATTTCCGAATCGGACTGCCGCCCTTCTGGTGCCGGATGAACAGATGCTTTCCGTCGATATTATCGATGTTGAGTATCCTGCATCAGCATTAGGAACGCCTTACCCACTCAATATTCTTGCAGTTTCTGAAGCATTGCGTAGTGAGCGACTGAAACGACTAATCGTGACTAACATCGGAGAAAAGCAACTCGGACGAAGTTCGGCTTGTCAAGCTGCACTTGGAGTGGCTGCTGCCGGTGTTGATGCAGTGAAATGTGGTCTTGCTGAACTCGAACTCAGACAAGCAATATATTTAGGACAGAATATCGTTCGGACGATCAAACACTGGTATCCGAAAAAACAAGTAATACCTGCGGTTTTTGCAGATAAAGATCTGGTAGAGATTCTTGATCCAATGACTGATGCCGGGTCCAACGGTAATCTTGCTGCCAACTCTCGTGCGCAGTTTCGGACGGTATCCTTGTCGAGTAAAAAAAGCAAAGATTGTTCGCCATCGCCGACAAATTTCTCGACCGCTGCGTACAGAATTTCATTCTTTCCCTCCGGTGGATCGGAAAGTATGAGTTCATCACCGGTACTCCGATTATTCATCGAGCGGTAATGAAACACCCCTTGGTAGATATACCCGAGACGAAGCTCGATCGGACGTTGATTGAATTGCAGGAGGTCGATACCGAGCCACTGATTCACGATTTGATTGTTTCCGAGTACCGCCGATAAGCCGACAATCTGTGGCGCATTCTTCTGCATCCGCAGGTGCGTCAAGATCATTTCCAGTGTTGCACCACGACCGCTGTCTGCCAGCATTTGAAGCTCATCGATCACTACCAGTCCGAGACTGTCAAGAAAATGTTCGTTGCTATTCAAGAGCTGGAAGAATTTCTCATATACGATGATCGCGATCTCGTACGCTCCATTCTCAATGTCCGTGTCAAATTCTTTGCGGTCCCGGCTTGATACCACAACTCGAATCCCTTGCCGCTCGTACATCTGCTTGAATGTGAGAAACTTCTCCTCAGCGATAGCCTTGAGCGGAACTAAGAAAGCGGTCTTACGTTTTTTAATCGCTTGATATACCGCAGCAAGTTCGCCGACAAAAGTTTTACCCGATGAGGTCGGTGCCGAGACGATCATGCTGTTGCAGTTGAACAATTTGTACTGTTGTATTGCCTGCTCTTGGATTGGCTGCAGGTCTGAGATTCCCATTCGCTTCCAGTTCATCACCATGTCTTCCGGGAAATCGTATTGTAATAGTTTTTCGATTCGCATGTTCCATCCTGTTCGAAAATAAGTTAAAGCTCTTTACGAAAACCGCGTTCCTTGACGAGCGGCTTTTACTGATTCATCAAATTGTTATCAAGACGCTTGGATGAGCGCCACTCCCAAGCGGTCGGTTTCCTGTTGCCGGTAATTGCGGGAGATTGCCATCGTCGCGAGATACTTCATCGTCCCCTTGCCGTACTTCCGGTTGAGTGCAGTAACCGTTCGGGTTAACTCGGCAGCACGTTGTTCCGATTCATAGGCGACAAAGAGATCAATATCGAATGTTCCGTTCGGATCGATCTCAGTGATCACACCGGTGCCGCGATAGACCGTATTGCGGTGAAAGCTTCGTATGAACATTCGCCTGATGGCAGCAACGATCACTGCATGGTTGTTGGTCGGATAGGAAAGTTTTTCGCTCGCGACATCGAAGGTGAAATCTTTCCTGCGCAGAAAAATAGAGATTCGTTTGGTATAAAGTTCGTCGTCGACCAGTAACGCGACCACTTTTGCAGCATGATGTGAAAGAGCGGCATAAACTACAGCGGGATTGGTCGTCTTGAGTTCGAAATTTGCCGTGCGCGATACGCTCTTCGGTGGTGCCGACTCAGTACTAATTGGAGAGATACAATGTCCGTGTAACTCAAGCCATAGATCGGCGCCGTTCTTTCCCATCCATTGGATAACGGTTTCCATGGGAAGATTGTAGAGATCGAGTGCCCGCTCAATTCCTCGTGCTTTCAGTTGCGGACCACGACGACCACCGATCCCCCAGATGTCATCGATAGCACGATCCGCGAGAAAATCGATTAACGTTGCATCATTCACCACAAACAGACCATCCGGCTTTTTGTAATCCGATGCGAGTTTCGCGATTGTCTTCGTTGTACCAATCCCAACCGATACAGTAATGCCGACTTCCTTGCGAATCCGGTTTTTGATCAGCATGCCCAGTTCATCCTGAGTCATGCCGTAATAGGTATCGAGACCAGTTAGATCAGTGAATGCCTCATCGATACTGTACTCTTCTACCAGTGGAGAAATGTCTCGCACGACCTCAAATATCTGCTTACTGACTTTACCGTAGCGAGCAAAGTCGGCAGGAATGAACAGCGCATTCGGCGCTACTTTTTTGGCATCCCACTTCGATGTTCCAACTTTCACGCCAAGCGGTTTCAATTCGTAGCTGCGGGCAATCACAAATGCATCGAGCGACGACAACACCGCCACTGGAACATTCTGCAACTCAGGGTGCGCCAGTCGCTCCGCAGCGACATAAAACGAATCGGCATCGAGATGTGCGATGATATTGCTCATGATGCCGGTTTCCGAAAACGACGCGCTAGTCCGGTCACCACACCGACAATCGCGATATCCGAAGTCGGTCGATACGGTTGTTCATTGCGACGGGAGCCATACAAGAAGAAACCCTCGCGATCTCTCCCCAGAAACCGGATCAGATACTGACCATCGATCTGTGCCAGTACGACTTGTCCCGGTGCTGCTTCATTGCTTCGTTCAACAATTACCAGATCGTTCGCATTCACCATACCGCGCATACTGTCGCCATTCATCTCGATGAACATCGTATTGAGCGGATGCTGCACCAGATACTTGTCCAGCGAGATGCCGTCGGAAATCATATCCTGCGCCGGTGAAGAGAATCCGACTACCTGCCGTTGCATCAATCACTCCACTTCCCGGTACACACCAATCACGACACCCTGGATTTGACAATTCTCGGCAGATACGATGATGTCTTTGTGTCTGCGATTTTCCGGGTGCAACCGGATCGTTCCATCTTCCATCGGATAGAACCGCTTGATAGTTACACTGTCATCAATCAATGCCAGAGCAATCTGCCCGGAGTCCGCTATCGTCTGCGGTTTGATAATGACTTTATCGCCCGGCATGATCCCGGCATCGACCATCGACTCCCCTTGCACCTCAAGAGCGAAGGTCGCCCCACGTCGCAAGAAAATGTCGTCCAGCATGATTACACCAATCCGGTTTTCTACTGCCAACAGGGGCAAACCTGCCGCGACCCTGCCAATAACTGCCACTTGGTTCGGACGAAACTGCTGCCCTTCGTCGTCAATAACGACAAGTGATCTGGCAGGTCCCTTCCGCAGAGCTTTCAGGTAGCCTTTTCGCACCATCGCACGGATGTGCAAATCGGCGTTCTGAGGAGTCGTGCCGAAGTGAACGCCCATTTCGGCGAGCGTCGGAGATCGCCCTTTCGAGGAGATGAACTTAACGATCCACGTCAGATACTTCTGTTGCATTGGTGACAAATCGAGACGAGACATGACGCCTCCTTTCATTGTATCCAACATACTTGATATATCTCAAGTATCCTACTCAGAGACAAGGAATCGACTCCTCTTGCGAAAGCGAAGTAAGGAGAATTCAAGAGTTAGAAATTGGAGGAAGTTCTCGGAGAGGTGATGTAGGTAATTGACTCAAGTTAATGCAGTACTTAAATAACCATCGTTTTCCAATTAATCATCTTTTTCCAACATGTGCTGGCAATGAGCGCAGATTCCGTCTTCGTTTAATTCGGATTCTGGAATTTCTGTCGCGCACCACCGGCAGACTCGTTCAACCGAGCCACCACAGAATAAGCACTCATCATCTTCCAAGTGGTATGTATCGTTTGAGCATATCGGACAGGTTGTCGTTACGGGATTGCCACCATCATGGATTGATTCAATATTATCCGACGCAAACAAATCATTAATTACAACCGGTAAAATCTCGCAACTTGACCAGTGTTTCTCACAATCACGACAGAATAATTCAATTTTCTCGTCAGGTTCGTCTGTAGATTCTACATCAATTAATCCTGATCCACATTCAGGGCAATGAAATTCTTTAATCGCTTCTTCAACCCACTCATTGCGCCAATTAATAGTTACTAACCGTTTTTCACATTCAGCTTTTTCTTTCTCGTAAACTTCGGCTACTTCAGTAAGCGTGCTATATGTTTCTCCACCAAGAAGGGCTAATGGATCTTCATCTAAGTGAGTGCGGATGAAATCTCTAATCACAACGAAAGAATCGGCAATCATTTCTCGAACTGATCCATGTGATAAATACGTACCGCATTATACCAATTGTGGCAAAATGTGTTTGTATCTTTTATATCGAGTGGCAGCGGTGTAAATCGAGGTAGATTTACTTGCAGGTCTCCTTTGAGTAATGCGTAAGGTCGCGATGATAATACAACACGTGGTTTGGTGTATTTTTCCAGAAGGTCAGTTACAGCTTGCAGAAGTTGATAGCGGAGAGTTTCATCTGCAACCTCATCAAGCGCATCAAACAACAGAATTGTGTTTTGTGATTCGAGTAGATCGTAAGCAACTCTCAGTGATTGTTGCTCACTAAGTATATGTGTACCAAATCCGACTTGAAATTCAGCGGAAAGAAAATCAGCCACTAGACCCACGCGTCCACGTATCCCATGACGCTTAAGAGCCTCAATCCTTTCGGCTAGTCTCCGAAAACGAATGAAAATAGGAATCAGTGGCTCTTCTGGGAGACCGCAACCAAGGCGAGCAAGGCACCCTGCTTCGTCTTCCAAAGCTGAGATCGTTGCTAACCAACGTAGCGTCATTGTTTTGCCGCAACCCTGCATACCAACTAGTACAAATCGACGGTTCTCCTCCAAAACATTCTTCAAATCAATGGCTGATTCTATGCTTGCTTGCGAATCTGAATGATCAGATGGATCATTGTCGAGAGCTTCTATGAGCGAACGTCTATGAGGACGAGAATCATCTCTGGTTTTCTCTCTGTCCTCTAACGGAAGAAGCTTCAAGGGAACATATAGTGAAGGAAGATCAGCATAAACCGTGGTTGCAATATCGAGGCCATATACTCTTAATGTTCGAAGTGATTTTACAAGTTCGGCTCGATAACCTTTCCAAAAATCAATCTCAGGTTTATTGCCTGTAACAATAAAGCCCGCCGCGGCTAGAATGTTACGATCAATGCCATCGTCCAGTAGTTGACAAATGAGGCTCTCGAAAGTATGGTCGGATTTTGCTTTTGTACTTACGTGCTTACTTTCGGTCACTATTCGAATAAGACTGTTCGCAAAATCTGTAGTATTCAATCCTAATGTTCTTAGTGTCTGTACGATCCAACCATACATTTCTTCTACGTCGGGAAGTTGAACTGCGTGCACTACTTTGAGAAACTCAAGTAAATCTGGATCGGTATTAGATATTGATAAGCGGGTAGATATTTGTTTGAGATCGCTGACAGAATCTTGAGTTGCCTCGCCACGAATAAACTCTGAAATCGTTCTGGATCTCAGCGCTGCATCGCAAATGATAGCCAATGGAGCAACTCTTCCATTACTTGCGAACTGCAAACTTACCTTATTTTGAAATTCCGACTTATTATCTTTCCATTGTTTCCATAACTGATTGATCACACCATTCGATATTAGCTTTGGCACTGACCAAATCTCATTGGTAACGGTTTCCTTGATTTGAGTAAAAACCCATTTACCACTACGTAGTTTGACGATTGAATCATCAACGTGAACTGATTTCGAACCGTGACCAGTCTCGAAATCAATTTCCTTTTTTTCCCATAGCACTTCTACAATGGGATCGCGGTCACCCATGAGCATTTTGGATAACTGCCAAGCGATATAGACATCCTGAAAATCGTAGCCAGCACCACCAGCTCTACCACCGCTTCGACCTCGTGGACTATTACCACGTGGATTCGAACTCTTTTTTTGAATGTTGGACTTGGGCACTTGTGAGACCTCACGTGTTGATAAGTTCAATCTGACTGTTACTTCGTTGTGTGTCTTGCACGGCTTTTGTGATTCGACAGTTCTATGATAAGTTCTCGAACTATATCTTTTTTTACTTCTCCGAAGCGTCCGTGACCATCAAGTTCCTCACAAGCGGCTTTGCGGACACAGATGACATCAACCTCAATTTTTACGAGGTAAGCCAATTGATCTTTTCGAATACTGCCAGCTACCCATGCCTCTTTACCCAGCTTATGCAACAGCTGAATCCACTTTCGGAGGTCTTGCTGTGGGTAAAGATCGAGCAGTCCAATCCCTCGTGACTTATCGTAGGTGTCTATTAAGAGACCATCAGCACCACTTTCACGAACAAGTTCGATGCCAACGGAACACTTTTTCTCGATGAGATTGCCGATCTGTCATTGACGCTTCAAGTCAAGCTCTTAAGAGTGTTGCAGGAGCGAACGTTTCGGCGTGTTGGTGGGACAAAACTTCTATCATCCAATGTCAGAATTATCACAGCTACAAACAAAAATCTTCATGATGAGCGGGAACAGAAAAGATTCCGGGACGACCTCTACTATCGGTTGAACAAGATAGTGATTGTAATTCCTCCACTTAGGGACAGACCTGAAGACATTGAGAAATTATCGTATCATTTTCTAAGAGCTTTGAATGTGAGCATCGAATACGTACTTTTAGGTGATTCTGTTGGCGAATTAATGAGTTACTCATGGCCTGGTAATATCCGAGAACTTGAGAGTGTCATGCTCCAGTTATCTATGGCATCGCCCACTCGAATGATTGAACCCATGGTAGTAAGATCGATTCTTCACCCTGATGTTCGATCTGGCGCGTTCAGTGGATTACCTACACTGAACCTTGCCCAGCACGAACAGAAGGCGATAGCTGAGGCGCTTCGACTGAGCAAGTCACAGGGAGAAGCGGCAAAATTACTCGGCATATCGCTGTCCAGCCTTAGAAGAAAAATTGATACACGCTTGCGTCAGGTAACTGAATAAAATGAAGCACTGGAAAACAACTAGGGGCAGTAGTCTCTCTCTCATTTTTTCGAGGGTACTATGAATCGCTGTGAATCAGTCGTCGGTGCAGATGAAATTCGCAATGAACTGCGCACTTTCGTCTCTGGTACGATCCACGATCTTACCGATACTGTTATTATAGACGAACTCGGAATTTGCCAGGGACAAGCACGCGTTGACATGGCAGTCGTTAATGGTCGACTTCACGGATTTGAAATAAAATCCGACAAGGATAACCTTCGCCGACTATTGAGACAGATCGATATTTATGATAAAGTGCTTGACGAAGCAACCCTTGTCGTTGGTGAGCGATATTGCAATGCTGTTGTTGGCATCCTACCTGAATGGTGGGGTTTGGTTCGATTTGATACTGCTGACGAAAAAGTAACTTTTACTGAGATTCGTAAACCTGCTAATAATCCTAAACAAGACCCACGAGCTTTGGTTGAGCTGCTCTGGTTGGATGAAACTAAGGCGTTTCTTGAAAGAAAGTCTGCGATGCGAGGTTTGCGGAATCGACCGAAACGAGAATTGTGGGACAAAGTTTGCGAGTGTTTTGAGCTGGAAGAAATAGCAAGCGAAGTTAGGACAATACTCAAGCTTCGGGCAATGACGAAAGTTGCTGAAGTACTGTAGTCAGATGATGGATTGTACCAATCCGTCTCCAAATTTCAGGTGATCCAAATCCTTTATGTCCTATTGATGCTTTTTTGATAGAAGCACATCCTTCACAATGATCCGACCCCAAGTATAAATCCTTTAAACTCCCACTGTACAACCGATCCGCTAATCGGGGGAACTGTTCTTTGGCAGATTTTGACGGTGTTTTAGTGCTGACGCCTCTAATTATTAACCAGCTTTCTTCTTGTGCATATCTAATTGCTGCTGAAACTGGATGTATTCTGAAGTCGAAACCTTCTACACCGCTTGGGTGCTGAATCGCACAATCACTAAACAATGGGAGTCTCGTTAATGAATGACGATTCCTGTAAAAGTTATCCCGCCATGAAAGCCACTCTGATCTCTCGAAATTGCCACTTGAATCTCGTTTTACAGCTGATAGCTTTTTCGGAAAAGAGCAAGCCGAAAGGACGAAGGTTCTCCATTTTGAGTGATATGGTACGGCAGAAAGAAAAGACTCACTCATCGCACAGATTCCATCTACAATCATAGTGTCTACCGCTCCCAAGTCCATAATGAGATCAATACTTTCTGGTGCAAGCGTATGTTTATCGACGAATCGTATAATATCTCGATTCAGATTTCCGTTTTCGAGTTCGGCTTGCGATAATCGAAGTGCAATACCTCGATCCTTAAATCTAATCGCAGGTTCGACATCATGACTACGAGATACGCTCGTCACAGGCACAAATGCGATACCCATTTGTTCGGCTCGGGTAAACACAGTTGCTGCAATATTATCAGCTCTGGAGAGTGTCGATAGCTCTCTGGTATCAATAAAACACCGTTGATAATACTTGGTGCAATTGACTAAATCGCGAAAGGCATTCGTTAAATGTGCAGAAGGAGACTGTTCTACTGAGCATTCAACAAACTCTAATAATGGCGTGATTCGGTTGTGAAGTGAAGGCGCAATCGATTCCAAAGCGGTTTTTTCGCCCCGCTTGACCTTGAGAATAGGAAAATATTGATTATGCGCTGGTATCAAATCCAACACTCCCTTACAAGTTCATTAACTCTAGTGGAACCAAATCTCTCTGAAGTGAATCTCTATATGATTGCAATCCCTCGATTGGATCAGGATTCAATGATGAAAAGCAGATTTGTACCATTTTATCAAGGTCCGAATGTTGAGCTATTTTGCCTCTGACTTCTTCGATGGAAAGCTGCTCACAAAGAGATAGTAGTACTTCCTCGATTGTCAAGATTTTTCCGTTCAATGCGTCAGTACTTCCCGCTACCTGTAATAATGCCCTCAACGATCTTTTATCGTTCGTGATGACAATTGCTTCTGGATCAACCGCTGCGATTGCGAAAATCTGCGTCTCGCCTGGATCAATACTGGGTACTTGGGCAAATCGGTCAACCCATTTGTTTTCTACAGTTTCAATCTCAGGATATAATCTGACGATCCCAGCGAGTCGGTCTGATAATTCATCGCCAAGTTTTTCGTGCAACTTTCCACGCTTGAGCATGTATGGTAGAGCCGCGATCCTGAAACACTGAGAAATATCGAGATTGAGTAGTTTACGTACTTCGTCAAGTAGATCGTAAACACCTAGCAAGCAGAATGCATCTGTATCTATTAGCAGTCGCATGTTAGGCGTTTTTCGCTGTAACACTTTTTAGTAAATCTCGATCCGTATCTGATGCTGAATCCAAGTCAACATTCTCAAAAAAGAATTTGTTGAGCGTATTTCGTGCCCCACAATGGCGGTAAAGTGCTTTGACTGCCAATTGTGCAACATCATACCTGTGAGTTTTCGCCCAAGTAAATATGAGCGCGCTAGCGTCAATGCCAGTGCTCTTTTCAATAGCAATCGCATTTTGTGCTAGTTCTTTGAATGTTAATCCCGTTAGATTGACAGGTTTGTGTGTGCCAGTCATGAGAAAGGAAGCATAGGCATCAGCTTTTCTCTCAATTTCGCTGTCGTCGGTAACACCTTCTTCGTAATCGACAACTGGCATATCTTCACTGCAGTCCCCAGCAGTCAAGTGAGCAACCTCATGTGCAACCAGAAAAGCGATATGGCTTGGCTCGTCGAATTTATAACCAATCACTATTGCTGGATGGCTGTCGACGATACAAGCAAACCCCTGAAAGCTCGGTGAAGGCAGGTTATCAATAGGAATGACGGGGATGCCTAGATGCCAAAGCGAAGACAATACCCTGTCCAACTTCACCGAATATCCATTGCCGATGAGTTCATTTCGCCAGATACTGGGATCAGCAGAAGGAAGCGAAATTGTCGAAGGTTTGTTGCGCATCGATCTTACAGTAGCTGCTGCAATCTGAATTGCTGCATGAATAGCCGGAGATAGTTTGTCACGATCAATATCACGCACTTGCCGAAGTTGAGCATTTGGATAAGCTGGAGTACGAAGAGGGAAATCAGGATTTCTGATGTCGGAAAGCGGTAGCTTTAGAAATCTGGCGATGCGGATTTCAAGTTCTTGTAGGACATTGACTTGCTGTTCGCAGTCATCATCCCACCAATCAGGAATTAAAGTGGCATTCACGAAGTCACGCTTGTAACCCGCTTTCGAAAGCCGTCGCATGAGTGATTTAAACGTATGCTTCATTTGCGTTTGGATTTTGTTGAAATGCTCCTCGCATGCTAATGTCTGTTTGAGTACTGATACAAAGACAAGATAGTGTTATGGGTTTGGATTTGCAATCTGACTGATATAGTGGTCTGGTTGCAAACGTCAAAACGGATCGAACTAACCGGTGTCAAAACGTTCGTACACCGTGCACTAAATGCTGGAAATTATCCAGAGAAATGACTCGACTCAAACCCCCGACTTTTCAAGTAATCTGATCAGTGTAAAAATGAACTGGTCTCATACCCCCGACATTTTTTTGGATGCTGGTCGAAACGATCAAAAGTCGATTGAAGTGGAGGTTTTGAGTAAGGATTAATTGTTGAAACAAGGAACGCTATATCTCTGTAATTCATTGTAGTTATGGGGATTCAAAAATATAGAATTCAGATGACACCTCGCGGGTGGTTCAATAAGCGTCTCTTTTACCTGCACAGTGCCTGCCCCCGCTACACGCTGCACTCATAACATTGGCAAGTGACATTTTCAATGGTTTATGTGTGCTGTATCGGTTGAGAAGTTCCGGCGTAACTGCCGGAATTTTTCGTATATCAAACTTCAAGACTCTTTCTTCCCGGTCTACCAAGATACCGGAAATATATTTCTTTAGAATTGTTTTTTTCACGTCGTCGGTTGCGTTAGAGATGGCGTTGGGGTCACCAACGGTCATCCAATGTCTTACCAAACGATGTATCGGTATGCAGTTTATTGAATAATTCGGGTGATACTTCTGTATAACGATAGATTGATTTCTCACCGTAAAGCTGTTCCGAATGCCAAAGCTAACATTGCATTACGAGGCATGTTAGACGAAAACCTTCCAGTTCTCTACTGTTTCACTTTGCCTGTAATGAATGAACAACTTGTTCGTGAACTTCAAGCTGGGTGGCACATCCATGCTTTAAGAATATTGCCGTGGAAAACCACAAGATGTCATGAAGAACAACGGATGAACCGACAAATACTAACTAAGAAAAAGTATAGTTTAACGACACCTGTAAGTACACAGAATTATAAAACCCAGTACTCTATGAGCACCGGGTTTTTCCGTTCATTGCACATCATTGTCGGATAATGCTTTCAAGAAGTACCCAAATTGCATTCACACTTCAGCGACGTCACCTTACTCATCGTGAGCTAAACATGCGATGATTGTTTCGATAACTCGTTTAGTCTCATCGGGATTTTTTACTTGGATAGAAACAACACCTGCTTCTTCAGCCGGATAGTCATTCCCGCCCACGAATAAAGCATCGCCGATGAAAATCATTTCTTTCAATGTTATTCCAAGAATATCTCGTAGCTTTCTGATTCCGTAAGCTTTGTCAATTCTAGGTTTGGTGATATCGATGGATGTCGAGCCACCTATTCGGACACAAAACTCAGGAATAAAAGTATCAAGAATTTCTTTGATCTTCTTCCTCTTGGTGAAACCAGAATCCCATTTGTTTTTTTCTTCCAAGGGGGCTTGTTGACCTAATGCAGAGTATGTTATTTGGCTTCCACGATCTTCAATTACTTCTCCCCAAATTTTTTCGACTTGGTAACCCGCGATTTCGAGTGCCTTCTTTAATGAACTGACAATTTTCTCTTTTTCAATTGTAGTGAAATCTTCGGAATAGATTTTTTTCCAATCTCCGACAAATTGGTAAAACTTTGTTCCACTCGTTGGAAGGATTGATAGGTTTTCAAGGTGTTTGTCATGAGGAAGATTAGTTAGTAATTGTATTTTAAACTGGGACCAATCGCCTCCTGAAATCACAGCGACTTTGACGATACCAAGAAGGTCGTGTAGTAATGTCGACATTTCCGTATCGAGAGATGATTTACTTTCAGAAAGTGTACCATCCAGATCAAATACAATTAACTTTTTCATGTTCCTTCTACTTCTAAAGAACTATGATTCGAATTAGCGATTCCTTTCCTAACATCATTTTCTCTGCTGCCTGGTTTCGTAGTATTCTGACTGGACGGTTCTGCAAGAGGTATCCGCAGTTCGACCCAATGTTCCATTTGATCGTCCACAAGCGGTATCCTATCATCGCTTTGTTCAACGCCATCGACATTCATGCGCGTTTCACTATCCTCTGAAGGTGTTTGCACAACCTCGATGTGGTAGACCGTTTCCCGATAGCGATAATGCATTATGTAGCTCTTCCAATCCGCAGGGAGACACGGTTTAATGCGTAGTTTATCCACCTCAAGCCGAAGCCCTAGAAGCGACTCCATAATCAACCGATACATCCAACCCGCCGAGCCCGAATACCATGTCCATCCGCCACGACCGGTATGCGGCGATGCTGCGTAGACGTCGGCAGCAACGACATAGGGTTCCACTTTGTAAATGTTGGTCTGCTCAATCGTTATTGCATGGTTCACTGGGTTGATTATTGTAAATAGCTCCCACGCGCGTTGTTTGTCTTTCATGCGAGCGAAAGCCATCGCCGCCCAGATGGCAGCATGCGTATATTGCCCACCATTTTCTCTTACACCGGGAACATATCCTTTTATGTACCCGGGATTTAGCGTCGATTTATCGAAAGGTGGATCTAAAAGTTGAATTAATCTATTCTCGCGTCTAACGAGTTGCTCTTCTAATGATATCATTGCTTGTCGTGAACGCTTTTTATCTCCGGCGCCCGAAAGTACAGCCCAGCTTTGCGCAATCGAATCTATTTTACATTCAGGGTTAATGGATGATCCAAGCGGCGATCCGTCGTCGAAGTAAGCACGGCGATACCACTCACCATCCCAGCCATTGGTCTCAATATTGTGGCGAATTTTCTCTGCTTCTTTTACGCAATGTTCAGCAAAAGCCACGTCTCCATGAATACGGGCAATTTCAGTAAAGCGGATGAGAATTTCGTAAAGGAAAAATCCCAACCACACACTTTCGCCTTTACTATGTTCACCCACCAAATTGTATCCGTCATTCCAGTCACCGGAACCGATGAGCGGCAGACCATGCTCACCATACTTTAAGCCATTCCGAATAGCACGGACGCAGTGTTCATAAAGACTCGCAGTCTCTTCAGAACGCTCTGGCAAGTCGTAATAAGAATCTTCATCCGCTTTTACCAGCCGACCCTGGAGGAAGTGAATGGACTCATCCAATACACCGGTATCTCCGGTCATTAGGATATAGCGACAGGCTGCGAGCGGTAGCCAGAGGTAATCGTCTGAACAGTGAGTTCGCACACCCCGACCTGTTGGTGGATGCCACCAATGTTGAACATCTCCTTCGGGAAATTGCCGAGACGCACAAAGGAGCAAGTGTTCACGTACGAGATTCGGTCTGGCGTGGATGAGCGCCATTACGTCCTGCAATTGATCGCGGAAACCGAAGGCGCCACCAGATTGGTAAGTTGCACTTCGCGCCCAAAGACGACATGCCAGAGTTTGATATAACAGCCAGCCATTTGTCAGCACATTTAGCGACTGGTCGGGAGTTTCCACATTAACCGCACCAAGGGTGTGTTTCCAGTGTTCCCAAACCACATCGAGTGCGTTGTGTGCTACGGTCGATCCTCGAAAGCGATTAACCAGTTTTCGAGCATCTTCGATATCACGCCCGACACCGAGTCGGAATACAATCTCACGCTCTTGACCGGGAGCCAGATCAAAGTTTACTTGGATTGCAGCGCAAGGATCAAGACCAGCTCCCACCTTGTTGGAAAGGTGTGTTCGCGTCATCGCCGCCGGAACACGTAGCGTACCATTGCGTCCTAAGAATTCAGCCCGATCACCGCTTACAGTACGAATTGTATCATCCACGTCGAAAAATGCAGTCCGGTCGCGAAACTCTGTGTTATATGGGTTACGTGCGAAAAGGGATCCACAATCTTGATCAATTTCGGTAATCAAATGCATATTCGTTTTTGACGGTAGGTCTCCAAGTACCCATTCGGCATATCCGGTAGCGGAAAGCCGACGAGATCTGTCTGAGATGTTGCGAACTTTGAGCACCATAAATTTGATCGCCGCGTCAAGCGCCACATAGACCCACAACTCGGAATAGATACCCCGCTCGGTGTGTTCGAAAACGCTATACCCAAATCCATGTCGAGTTACATAAGGCGTTACCCCACGGCAGGGGAGTGGTGTGGGTGACCAGAAATGACCACGTTCTTCATCACGGAGATAAATTGCTTCTCCACTCGAATCGCTTACTGGATCGTTACCCCAGGGGGTGAGGCGGAATTCGTGGGCATTTTCACTCCAAGTATACGCTGATCCGCTTTCCGAGATGACTGACCCGAACTCCGGGTTTGCCAACACATTCACCCAAGGTGTAGGGGTTAATTGTCCGTTTGCAGTAGTAATCACATACTCGCGCCCATCCGGTGTGAATCCTCCCAGTCCGTTGAAAAACTTTAGATCGGAGCGTGGTAACGGAGTGACCACTAGTGGTTCTGGGCGGTGGGTTCGGGATGGGTTGAGGCGGGGAATGGTTAATTCCATTTGATTACGACCGTTGATCTGATTTGCCAGTGACCCATGGTTGTCCGTGACGATCACACGAGCAACTGTTTGTATCAGGATGCGGTCTTCCTCTGCTATCTGGTCGGCGGGTCTTACGAAAATTCCACCGGGTCGGTCGGTGGCATTGATTTCGGTACCTGAGGCAATGAGTCCCATAATCTGGTCGTGTAGGAGTTGTCTGTAACCGGCGTGATCTTCGTTCCAGATCACCAGATCCACTGAAAGTCCTTTTAGACGCCAGTATGCATGGGCTTGTATGAGTTGGCGGACTAAGAGGATATTGGCGGGATCTTCAATTTGCAACAATACAATCGGTAAATCGCCAGAGATGGTGTGTCCCCAAAGGCCCGACTGCCCGCGGTGGTTCTTCATGATGGTGCTGGGGTCTGCTCGCAAAGAAGCATTGGCGTAAATAATTGAACTGGCAAGGCGCCCATAGAGTTGTGCATCGGCCTCCGTGGCATTGATCTGGCGCAGTAATACTTGACTATGAGTCCACGCCAATTCGAATACCCGATCCGCCAGACGCCGATCCTGATATTTTTCCACCAAACTTAGAGCTGCATCACGGGTTTCAGCGATACCGGTTACAATGTTTATTGTTGCCGATTCTTCCGGTTCCAAAGTTATCCGATAGCGGATAGCGACAATCGGATCGAGAACGGAACCTTCGGTGCCGGAAAGTAATCCTGCACCCCCATTCATCGCCTGGGGATCAGCAACCGTGTTTCCCCGACCGATGAATTTCATGCGATCGGTCTCGTATGAAATTTCTCCAACCTCTGCCCCATGTACGGCCATTAAATGCAACAGCCAAGGCGGATGCTCACTTAGTGAACGTGGTCTGCGGGTGCAGAGGATTGCCCGCTGCTTTCGTATGATTTCGGTTTGCACAAAAAGGTTGCTGAATGCCGAATGCAGTGCATCGGCAGCAGACGGTGCCAAAACCACTTCCGCGTAACTCGTTACTTCGATTGTTCGGCGCGTTCGGGCACGATTGGTAATGCGGGTACGACGTACTTCGATGTCATCTTCTGGCGAAACTGCGATCTCGGTATACGTATCAAAATCGTGATCACGACCGCGGAACTCAGCTCTCCCTTCCGAAAAGATCGCCTCAAAACTCTTTGATCGCTTGTGCGTCGGTTGATATGCAATCGACCAGAATTCGCCATTGGATACATCACAGAGATAACAAAAAGTACCCCAGTTATCGCATATGCGATCTTCACGCCACCGGGTAATTGCAAGATCTTTCCAATGGCTATAACCACCACCCGCATTCGTGATCATTACATGGTACTTACCATTAGAAAGCAATTGAACTTCCGGGTTCGGCGTGTCGGGGCTGTTGAAAACGCGAATCGGCGTTTCCTGAGCACTGGAACTCAAATCATGTTCGGATAGCTTAGTGGTGTGAGCATAGAACGCCGTTACCTTGGGAATTCGTTCTTGAAGCAAAAGCATTGTCGCTTGGAACAAGGGTTCCGACTCGAATCGCTTTTGCATCGGACGATCATGAAGCAAATGATTCATTGCGAGTAAACTCATACCCTGATGGTGAGCCATGAAAGAACGAACGACTACGCTCGACTGTCCACGCGGTAGACGCGACGGTGTATAATCAATCGCTTCATAGAAACCATAGCGGCTTTCAAAGCCATCAGCAGCGAGCCGTTCGAGGTTTTGGCATGCCTCTTTAGGTGCCACCATTAATGCCAGCGCCGAGGCATAAGGCGCGATAACAAGATCATCAGCTAGTCCACGTTTGAGCCCTAAACCGGGAACACCAAAGGCACGGTATTGGTAGTTGAATTGAGCATCGATGCCATTGTAACCGCTTTCCGAAATGCCCCATGGTACGTTACGCTTTTTTCCATACTCAATCTGTCTTGCCACTGCTGCTTTGCAGGTTTGGTCGAGCAATGTATGTTCATAGGTTGGCATCACCAGGAGCGGCATCAGATATTCAAACATCGAACCACTCCATGAAAGGAGAATCGGTTCCCCACCAGCAGTAGTTAGCAAACGACCCAGTGCAAACCAGCTCTCTTGCGGTACTTTTCCCTGTGAAATCGCAACGAAATCCGAAAACCTCGCTTCCGAAGCAAGCAGATCATAATAACTGGAATCCCTCCGGCATTCAGCGACATTATAGCCAATGGTCAGTAGATGACGGGTTTTGTCGTACAGGAAATCATATTCCATCTGAGCGAGCGAATCGCACAACCGGGTAAGTTCATTGATAGCCGTTATCCTTGCTTTACATGACTGACTCACAGTTGCGATATGGCTTTGAAGCTCATCGAGCATAGCTCTTTCTTCCGAAGTGACGGAAGAGTTGAGCCGATCTTTTATGTTTTGTGGGAGTTTTACACCTATCGCTACAAGTTCACGCAACGTAGGAATTTTTTCGAGTTCAGCGGTAAATTCGTAACTATTTTGAGAAGTTAAAAACGCTGTCCATGGTGCGAGTAAAATCAGTTCATCACGCGCATCGCGACATTGTGCGGCGAACCTGCCTTCCCACCATTTCAAATGACTGTCGAGATCGGTTTCGGGAACTTCCAAACCGGCAGCCATTTCCGTAGCGGACTTCATCAATTGGTCTAAACACAACCTGTAAGCTGTGAGAGTAGTAGGTAGATTTTGGATTGCGGACTTTAGATCCCGCTGAATTATTACAAGCTGAGCAGGGATATTTGTACCGGTATCTTTTCTTGTAGTAGCTGCTGCAGCATTTTCTATGACCACGCTGAGAGTGTCACTCAAACCTTCAAAGAATCGAATATTAATGATCTTTTGATCGGGTAAGGCAAGTAGACCCGCCCGCAATGTCAACAAATGACCAGCAAGATTTCCACTATCCACCGACGAAATATAGAGCGGCAGTAACGGCTTTAAAGATTGGGTGTCGTACCAGTTGTAGAAATGCCCTTTGTGCCGTTCCAAAGTATTTATGGTGTGGAGTGTATTCCCCGTAAGTTCGATGAGTTTTCCGGTCGAAATATAGCCAAAATCGTACGCGGACAAATTCGCCAACAACGCAAGACCCATGTTGGTCGGCGACGTACGATGCGCAATCACTGCAACCGGATGCTCCTGAAAATTATCAGGCGGCAGCCAATGATCTTCAGGACCGACGAACGTTTCAAAAAACGACCATGTTTTCCGGGAAAGCTTCCGCAAAAAAAAGATTTGATTCGTCGTTAGCTTACCCCAGCGACGAACGAGTGGCAGACTTATCCACCAAGCAATCGCGGGTGAGACAAACCAAAGAACCAGTATGGGTCCAGCGATAATAAGGGCAATTGGTTTTGATACAGCAAGCATTATCACCGTAGTAACAGTAATGAGCGGACCTATCCACATAGTCCGATAAGAGTCGGCGAGGTCAGTGCGGCTATTGCGTTCCGAGTCGCCAGACGGATTCCATTGAAGCAGTCGCTTATGCGAAATCAGTATTCGCCAAGCAGTGCGCATGATTGCATCCAGACTGAAATACGCTTCGTACGGTAAGCTGACAACCATGAAAACAACCTGCGCGAAGTGCCGGTTGGTCATGTGTAGAACGGCAGATAGGTGCTGCGCCAAAGACATTTCTAATGGTTTCTGAAGGACATTGAGGGCAGAAGCTAACAAAGAAGTAATCACGATTATACCGACCACTGCCAAAGTCCAAAACCAGACTGATGGCAACGATATCCAGCCCAATAACAGCATGAGTACTAGTGCAGCAGCGACCAGACTCCGGCGCAGGTTATCAAGTATCTTCCACCGGGATAACATCGATAGTGGATTCTTCATCAGATGCCCATCGGGACCGGGAACAAATGGTAACACCCATTGCGCAATCTGCCAATCACCACGAATCCAGCGATGCCGACGATTCACATCCGAACTATAGCGGGATGGATATTCTTCGTACAACTGCACATCGCTCAATAATCCGGCGCGGGCGTAACACCCTTCCAGTAAATCGTGGCTCAGAATCCGGTTATTGGGTAAACGATCTTTCAATACCCGCTCGAAAGCTTCAACTTGATAAATACCTTTACCGATAAACGAACCCTCACCGAACAGGTCCTGGTAAACATCGGAAACGGCGCGGGTATAGGGATCGATTCCAAACTCATTGGTGCACATCCGCGCATACCACGAACGATTCGCACCAGGTAAGCTCACCGCTACCCTTGGCTGAAGAATACCATACCCGGCACCGATACGCTGCTGTTTTTCGTCATAACAGGCTTGATTCAGTGGGTGTGCCAAGGCGCCAACAAACTGACACGCCGAATCGCGTGCTAGGCGGGTATCGGTATCCAGTGTGATTACAAATTTCATTTCCGGTAAAACTGCGGTGTCACCGACGACGACCGCGAACCGATCACTTGATCCACTCCGTAGAAACCTGTTCAAATCGGCAATTTTGCCGCGCTTGCGCTCGTAACCCATCCATATCCGGTCATGTGGATTCCATTTACGCGGACGATGAAATAGGAAGAAATTATCACCTGATGGGCTTCGGTATTTTTCATTCAGCGCTTCTATTCTCTGCCGAGCCAATCGTAACAGTGATTCATCCTCCGGTAGTGTTTCTTCGGAAGCGTCGCGAAAATCAGTCAGTAGACTGAAGTGAAGGTGGTCGTCCCGATTTGCCAGAAAGCGGACTTCCAGTGCCTCAATCAAATCCTCGGTATTTTGAATATTAGTAAGCATTGTCGGAACCACGACCAGAGTTCTGAACTCCTTTGGTATTCCTTTAGAAAAATCCATTCGCGGTAATGGCTTTGGCGTTGCGAACAATATTGCCAACCAGTTCACCAAACCTACCGCCAAATGACTGGCACCGATTATCGATAGCAGACCAATGACTCCCAGAAACCATCCCCGTGAACCATCGGCAAAAGCCTTCGTTACTAAGCACCCTGCGAAGATCAATGTGATCAGAAGAATGGTGCCGCCATACAACAATAATGGAAACCGGTGGTTGACTTTACGCAAAACATCGACAATCGATAAACGTACGCCCGCGATTCGTTCGAGTTGCGCCGATCCATCATCAATCAGGTAAAAACCAACATGCGCTGTGCGGTCGTCGCCATCCTTCTTTACTGCTCCTTCTTTCGCCAATTGGATTGCTTTGAGTGCCACTTCACTTTCGGAACAAGGGCTACTCTTTGCAATCCTTTCTACGACATGGCGGTAACGATCACGGGTAATAAAATCCATTTTGCCATAGACATCAGCTGGATCCCCACTCAAAGCATGCTCAACAATGCTCATCGTTTCGACAAATTCGTGCCAGTCGATGGCTCCAAGTAAACGGAGACTACCGATACTATTACTGATCGAGACCTGGTCGGCTGCCTGCTTTTGATTCTCCGAACGTACAAGTTGTTCGATAGTTAAACCAGATTCGGAAAGTCGCTGTTCAATCCAACTAAGTGGCAAAGCCAGAGCTGGATTATGACCTTGTAAGCGACGAGTGAGTTCGGCAATAAATGAGCTGACCATCGGAGGGTTCGACCGCGCCATGTCTGCGATTACTAGTATCAGGCTCTTTGGGTCCTTCGTAGCCATTTCAGTCATCTGATTAGCCCAATCGTCGGCTCGGATTCGATCAATCCGGGAAATAGCGATCCGGGCAGCAACCTGCCGAAGATTCTCGACCAGCGCTAGCCGTAACATAATGGGAATCGCCCATAGCTCGCCTAATTGTAAGTTTTTCACCGTCTGATAGGATGTTACGAATCGGCTGAGGTTTTCCATATCGACGCGGCCGTCGCTGTGTAAGATTGCTTCCAGAGCGATGTCGTATACCCGCGGGAGTCCGACGGAAGGGCCGTTTAGTAGGTGAGGCAACTCGCGACTATAACCTTTCGGTAAATGTCGCTTAGCAGTTCGAATCTGCTCTTCTATCAAATAAAAGTTATCCAGTAGCCATTCACCGGCAGGTGTAAGCCGGAGTTCTGCATCGATGCCTGCTGTCAGAAGGCTGTGAACTTCGAGCAGAAGATTTTCATTTTCTGATAACCGTGCCAGGAGAAATTCGTGATGGCGTCCGGAACTGACCTGGTGTGCACCCGCAAGGGTCTTACCATACTGTTCCATTTGATCGGCACTGAACAGTTCTGAGCGAAGGAGCGGTTCGTTACTGAAGTGCTTCCGTTTCGGGTTGCTTCTGCGGAGATGTGCCCATATGCGGAGAAAAACTCCACGAACGGTTTTGCCATTAACCTCCATTTAAAGTTTCCCTTTGTTAAGCCGGAAAAACGTCTCTCGTATTTCACCTGCTAGACCAACCTTAGTGCTTCTACTTTTCATTTATCAGTGTATTTACTTTCGTATCGAATTGTCACTTTCTTTCGATCAACCGTATTCTCTACATGGTTCGAGTTGAACTTGATGAACGTTGAAATTTGAACTTTCAATTCAAACCTCCCTTAGTTTGCATCTTTGGGAGTGCGTATTATTTCTTCTCTGCGCTCAGTGCTTCAAAACCGGAGATTACATCGAACAATTCCTCATCAATACCGCTCTGACGCAAACGATGAAATGTCCCGTTGAGTTTCTCCAATAATTTATCGGTGTTTTTATCGGCACGTTGCATTGCCGCTAGACGGCTCGCGTTTTCGCTTGCGAGAGATTCAGCACAGGCCCGGAAAATCGAGACGAAAAGATATCCACTAATGAGTGCCCGTAAGGTTGTTGTGTCATCACCGATAGTTTCATCATATAGGATTGCGCCACTAATACATTCACCGAGGTCAGGTGTGGTTACAATCAACTCCCGATAAGCACGCCGGGCATCTATAGTCTGCGGTATTCCCAACCGGGCAAATCTTTTGTTACAGGTTGGATTACTTTCATCCATCGCCAGTAGCCCTTTGTCGTCCGCTAAAAGTTCACTTGCGGTATCAATGAGTATTTGCGGATTCATCTGGCTTCACCTCATTTCCAGTATCGAATTTTGGTAAGAATAAGAGCTTATCAAGCCATTGACGCACGAATTATTATTCATGCTTTGTCTTCATTCGCTTAAGGATTTCATACGCAGATAGAATCGCCGATTCCCGAGATCCGTTAGGCTCCAGAGCTCTAATAAGAGTTGCGAACTCGTCGTTGTAACCATAATCGCTCTGATTCACCAAGACATGATGCACTCCTTGACGTAATAAATCAGTATTCGGCTCATCTTTTATTACCGCATGTAGTAATGGTGGCCAAGCTTTCTTTTGGAACTGAATTAATCCTTCGGCGGCTAACCATGCTATGTCGGGATAATTGTCTGTAAGTGCTTTTACCAATGGTGGTAGCGACCTGATATCACCGATCGCACCAAGCGCTTTTGCCGATTCCCAACGAACTTGATCCGATGCAGAATTTTGTAATGCTTTAATTAGGAAAGGAACCGCGGGTCTACCAAAAACTACCAATGATTCCCGAGCTTTCTCGCGAATTATGCCATTGTCGCTTTCCAACAATACTATCAATGATTTTACATTCGTGTTAGCTGTTTTTTTCTCAACCATGATTTCTTTTCCGAGTTAGTTTGCCCGCAGATCTTATTCCCTGAAAAGTCGCAACAGAACGGAATACTTCTTTTTTACGTATTAATCAACCCAGTAACCCTTGCGTTTGTAATGTTGATGCAGTCCTGCTTCGTAATCCCGAGTTGGTAAAGTCTCTTCAGAATATTCAGGTGACTGCTTGATCGCTTCACGGGACAGATTGACGAAAATTTTCGATTCTTTCCAGCTGACTCGCTCTATCCATCGCGGGGAAACCAGTACTTTTTTCCCCATCCACCAATTTCCCGTATTGATTATTAGATAGCGTATCGCCCATGTGCTGTCATCGATAATAAAATCCTCGATGTGACCAATCTCGCCATCGGCCGCGTGGATGTAATATGAACCCACTTCGAGTGTACTGCGTAGGTGGTGATCCCATTTCTCTTCAGCTTGAGTCAGTTCTTTTCGTTTGCCCGGGTCGCGTTCGATGTCAGGATAAAAGCCCCACATATATGGACCACCCCAATAAACCGGCAATTGATAGTACCCGTAGTACGCTTCCTCGAATTGTTGTGAGACCGGTTTGTCACTTGTTAATGGTGGACTATTTTCAATCTGCTTTTTTGTTAATTTGACCGTGATTTGTTCCTCTACCTTGATTACGGCATCTAACACATAGGGAGTGAGTAACACCCGGTTGCCGGAAAGCCAGCTTCCTGTATCGGCGACCAGGTAGCGAATCGCCCAATGCCGGTCGTCAAAGTAAAATTCTTTGACCTTACCAATTTCCCCGTCGAGGCTACTTAATTTGTAACCATTCAGGGATGAAGCTTTGAATAGCATTATTGTTTTCCTTTCGATATTTAAGTCTTGTTTTGAAAGAAGTTATCGTTTAGTACAACTCATTATTTCAAACGACTTAGTCGTTTGACTATTGAACTATTCAACACATAACTTTCTTCGAAGATGATGTTGGTTATCTGCTGTTAGGTGATTGTTGTTATCTGTAATGAAGGGTATCAAGTGAAAATTTAATCCAGATTGATCCATCCCATTATATATTATACGAGTTAAACCTATTCTTTCATGGTACGATGGGAACCTGATGCAACCAGATTGTCCACGCGATTAAGTTATCTAAAAAACGTTGATATGGTTTACGTTTCCATTAGTCGTGATTTTCGCGATTGGTGTGGTCGGATGTATTTGTTCGGCGGCATTTGCTACAAACTCAGTAAAGATTCTGCAGGATATGTGATCGTTGTGCCTCGGACTATTGCAAAGGTCGTGAGAGTATGTACCTGACGACAGGTTGCACTCATGATGTCCTCGACGCGAATGCCTCTAACCAACAAGGCGTCCGCAATAAGTGAACGATGGCAGCGCCACGGCAACGCTTCGGCGCACATCAAGACGATTCGACCTTGACTCGCCAGTTGGATTAAGTCTTCTAAATAATTCTTAAACTCTGGCGTTTGCATGTAATCTGCATAACCTCGAAAAGAGACGTTTCGCCAGCCCACGTTAAGCAAATCGCCCTTAGCATGACGCAATCCGCCGAGTCCAGGCATGTGGATATATCCAATCGCAGCTTGCTTTAATGATTCGGGTAAGGTGTCCTTGTTGAACTGCGGATTATGCCAGGAACGTGGCACCGAGCGCACATCCACTACGCAAGTTGCCTCGTGGGCATAAAGCCAGCGAATGAATTCCTCGAGCATGTGTGTGGAATGACCAATTGTCATTACAAGAATAGTAGGTTCTTCGTTTGACATTTTTCAACTCAATCTGATATATGTAATACGACTATGCACTTGTCTCAATGTGGTTGGAGACTACTGAATTGACACTACAAATCGGGAAAAATGTAATGCTTCTCAGTTTGAGTTGACAATCTTGATAGAGTTGACATCACTTTTTAAAAAATTTTTTCCCATTTCTTTCACTAGAATTCACCCATCAGTCAGTTCATCCTCATTTTGGGGTGCCAATCTTGCCTTCTTATCATTCTTTCTGTACTTATGTGGTTGATTAATAGGCATTTCCAGTACAATAAAAAGTTGTTCAAAGTCGATAAAGCCTGCCCCCACTACTCCCTGCACTAACTATATTGGCAACCGAAATAGCTAATGGTTTGTGCTTCGTAAATTGGCGTTCGAGTTCCGGTGTCACAGCCCGAAATTTTCGTATAACGAACTTAAACATCCCGTTGCTCGATCTACCACTATTCCCCAAATACATCGCTTTAGAATAATTTCTTCTCATCCACGACAGCGGTTGTATGTCCTCTGCAAACTGATCGATAAAATATTCTGCTGTGTTTGCATGAATCTCTACTACGACTTAGTGGTCCTTGTCATTAACCAGCAAAGAACGTCCTTTTCACATTGTTGTCAATCGTTGCATACAAAGTTGCTTGCAAGATACACGAAGACGTATCACAAGTTATGAGGTAGATTTGCTGTGTTTGATTGGACAGCCACATCATTTACTGAATTAAACAAAGATATAATTCTAAACAGTCGGTACAACGAACTACTGCAAAGTGAAAAGACGGAAAAAATAGAAACGACTGTAGTGCCTCAAGAAATCATAAAATGATTACTGTTGTCCGGCCCAATGCCATTGGCATCATAACCTATTCCAATTCACATTAATTGAGATATGAAAAGAGGGGCGTAAAGATATGGTGGGTTCAGAAATCACAATTGCCGAATATTTGTTAATTCGGCTAAAAGAGATAGGTGTGGATCATCTTTTCGGTGTTGCGGGCGATTTTGTCCTGGGGTTTTTCAATCAAGTTATAAAGAGCGACATAAAATACGTCGGCACTTGTAATGAGCTCAACGCAGCTTACGCTGCCGACGGTTATGCGCGAATTCGGGGTATTGGCGCGTTTTCCACAACCTTTGGTGTCGGGGAATTGAGCGCTATCAACGGAGTGGCGGGAGCATTCGCTGAAAGAGTTCCTGTGGTGGTTATAACCGGTTCGCCGGCAACTGTTAATTTTCGTACCCGACCACTTTTACACCACTCATTAGGCGATTATGAGATTCCATTAAAGATGTATGAGAAAATTACGGTCGCGTCTACTCAGCTCTCTTCCGCCGATACTGCTCCTGTCGAAATCGACCGGGTGTTGTCATCATGCCTATTGCACCAAAAGCCGGTCTATATCAGTCTACCTGCGGATGTTGTGACAATGAAATGTAATCGCCCAAGTGCATTCCAATTTCCAACAACAGCGAATAGTGATCAGGATGCCCTTGCCGAAGCGATCAAGGAAACCGTTGAAATGCTGGATACTGCGGAGAAACCGATTGTAATAGGCGGCGTGGAGCTGATACGGTTCAAGCTACAAAACGAATTCGCCGGTTTACTGAATAAAACGGGCTTTCCGTATGTCACCATGATGTTGGGAAAGACAGTCATTTCCGAGCACAATCCCCAATTCATTGGTCTCTTTGAAGGAGATCGCAGTCGCGAATATGTGTTGAATCGAGTTGAGTCCGCCGACTGTATTTTACAACTGGGCGACTTGATGACCGATTTTAACACCGGAGGTTTCACCGCGAACCTTGACGACTCAAAGACAATCAGTGCCAATACCCGTTCCGTAAAAATCAAGCACCATCTTTACGAGAACGTGTACCTACACGAATTTATCGTTGAGTTAACAAACAAAATATCACAACGAAATTTCACAGAGTTTGATATTCAACCTGCCATCGATAGCTGCATACATCGGCATACGGAACCGTACCACGCGGATGCGACGAAACCGCTTACCGTAAAACGTTTTTTTGACCGTATGAGCCATTTTATCGAAAAGGATTCCATCGTCGTTGCCGAAACGGGGGTATCCCTTTTCAGTGCCGCGGAAATGCTTATGCCGGAAGGGACGACTTTCATCGGCCAAACTTTTTACGGTTCGATTGGCTATACCGTCGGGGCAACTCTTGGCGCAGGTATGGCGGCACAAGACCGGCAAATCGTATTGTTTGTGGGTGATGGCTCGTTTCAAGTGACTTGTCAGGATCTCTCGACAATGATAAGAAACCACCTCAAGCCCATCATTTTTCTCATCAATAACGACGGATACACTATCGAACGTGTGATTACGGATCATTCCTACAACGACATTCAACCTTGGCAGTATCATAAGCTCGTGGATATATTCGGTGGTGGTTTGGGTGTCGATGTCCACACGGAAGGAGAGCTTGAAGATGCACTCGCTAAAGCTGCTACAACGGATGAACTCGTATTCATCGAAATTCACACGGATCGGATGGACTGCCCTGAATCGCTGCGGAGTGCAGGCAAGTCGATGGCCCAAATAAACCAGCTTGACTAAATCGGAACCGGAACTAACAAAGCAAATGAAAAACGATTTTACACAAAATTGACATAATCGGCACTCGAAAGAGAGAACGCAAATTTTAATATGATAGGCATGTAATAAAGGCAGAATGGAAACTCCAGAAATTGTACCGCAACCGCTAACGCCACCAGTAAATCCCGCGTCGCAATCCGAACTGCAGATTTCCGATCAATTGCTTCAGAGTGCACGCAAGGACACGAGTGCTGTCCTCAAAGATTTGGATTCACGAACAGATGGCTTGAGCGCGGAGGAAGCCGCTACTCGATTGAAACAGTACGGACCGAACGAGATTGCCCGCGAAAAACACCAATCGTCCATCATGCGTCTCTTGGCAAATGTCAAGAATCCGTTGGTTATCCTACTTTTCGCATTGGGTGTGGTGTCCTACCTTACAGGCGATTTGCGTGCAATGATAGTCATTTTTGTGATGGTTGTTTTGGGTGTGGTATTGCGCTTTGTTCAGGAAATGCGCGCCGATGCTTCCGCCGAAAAACTCAAAGCGATGGTAAGTAATAAAGCGACGTTAATAAGAGATGGAAAATCCCAAGAAATAGCGCTCAAAATGTTGGTTCCCGGTGACATTATCCAACTGTCTGCGGGCGACATGGTGCCTGCCGACGTGAGAGTGCTTTCTGCGAAAGATCTGTTTCTGAACCAGTCCGCCCTGACCGGCGAAGCGCTTCCCGTCGAGAGAAAAGCCGATACGGCCTCCTCGGATATGAATAATCCGCTCGAGCTACCCAACATTTGCTTCCTTGGTTCCAATGTGGAGAGTGGAGCGGCTACAGCGGTGGTCATCCATACCGGCGACAAAACCTATTTCGGGTCGTTAGCAGCGAGCATCGTTGGGCAGCATCAGCTTACCGGTTTTGATAAGGGTGTCAACAAATTCACCTGGTTGATGATACGCTTTATTGCCATCATGGTCCCGACTGTTTTTTTAATAAACGGACTCAGTAAGCATAACTGGGTCGAAGCATTTCTTTTTGCCATGGCCGTAGCCGTCGGTTTGACACCGGAAATGTTGCCGATGATTGTGACAGTCAACTTGTCGAAAGGCGCCCTTGCGATGGCGCGCAAGAAAGTGATTGTCAAACGCCTGAATGCAATCCAAAATTTCGGCGCGATGGATGTGCTTTGCACTGACAAAACCGGTACTCTCACGCAGGGCAAGATTGTACTTGAAAAGCACCTTGATGTGCATGGTGACCCCAGCGAGAAAGTGCTCGAGTACGGGTATCTGAATAGTTACCATCATACCGGATTGAAGAACCTGCTTGATGCTGCTATTCTCGACCATGAAGAGTTAGAAGCGCACCTGAAGGCAAAAGAGAAGTATAAAAAAATTGATGAGATTCCTTTCGATTTTGTTCGCCGTCGAATGTCAGTGGTAGTGGAAGATGAGACCGGATTAAACACTCTAATTTGTAAAGGTGCAGTCGAAGAAGTGCTAAGCCAATGCACACGGGTGGAACTAAAAGGGGAAGTAATTCCAGTTCAATCCGAGCAGGATGTCAAGCGGAGGCAAATAGCGGATGAATTGAACAGTCTGGGTTTCCGCGTAATCGCGTTAGCCTATAAGCAGATGCCGGGTGCGTCCGATAACCCGGTCTATGCCGTCAAGGATGAGTCGGATTTGATTCTGCTCGGGTTCCTCTCTTTTCTTGATCCGCCTAAGGACACGGCAACTGAGGCATTGAAGCGACTGCACTATCTGAATGTGGATGTAAAGATTCTAACCGGTGACAATGAACTAGTTACGACATACGTCTGTAAGCAAGTTGGTGTTTCTGTCGACCACCTGTTGCTCGGTTCGCAAATTGAGGCGATGAATGACGAACAACTTGCGGAAGCGGTTGGTGCAACCAGTGTATTTGCAAGGTTGGTTCCCACCCACAAAGAACGCATTATCCGTGCACTTCAGAGCAAAGGTCGTGTCGCAGGTTTTATGGGTGATGGCATCAACGACGCTCCCGCCTTGAAGGCTGCCGACGTGGGAATTTCCGTGGATAGTGCGGTAGATATCGCCAAGGAGTCCTCCGATATTATTCTGTTGGAGAATAACCTTCTAACATTGGAGCAGGGCGTGATGGAAGGCCGGCGCGTGTTTGGCAATATCATCAAGTATATCAAAATGGCTGCTAGTTCGAATTTCGGAAATATGTTCAGTGTGGTGGGAGCCAGTGCATTTCTGCCTTTCCTGCCCATGCTTCCGATCCAAGTATTGACTAACAACTTGCTATACGATTTCTCGCAAACCACGATCCCGACAGATGGTGTCGATGCCGATTGGTTGACGAAACCGCGCAAGTGGACGATAGGTAATATTGAGCGGTTTATCCTGTTCATTGGTCCGATAAGCTCGGTTTTCGATTATGCAACCTTCTTCATTCTGCTATATGTGTTCCATGCCAAGAACAATCCGGCATTATTTCATACCGGCTGGTTTATTGAATCGCTTTTCACGCAGACTCTGATAATTCACGTTATCCGAACCAACAAAATTCCTTTTCTTGAGAGTCGTGCCAGTTGGCCGCTAATCATCACATCAGTTCTAATCGTAGTCGCAGGTGCCTGGTTGATAATTTCTCCCTTAGCCACTACTCTCGGATTTGTCCCATTGCCACCATTATTTTGGTTGCTGCTGGCCGTTATCCTGTTATGTTATGTGCTTGTAACTCAGCTTGTAAAAACATGGTTCATTCGCAAATTTGCTGAATGACAGTGGCGATGAGTGACAATGAATTGGTGTCTAACTGCTCGAGCTTGTCCACTTAGGATTTAATCGCGAAACCGTTAGTAGTTTGTGAAATAGCAACGGCAATATTTTGCCGTTTGCGTTCGATTCCTTTGAGTGCCACTTTAATGTGATTCTTGATCACCTCTTTCTGTTCGGGATGAATATCATCAGGTTCGCTATTTTTACGGTGTAGGTACGTTGATGGTATTCGCATCTAAAGTAACTGCACCAACTTGTGTCAACGCTCGACCATCCATTGTTGCTCCTGTTGTAAACGTAATGGATTGATCTGCCAGTATGCTTCCTTTGAAAACTGAGTTAGCACCAAGTGTGGCAGATGAACCAACCTGCCAATAGATGTAACTAGCTTGTGCTCCGCCAATCAATATTATTTGGTTGCCGGCAGCCGTGGTAAGTGTTGTCCCCATCTGGAAAATCCAAATCGCATTTGAATCACCCTGAGCGTCGAGTGTAAGATTACCCGTTGCAATTGCAAGCGTAGAGGTGGATCGATAAAGCCCAGGAGTTAGTGTTTGCCCGCCAATGTCTCCTGCTACAGTTATAGGCGCATTTGCTCTACTGGCAGCATCAATGTATGCAGCAGTCAGGTCCAGCTTGGCTTGTGCAGCTGCTGCATCGGCAACATGCATCACGCCATTAACGATACCCGGAGGAAATCCGGTTACTGCGGTACCTGGGCTCAGACCAAGTTCGCCGTTGACTATAGTTAGACCGGTATTTGTAATTGTGGATCCTGCGAGTACGCCGAAACGAACTGCTGTTTCAAAGTTTATGAAATCGCCGGTCGTAAAAGTCCAGACATAGTTACTGACTATCGCATTACCAGCAAGATCGGTAGCACCGGTGGTAATGGTTGCAGTGTAGAGTGTACCGGATGCGAGATCACTGTTCGGATTAAAGGTG
>Ga0265332_10000233_pt1 | contig 44435 bp, 43 predicted proteins | sample 41926metaG_FD_202084 | JGI IMG/M metagenome (GOLD analysis project Ga0265332, IMG submission 202084) | Rhizosphere microbial communities from Carex aquatilis grown in University of Washington, Seatle, WA, United States - 4-19-26 metaG | ecosystem: Host-associated > Plants > Roots > Rhizosphere...
GCCGCACGGCAGCGTCGCCAACCAGCGCCTTGGCCTGATCCGTTGTCTTGCCGTAGGTGTGTAGGTCGATGCGCAGGCTTTGCACCAGATTGCCGAATCGGTCTGTCTCACTCACGGCAAGGTGGTCGCCCGCTATACGGAACGCAACACTAGACGAGTATCCCAATTCACCGTAAATACTGATCAAACCAGCTGATATAGTGTCTGAGCACTATACGGAAATTTGGTTGGGCGCTTTTCCATCTAGTGCTAGCGTACTACAAAGCACCTGGTCGCCGACCCCGGCACGGTCACGGCCTACGTTCTTTGACGGCTCCCGTAGTTGACGGACCAATGTCGGCAACAACCGCGCCGCAGCGCTGGTACGACTTCCATGGCCAGCTAGGCCCGGAATCGACCTCAGCGCGCAAGTGACCGTGCAGTGAGTGCAGCGCTCAACCGGAAAGCTTCGAAGCCAAGACACGGGACTGCCTGCCGGATATCGAGTTTCAAACTGGCAACGCAGGGCCGCTAACGCAAGAGTGGGCTTGATACCCGCCTGCACTTGGTGGCCTCAAAGCAACACAATCAGAGCACCAAAGGTGGACGTATTTGGGCGGTTTTGGGCTTCAAGCTGCCTTTTAAGGTGGATGAATTTGGGAGCAACTGCTCATGCCGCTGCTTTGTACGTTCCAAAGGTGGACGTATTTGAGAAAACCGCTGAATGCATCAAAGCGCCGTTCTGCGCACCCTTGGGAGAGAGATCAGCTGACCAAACAGCACTCTAATGTACCTTCCGGACTCTGGAACCAAGGCCCAGTACCTTCCGCCAGCGCATTCAGTATCGACCGATCGCATCAACAGATCACCCGTTGAATTGCCACTGGCTTTACTTACAAAGGTGGACGGATTTGGGGGATATCGCACTAGCAAACACGGTTTGGTTCGATCTGTCAGGACCCAAAGGTGGATGAATTTGGGAGCGGGTCTCCCAAAAACGTCCACCTTTGGGCAAAGGTGGATGAATTTGGGCGTTGACTACGCAGGCAGTAGCTGCCCACACCTGGCAAAGGTGGACGGATTTGGGAGCCACGTGGCACATTTCTGCCATATTTTTGCCAAAGGTGGACGGATTTGGGATTAGCCAAGCGTTTCCTCACCGAAAGTCCCACATAAAGGGTGACTATTTCTTTCCCAGCGCGCATCTCTGAAGTCGATTTGTGCAGTGGTTTGGGCCTCTAGAACCCACCATAGGTGGACGTTTTTGGGAGATGAATGTCGCCATTCCCGTGCTATGGAGACTTTTATCCACCTAATGGTGGACGTTTTTGGGAGCGCTCCTTCATCAATCGTCGCAATCTCCAGGATTAGCGAGCAAGGATCCGAAAGGTGGACGTTTTTGGGAGACCCTTATGTTGACATCCGTCAATCTGCTGGTTGGATGCTTCCACCATTCTGCAGGCCTGCTTATCAAACAGCCGTTGCCCGCCACAGAACTGGGGCGGCTTTGCCAAGAATGTCCCTACATTGCAGGTAATTTGTGCAAGAACGGCATTTCGCACTTGTCAATAGTCATTTTTTTGCAAATGCTCGAAATCACTCACTTATGCAGGCTCGTAGCACGATATATTTTTATGGTGGTCGTTTAAACCACTTTTCCCACCTCATTTCCCAAATTCAACCACCATAGTCCCAACTGCGTCCACCTTTCATCCCAAATTCAACCACCATAGTCCCAACTGCGTCCACTATAGCTCCCAAATTCTTCCACCTAATCTCCCAACTGCGTCCACCTGAAGTAATCTAAGTCATTGTTTTCATTTATGTTTTTTACCCCTAAAGGTATTAAAAGGATTAAAGCGTTCTCTTAAAAAGACACAACGCAACGGTGTGCTTTCCTAGACTCCGTCAAAGTCCAGACCACAGTCGTGCACCTAGCCCCACGGATTTTTCTTGCTGTAAGGTGGGCGCTTTGCATAGAATCACCACTATGGCAAGCAACCCATCCACCTCTGACGTACGTCAACTGGCAATTTTCGCTTCAGATGAGCCGAAGGAGGAATTCCGCAAGGCCGTAGAAGTCATCCACTCAAAACCGTCTGAGCAGCTCTCACTTCTGCAAAGCAAGGCCAGCAACTGTTTTATCAAGAACGCTTTTGAAAACAAGGATGACGAGGACGGGTGGTTTGAAATTGAAATTAGCAAGGTCAACCGGGATATAGGCTACGACTCGCACAACTCCAGCCATTTGCGAAAGATGATCGCCGCAATGGCCCGGATCGTCTTCAGTTACGACGTGCTGGCTACCCCAGCTAGCTCGAAAAAGATTGGTGTGACCGCCCTTTTCCCTACGATTGAAACCGATGGAACGGTCTTTCGCTACAAGATCAGCGAGCAGTTGCGGCCAAAGGTGCTCAGCCCGGAGAAATACGCGCTGATCGATATGACAGTGCTGCGCCAGTTCCAGCGGACTTCGTCAGTGGCAATCTATGAGCACTGCGCGCGCTTCATCAACGTGGGCAGGACCACACCGGTGGATGTTGACACTTTCAGGGACATTATTCTTGGCGAGGGTTCTGGACGAGGTTCCTATGCCGAATATAAGTACCTTAAAAAGGACGTGCTGAAACCCTCCATCGCCGAAATCAACCGCATTTCAGACATCGTCATTGATCCCGAAATTGTTGAAGGTAGATCGGGGCGCAGAATCACGACTTTGCAGTTTTTGGTTTCTCGCAAGGTCAAACCTGAGGTTGTGCAATCCAATGATGCAGACGTTGCAGAGACAACCCAGGCGCTGGAAGAGTTTGGCCTTTCCAACGCCGAGATTCGTAGACTCTTAAAGAACCACAGGACTGGTGAGTTGCTGGCAGCGCTGCAATATACGCAAAAGCGCCAGGCTGACAAGCGCGCTGCAGTTCTTGAAAAACCCCATGCGTATTTCAAGCAGGCCCTGGACAAGGGCTGGGCAATTGTTGATGCTGGCGCTGACAACGATAGCGCTCCGCTCTCGGATGCTGGGGTCAAGGACGAGGGCCGCAAGAACATCGAGGAAGCGTTCGAGACCCACCAGAGGGCTGAGGCCAAAAGGTACTACGACTCGCTGGATGAATCTGAGCAGCTCATCTACGTTGCACGGTACAACGATCAACAACCACTGCGCGTTCTAAGGCTCACCGAAGGAAAGAAGCCACATCAATCCGCGACCAATGCGTTCCTCTTGTGGCTCGCTACCGACAAATGGGGCGTCGCCACTGAATCGCAATTATTGGAGTTTGCCATGGTGATGATTGGCAAGCAAAGCAGAGCAAAATAAGCAGACAAAAAAAAGCCCGCATTGCGCGGGCTCTTTCTATTGAAGCTTCATGAAGAGCTTACGTGCTCCAAGTGCCTTTGGACACCATAACGTGCCCATGTTTGTTGGTCGATTTCAAGCGGTAATACCGTCATGCTGTCGACGTTGACAAAGCACCCGTGGTTTTCGATTTCACCAACGGTAAACAATTGCCACAGTAGATTGCCGGCCCAAAGCGAAACCGCCGGGTTAACAAACAAGCTTTGCCGTTCGAGGGCCTCGGCCAACGAGCATGAAGGCGTATCGTCGTCATCGGTGTCCAACAACGGATTGACCAGCTCTGGGAACAACTCACCAACGTGAGGTAGCAACCAGGGGCTGTCGCACCCTTTCTTCTTGCAGGGAATTTCACCCAGAACCACTTGGCCGGTACCCGACTTGTTCCCCAAGTCGAGGTAGTAGACACGGTCACTGTATGACTGTTGCAAACAGGTCACGATGGCATGCCGTGCGGCACGGTTGTCCACAGCACCAATGACGATATCGGCATCTCTCAGGGCCGTGGACTCTGGTGTGAGACGTTCAATGCCCGCATCCCAGCCCGTGTCCCCTAATGCCATATTGGCCCGGTTGATCAGCGTCAGAGCCTTGTAGCTACCGACATCACACGGATAGAACGCCTGGCGTCCTATATTTGCCTCAGAAACTGTGTCATGGTCAATGAGTAGAACGTCCAGTCCGAACGGGTGTCCCTTTGCAACCATTGCCTTATGCAGGCAAATCAGATGCTCAAGAACTCTGCTGCCGTTACCACCGCCCCCTACCAGGACGATCTTCACGGGTCTGTTCAATAGTTCAGCGTGCACGTAGTGCTTCATGCTGGAAGCCTTTCTGTAATGTGGCCGTCACTGGCCAATGCCAGCGGTAGCCGTTCGTCTATTGCCTGAAGTCGCAGTGCGATCTCAGGCGTGTCTTTGTCAACTTTGCCAACGACCGCGGCGATCTTGATGCCACCTTCGTCATCCTTATCGTCGGTGGCTGAAAAGAAGGCGCCGGCAGTGCCATGACTATGAATGTCGACAACCGCTACTTCGTCGTCGCTGAGCTCAGCGTTTTCGTATGCGATGTGGTCTGCGTCCGCGCTGACTGACTTTCGCAACGACAGACGCCAAGTCATGGAGGTTGTGTTCCACACCATCACGGCGGCGGCTTCGCAGGGAAGTGCCAGCCTTGCTGCCTGGACAAATTCCGACCACAGCGCAAGCGGTGGCGGAACAATGCAAAACGTCAACGACTCCTGCAGGCTGCCATAGGGCAAACTGCATTGGGCAATGCGCTTCACTCTGACCATCCAATCCATCGTCAATTCACGGTAGACACCGTCACTGGCAAGGATGTTTCTGGTTCCTGTCTTGCCGGCAGCAGGTAGCAACCCATCATGCAACGCTACCGCGACCGGGAAGGTCTCTTGTATGGCCTGGTCAATACTCGATGTAGCCATCAGAACTCCCCTTTTGGCTTTGGCAGAGCGTTGAGGCGATCCACAATCAAGGGGTCAACCAAGTTGCCGGCCTTTAAGGGCAACTCCACAAGGCATTCCTCGGGGAATGCCGCGGTGGGTTTTTCAACCATCTTCTTCCAGAAGCTTGTCGCTTTGACCCCAAGAACCAGCCGATCCTTCACATTGAAGTTCGGGTGTGTGAACTTGCTCCCAAAGAAGTACTGCTCCCAGGCCTTGGCTTCCCATGCTGCGTTGCCTGCCGGGAGGACTGCGTTGCCAGAGCACACCAGACCACGCCCCCAAACATTGAAGAAGGGCGCCTGATGCAGGACAGTCTCCTGCGTTGGCCTGCTGGCTTCCTTCGTTGCAAAGACATACAAACCACGTCCCTGGATTGCCATCCAGACCATAGCGGGTACTGGACAAACTCCACTGGCAGTGAATGTTCCAGCGACTCGGTCTGACTTCTTGAAGAACATGGGTCGAGTCTGGGCGGGGGTCCACCAAACCATACGGTCAGTCGACTTTGCAAGAATGTTGCTGTCGAGCCAGATGTTTGGCTGTGGTGCCCTCGACTCTGACAAGCCTGAGTAAATCAGACTCAGGTCCGATTCGGTGATTGGGCGACCCACCCCGATCTGGGGACGGCCCCCGCTTTGGTTCATACCATGAACCGTCGCGTGTGAATGATGCTGGGCATCTGCGCCGTACAGAAGGATCGCTCCTTGCAGTCCGACATAGTGTTTGCCCGAATTAGTTTGTGTATGGATCATTGATGACCTCAAAATGTGAGAAGGCCTTGCTGATGGCCACATGCCGTCGAACAAAGTCCTTCATCGAAGTGATGAGTTCACGCAGGTCACTCTGTTCGAGAGACCTGGATGTGAACCGTATGTGGTCGTCGACGTGCTCGCCAGACTCCATGAGTCGGACTTCATTCGCCTCGATCAGTGAGAGAGCGTTGCCACTTTGCTCCCAGACGAGCGCACATGAAGCGCCCAGTGTTTCTGGTTCGGAGAGGTATCCATCATCCTCATCATCGTCCGACCAGGCATCTGACATAGGCCGATCACCTTGCTCTGCAAAGCACATTCGACTGTCAGGTCGTTCCAGCTCGCAATGAAGCTCCAGAAAGCTGGCAACTGCGGCCTTCAGTGCGGGGTCGCTGCTGTCGCTTAGAAAGCGCTTTGCGTCACGCACCGTGGCCGCTTTGGGCCTGGCATTCCGTAATTTCCGCTTGCGCGATCCGGTAAGCACTGTGCTTTCCCGGCCGAGCATCCATGTCTGGCCACCAAAGTCGGTAATGAGCTCAGATGGCCAGATCGGCTTACTTGCTGCTTGAATCTCTGCTCGGGTCAGCTCGGTAGATTCAATATCGTTGTAGGAGTCGACAACCGCCTTGTCAGTGAATTCAGGGATCCACATGTCGCGTTCAAGAAAGTCCGCGTAATCAGTAGGCCCATAGATTGGGTAGCTATTGCTGCTTGCACCACAAGTGACGCCATAGACCCACCATCCGAGACCATCCAACGCTACGTTGAGTGCTTCGATTAGGGGTCTCATTCGAAGAACTTCGAGCGTCCCGGATGGGGCGATTCCGACTTCGATCTCCTTTGATGTCACCTGCACATGCATGCTCATGTTGAGAGGCGAGTCACTTCCGCAAGCGGCCTTGATGTACTGGGCCCATTGGGATTGAAGTGTGTGATCGGCAGAAGTGAATTCGCCGTTGGGAAGCGGGACCCCGAGGGCATTTGCTTCCAGAGAGAATTGCGCTACGACGTGGTCGGTATCCGACGCGCCGAAGTTGATCTGCAGGGGAATATCAGGGTGAAGGTCTGGCAGACACCAGGCCCCCCCCTGAATCGGTGTTACCCGAATCGACTGAACGCTGTTGCCGGTTGGCGCAGCATGGTCGACTTCCCACGAGATTCCACAACTGTACGAATAGTCATCGAACATTGCTGGGTTTCTTTCAGTTGTTGAGCGGAAAGGCTCGCAAACGGATTGTTTGCAGGAGCCTTTCCGTTGGCGATGTCTTGCATCGCCTTTAGATGGGTTGTCATCCCTTTTCGCCGGCTGCCCGGACGAAGGTGTAGACGCTGTTGCCGTTTTTGGTCACAGGACCTTCAACGATAGCAGTGAGGAGTTCCGGATACTGCTTAGAGTAGAACTCTCGGACCTTGTCGGCGCTCTTCTCGGAAGAAGGGTCCGCCAGTGTCAGTCCGTTGTATTTGAATGTACGTTTGACAGTCGTGCCTTGGAGAGCCATGGTGAGTTCTCCTTAGAGTGAGAAAGGCATCGGGTCGACATCCGTGGTCGTAGGACCAACAGCCGCCGTTCCCGTTCCTTTTTCATCGCTTTCCTCGCCGATATTCAACGCTGGCGCTGGTCGCTTGGTCGCGGCGGTCGTTGAACGGCTCTTCGTACCTGGGCTGGCTGACGCAACCTTCGCTTCTGCGGCTTTCGCTGCTGTAGCTTGGATTTCCGCCTCCGCGCTCGCAAGTTGCTCCTTGAGAGACAAATTGCCCGCCGTGAAGCCTGCCATCACCTCAGCGAATTCGGCATCCAGTTCCTGTGGTGTTGCAACGAAGCACTTGCCAACCAGGCTGAGTCCGGATTTGCCCGTTTCGCTTGTCGGCAGAACGTTGACTTCCAGTTTGCCGGAATCGGCGGCGCCGATTTCGATGTTGATTTTCACGCCCTTAGCAACCAGGGCGGCAATATTTTGAAAAAGCATTGTGGTGTTCTCTTTGATGTGAAGAGGCCACTTCCCATCAGGGATAGTGGCCCCGATGGGTTGACGTTGGTGGGTGAACTTTTAGAAGCTCATCAATTTTGGAATGCGGCCGACATAGTCAAAGTCTTGCAACGCAAGAGTTGCAGCCACGAATTCTGGCTTGCTACCGTTGCGCGCCTTTGCGTATGCAGCTCCCATGGCCTGCTTGATACCGACTTCTTCGCAGACGGCGTCCAATTCGGTTTTCGTGAGCAGATCGAAGAATTCCTTGCAAACACGCCAGTTGGCGGCAACTTGGATTCCGAAGAACTTGAGTATCCCCGTAATGTCTTCAATTGGCATGGGAGATCCCGCACCATTCACTTGTGCAGCGATATGGCTCAACGCCGATGCAAAGCCTTCTTTGTCCATCTTGCTGACCGCCTGAAGCATTTCCGTGACTTTCATCATCCCGCCCTTGCCTACCTTGTTTCCAAGAGCTTCGGCCAAAGCGAGACTATTGAGCATGCTCGGCCTGGTGAGGCAAATCGCAAGCAGAACCATCCTGTTTTCCGTTACAGCGAGTTTCGGAATGTTGCGTTCAAAGATTTGTCGCCAAATCTCTTCACGGTATTCCTTCACTCGGTTGCTCGGCTCGGACGATGCGGCCTTGACTTGTATTCCAGTGCCGTTGGGTTCCTTGCCAGCAGCGCCCACCGTTTCACTGCCTTGCTGGCCCGCGGGCGCAGCGTCAGTGGTGGGTGTATTGTCGTTTTGCGTGGCAGCGGCCTTAGCCTCGGCTTTGACACGCTCTGCAACATGCCGTTGGTTACATGGAACGTTAAGACACATGTTTGTGTAGACGCGACCCAGCTTATCGGGCACTGCGGAAACGACCGCGCCAAAGTCCTTACAGGTCCTGCAGGCTGCAGCTTGTTCGACTCCGACGCCCTTAGGGCCTTCGGCCACCAGCGGGATCAATGTCATGTTCTCTCCGGCGCGAGCGATTCGAATCACCTGAAACTCATCCTTCAACGCGTCTGCTCGGCTCGCGATCTCTGCTTCGGTCTTGGCGTCATAGCACTGCTTGTTGGTGCAGCGTCCAGAGCTGATTGCCTCACCGAACAACTGGCCTTGATTGGCACTGTTGTGGTGGCATCCTGCGCACGCGTCTTTGTTGAAGATGGCGCTTTCCAGATGCAAGGCATTTTTGTTGAGGTACGCCTTGAGCTCAGCAACAGACAGTTTCTTGGGGCTTGTCAGCAGTATTGCGAGGGCTGCGTCCTGGCTTTCCTTGCGGCATGCCGCAAGGAGTTCAGCGTGCCCCAGGTAGATATTCTCGTCCTGGAGAGCTTGCCGGACTGCCTCTGATGCATACATCAGGGCCAAGCGACGATCAAGTCGCTCTGGTTCCCAGCCGAGACGCCGGGCGGCTTCAGCCCGGTTGCCCAGGCAGTCGCCGAGGACCTTCGCAGCAGCTTCTGCCTCTTCGACCTCCGTCATGGGATCGCGCTCGGTGTTTTCTGTCAGAGCTGCTGCTTTGGCCTCCTCATCACTCATTTCGCGCACAAGTGCGGGAATAGACGATTCGGGGCCAAATGCAACCTTGAACGAACGCAGTCGGCGTTCACCTGCGACCAGTTCGTACAAGCCATTGGCGATCGGCCGAACCAAGATTGGCTGGAGGAGATTTTGGGCTCGGATGGATTCCACCATCTCGGCCATCTTCTTGGGATTGAACTTACGTCGCGGGTTGTTGCCCGTCGTAATTTTCGATACAGGAATAAGTGAATTTGACATGGTCTTTTAAAAGAAAAAGGGACCATGCCCCTATGGGACTGGTCCCGTAGGGAAGAAAAATGGTGTTGCTGATGCGTCAGCTCGACCTGCTAGAGGGTTTCTAGACTATACCCGATTTGGATATTTTGTGGGAACAAACAGTGTTTTTTGTTTAACGAATCGGATCAATATTTACCAAAAGACCGGCCGGCTCTTTCGCAGTGGATTCAATACGCATTTCTGGAGCGCCAGACCGCCATAGGGCGGCTTGACCAGGTTGCAGCGTCAGATCTGCCTGATCTGCTATCTTGATGGTTTGTGGAGCCGTTACGCAAAAGACCATCCTGACGGCCGGCGTTGCGGGGACCACGGTGCTCGTGCTCAAACTGGATACCGTCGACTTGAAGCGAGTCCTGGTGGTCAGTACATTGAACAGTTCACTTTGACCGCCAAGCGAGTGCGAATCAATATTCGCCTCACCCGGAAAAGAATATGGCTGCAAAGGCTGCCCAAGCTTGAGGTCAATTTTGCCCTCGTCCGAACGCATGGTTATGCCCTGCCCCTTTATAACGGCGATCCAGCGGTCAACCCCTATGAAACTCGAAAAGGGCGCATCAGTTTTGTAGAACGCAATACCTACCCGCCACCCAAAGCTCCCAGCTTCACCACCTGGCAGAGATTCCATTGCGATCTCACGCCGGGCACCTTTGCCATTGGCCCATTGGAAAATGGGTGCTGAATTGACGTCAATCACCTCGGGTTGATTTGAATTCATGGACTCTGAGCCCTTTACCAGGACTTGGGCTGACAACGGGTTGCCCCAAACGGACGCAGAAGCAATTGCGGCAGCGCATATACGTTGAGCGATGTTCATTCCGTCCACCCTTTCAAAGGCTAAGCATTGTTTGATTGATGCATCTGCTTTGCCACTACAGGTCATCGTTTAGGCAGATGTCAAGTTGAAGCCCCATAGTAGCGGTCCAACTCTGTTAACTTTTCGGTCTAACTGTGGTGCTGCCCCAAGACCGCGATTATAGGCATGACAGCCATGCCAGTTGCCCGGATAATAACGATTTCATTGCTAGACCCTAGCACTCAGAGTTGCCAATTTCATGAACCAGTTGCTCTCGCGCGTCTCACTCTTTTTGAAGGCTACCGGCAGAAGACATAGCTTCTTCGGGCGCATGGTGGCAGCGTCTCTCGTCCCGGTGCTAGCCGTTGGCATCGGCCTAATTGTGCTTTCCGTCAAAACCCAAGAGACTGACGCGAGAACATCTCTCGAACTACGCGGTGAGCAGGTTGCGACCACCATTGCAGACGCTATCCTCTTGGATGCAATGGTTGGAAATCAGGATCACTGGTTTAAGGCCTTTCATTCAATTTCTTCGAGCGACTCAACAATCAAACGAATTTCAATTGTGGGCCCTTCGGGTGAGACAATTTTGGGCTATGGGGAGCATCCGCAACCTACCGACGTTGTGGTGGTGGAGCGGCCAATCAAGGCCGATGGCGATCGTCCAACTTTGGGTTCGATTAGGGTCGAACTGTCGGTGAGGCCTATGGCGATGGCACATTTGCCAAACAGGTTCGGCTCGCCTTTACCGTACTGATAGTTGCTGTGCTTGGTTTGCTAATCACAGCAGCTTGGATCCGTTCCATTGCTCAGGACTTCTTCCTGGCGTTTACATCCTTGTTGGGCGAAGACGCTACGTTGATGTACAACCGGCTAAGTGTCGAGGACCTATCAGCGGCCGTGGATCGCACAGTAAAACAGTGGGCGGATTCTCATCACACAACGCAGAACCTTATTGAGGCTCGAACACAGACATTGAATGAGTCATATCTCACCGCCCGGAAGGCTGAAGATAGCAATAGAAGGTTGTTATTTCTCACACAAGAATCGTTGGAAAAAGAGCGCAGCCGCATTGCGATTGAATTGCATGATTCCGTGAATGCTTCTCTGATTGGAATGCGGTTGCGAGCAGAGGCCATTTCGCATAAAGCGGCAGCACGCGGCGCAAGCGACTTGGCCGCTTTGGCGGAAGGCATTATTGCCGGCGCAAGTGAGCTGTATGACGCAACCAGGAAAATTGTCGAGGAGCTTCGGCCCGAATTGCTGGAGTCGCTGGGGTTCTTTGGTGCAATTCAGGAAGCAGCGCGGCGAGTTCAAGATTCATCCCCGACATACGTGATCACGGTCCAAGGCCATGAAATTGAAGGGCTTAGTGAATCCCAGTCGATTGCGGGGTTCAGGATGGTCCAGGAAGCGCTGAGCAACATCGTGAAACACGCCGAGGCAACACATGTCAGCGTATTGGTTGAACCCGCTGATGCCCCGTGGTTCGTACGACTTACCGTTGCTGATGACGGTGTCGGTATAGAGGCAACCGAAAGACCGGTGAATGACAAGCATTTTGGACTGGCTGGAATGCGTGAACGCGTGGAAGCCGTAGGTGGCTTTTTTTCGGTTTCGTCATCTTCGAGCGGAACCATCGTGACGGCCATGATTTGAAGGTATCCTTACACCCTCAAATGCAGCCAATCATGCACGCAGCTTGCTATAACTAAAATGGTTCGACTCTACGGCTTAGTCTTATGGCTCGTCCTTGGATCTTCACTTACTGCCATAGCCGAAAGTAGGGAACCAGGTGAACAAACAATTACTCTTCAAATAATTGGTGGTCTCGCCAGGGTCCATCAGTACACAAGGCATGAAGAGCCATTTTGGACGCGCACGGTGACCGAACGGTCCAAAGGACATGTTCGTGCATCCATTCAACCTTTTGACAAATCAGGGGTGATGGGGGACGAGGTGTTGAAGCTGGTGCGCACCGGTGTTGTCCCATTTGGCACTATGATGGCAGGCGTTACCGCTGGAACGCGTCCATTGTGGTCGGCGGCCGACCTTCCAGGAATGAATGCGGATATTGCACAGCTGCGGCATACCTTGGTCTCCATTCGTCCGGACCTCGAACGGGCAATTTTGAAACAGGATGGAATCGTCGTTTTGGCCATGTATGCCTATCCGGCTCAAATGGTATTTTGTCGTGACCCAATCGAAAAGCTAACGGATCTGTCAGGCTTGAGAGTACGTGTATCCAACGTGAACCAGGCAGACTTCGTGCAAGCGGTCGGAGCTAGACCCGTTTTTGTGCAATTTGCAGACGTCCCACTCAGCTTAAAGCGACGTTCCGTCGATTGTGTGGTCACTGGCACAATGTCGGGCTATTTGCAAGGATTGCATCAATCCACGTCAAGTGTCTTGGCGTTGCCCATCAATTGGGGCATTTCCGTTTTTGGAGCGAACAAAGAGGCATGGGCGTCTTTGCCAGCCAGTATTCGGGATCTTTTGAAAAACGATTTGCTTCCTAAGCTGGAACAAGATATCTGGGATGAGGCAAATCGTGAAACGGACGAAGGGCTGAACTGCCTGAGCGGGAACGGTAACTGCTCTAATGGTAACCCTGGTCGTATGACTGTTGTGAAACCCTCAGTCGCGGATTTAGCATTAACGCGCCGCGTCTACACCACAAGCGTCCTCCCTAGCTGGTTGCATCGCTGTGATCACGAATGCGATGAGTTATGGACCACAAAGCTGAAGCCGCTAGTTGGGCAATAGGTGCTCGTTTATTTGGTTTAGACGCGGCTGTATCGCTTTGGATTGCTTCGGCTTCTTTGGTGATTGCAGCTATCTTCGGCGCCTATATTTTTGAATCCCGGCAAAGTGAAGCTGAGCTTGTTCAGAGTCTACTTTCAACCGAACGTACGCTACGTTATTCGTTGGCGGTTACCCAGCGTGCGCTCCTGTCAATTGAAACGACCATGGCGGCGGCCGACTCAACGACCGCAGTAGGTACTGGTGACGCTCAGGCATTTCTTAGTCCTCAGTTGGCCGATCTAGTATCTGCCAATCTGCTCGTTAGGGATCTGGTCCTTGTCGGCCGAGCAGGCAACATTCTTGCGGCGGGAACGAATGCGACGCTAAGTCATGGACTTCATGGGCAACTCATGCTCTCCGGACACTCACGATCAAGGGTTTGGATCGGGGATGAGGTTGAGCATCAAGCGACACGTGAAGTCGCCTTGTACATTTACAGCCACGCAAAATCCAAAGCACTGCCTGCTGGGTCCGTGTGGGTTGCTGTGGTGCCGTCGATTTCATTGAGTGCCTCTCTGGGGTACAGCGCCTTTGATACATTTTCAGTTTCACTTGAGTCAGCTAATGGCAACATTTTGCTTGGCAGCCTGGACAACTCTTTCAATGGAAAAAAGCTCCCCGTAATTGACGACAAGAAGCTTGATGGTGTTGCGCGCCTGGAGCCGGGGCGTGTCTCAGATGCCCCACTTCTCATTGCAGCAAGCAAACTCGTTGATGATTCGAACCGTGTTGTCGTTTCTTTGCCGGTTTCTGAGGCTACACCTGGATGGAGCAAAACACACACGGGTTTACGTGTCACTCTATCTGCCTTTGTCCTCTTGGTTATTGGTGGGGCGATTTGCATTCACTACACGTGGCGGGCTCGTTTGATTCTGCAAAGAAGCGCGTTGAGTTCCATGCAAAATGTGTTTGATTCGATTCAACTACTGCCGTATGGGCTTGTCTTGGTTGATAGTGCGGGGCGTCTCGAACTGTGGACCCACGAGGTTGAGTCACTGGTGCCTCACGGAAACTCAAAGCTGTTGAAGGGTGCTCCTGTTCAAGATTGGGCGGCACTTTGCGAGTCGCCAAGCCACGTGATCCCCCCTCTGCACCCTGGCATTGCGATCGGCGTTGGTGGTGCCTATGCCAATTCGGGCCACCGACTACTAAGTCCAACAATTCAATACAGTGACGGACGCGTTCTACGGATTGCAGAGCATATGTTGCCAGGTGGACGCATCGTAGTGATCATCAGGGATGTCACGAACACCACGAAGGATCTGAAGCTGCTGTCCTTGAAATTGCAGAGGACAGTGGACGAAGACCATCAACTCATGAATAAGATGCTAAAGGACCTAATTTCTCCGGTCACTGCGATTGCCGGTGTTGTTGACCTCATGTCTCGAACCAATGGGTGGGGCGGCAAAGACCGCGACCTTGTGTTGTTACGGCAGCAAACAGACCGCCTACTGCTGGCACTGCGATCCTTGAACGTGTATATGTTGCAATCCGAAGGCAAGCAAGGTATCGACCAATACCGTGAAATTGTGGAAAGCGTCCGGTTCTAATTGATACAGTGTTTGCTAGGCGCTGATGATGTGATGCTTGATTGCGAGGCGGGTGAGATCTGCCTGTCGATGAATTCCGAGCTTGTCTTTTACGGACTGAGATATGTTACTGATCGTCTTTGGGGACAGATCCATCAGCGCGGCAATCTCGGTATTTGTGAGCCCGGCGGCCATATGGCCAAAGACCTTCAACTCTCGTTCTGCCAACAACGTTTCAGGTGCTTGCTCACCTTCGATGGCGAGTTTTGCCATGATTTCGGAAACTTCTGGCCCCATAAACATCCCCTTTGTAGCTACATGCGCGATTGCATCAGCCAAGGAGGAAATACGGGTGTTCTTGGTCACAAATCCAGACCCACCAAGCCTATATGCAGCCCTGATCAGTTCCGGTTGTGAGTATTGACTGTAGAAAATGATTTTTGCTTTTGGATGCTTCTCCAGAAGGAGACGCGCAATCTGCAATCCAGTGTCAATGGCGTTGAATTGGACGTCCAAAACGAGAACATCTGGGAGATGTTTTTCATACTCAGCGTACACAGCGTCAGCTTCAGTAACGCTACCCACGATGTCAATACCAAATGCATCTAAGGCGGCAACTAATCCACCGATGATGGATGGATGGTCGTCTGCCAACATGACTCTGATCTTGGCTTGTGACTCTGGTGCGGATGGCATATTGGTTCTATTCAAAACATGGAATCTATTAGAGCAAACGCACCGTGCGCGAAATTCATGGCGACGATTGATTCGCAGACCTTTATTGCGCAAAATCAGCATTTTAGCCGGCGACGACACATAGCGGCACCGCTTTCTGCCATGTCAATTACGTAATTTGTGCCATCCTATAGCATATTGCCTAGTTTGCCTGCATCTTCATGATGCCGGAGCGGCTTGGTAATTGCGGCAACCAGGTGGCTGGAACAAATTGAGTAGTGTGAACATTCGAACTCGAATGTTGATGCACACAATGACCTACGGACAGCCCATTTCGTAATATTCGGAGTAGCATCACAGGTCTTTTTCTGCATAGGCAAATTGCCAGCGCAATCATGATCGTGGAAGACGTTCCTGCCCTCCGTCAGTCTTCAAAACAGAAATACAAGGAAGCGGTGCGAGCGCGCCTTATTGTGGCGGCCCGCAAAATAGTTGGTCTGAAGGGCTTTGCCAAACTAACCATTGTCAACGTAGCCGATGAGGCTGGTGTCGCTACAGGCTCTGTTTACAAACACTTCGATTCCAAGTCGACTCTATGCATCGAGGTTTACACGCAAGCCGCACGAAAGGAGTATGAAATGCTCAGACGTGTGCTACTTGGTCCGGGCCTGGCCAGTGCTAAGTTGTGCAGGTGCATTGAGGTTATGGCAACTCGTGTTCAGTCCAACCCTGTCTTTGCATATGCCCTGGGAGTTGAATCCGTAGACCCTGCTATTGCCGATGAGCGCGCCGCCTGTGTTGACGCGATTGTGGGGCTGTTTGAAGAACTCATTGAGGAAGGTATTCGGACTGGCGAGTTCGAAACTCAACTGTCCACCATCTCAGCAACTGCCGTCGTTGGCGTTATCAAGGAAAGCCTGCTTGGGACTAGGTCGTTTCCCATTCTCCAATCGAATGCATCATCGCAATTGATAGCAGCAGTGCAGGGATTTTGCCTTGGCGCTGTCATGCACCCGAAGTGATCATCGGCTAGCGGCCAACCCCTATTTCTCGCTCGCAGGCATCGCGCGGTTTTCCGCCCTGATCCAGGGGCGCCCAAATAGCTTAGCCATCCCCTCAGTGTGACCAGATTGGATCGCGCTGCTTAGCGGATTGCGACTCGCCCATCCATTCGACATCGCTATTACCATTTGCTGATCTTCACGGGCCTCACTCAGCAAATGCAGGATGGGCATGTACTCTTCGAAGCAAAACATGAATCTCGCCCGTATTCCGCCGCCGACATTTGCTGTCGAATTGGCAAACCAATCTGCGGGGAAGTGCCCATCCTTCAGCCATGGAGCCCAAGTGGCAACTGGAGGTGTCTGGCGCGCGGCAATGTAGCTGGTTGATCCGTCCGGTCGAAAGATGATGGCAACGTTCTGATACCGGCCATTCTCCAGTGGCAGGTCAGCTCCTATGATGACAGTCTGCCCAGCTTCCTTGGCGTTGATTAGAACGGAACCCTTCAGCACAGCTGAAGTTCCCACTTCGTAGAGTCCGATGATCGTTTCGGGAAACACAACCGTCTCAAAACCGTCTTGCCCGCCCGCCAACGAATGGACCATTCTGCCAATTTTCTCGATACGGCTCAGCACTTCGGTATCCGATTTCGGAAAGCGCCCCCATTCCGTGTGAACGGCTCCAATCCTTCCTGCCAAACGCCCTCTACCCACTTCAGACGCATCCAACTTGTCGCCGATGAGTCCAAGAGCAATCGCGATCAGAATGGCCGCTGCAGTCGCGACAGCCTGCCCTGTCACCGTTCCAACATTGGCGAGGCGGGCGACATGCGCCAGTGCCGCGGCAAGCAGGGGAATCGCGATGAAGAAGGTCGCCACACCAAACCATGCTGACTTTGGAAGCAGAAATCCCAGGCCCATGATCGGTGGACCACTGGGAACGACGGCCGCCCATGGGAGCAGAAGGGTTGCCAAAAGTACCGCCAGAGTAGTCAACCCAACGATAACCGGGGTGCGCCGCTTTGGCCAGAGAAAGACCCAAGTCGACGCAGCGAGCAGCCCCTGACCCAACCAGGCCAACACACCCAGGAACAGTGAGTCAAACCACACACCTGCGAATGGAGGCAGAAATCTAACCACGGCCAGGTGATATCCGAAGGTGAGTGTAAAAGCTGCTAGCCTGCTCGGGCTGATGGCCCACAGGACGGGAAGAATCAGCGATATCGCCGGCGATGAATATTCACCCCACGAAGTGACGGCAATCACCACACCAAGTAGCAGGTATGCCCCTGCCGTGAGCACGCGCTCAATGTTTTGCATCCGGGTCATTTGCTATCTGTGTATTGCGTCATTGCAGCGTAACGCTTAAGGTTGAGTAGGACCGTCTGACTGTCAAGAGTAGGAGCGTTGCGCAAAAGCGCCTCCTCGACCATGGCGGCCAGCACAAATACGTCATCAGGGAGGGCTTTCACAGCCAGGGCCTTGGCGCCTTGTCTGAGCTTGATAAAGATGTGCGAACCCTGATCCACTATGTCAATGGCTTTGTCGTGAGCTGTCCCATGTTTGCTTGCGTTCATGGCCGGCAACAATCCGAGAAGAACTGCTGCATAGCATGGCATCTCACGGCGGGTCAGACGCACCGATATCTTGTTTTCCCAAGCATAGTGCTTGGTGCCAGGAACAATGGGCGCCATCTCTACGCAAATAGTATGGAATGGCGGGCGTCTACGATCTCCAGCGAAATCCTCGATCACGGTTGGTTCAACGCAGCAATCCGCAGAAGTCCCATATACATGGTGCGAGAGCCTATCTAGCGCCTTCTGGGCGGGGTGCTGGAATTGCGCGCGACCTGGATTGTTGGCGACTTCAAGGCCTTCGAGGTCCGAACGGGTCAGAGTCTCGGCAACGGGCATGTCGTGCGACGCGTCCTGCACAACAGGCGCCGGGGCCAGAGCCTGTTGCTGGAGCCACGCTGCTTTGGTGGTACGAATCCATCCGCTCAATGTTTCAAGGTCACTGGCTCTTTCTGCGCCAGAATGCACGCGACCAATTAGGGCGTGCAAGTTCACACGTTGCTCCGTTGAAAGAACCGCGAGACCGGCCGTTATAGCTGGCAGGTCTATGGCGGGCAGCCCACGGTCCTGGACAACGGCCCCTAGCCACCGTGGGTTAATGACAGCCTCATCCACGATAGGGCCTACTACTTAGGCGCCCTGCTCAGCTGCCTGGGCGGCTGTGCCGGTGTCAGGCAGTGACTGCATGACGCTGTTGATTTGCCCACCCTTGTACAGGGTCACGTTCGCGTACCGCATGCGCCCGTATGCAACACACTTGCTTGTCAGATGTAGCTCGCCATGGCACGTTAGCGTCGTTGCCGTGTCTCCGCTAGTACCCACCTGCCCAAAAATGTATGCGTCGCCGTGAACTTCAATCTCCCCGGTCAAGCTACCACCTTCCATGAGCACTAGAGGCCCATCGACGATGAGGCGGCCCTCGCAAGCCCCTTGAATCAGAATACCTCCGGTGACAGAGTTAGTGCCAGAAAACTTGGACCCAGCGGCGATTTTGTTGACTATGCCCATCGCAACGGGGTCAATGACTACAGATGTTGGTCTTTTCATCGAGATCTCTCTTTATTCCATGGTGACGGTTCTGGAATCCAGAACTAGCTGCCCCGCCTTTGGATCAATGCTTTTGATCGTTTCGCCTGTAAAAATCTTCTGTCCATTGGTATAGCGTTGCGGCAACCGAGTCTGCGGATTGGTGATGAGGACGTACGACGCATCCGGTGCTATGTCCACTACAGTGACTCGTTCAGCCTTTGCCTTTACTTCCGCTGGGCGAACGCTCTCCGGTTTCTGCTGTGTGGGGGTGATCTGAGCTTGGGTTGGTTTCGCTTCACTTGGTTGGGCGAACTTCCGTGGCGATGTTGGTTCCTCTTCCTTTTGAACGACCACTGGCTCTGCCCGCTTTTCTGGCGGACTGGCCACATCAACAACGACAGAGCGATCCGGCTTTTCTTCCTTCCCCCGCTCAGCTTGGGTCGATTTGGCTGGCAGCGTTTGCGTCGGGGCAGCCGAAGGTGCGGGCGCAGGTGTGAGCACTACTGTGGGGACTTTTCTATCAAGCGGCAGTCCCTCTTTTTGGAGAACAGTCGAGGGTACTGGCACCATTGGGGCGGGCCCGTCAACGAGGGTCATTCCTGATCCGCCTGCATCTGCCTGGGCCACGGCCGGCTCCATTGGTAAACCAGGTGCGCCACTAGACGTAGATGCGGGGGGCACCCCAGATGCGGTTGTGCTGGGTCCCTGGGGGGGGGCCGTCGCCAATTGAATGGATTTTGAAGTGTCGAACTCCTGCTTCCAGCCGCTCGCCATGTAGGCAAACGCAGCGAGTACTGCCAGCGTTGGCGCGGTCCACGCGACGTAGGTGATACCTCTCACCCTACCAGCTGGGCGCTCGTTTGACGTAGCCAGTGATGACTTGGCAGACGATACCAAATGCTCTCCTTTGCCCGCAGTTGCCCGCACTGACTGACCTATTCGCGAGAGTATCCCGAGCAGACGTTCTGCAAGTTGCCTTATGGCCAGACGTCCGGTAGCTAGCCGGCTCGATCCCCCTGGCCCCGCCAAGATGGGGTCGAGATCGAAGCGCACCTGCCGCCCCATTACGAGGCGCTGCGGAGCGCCCACAATGGTCGTTGTGAAATATCGCTCGGTTTCATTCATTGGATTTAAATGCACAGGCTTTGGGATTCGTCAACCTCATCGACAGCGGGTGTGCCGGATGGGGCCGTAGTTGTTACTTGGGAGATTTTCTCACCCTCGCCGCCCTGCTCAATCGTTTGGGGCTCCACAACAGTGTTTTTTGCATCACATGTGGCTAGCCTTGAGGAATCCCTTGCCTTTTGCACGACGTCAGCCAGGCCTGTGAAGGCCGGAACAGGCGTATCCGGGCCGACAGCTGCTCCACGCTTGCCAAGCAGCGTCGATGATGGTGTCCACGTTGTCACTACCGATTCGGCACCAGCAGTGTCGAATTCGGAATTCTTCGCCATCAGAAGCATGGCATTTTCCAGTCGGTCCATCGCTTCCACTCCCACACCTTGGAACGGATCGTCTTCGTCAAGCTTGGTCGATGCAAAGGTCAAACCATCTCTCAGTTCGATATTGGCCGCGAAGAAGGGCTTGAAAAGCGACTGGGGCGAGCTCTTGGCCCAACTTGTCAAGCGAAACGGCAGGCCTCGCAAATTGCCAAATACTGCATACAGCATGTTGAGCTTGGCTGAAAGCGTGCGGTAGGTGTTGATGCCAGAACTTTGGAATTCAAACACAGCCAGGGGGTCTGTGCTTCCATCGACTTGCACTCGCATGCGGCAGTGAAGTTTGCACTGGACACCCGACTGATGGGCGAAGGCGCAGGATTCTGGACCGGCGCAGCTCTCGACGTTGCCGGCGCTTGCCCCTACACCCTTGCGGATGGCGTCCTTGCCGTTCCCCGAGCAGACAAGGCGACCTGACGCAGTGTCGAATGCCTGATAGTTCACGCTCAGAATTGATTCTGGTGAACGGCCCAGGAACCGAATTGGGACCTCCTTGATTAGCCGGTGCCCTTCTTCCCTTGAATCCCTTGAAATGAGCGAGTCGGCAATGGGGTGGGTCTTCATTTTTGGAATTTGCCCAGTCTCTGGTGTGGACTCGTGAACGCGTGTGAGCAATTCAAAGTCCGGCAGCTGAGTAGACGTGGCTGCATCTTCTTCGTAGGAGAACCGGATGATGCCTTCCACATGGGGGCCAACCGGGGCGAGAGATTTGATTTGGTTTTGGTTTTGGTTTTGGTTTGTCATTTCAATGTGCCTCTTGAGTGATTTGTACAACTATGAAAACACACATTTCAAGCGTGTCAAGTGCCAAGGCTTACGAGGGAGCCGTGTGGGGTATTCTGGAATTGCGCAATGTCTAGCGGCGGAAAGGGTTTCGAGTCACTGTCTTGACCCGTACGACACTGGCTCATCAAGTTGGATGAGTCCACGGGACCGTACCTGGCAGGAAACAGGCAAAAAAAAAGCCCAAACATCCGTGTGGATGCTCTGGGCCTTGTGGGTATTACGCAAGAAAACCTGAATCAGGTTCCCTGGTGAATGATGAGATACGACAAGTGCGCGTCTCTCGCTTGCTTCAGCACTGCCTCTTTAGGCGCTGAATTAAATGACTTTGGTTTTAGGAACGGTCAGTTCTCTCGGTGTTGTGCGCGGTCGAAAAGGCCTGTGGCTAGCGATCCAACATGCTGCAATGTCCGCTCAAGTCCCTTAACTCCTAACTGGTATGTCCGCAGTGGAATCACGATGGTTTCCTGAGTCGAATCGACAAGTTCGACAAGAACATCCACCCGGTCAGTGCCCATAGGAAGTGCATCCCACTTCCCAAATCGGTACTTCGCGTGCAATGCATCAATCCATTCTTTGAGACCTGACTCGATGGCGCTGTCGGCAGTTGACGGTAGATGCACTGTCAAAGCACCAGTGTGCGAAGGCTTGTCCTCCAAGGCAAAGCGCAGTTCAAGCTGCATTTGGCTTGCTAGCTGGTATGCGCCATTTGCTGTTGAACAGGGCATTGGTGGCAAGTGATTTGCGCTAACCAGGGCGCCCGTTAGAAACTGCAGACTGGGTGCCCCCTCTGGCAGGGCTACTCCGTACTTTCTCTCCTCCAGAGTGACATCTGGTTGGACTTTCTGTAGGGTTGTCGTCCTTGGCCCCAATTGATTGAGTAGGCCTCGGAAGGCAACCGGGTCATTGCAAGCCACCAGGTCATAGTTCAGTGTTTGCGTAAGCATCACCACAGTCGACTTCCGACCGGCCCAGTTGGTCAGCAGCGTTGTGACTCTTTCTGATGTGCGGGGCGCGATCGATATTTCTGTTGCTGCATCGCTGGCGAGCTGCTCTGGATCAATGATCAACGGAATCATGAACAGCGAACTGTTCTGAACTGCCGCGACGGCGTTTCCGCGGAAGTTTGTCACAGTCCGATTGAATGTATGAGCTCGAACGGCGTCGTAATAGTCCTCCAACGGGTATCCCGCCTGTGCCGCGTCCCAAACACGTTGGCTGTCAAGATTTGCCAAAGCTGATTCGACTTCTAACGAGGGCACGTACCCAATATCAAAGGGTTCGTACAACGAGGATTCCATGTGTTTCTCCGTGGTTTGTTCCATTTAAGGTAACACGATATCTCGACGAGTCAATAGCCTTTGCTTGTTTTGTTCGCCTCTGTCCAAGGGGTAGACAGGAAGCGAATTGGTGTTATTTTGATCGTATGAATGCAATCAATACACGAACTCTTCAGACCATCGAAACTCCTGGCTTGCTGGCAAACAGCCGCAAGGTGTCAAACCTGGATGACCATCTCTATCACAGCGATTTGCACATCCAAAGTTGCAGCATGCTGAAAGGGATGTTGGAATCCCCTGGCCACTATCAGTCCGCGTTGACAGCGCGCAGAGTCGCGTCGAAGTCGATGGACTTCGGCACACTTGTTCACCTGTTGGTATTGGAGCCGCACCAACTGTTATCCAAGGCCGCCATCTTCCCCGGCGCCAATCCAACTGCAGCAGAGTCACGCGAATTCAACGCTGCGCACAAGGGCATGATGGTATTTGATGAGCCAACATTCCATATGGCTGAAATAGCGCGGGACAAATTGCTTGGCCAGCGCGTGTTGGGCCGACTGTTCGGAGACTTTGTCGCCGAGGGTGAACCAGAGGCTAGCATTTACTACACTGATCCAGATACAGGCGTGGAATGCCGGACACGTCAGGATTTGCGTCATCCAGAAGCGATCTTTGACGTAAAGACTACTACTTACGCTCACACTCGTGAATGGGTGCGGCACGCTCTGAGTCTTCATTACGACATGCAGGCGTACATGTACTCTCTCGCTGATTGCTTGTATTCCGGGATTGAAAATCCGCGTCCATTCGTGTTTATGACCGTGGAGAACGCATATCCACTGAGCACTGGTGCGCGCCGAGCCGGCGTGAATTTCATGGTCGCTGGATCGCGCAAATACAAACACGCGATCACGTCGTATGCAGCCTGCGCGAGGGCTGACTACTGGCCTTGTCCTGGTGGCGAGGAGGTCATCGACATCAACACATGGGAGTCGGAGTTTGACACCTCATGGCTCGTCGCCCAACCGGTTCAGGTTGCTCCCTGAAACTTTCCCCGGGGAAAGTTTTGTCGCATTTCGCTGAAATGCGAATGTGCGAACTAGGGTCTGCCCTAGCATTTGATTCCCTCAGACATCTATTGCAAGGACACACTATGGTCATCATTCTTGGGAATCAAAAAGGCGGCGTAGGCAAGAGTGAACTCTCCTACTCGCTTGCATCCTTCTTGGCGGAGGACCACAAGGTCATACTGATTGACACGGACAAGCAGCGCACGTCAAGTAAGCGGGCGTTCGCTCGGTCGCAACTGGGTGGAGACATGTCATTTCCAGTTGTCGAGCAAAGTATCGTGCCGGTTCAAACCATCAAGCAATTGCGGACCAGCTACGATGTAGTAGTAGTAGATCTCCCCGCAGGGGGCTACGCCAATATCAAGGACCTTGCGCCAATTGCCGATCTTTGGATCTGTCCAACGCAGGCAAGTCAGCCTGATTTGGACTCGACTGTCGAACTTGCCCAGGCGTTTGATGCTATGGCACATCTCCACCCTTCTGGCCGTATTCCACTTTCGATTGTCATCAATAAGGTTTCGTCTGCCAGCAAGTCGGTGGAGGGCGAGGACGCAATCGCCTATTTTGCTCACGCCATCCCCAACGTGCCCGTACTGAAGACTCCAATCCGTGATCGCAAGGTTTGGCGTGATGCCCATAAGTCGGCTCGAACGATTTTTGAAATGCCTCCGCGGGAGCGCGCGAAGGCCGTGCAGGAATTTGACCAGTTCGTGGCTGATGCAATGGCAGCCTATTCCTCGTTCAATTCCACAACCACTGTCCAGTAATCATGGCAACAACATCAACAACACCAGACCGCAATGGTCGAATCAAACCCAATTTCGTTTCGGTGATCGCCCATGCCAACCGAGTCAACCCCATCCTTGCAGAAGTGGTAGGTGGTGCGGCCGCACTGCCTCCAGCTGTGGAATTCGATCCTGCGGCTCACCTTCTCGCTGGGATGAATGTTGGCTACGTGGTGAAGGTGCCGGTGGACCGATGCCACGCAAGTGAGTTCAATGCCCGTGTGTACTATCACGATGCCGAAGTCGACGCCATGGCCGAGAGCCTGATCTCGCCCGGACAGAGCGTTCCCGCCATCGGCTACGCAAGTGGGCAGAAGGTAGTGATCGTTGATGGCCAAAAGCGATTGACTGCTTGCATCAAGTGTGGCGTCGCGACGTTACTCGTGTATCTCATTGAGCCTCCATCATCCTCGGCGGATGAGTATGAGCTATCTCGGTCTATCAACCTCGAACGGAGCTCTCAGACCGCCCTTGACGACGCTTGCCGCATGCAGACTCTCGTCGCCAGCGGCGTGTACCCTGACCAGGTGACCATGGCACAGCGCATGGGTTGGACGGAAGGGACTGTTTCGAAGATTCTTGGAATCAACCGTATTCCGGAGCAACATCGACGCACGATGCTTGAACATCCCCATACCACTTCGTTGGCAGTTGCCTATGAGATCAGTTGTATGTGGGACGGAAAACGCGATGTTGATGACGCGACCCTGGAGCAACTGGCAACGAAGGTGATTGGCGCCATTGTCGCGAAGAACCTTGGCCGCGATGCATCTCACTCTTTGATTGCCTCTCAGCTCACGCCTAAGAAGCCGAAGGCGAAAGGCGCTGCATTGGAGCAAGTTCCATTGAAGCTTGGCGCCGGCGTTGGGACACTGAAATTGAACCCCCTCCGAGGCGAGTTCTCGCTCGTATTCAAGGGCCTGAGTGCGGCTGAGCTTACTGATGCGCGCGGTAAACTGTCCGCCCTTTTTGGGTAGGCTTTAAATCACGCCTGGCCGGGCGTGATTTGCGGCAGTTGCTCGCTAACGCACTCCCGCCTGGTCCGTGGTCCAGTCATGTCCGCGGGTCTTCTTCCAATAGAAGCGCAGTAATTCTCCCAGGACAAGTCCCGACTGCCACTCGCCCAAGTCCAGTTTTTTAATGATGCTGGGGTGCTTTTCAGTCTCAATCGCGTAGGCCTTGTACTCCGCAAGAAGGTCTTCGCGTTCAGCGACAGACATTGTTTGGATCTCCCCGCGAATCTTGGAAACTCTGTTTTGCTCAGTCGCCTGCAGCAAGTTCAGGCTCACGTCAGCGGGATTCAGCTTTGGCGTTTCGCGTGCAACGCTATCAGTCGGGTCGCTTGGCGTGACGTCTTCTTCCAAGTCGCGATTGGTTAGGACAGCCTTCAGATAAGCGACTTTCGACCTCACTGGGCTGGCTGTTTGTGTAAGCCTTTGAGCAAGCTTGTTGAGGGCGCCTTGAAGCACTTCATTGCCGTATCTACACCAAAGCTCTTCTGCGACCCCTTCAGAGATACCAAGCCGTTCCGCCTTAGCAATCGACGACCCTTCTACTGGAGCAGGACGGCCCAACCCATTCGCCGGCTTCTTGGCGACATGGAACTGGAGGAACTCAATGCTCTTACCTACTCTGAATTCGCGGAGCTCGACAACCAGTTCGCTGACCTCATTGACCTCCTCCACTGCGGGCTTCACAGTATCGCGGTTGAAGAAGCGAAACTCCACCTTTGCGTCCTCCGCAAGCGGCTTCCCCGTGAGCACTGGCACCCACCACTTCCACTCTCGTTTGCTGGTGAGATGTGAGGGGTTGTCTTGATAGCGCGCACAAATCTCATACAGGGCCAGCCCCGCGTGGCTTCTGAACTTTGAGATAGTGGCTCGCTCAAGCTTTGCGTAGCGCTGTGGATCAAGCACCTCTTCCCTGAGACTCGGCGGATAGGCCCAGTGCACCCAGTCTGCTCCATTTTGGAACTTAACGTTGACTTCTGAGAGGAGAGCAAAAGCTCCCCAGTCTGGCGACTCTCCCTCGGACGGTGATTGCCACTCGACGACATGCGTAACCATCGACTTAAGGTGGCGCTTGAGGACTACTTTGGTCCCGATGCTGCCTTCGAATCCATTGATGATCTCGTTAACCGGTGCGCAGAACATTCCCGTCTTTGGATCCTCGCTGCCTTTTTCCTGCGCGAGCATCAGCATTATTGAATAGGCCTGCCTGGCCACGCGTGTTATGGCGCCACTGGTGGGCACCATGGCGAGTGTGGAAACCGGCTTCCGGATTTTGTCGGTCGGCTCGTATAGCTCGATGTTCATTGTCGGATTATGTGTGAATTTTGTTGAATCACATCAAATGGATGTTCACACCTTGGAAATCCTGCAGAGCAGGCCCGTTGATTACTCTCACATATGCTGAACCCGCAGCGTTCGCGAACGTGCCGTCCCCGTTACTTTTTCTCACAGTTGGCTTTTGCACGCCTTTCCCAGGACTTCAGTTGGGCGTTAGTTTGTCTCACATTTAGAGCTCCAGTTGGTGCTCCGGCTGTTCAATCGGTACTTTCCAGTGCAAATTCCTAGAATGTGCATAACTTGGAGCCTTTCCATCTGAGCGCAGTTAGGTGTTCTCACTCAAACGGTGTTTTGTCTCACCTAAAGGTTGGTTGACCTCACACACCCGTTGATTCTTCTCACTTGAAGGCTCCTTTTCCATTGGGAACTCAAGGAATTAAAGTCTTGTATTGCATTAAAGGTTCTAAAGAGAAGGTCTAGTCGTGCTGAGATGCTGTTGACGACTTTCTTTTTTGTCTGAATTCCGGCCAATCCCGAGATCTCTTGTTGTGCTGTACCTCGCAATGAATGATTCATGTAATTTTCCGGTACTACTGCGATAATTGCGTGAATCCAATTTTTCGCTACCTTTACTGTTTAACATGAAAAAACCAACACAACCAACCACGCGCAAGGTCAATCTTGACGACCTACTTGCAGTAGCAACCCGGGCTGATGGTGTACTCACTGGGGTGAGGAGCAGTATGCTTGCCCCAACTGCTGCGAAGAGCCCTCCTCTTTTCACTACGTCTCAAGTTGGTGAAATCTGTGGGCTCGATGCGGCAGGGATGCAGTACCGGGTTCGTAAGGGCGAACTACCCTCTGCCACCGAGTTGGAGCCCGGCAAGAAGCGGAAGATGTACACGCTAGCAGGCGCCAGGTCGTGGGCACAGCATTTCCGCAAGAAGTTTCTCAGGCCGCGTGATGCCGGTGGTGTTGTCATAGCTGCTGCCAATTTCAAAGGCGGTGTCAGCAAGACGACGACTGCTGTTACGTTGGCGCAGGGGTTGAGCCTCAGGGGGCACAAAGTCTTGGTCATTGACATGGATCCGCAGGGGTCTACGTCAAACTTGTTTGGACTCCTGAACGCGGATATCGACGACGATATGACCTTGCTCCCACTTTGCTATGGGACCGAGGTTTCTGTCGACTATGCCATCCAACCGACTTACTGGGACGGGGTCGACATCATTCCCGCGAGTCTTTCGCTCTACTCTGCAGAGTTTGCATTGCCTTCACGTCAAAAGGAGACAGTGGATTTTGAGTTCTGGAACGTATTGAAGTACGGTGTCGATACTGCACGACAGAACTACGATGTCATCATCATTGATACCCCCCCTGCCCTCTCCTACTTGACCATCAATGCGTTGTTGGCTGCTGATGGTCTGATCATGCCAATCCCGCCCAGCACGCTCGACTTTACGTCCAGCACCCAGTTCTGGAACTTGTTTAACCAGCTGGCGAATTCGTTGGTCAAGATGCAGGGTAAGACAAAGGAGTTTGACTTTGTTAGCGTCTTGCTTTCGCGAGTTGATGCGAATGACACAGCATCGCCCGTGGTTAAGGAGTGGATTGCGGCGGCGTACGGGGAGATTGTTCTGAACGTCGAAATTCCCAAAACGACTGTAACGTCGGCAGCGAGCGCAGAGTTCGGGACGGTTTATGACGCCAATGTGGCCGAAATCAGCCCAAGGACCTATCGGCGCGCGTTCGACGCATATGAACGATTCGTGGACTTGATCGAAGAGCAACTGCATATCGCGTGGACGCGGCAATTGAATGCGATCAACGGTGCCGATGAAGGCGCAGTCCAGACTGGAGGTTAACCATGAAATTCAAAGATAGAGCTGCCCGGATCGACCTGGGGTCATTGGTAAAGGGTGCCACAAAGCCTGTGGATCCTTTGACTGCTGTTGCGCCTAACGCTGGGATGACTGCGATTGGCATGCACGCGGAATCTGTGTATCGTGATCGTCAGCTGGCTGAAGAGAATCGGTCTTTAAAGGCGCAGAACGATGGGCTGGCCGGTGAGCTCAAGCAGTTTCAGAATTCGGAGCCGACGAGATGGTTGGACCCCAACCATGTTCATGCGAGCCAATGGGCTAACCGCAATGAGGACTCGTTCAGTACACCAGCTTTTGAAGCGCTGAAATCAGAGATTGAATCGGCCGGCGGTAACGTTCAGGCTATCAAAGTTAGAGCCATTGAGGGAAGGGCAGGGGAGTACGAGATTGTCTTTGGCCATCGCCGGCATAGGGCTTGCCTTGAACTTGGTATCTCTGTGCTCGCGGTCATTGAAGCCGTTGATGATGTCAATCTCTTCGTGCAGATGGATAGGGAGAACCGGCAGCGTGCGGATCTGCGTCCCTACGAGCAGGGTGTCATGTACGCCAAGGCGCTCAGTGAGGGCCTGTTCCCTTCGATGCGAAAGATGGCGGAAGCGCTTGGTGTTGATGTTGGTGGCGTTAGCAAACTGTTAGCGCTGGCAAAGCTTCCTGCAGATATTCTCAACGCGTTCAAGTCGCCGCTTGATATTCAGTTTGGGTGGGGCCCGGATTTGGGGAGTGCTTTGCAGAAGAACCCAGACGTTGTGCTGTCTGTGGCACGGGAGATTGCGGGTCGCAATCCACGCCCCAACGCAAACGCTGTCTACAAGGAGTTGGTTTTCGGTGCCTCGGATGGTGAATCCGTTGCTAATAGCGTGAGCGCCAAACCAGTTGTGTTGAAGGGGAGCTCCGGCAGGACGGGGACTATCTCTTTTGACAAGAAACGCGGAGCCTTTTCGATATCGTTAGTGGGGGTTGATCCGAAGCGGATGGACGACGTTCAGAAGGCGGTAAAGGAGTTGCTTGGGTAGACGAGGGGGTGGGGTAGGGTAGAGCGGGGCGCCGACCACATGGGGAAGTTGAACTTGGCGCAGGGGTGTTGATTCAATCAACACCCCTAGTGGCCGCTACCCGAACTCACTTCATTCAGTCTAGGTGAGGGCTGTGCTAGCAGGGCAGGGAAGGGCAGGGCGCAAACGTAAAGTCGACCCAGTCAGTAGCTCCCGATAGGGCCATTTATGGATCGTACACGTCATGCTCAAAGTTGCTTTGCCGACCAGCTCGTGCAGGGCCGGGAGCCGGGGTGTTGACTGAATCAACACCCGGTATGTTCAGCCCGCTCCCGTCTTTTGGTCCGCTTGGGCCCAATAGGCTTTCATCTGCTCAGCCCGTCTCCGGTTTTCCGTATGCACGTAGATGCCGGTCGTTTGAATGTCTGAGTGACCAAACGTTTCTTGAACCACCTCCAGTGGGACGCCGGCCGCTACGGCGTCCGTTGCGCATGTGTGCCGTAACCAATGGGCAGTGGACTTTTTGAGGCGCTTTGCGGACTCAAAATCGTCAGTGCCAAGACGATCGACCGCACGTTTGAAGAGGGCGACAAGCGTCCTATGAATGGTTTGCTCTCGTACCCCATCGCTCGGGGTGACAGGCTTTCGCACAATCTTCTTCGGATCGGGGACGTCGGAAGGGTACCTGCCAATCAGGTAGGTTCCCGCTTCCACGAGTGCCAATGAGGAAGGTAAATTTCGATGTTCCAAGTATTCGATGAGGTCGCCAATGAGCGAGTCGGGGAGTGGCACCTCGCGTAGCTTGTCACGTTTACCTACCACTCGAAGCTCCCAGAATCCCTCCTCCGTAGCCGTCGCCTCATGCCGGACCATGGCTCCACGGCGAGCAGCGGCCATTTCAGAGATACGGAGCCCAGTCTTGATGGCTAGGCGGAAAACAAACCTAGCACGCGCAATGAATTCGTCCTGCGAAGCTTCGGCGAGCTCGCGTTCTACAGCAAGAATTGCCGCATGGGGGAGGGTGCGCGTCACAAAGGAACTCACCTTGCTTTCGACGTGCTCAAGCGATTGAAGGTCTTCGGCGCTTGTTGTTCGCGTCTCACCTCCGCCTGTTTTTCCGATGACCTTAACGCCTGCAAATGGGTTCGCCACGCAGTAGTTCTGGGCGACCATCCAACTGAAAAAACCGTGAATGATTACGATCGACTTGCGCGCAGAGCTTTCGGCCAGGGAGCCCGCAAAAGCCTTGAAACTATCGCCAGGCAAACCCGCCCGCGGCCCCTTTTTTCCAATCCAATCGTCGGGCACGTTCAGAAGAAACTCACGGAATTCCTTGGCGTCTTCGATGCACAGTGATGACAGCGGGAGTCCTTTCTGGGTGATTGCCCACGCCATGACACGTTGTACCTCTCTGCGGTACAGGGCCCTGGTCTTCTGTGACTTCTTGAGGTCGAGCCAGGTTTCCAGCGCCTCATAGTCGTTCTTTGCGTTGGTGGAGGAGGCTCCTGATCTAGAACGTAAACGACCCTGGGACCCGTCCAAATCCGCCGCCAAGAGCGGGGTAGGCGAGGGCGCGGTAGAGATCTGATCGTTTGGCCCGATGACATCAGGGGGATGGGGGGGGAGGGCGGGCAAACTATTGAGGATCGCCTTGAACTCCGCCTCGCGATCGAGCCTTGGCCGATCCAATGGAACATGGATGCCAGAGCGGGCGAGCGCGTCATCCAAAGGGCCCAATTGCGCGACCAAGAAACGCACAATACGGCCGGCTTTCCCGGCGCCAATTCCGTGTACCTCGGCGTACCATTCATCTGGTTTGCGGACGATCTCGACAGCAAGATCTTCAATGGTTTCGAGTTGAGCGGCACCGAGCCTTTCAGCAATTCCATCCTCAAACCAACCACCGAGTTTGTCTGCCAATGCCATTGGAGCAGTCAGATGGTGGGTCAGGTCGGTGATCAGATTTAGCTGCCTGGCTATTAGCCGGGAGCGGCGAGCTTCAGCCCTTCCGGCACTATTCGCGGACCCTGCGAAAGTGTCCTGGTAGAGGGCGACTAGCTCGGTCTCGCTGTAGAAATCAGGATCTTCCAGCGAGTTTGCAAAGTCCTCCAACTTCGGCGCATTAGGCTCAAGCCGGATGCGACTGGCCTGCCGTTTTAGCGTAACGCCCCCCGCAATTCCGGCTCTCTTGGCCAAAGAGGAGAGGTCGTCGAGAACCCATGTCAGCACGGTTTTAGCTACTCGCAGATCGACTCCATCGCCCTCCTCTCCGACGTCCGGTAGATATCTATCAGCAAGGTTTGGCAGTTCGACTCCCTGGATCCAGCCGCGGACAAGGGCCATGTGGGTATTCGTAAGCCTTCTTTTTGCGATGCCGTCTGTGGTGTTCTCAATGATCATTCGGGTCTCCAGCTCCGGTGGATGTTCGTTTCGCAGCACCTCGCGATGCCCAGCGCTGGGCAGCGACAACCAGAATCACGGCGCCAAACGGATACAGAATGAGCCCGTCTTTGAGCCCTCCGCCCCCCACCGCTCGGAGCGAGAAGCCTACGTCCAGCGCACACACTACGTCTGCAAATAGCGACGTAAAGAATGTGATTGGGAAGATCAAAAGCGCGCCAAAGATTGTCTTAAATGGCGGCTGCACGATGACGGTCTGGGTCCTCGGTAGAGTCTGCCTGTTGATGAATTCCTCTTTCAACAACAAGATCGGATACAAGGGGAACACCGTCAAGGAGAGGTACCCGTTAACGCCGGTCGCGTACACGGCCTCAGTGAGCGGAATGGACAGCAGCGTGGCTACCAGGAACTGTGTCACGTCCAGTTTGAAATCCTCATGCGCAATCCTGGATCGAGCAACAAGCATCAACACCGAGACGGTCAACGGCAACGCAATTGCGGCCAGGAAGTGCGGCGCATACACCCAATTGGTCACGCCTTCCCAACCGGCGCCAACGGAAGTTTTAATTCGGGATTGCGTTTCGGGCTGGACGCTTAAATGGCATTGCACGAGCGCCCCTTGAATGACCTCAAAGAGCATGGCTTCGGCCACCTTCGATCAATGCAGGAATTGGCCAAAATGCAGAAAATCCGGCCAGTTTCAGCCCTCCACTGTGAAAATTCGAGGCATCAGAACGCCCTATGCCGCGTTTTTTTGGACGACGTAACCCGGTTGTGGCCTCGTGTGTGTTTCGCGTCTCCTGCGCCCGTTTCGACCCCTTCTCGGGCATTTGCCTATTTTTAAGGCATTTTGACGCTGGCTGAACTTTTTCTGGTCGCTGCCCGGTTGTGGCTCGTTTGGGCGCCAAGGGAATGCTTGGGTCTGGTTGCCTCCGCCTGTTGCGCCAAACAGTGTTTTGTGATCCTGCTTGATGCGGGGTCCAATTGCGCCCTGAGATTTGGGGTTGCTGGTCTGGTTCCGGCGCCGGCGCGGCGCAGAGCCTGGTGATGCCTATGAATGGAGCCTGGCCTGGATCCTTTCTGGCTGTGTCGAGGCCTGCGCTCGTGAGGAACGGCCGAGACGGCACTGGGGCGAACGCGCTTGACCGTGCGTTGCGCAACCCAGTTGCCTGTTCGGACGAAATCGGCGCGTCAAATTTCTGATTGGAATCAAGGACTTGCATGGGATGGAGGGGGTACTAGGGTCTAAGCATATGCGAAAGTGCCTATTTAACAATCATTTTTTGATAGTAGAGTATTAAATATACTCTACTACCATAAACGCTACAAATCCGCAAAATCGCGGTAATCAACGCACTCTCTGGTCGACTGCAGTATTCCTAACCAACTCTAGCGCTCTAACACTAGCCGACTGGCCGACTGGCCGACTGCACAGGATTTGACCAGCAACTAGGCGTGGCGCTGACCATGCCCCTCCTGCCCAAGGTCCGTGGGTAAATCATGGTCAATGATTGGCGCCTGTCTGCGACTCATGGTCACAGCCTCAGCCTGGCAAAAACTTCTGGCTAGCGCCGCATCCGTCTGGTCAAACTATGGTCACTTCCCGGCCGTCTCGGACAAATCATGGTCGCCGCCAATGCCGCATGCACGAATCATGGTCAAATGACGGCTGATTGATTTTGCGTCGGGGCTTATGGTCCCCCGCATCCGGTGGCTTACCTTCCCTATAGGCGTACCAATTTCTGGCCGGAAGTCCCGAGTAGGCACTTCGCACTCGGTCACACAGAAACAATCAGCAACTTGAAATGCAACAAAACCGACTCTGGTATCAATATCGCTTTTGATTTTGAGTTTTTATCAGTTGCCCGAGAGGTCATTGGTATTTCCTAAAACTGCCGACGACCAAGCCATACACCTCTAGGTGATCTTTGGCTCGGATAGGCGCGTATGCTTTATTGCCAGGCTTCAAGTAGAACCCGCGCTTATCATGCGCCAAATACTTCACGGTGAACTCGTTGTCCACGATGGCCACCTGGTGCCGACTACTTACCAGTTAGAGCAGATGCGATGAAGGATTCTGCACGAAAATGTCGACGTATGCGGTGAGAGAATTCAGATCGGCTTGCCCACCATCCAGCAGGTCTGCGAGGACTATGCCAAGGCCAGGCGGCAGTTCAAGCGCTCCAAGCTGCGCTGGCGGGTCAGCAACCCCAGGTCCAGCAAGTACAGCCTGGGCTGGGTGCCCTTCAAGGCGCGGGCCTGCAGTACAAGTCAGGGCAAATCGTGTTTGCAGGGCAGGTGTTCTGCCTGTGGGACAGCTACGGCCTGGGCGACTATGAACTGCGCGCCGGCAGTTTCAGCGATACACGGCAAGATTGCCAATCAGCGCAAGGATATGCTGCACAAGTTCAGCACCGCCATGGTAAGGGACTATGGGGCAGTCTTTGTGGGGGATGTGACAGCTTGAAGCTGGTCAAGACCCGGATGGCCAGGTCGGTATACGGAGCACACCACTTGCCGAGTATCCCAAAACGTTGCTATGTAAGGCTTAAACGCTCATCAAGTGCCAATGCACTTGATGGAAGTGGTTCTCCAAGAGCTAACCCCCGACGCGCAAGCGCGTCGGCCCCTCTACACGAGGGGCGTAAGCCATGTTTATCAGAAAGAAGTGTGAGTCATCTCAGCTTCCCGGCAAGTGGTATTTGTTCTACCCTATACAAGAGTACGCTGGATGCGGGCTGGGCCAGTTTAAAGACGATGTTGGAATACAAGTGCCATCAGGCCGGTGTCGTCTTCGAGGTAGTCAATGAGAACTACACAACCCAGACTTGTTCGTGCTGCGGGGCCATCCCTGCAAGCAGTCCGAAAGGTAGAGCAGGTTTGCGAATGAGAGAGTGGGCTTGTAGCGGTTGCGGTGCGGTACACGACCGCGACGTGAACGCAGCAAGGAAAATTCTCGCGCTGGGACTCCAGCGTCTCGCAGGAGGAATCCAGACTCCCCTCTAGCAATAGGCGGTAGTGTTGGAAGGCTTGGTATCGTGAGGTATCAAGGAATCTTCGGGGTTCTGCCCGGAGAGGAGGTCAAGGTGCGACTCCGTGATGCGAATCGTCAGGACAACTGTTCGCCTGACGTGCATGGCCAACAACCCGATGTGCCTTTTAGCGCTGAGATAGTTGACTGTGGTTATAGGAACGGTGCATCTCTAGCGGCTAACGCACGTCCACCCGCTGGACCTGCAGGATGGCAATCAAACAGTCGGCGCCCAGCGGTCACAGGCGTCGACTGGCGAAATCGCATTTGATTTTCGAACTATCAGCACAGCGTACGTTTCAAACAGTGTTTTTGGGGCACTTAAACGTTATTGCTTTTGCAAACGTTGCTTACATTCATAGCTGCCATTCGGATCGTGCGCAATCAAATGCCATGGAGGGAAGAACTTCCATCATTCTCATCGCTGCTTGGGCAGGTTTGCAGGTACGAATTGCCATTACAAAACCCATTCACTCTGCAAACGCTTGAAATGGCCCTCTGATGGAAAACCACTGCAAACACCTACTTGTCACTGCGTGCATTCTTCTCTGCACGAATGCGCACGCTCAAGAGGCAGCAATCCGGAAGAATCTTGCGGAACGCCTACCGCAGTTCGCACCGGTCACGGAAGTTCGTAAAACGGATGTTCCGGGTATCTACGAGGTCAAGATTGATCAGTCTGGCGTCCTCTATACCGATGCTCAAGCAAATTTTGTATTTCTTGGAAAACTGATAGATGCAAGGACGCGGAAAAATGTGACCGATGAGCGGCTAGGCCAACTCAATAGGGCTAGGTTTAAAGACCTCCCGGTCGCTGACGCTGTGACCATCGTCCATGGCAAAGGGGCCAGGAAGATTGCGATCTTTGAGGACCCAAACTGCTCATATTGCAAGGCATATGAGAAGGAGCTTGCGAATGCGACTAATGTGACCATCCACGTCTTCTACTATCCAGTTCTAGGGCCTGATTCTCTCGAAAAGTCAAAAGCTCTGTGGTGCGCCACCGACCGTCCAAAAGCGTGGCAAGACTGGATGTTGCGGAATCAACCTTCTCCCCCGGCCCCCCCCGATTGCGACACCGCTCCTATATTCCGGAACCTTGAATTTGGCAAGCGCAATGGTGTTAAGGGCACGCCGACCAACTACTTCTCTGATGACAAGATTGAACCCGGAATCATCGATCTGAAGCAACTTGAAAAACGACTGAACGTGGTCAAAAGTTAGATGGAGTTCTACATGGGTTTCATCGTAAGTCATCTTTCAAGTTATGCGCTTCCACTTCTGGCGCTACAGAGTGCAGTGGGCAGCGCAGTGGTAGCGTGGCTTCTTGGTAAGAATAAATTGCTCAAGCAAAGAGAGATAGAACTTCAGCTGGAAGGCCAGCGGCTTGCCAATGTGCTGTGGGCTACAGATACTGGCGCTTGGGAATGGGCCATCGATTCCGGTGAATTGACGGTAAACGATCGTTGGATCGAGATATTAGGTTTCACGCGTGAGGCCATTGGTCGTCTCACCATGCAGATGTGGCTGCAGCGCGTCCACGTAGATGAACAGCAGCTTTCTGGTGATCTGATGCGGAAATGCTTAAGCCGGGCAGCAGATCACTACAAGTGCGAAATGCGGGTCCAATGTAGCAATGGCGAATGGTTGTGGGTCCTTATTTCTGGCCGTGTAGTTCAATGGGACAAAGACGGTAAGGCGGAACGAATGGCCGGGACGATGGCAGACATCTCCCACAGGAAATACGTTGCAGAGCGTGATCGTCACCGCAGCCGCGTTCTTCAGATGCTTGCGGCCGATACTCCATTGGATGCCGTACTGGACTCTATCGCCAGGGACATCAATCAGGTGGACGAGCGCATGCTGTGCAGCATCAGCATGTCAGATCCTCAAGGGCTTACTCCGTGGGTTACTGTGGCTCCAAGCCTGCCGTCATTCTTTGTACACAGCCTTGATAGATTTGCAGTTGCCCAAAGGCGCTACGTCGGCGCAACGTCATCTTCTGAACCAGTGCTGGCCAATGACATCACGACCGACTTGAGCTGGGCGCCCTTTTCTGACATCGCCGTGCGAGCCGGCCTGCGATCTTGTTGGGCGCAGCCGGTAGTCTCAACGAAGGGCGATCATCTTGGAACATTTTGTATATATCACAGGTCACCATGTACTCCAACTTCTGCCCAACTGCAATGGCTTGAGGATGAGGCGAGACTCACAGCTCTTGCAATAGAAAAGTCCACCTCAGCAACAAGGCAGCAGCTTGCCGCAAATGTCTTTACCCATGCGCGGGAGGGGATATCAATTACTGACCCTGTGGGGCACATCATTGAGGTCAACGAAACTTTCTCTCACATCACAGGTTACCCGCGCGAGGACGCTATTGGGAAGAACTTTAGAATCCTCAAATCAGGAGTTCACAGCGCTAACTTCTACGAGGAAATGTGGCGCGATCTTACACATTCAAGCCACTGGAGCGGGGAACTATGGAACAAACGAAAAAATGGTGAGCTATATGCCCAACTCACCACCATCAGCGCTGTACGTGATTCAGCAGGAGCGACAACGAACTACGTTGTGCTATTCACTGACATCACGTCAATAAAGGACCATCAAAAGCAGCTTGAGCACATCGCACACTACGACGCGTTAACTGGTCTACCAAACCGCGTCTTATTGGCAGATCGGATGGTACAGGGAATCGCTCAATGCCAGCGACACCAGCGGTCAATTGCTGTTGCGTATTTGGATCTTGATGGCTTCAAGGCAATCAACGACACCTACGGCCACAATTACGGCGATGCGTTGCTGATTGTCGTGTCGCAGCGAATGCGTTCAGTAATGCGCGAAGGAGATACTCTGGCCCGCATTGGTGGCGACGAGTTCGTGGCGGTCATGGCCGAAATGGATATGAACCACAACACTAATGGGGTTCTGCAACGCTTGCTGACTGCAGCCTCGGATGCTGTTACTGTTGACGGCAAGGTCTTGAACGTCTCGGCGAGCATTGGCGTAACGGTCTATCCAACGGATATGTCTGATGCCGACATGTTGATGCGCCACGCTGACCAGGCGATGTATTCAGCCAAGCAGGCTGGCAAGAATCGTGTGCACTTCTTTGACGTGGCGCACGACGCGGCCATTCAGTCACACCAAGAGAGTATCAGCCAGATGAGAGCGGCCCTAGAGCATGGCCAATTCCTTTTGTTCTATCAGCCCAAAGTCAATTTGCGAACGTCAGCAGTAGTCGGGTTTGAAGCGCTACTTCGCTGGCAGCACCCAGAAAGAGGCTTATTGTCCCCTGCAGAGTTTCTCGGTGATATTGAAAATCACCCTATCTCGATCGAGGTTGGCGAGTGGGTAATAAGAACCGTCTTGAAGCAACTCAGTTCCTGGCAAGAGGTCGCTTTGTGCGTTCCAGTGAGTGTAAATCTTAGCGCGATTCATCTTCAACAACCCAATTTTTTTGATCGCGTCCAGGGCCTTCTCGAAGGCTCGCCCCATTTGTCGCCGGCGCTTTTGGAGTTTGAGATACTTGAGACCAGTGCGCTAGGAGAAGTGGCAGCCGTATCAGAGGTAATGCGAAAATGTGGCGGTCTGGGAATTCGGTTCGCTCTGGATGATTTCGGAACGGGCTACTCGTCCCTGTCATACCTAAAGCACTTGCCAGCAGCGATCTTGAAGGTGGACCAGAGTTTCATACGCGACATGCTCAATGACGCTGATGACCTTGCGATTGTGTTGAGCATCATCGGCCTTACCTCGGCCTTCAACCGTGAGGTTATAGCAGAGGGGGTCGAGACAGTCGAACATTGCGACGCCCTCCTCTCTATGGGATGTGAAGTAGTTCAGGGATATGCAATTGCGCGCCCAATGCCCGCCGACGAGATTCCGGCGTGGGTTTCACGTTGGGAAGAGCAAGGGAGTCTGCGCCGCATCTTGGCTCGTGCCAAACCAGTGTTGGTTGCTGGTGCAGGCCATTAGTTGATCGCAAACTGGTAGCAGTAGACCAAACTCTAAAAACATCTGTCCAAATGAAGAAAGCCCGGATTCACAATGCGAATCCGGGCTTTCTTAGTTTTTGACTGACTCAAATCGATGAACCAACGGATGGCCCGAGTCCCTCCGCGCTGAGCTCGGAGGGAACTCTACTCTAATTCAACCTAGACTTGAACGCAGTGTTCTTCGTCTTTGCCGACAGCGAAGGCGCTGCCAGTCTCTTCTTCTTCTCCGGCAGCAGCTTTTGCAGCATAGCGGGGTAGAAAGCTTTCAATAGTGGCATCCATTCTTCGCTCATCGTCGAGACGGTTTTTACTGTTTTAGTTGTCATATTCTTTGAGCCTCATCTTTTGCAAGAAGCTCCATGTAATTCCAGTTGTACTGGGCCCGTAGGGCTATTGATCAAATTTCGATGCCTGCATCTGCTTGGGCGCGAGTCCGAAATGGCGTGCCAAGGCTATTGCCCAGCATGAACGAGACATAGCCGTAGGCCTCCCCTTCCGTCTTGCAATTTGCAACCGTCTCGCCTGAACCTTGATCGGTCCGCACGACGCTGAAGAAGTAGCCCAACTTGCGGAGATCCTCGCTCGCACCCTTCACCTTGAACGAGGGTGCGCGGTACTTGGGATGACGATACAGTTCCTTCTGGGACAGGACCTCTACAATCCGCAGAACCGCGGTTGTATTGATCGGATCCCCGTATCCCGCAGACTCGAATGATGCCGAACCTGTGCGGTATGCCTCAAGCAAGAGGGGAACTTTGAACGTCCCTGATGACCGACCGATGAAGCCAGTTACGTTGTTTTCTTCGCACCAGTCGAGCCCTGTTTCTCGGTTCCCGAGGAAGATGCGGACGAGGCGACTGTTCCGATAGGCGGCGTTTAGCGCATGGACGAGCTTGGGGTCTGTTTCTGTGTTGTACCAAGTTTGTCGACTCGCCGGATGCAATGCGAACCGTTGCAGTAGAGCCTGGTAGGCCGCGTACAACGCCAGACTACCGTCCGCTGGCAGAACTGTGTTGTCGTTCATGCGTGAAAGCATGGATTGAGCATCTCGTTTGACATTTGCAAACCCGTGGCAGCTGGTGCCAACACTGGTTTTCAGGACATAGAGTTGCTTCTCGGAATTGATGGTGATATTCATGATGATCCTTGATGGATTCAGGAATACCAGAACCCATCCGGGGCAGGTATTCCCGGTGGGTATGTGAAATTGCTGGAACGCCAGCTCGACGCGCATTACATGCGACAGTGCGCCTATTCTATAGCGGCGGTGGAAGAACTATTCGGCTTTCGCGCGTTTCGTGCCGCCAAATAGTGCCGGCATTTGCGGGCCGCGAGCCCTCCGTGCCGCTATTTCTTCTGGAGCGGGTAAAAAGTCTGGAGCTGGTTCAGCTTCACCTGCTGGGATCGGCTTCGATTTGGGCTTTTTGAATAGCCAATGATCCTGCAGCCCCTCGACGTTAGGCAATGGAGCCATTCCGGCCACTTCGTCGGGTGTCATGAGGCCGTCTGGGTGATTGCGAAAAAATGACTCCAGCCCATTGTCCAATGCCAGCAGTACGGCGGCTATGAACTGGTTGTGTTTCCACTTGACCTTGCTCTGCAGCGCCGGATCATTCGCTGCTCGCGCAAGTGCCGCGCGCAAGCGTTGCACATGCTCCCAGCCATGGTGACGGTCCGTAACACCTTCGATGCTCGAAATACCTCGCAGGCTCGAATTCCACCGACCGATGGCATTCCACAGATCCTCCTCCGGGTAGTCAAAGGCGCCAGGCGATTTGAAAATGACATTGGCCACAGCGTAACGAGCATAGTAGTTCATTGACTTTGGCACGTAGCGCACGCGCTGTGCAAACTCAGCAATCAACTCTGGAGCAATCCTTATCGGGGGTTGCACAAATGCCGGAGCCGTCTTCTTTTTGCGTTTGGCAGGCGGACCATTGTGCCCCGACGCATTCACGATGAATTTCTTGGGGCGAGGCCGCTTTGGCCTCTCTGCCCCGTGGTTCTCGGGCGTGTAGTCGGCTGGCGGTTGTTCTTCTAGGTCGTTATCTGTCATTGTGGTTAGCCGGGTTAGTCGGTCATGCTTTTTTGTTCTTCCAGGTAGAGCTCCTGGAGGGCCTGCGACTTGGAATCCCAGCGGTTGAAAAACGACTGGTCATAGCCACCGTCACGGGCCCATTCAACGAATTTTTGCCAATTTTCAGCCTGTACCAGTGGCGTGGGTGGCGTGCATATCTGGGCCATTGTCGCTCCTCGTGGTGTGCCTGTGCCGCAATTTTGGCGCAAATCAGTGTTTGCTCCTCAGAAAGGGCAATTCTGCGTAGAATTTTCCGCGTTTGTGTACACTATAAGTTCTCACTATGAGCGAGCTGGCGATCCAGCATTTCATACCTGCCTTGGGCGAACGACGCCCAAGGGTGTTGATTGCCTAGGCTTTTTGCTTAGGAAATTGAGCATGACAATTCATATCAGGACCGGGTCAATCCCAGTTCTCTATCACGGCACAAGCCTGGCCGCTGCTAAGAAGATCTGCCGAAGCGGATTCAAACGCTCGCGCCAGGACAGCTATACCGGTCACGGTGTATGTTTGAGCGAGTCAATAACTGTTGCATACGAGTATGGCCTATACGAGGAGGCTGGTTGCGTGTTGGAGGTCATCCTTCACCCCGAGACGCGATGGTCTGATGGCACCGGTAGGGACCGAGTAGGTTCGTCCTACGACGAGCTCTTCAGGGATCACCCCGTCGATGCACTGTGCACGTTCTCAGGCAACGTTTGGATACTTTGGGACGTCGCCATACCGGCAACGGTGCGGATCATGACCCATAAGGAGGCCATCGTTCAGATGACCAAAGAGTTTGATGCCAACGGGGCAGATGTTGGCTACAACAACGTCATTGATGACTACGCAACGATCTGGTGGGGGCAGGAACAATCCTCGCCCCATCTGCAGCGTTATCCGGACGACCTGGCGGAATTGAAGGCGAGGCTGCAAAGCTTCACCGGAAGGGCCACTTCCACCCTCCTCCTTGCCCCTCAACAGGTGACGGCATGAAAGGCGGTTGCACAGGCTACTCATCGTCGACTATCGACCGACAAATGGCTGTCAATCACCGTCAAGCTCCAGTTGGCTGCCTGACAGCTTCACAGCATCGAAGTGAAGCCGCTCGCATACGCGCCGCGGCGGCCGTTCTGCATTGCCTGCCTGAGATGGCCTGGCGGTATCAAGAACTGGCACTTTCTCACGAACTTGCAGCAGCAAGACAAGAGTCTATGGCCTTGGCGAATTCGCCTCAGCACTAGGCTCAAACAGTAATCAACCTGTCGGAGAAATCCGGCAGTAATCCCAAGGGGAGCCTACCCAACAGCTATTGCTGCTGGCAGCTTAACGTCAACAAAGAAAAGGCCCGGTCGTCCATTGTGGATGACCGGGCCTTTTTCTATTGGCCGATTTGCTTTGTTGGTCTTTAGGACTTGCGCGCAGTCGCCCTGCCCTTCTGTCGCAGCATTGGCTGATTCTTGGACGTGAGCACCCCCAAGGAAGCGACTGCGGCCATTCGCCGCTTGGGGGGTGTCGCCAATACGGTATCCCGGGTCGCCGCCCAGAACGCGTCCAGTTCCGCTTTGAATTCGTCAATCTGATTTCTAGCTCGTTTCATTCGTCGCGCTCCTTTTTGAAAACCCTCCGAGGATCGGCTTTCAAAAAGGAACCTGGGCAAGCCACAGGTTCCGATTTGTTGAGTAATGCTTAAAGCAGGAAAGAAAGTTGTTCTTCCAGAGTCTTTATGGCCGGTTGCACGACCGCTGGACTCTTGACGACCGCTTCCGGCTTCTTGATGACCAAGAGGGTGGTTGCCACGTTCGTACCCGACTCTTTGAAGGCGCCGGCTTCGATCTTCTCGACCTGAGCCCCCATGGACTTCAGGTATTCCTGAAACGCCTTCGCGGGACGGGTGTCATGGGTTTGCCATTGGGTTGAGGCAACCGATACCAGAATCCCACCAGGCTTGAGGAACTCCATGGCGTGCATGATGTGTGCAACGTCGCGTCCACCTGAAAACGGCGGGTTCGCAACGACGCGGTCCCAAAGCGGCTCTGCAGTGATCTCCAGGAAATCCCGCGGTTCGCCCACTTCAAAGCCCAGCGTTCGCAGAGCCTTCACGTTGTCCGGCATCAATTCGAAGCAAGTCACATTCGCCTTGCCAACGATTTCTGCTGCTGCCATGGCAATAGCCGCCCTGCCCGCACTTGGCTCAAGAACCTTCATTCCTGGCTCGATTTGGGCCTTCTCGATGAGCCGACTGACCACTGGGGGTTGGGTCGGGAAGAACTCGTAGTCCTTTGCGGTGAATGTCTCGCCGGTGTCGATAAGCATGTCGATCATCGACGTGGGATCCTCGTCGAAGACGTGCGCCTGTTGTGCCGTATTCCACCGGCCGCCAATCGTAACCAGCGTCTCGTTGACCTTGTCGTAAAGCTTCTTAGGCAGCTTGTCGGCAATCTTCACCAGATTGTTGGTGATGATGAGTCCATTGAGGACGGACTGGACATCCTCCGGGATGCGAGTGGGGCGCACCTCATACTTGCCAAACTTGGTTTTACGGTTGACGGCTGCCATCGCTTGGGCAACTGACTTGCCGACTGGCCAGTCAAAGTTCATGGCCGGCAGCATCATTGGGTGATGACCGACAAAGTTCAGCTCGACGACTGAACCACGAGGTTCATAGTGCAAGGTGAGGGCTTCGAGGCCGCTGATTTTCCAATCCTTGAAACGAGTTGCCCGTGTTTCAAGCTCTGTTGTTTCGCGGTCGACTTTACTCTGTTCGCGATCTTCCAGCGCTTCAAGTGCTTTAACCCGGTTTCGGTGCCATTCCAAAACGAATTGAACTACCTTGCATGCGGATTCGGCCACTGTTGTTCCATCTGGCTCGAACAGCTTGAGTCGGCGCAATAGGCGCCAAGCTGTCTCCAACGTCGATAGTCGGTCGCTCAGCGCTTCGGCGTCTAGGGTGGGAAACTCAATGGCGTTACCTTGTACGCTGGCATTGAGGCCCATGGCAGATAGCAATGCGCTCAATGCCTGGTCGTGAATCAGGTGATTGGTCGCCTTGATGGTGATGTCAGACTGACCTGATCGCGCAGTCAGACGAATGTCGTGGCCGCTGCCCCGGGATATCAGGGTTCGATCAGATGATTCGAGGTCTTCCGATTCAACGGTTGAATAAGGCTGTTCCGCTTCATCAGCGTTGTGTTCGCCTTGCCAAACAAAGAGACCCTCTACCGCAAGGATTGGGTCAATCTGCGGCAACTTGGCCAGCAGTTTTAAGTGAGGTTTCATGGTGATCCAATTGGGAAATTGGAGACGCCAAGACCGCATGGGTCGAGTGTCCCCATGGGTTTGAAAAGTGCTGAAAGTCAGCTCTACTGCTCAATGAGCAATTGGTGGTAATTTTAACTGGATTTAGTCGCAAACATGCGTGTGGCTGCATTTAGGCTGTGGATTCCTTGGGTGTGAATCCCGTTTGATCAGCGGCTACAAAGAAAGATCGCAAACCATCAAGGGTTTGAAACAGCTTCATAGAAACCTATTCAATTCTCATCCAACATATTCAAAATGTGTAGGTTTAAGGTCAACGCAAAAGCCCATTGCACGTTTTGATTTGCAAACATGAGCAATCCAGATCCTG
>Ga0265332_10000234_pt1 | contig 44285 bp, 41 predicted proteins | sample 41926metaG_FD_202084 | JGI IMG/M metagenome (GOLD analysis project Ga0265332, IMG submission 202084) | Rhizosphere microbial communities from Carex aquatilis grown in University of Washington, Seatle, WA, United States - 4-19-26 metaG | ecosystem: Host-associated > Plants > Roots > Rhizosphere...
GGCGCTGATAAAACTCCCGGATTGGCGGGTTGCTGCGCGTAGCTGACAAAGCCGCCATGTAGAGCACCTGACGTACCTGCGCCCTGCCACCCCAGATCACACGCTCGCCACGATGTTTGCCGCTGTCACGATTGAACGGTGCGAGCCCCGCCAGTGCTGCAATTTCCTTACGGTCCAGCTTTCCGAGTTCGGGCAATTCCGCCAGCAAAGTCATGCGCGTCACTTTGCCTACCCCTGGAATGGCTTGCAGCAGATCGTCTTTCTCGCGCCAGACCTCGCTCGTCCGCAGGCGATGCGTCAGATCAATATCCAGTGCAGCAATGCGTTCATCGAGCCAGGCAATGTGTTCCTTCAAACTCGTCCGCTGCACTACCTCCGCCCGATTCAGCCGCAGCTTTTCCTGCACACGCATGTCGATGAGCTGGCGCCGCCGTGCCAGCAGCGCAGCCAGGGCTTGTGTCTCTTCATCCTTCAGAACTCGCACCTGCGGCCGGATCGCTTGCGCAAAAGCAGCCAGAATCAGGGCATCAATCCGGTCGGTCTTGGCCAGTCGCCCACACGCCTTGGCGTAGTCCCGTACCTGCCGAGGATTGACCACGGCTACCGGCACACCGGCCGCCGCCAGTGCGCTGGCCAGGGCTGTCTCAAGCCCACCCGTCGCTTCCATCACCACTAAGGTGGGAGGCTGTTCGCACAGGCGTTGGCACAAGCCCGCTATCCCCACCTCGTCATGCGCCAGCCGTTCAGCACTGCCGGTAGCAAGGAAGCCCACATCGAGCCAGGCTTTCGATACATCGATTCCTACAAATGATTCATTTATCATGTCAGCCACCCTACCTTGCAAATCCGGGCTCATGGCCCCAGCAACTGTTCGGGTTAAAAGACAAGCAGGCGTGGCGCTCAACGCTAACGTACGGGTTCATGACCCCAGGCTTCAACGAGCTACCACGCCCCAAAACCCGCCGGGGCATAAACCCCGACGATTACTCCGATTCTTTTATGGAATCGGTGGAATGAACATACAAGGGTCCATTGGCGCTTCCCGTAGTTCACCTGACCAACTGTCGGGCAGATGGAAAAATAATTGTTGAAATATGAGGTAGTAACGCCCATCACCTGCGGGAACTGACCTACGCCTTCGAGGAGATGGGGCAGGCTTGGGCCAACCGCCTGATCGAACTGCTGGTCGCCGCTTGCCATGAGGTCGATCAGGCCGGCGGCGTGCTGACGCCCGAACGCCTTGCGTCCTGCCGCAAGGATTACGACGCCATTCTCGCGGACGGCGAGGCAGCCAATCCGCGCGCACCGCCTTCCGGCAAACGCGGGCTCGCGGCCGGCGTGATCGAAGCGGTGCGGCGATTCCGGCTTGACGGTCATGCCGCAGACGGGGTCGGTGATCGGGTGGTGCTCGTGCATGGCTGTGTCTCCCTTCTTGTATGGCGGCGCGCCGGCGGCGATCGGCTAAACGAGGAATTTCGCCGTGGCTTGTTGCAGATTGGACGCGAGCGATTCCAACTGGCGCGCCGCGTCGGCGATGTCTTCCACCGCCTGGCTGTTGCGCCGCGACAACTGGGCGATCTGTTCGACGTTTTCGGCCACCGCCCCGGAGGCCTGCCGCTGCTCGGCCAGGGTCGACGAGATTGCGCCGACGGCGACGATGACGTCCGCCGACCCCTGCCGCATGTCGGCCATCGAACGCGCCGCCTCGCCCGCCTTCTCCACCCCGGCGCCGACACGCTTCGTGCCGGTGTCCATGCCGTCGACGGCGCGGGCCGTCAGGGCCTCGACGCCTTTGATCATGTCGGTGATTTCCTGCGTCGATTGCGTGGTTCGTTCGGCGAGCTTCCTGACCTCATCGGCGACGACGGCGAAACCTCGGCCCTGTTCGCCGGCGCGGGCCGCCTCGATCGCCGCGTTCAAGGCCAGCAGGTTCGTCTGGTCCGCGATCTCCCGTATGGCACTGACAATGGCGAAAATCTGCTTTGAATCGTCGCCGAGTTGCTGCACGCTCGATGCCGCCTGCTGCACCGTAGCGGCGATTTGCTCCATCTCCCTGGCGGCATCCAGGACGATGCGCTCGCCTTCGGAAGACAAGGATCCCGAGCGCGCGGCGATGCTCTCGGCGTCCATCGCGCTTGCGGAGATCTGCCCGATGCGCTGTGTGATCTGCTCGACCGCCTGCGTCGTGTTCGACGCCGCCTGCGCCTGTTCCGCCGAACTGGCGGCCACCCCGCGGCTGGCCGCGGCAAGCTGCTGCGCCGACATCAGCAGGGCATCGGCACCGCGCCGTACCTGGCCGACGGCGTCCCGAATGCTCGTCTGCATGCGCAGCATGGACGCCATCAGGCTGTCGGCATCGCCCGGCAACGTCTGGACTTGAAAGGCGAGGTCGCCCTCGGCGATGCGCCGCGCGATCGCCGCCGCTTCGGCGGGCTCGCCGCCCAATTGCCGCAGCAGACTGCGGATGATCGCGTAGGACACCGCCAGCGAAAGACCGCCGCCCAGGGCGATGAGGATGCCGAAGACGCGCAGGGTCCCCCCGTAAAGGTCGTCGCTCTGGGCCATGGTTTCGGCGGCGACGCTGCGCGCGTGGTTCTCGATCTTCTGCAGCAAGGCCTCGGTCTTGGCCAACGGTCCGGTTTCGATCCCCGCGACCAGGTCGTCTACCGCATGCCCGGCGAGGTGATTCGACGGATCGAAGGTTGCCAGCGCCTTGCGGTACTTCTCGCCGATGGCGCGATGCGTTGCCAGCAGGTCGCGCACTTCGTCCGTCGCCATCCGCTGCGCATCCATCAATTCGGCGCCCTTGGCGAGAAAGGCCTGCACCTGTTTCTCCTCGCGCTCGAAATCGGCCACGTGGCGGTTGAACGTTGCCTTGTCGTGGCCGCGCAACAGGATGTTCTTCCAGCCGATCATCTGGCTGTGCAAGTGCGTCTGCGCGTGCTCCAGGGCGACCAGTATCTCCATCTGCCGCCCCTCGGTTTCGAGCGCCGAGCGCAAGCCGCCGTGCAGGTAATGCAGGCCGAAAAATCCGGCCCCGCCCAACGCCAAGAGGCTGCCCAGGCTCAACGCGGCAAGCAGCCACAAACGCGAACTGGTCTTCGCAAGCATGATTTCTCCCATAATAACTACTCAGGTAGGCCGGAATAGCATCGCTATTCCGGGTTTGAGGACAGGCAGGCGGAGCCGATAAGAGAGGGCATGAATGAACTGCCCGATCTCGACCGACTCGGCCACGCCGAGAAGAACGATCTGATCCGTGCGCTGTTTGCGCAGGTTCAAGCACTGACGATAACGCCAGGCAGCCCTTCGGCGAGTGCAAGCGATGCCGGAATCAACAGGATTAAAATGCCAAATAGGTGTTTTCTGCTGTGCATTGCTACTTCTTGCTCTCAAGTTTGCCTCAGCTTAGATTCGAGGTGGCCGAATCAAAGCCATGGCGCAGTGGTTAGCTGCGATTCTAAAACGTCTCCCTACCTACCAAGCTGACATCCTGCATGATTGAAACACATGGCGGCCGGCCTGTTGACTCGCTCCGCAAATGTAATTTATTCGTCATCCTGTCGACAGGTAGGCATCATTAGGATTCCAGCATTGGCCCTAATGAAAATGCAAAATGATGGAGCGGCGCGTGACGAAAATATTGCTGTTACTGGCGGTCATCGCGCTCGTGTTTGGATTCGGGCCGCTGATGTCGGAGCATCTTTCCGGTGCCGGTCTGTTGTGGCGGGGTGAGTATTTTTTACATCCCCTTTGATTTGGGTGCGCTCGGGGTCACGTGTCCGTTGCTAACAACGCTTGAGGATTTTTCATGGATCGAGTGATATACACCGCGATGACCGGCGCCTCACATGCACTGACGCAACAGGCCGGGATGGCCAACAACATGGCCAATGCAACGACCACCGGATTTCGGGCGGAAATGCACGCCTTTCGGGCGGTGCCGGTCGAAGGCGAGGGACTGCCCACCCGCGCTTTTGTCGTCGACGCCAGCGTGATGAGCGACTTCACACCGGGCACTCTCCAGGAGACCGGGCGGCCCCTGGATATTGCCGTGCAGGGACAGGGGTTCATTGCATTGCTAACGCCGGACGGGCGCGAAGCCTATACCCGGAACGGCAATCTAGCCATCAGTGCGAACGGTCTCCTGCAAACCAACAGCGGCATTCCGATCCAGGGGGAAAACGGCCCCATCACCGTCCCGCCGGATACGGAAGTCGCCATTGCTCCGGATGGCACGGTTTCTGCCGTCCCGCGATTCGGAACGCCGAACACCGTGTCGGTCGTGGGCCGCATCAAATTGGTCAATCCCCCCGAGCATGCCCTGGCGCGGGGCGACGACGGCTTGTTTCGCCTGCAGCCCGGCATGGCGGCCGAGGATATTGGGACTGCAAACGTCACGGTCGTTTCCGGCTTTTTGGAGGGCAGCAATGTCGACATGGCGGCGGAGATGGTTTCCATGATTTCCGTGGCCCGGCAATTCGAGATGCAGATGAAAGTGATTTCGACGGCCGATGAAAACGACCGGGCCGCAACCAAATTGTTGTCGCTAACCTAGACCCCCGTGGGGGCTAAATAACCAGACTGTGCCTTGCCAATGGCGGGCAATTTAGAAATTGATCGCTCACCTGCCAATGAAGTCCATGAGTAACTGGTTTTCCGATAATTCTCGCTCCATCGGGCGTACTCCCCTTGTTCGCCTCAACCGCGTTACCGACGGGGCGCCAGCTACCGTACTCGCCAAAATCGAGGGGCGCAATCCGGCCTATTCGGTCAAGTGCCGTATCGGTGCCGCGATGGTCTGGGATGCTGAGATACGTGGTCTCCTCGGCCCGGGCAAGGAACTGGTGGAACCAACCAGCGGCAATACCGGCATTGCGCTCGCCTTCGTCGCTGCCGTCTACGGCATCCCGCTCACGCTGACTATGCCCGAGACCATGAGTCTCGAGCGCAGAAAGCTCCTTGCTGCCTACGGCGCCAAGCTGGTCCTGACCGAAGGCACTAAAGGCATGGGTGGAGCCATCGCCAAGGCCGAGGAGATCGCCGCCTCCGATCCCGGTAAGTATGTCCTGCTGCAGCAGTTCAAGAACCCGGCCAATCCAGCCATTCATGAATCGACCACCGGGCCGGAAATCTGGATCGACACCGACGACAAGGTCGACATCTTCGTTTCAGGTGTCGGTACTGGTGGCACCATCACCGGCGTTTCCCGCTACTTCAAGAAGACGCGCGGCGCCAAGCTGTGGTCGGTGGCGGTCGAGCCGTCGGCCAGCCCGGTGCTGACCCAGACGCGCAATGGCGAGCCGGTTAAACCGGGGCCGCACAAGATTCAGGGCATCGGCGCCGGCTTCGTACCGCAGGTGCTTGACCTCTCGTTGATCGATGCCATCGAACAGGTCAGCAACGAGGAGGCTGTCGCCTACGCAAGGCGCCTGGCGCGCGAGGAGGGCATCATCTCCGGTATTTCCAGCGGCGCCGCAGTGGCCGTCGCCAGCCGCCTGGCGCAGCGGCGGGAAAACGCCGGCAAGACCATCGTCGTCATCTTGCCGGATTCCGGCGAGCGCTACCTCAGTTCGGTGTTGTTCGAGGGCGTATTCAACGAGGCAGGGTTACCGGTCTGATCCGTTGAAAATTGGCATAATCCAGCCCCCACCTGCTTGTAATCCCCATTTATCCATCAATTCACTCGTCAATTAAGGAGAAAAAATGCCCAAAAAGATATTGATCGTTGCCGCAACGGTGATAGCCATCGCGCTTAGCGGCTGCGCCGGCAACGGCTATAGCGGAGGTTACGGAGGCGATTCGAGCAGCGGCGGACATTCCCACTGATCGGTGGATATCCGTCGCAACCGAACGAAGATGAGCGCCCCCGGTCCCGCCCATCTTCGTCGTTATCGGCGTTGCTTCCGCAACGCCATTGCACTGGATTGCAAGCCGATACCGCCGAGAATTTCGTCATCCGTTCCGACGATCAGCCGGCAAGCTGCTTGATGCGCTCGGCAAGGTGTCTGAACGCTTCGTTTACGTACTCCAATGCCCTGGGTTCCACGCCCTGTGCGCGTAGCGAGTCTTTGAAGCTATCCAGATCGGCCAGCCATTGCCGATGTAACCGACCCAGCTCGTTGACTTGCTGCTGGAAGACTTGCAGGTTGCCGCTGCCACGAAATGCTTGATAGCCGCGCTCAAGGGTTGCCGCCGTGAGCAGCAGTTGGGCAGTCCGTTGTTTGTGCTCTTCGGAAAACTCGGCCGGGCCATCATAGGGCCGCGATGTCTTGTTGCGCTCGGCTTCGGAGGCTTCCTCCATGATGTGGGCGTAGCGGTAAAACCCAGGATATTCGCGAGACAACGCCATGAGCTGCTGGTCGGAGGTGCCGACCCAAATCTTGTGCAGGTCGGGCACGTAACCCATCATGCGGTTGACGATGGCGTGTGCCTCGCTGACGCCCTGGGCGGCAAGCTGCTGCATGTGCTGATCGATCTTCGCGGCCAGCCGGCGAAATTCATTCATGCTCATGCATGCCCCCGTTTTTCATCAGCGATGCGGTCGTTCATCGGGCGTCCGGTCAGGCGGTAGCAAGCGTCAGGTGCCCAATCGGCTCGGCCGCCGGTCGCACCTTGATTTCGATGTCGTAGCCCAGGCGATTCAGGCAGTCCATCAGCTTGCGCTCGGACAGGTTGGTGAAGTCGCCATGCATCATGCCCGATACCTTCGGTTGCGGGATGCCCATGCGCTTGGCCGCCGCTTGTTGCGTCAGGCTCAGGGCGCGCATCGCCTTCCTGATCTCGATTACCAGGCCAGTTTTGATCTTCAGCTTTTCGGCGTCGGGCAGTCCCAGGTCGGCGAAGACGTTGCCCGAGCTGCGTTGAACCTCGACGCCTTCAATGATTCGTTTTTCCATTTCGTAACTCCTGTGCCATTGCCTCGGCCACCTTCAGCCGAGCGCGGATGATGTCCATGTCCACCTTGGGCGTGGCGATCCCGCTCTTGCTCTTCTTCTGGAAGCAGTGCAGGACGAATACCGCTTCCGCGAACTTCACCGTGTAGACCGCCCGGTACGTGCCACCGACATCGTCTTCGACGACCTCCAGCACGCCGGCCCCGCCGTAGCCCTTGAGCACTTTGGCCGCGTCGTCCTGGTCGCCCATCTGGGCTAGCGACAGCGCGTAACCGAAACGCCGACGCACGTCGGGCGGCAACGCCATCAGATCCTTGTAGCTGCTCGCGATCCATTCGAGCGGTTTTTCGTTGTCGGCCATGGTGGCAGCTTATACCTGTACAGGTAATACAACAAGCACGACAGTCACAAAGCAGGTGTCGCTAAACAAGTGTTTTACGACATATCTGCAACAGTCGCCTGCACCAACCTCCTGGTGGCCCCAAAAATGTGCGGAAAACTCTGTCGCCAGGCGCTACCATACGAAAACCCATTCTTGATGGTTATCCGCCTATGTTGGTCGGCTACATGCGCGTGTCGTCGGACTCTGACCGCCAGAGCACGGACTTGCAGCGCGATGCGCTGCTCGCCGCTGGCGTCGATCCACGTCACCTGTTCGAGGATCATGCCTCCGGCGCGAAAGATGACCGCGCCGGTCTGGCGCGGGCGCTCGAATTCGTCCGGCCCGGCGACGTGCTGGTGGTGTGGAAGCTCGACCGGCTGGGCCGTTCGCTGTCGCATCTGCTCGCCATCGTGACCTCGCTCAAGGACAAGCGGGTGGCGTTCCGCTCGCTGACGGAGAACCTGGACACCACGACGCCCTCGGGCGAGTTCCTGTTCCAGGTGTTCGGCGCACTCGCGCAGTATGAGCGCGCCTTGATCCAGGAGCGCGTCGTCGCTGGCCTGACCGCCGCGCGCAAACGCGGCCGGATCGGCGGGCGACCGCAGGCGATCACCGGCGAGAAGCTCGACGCCATCGTCGCCGCGCTGGACGGCGGCATGTCCAAGGCGGCGGTATGTCGCAATTTCAGCGTCAAGCGCACCACCTTGATTGAGACCCTGGCGCGGATCGGCTGGACGGGCTCCCGTGGAGCGTCATCACGATGATCGGCAAGAGCGAGCGGTTGACCATCCTTTCGGATGCCGAGCAGGAAGCCCTGTACGGCCTGCCGGATTTCGATGATGCACAGCGGCTGGAATACCTGGCACTGACTGAAACCGAACTGGCGCTCGCCAGTAGCCGGCCCGGCCTCCATGCTCAGGTCTATTGCGTCTTGCAAATCGGCTACTTCAAGGCCAAGCGTGCCTTCTTCCGTTTCGACTGGAGCGAGGTCGAGGACGATTGTGCCTTCGTGCTGAGCCGCTATTTCCACGGCGAGCCGTTCGAGCGCAAGGCGATCACCAAGCACGAGCACTACACCCAGCGCGAGCGGGTTGCCGAGTTGTTCGGCTACCGGCCGTGGGCAGCCGACTTCCTGCCGCAACTGGCGCAGCAGGCCGAGCAGATCGTGCGCCGTGACGTGACGCTTGGGTTCGTCGCCGCCGAGCTGATCGTCTGGCTCAACGGGCACAAGATCATCCGGCCCGGCTACACCACCCTGCAAGAGCTGGTCAGTGAAGTCTTGTCCGCCGAACGTCGGCGGCTGGGCAGCCTGCTGGCGGAAGTGTTGGACGAATCAGCCAAGGCCACGCTGGCCCAGCTCCTGGTTCGTGACGACACCCTGTCGCAACTGGCGGCGCTCAAGCAGGACGCCAAGGATTTCGGCTGGCGTCAGATGGCCCGCGAACGCGGGAAGCGCGCCACGCTGGAGCCGCTGCACGGGATCGCCAAGGCGCTGCTGCCCAAGCTGGGTATCTCGCAGCAAAACCTGCTGTACTACGCGAGCCTGGCGAACTTCTATACCGTCCATGACCTGCGCAACCTGAAGGCGGATCAGACCCGGCTCTACCTGCTGTGCTATGCCTGGGTGCGTTACCGGCAACTCACCGACAACCTGGTCGATGCGATGGCCTTCCACATGAAGCAACTAGAGGATGAAAGCAGCGCGGGCGCGAAGCAGTCCTTCGTCGCCGAGCAGGTACGACGCCATCAGGAAACGCCGCAGGTTGGCCGCCTGCTGTCGCTGTACGTGGACGACAGCGTGACCGATCCGACGCCGTTCGGTGAGGTGCGCCAGCGCGCCTACAAGATCATGTCCAGGGACGCGCTGCAAAGCACCGCGCAGCGCATGAGCGTCAAGCCGCTGAACAAACTGGCGCTGCACTGGCAGGCGGTGGACGGTCTGGCCGAACGCATCCGACGCCATCTGCGGCCGCTGTACGTCGCGCTCGGCTTCGCCGGCACTGATCCGGACAGCCCGTGGCTCGCGGCGCTGGCCTGGGCTAAGGGCGCGTTCGCCAAACAGCAGCGCCTGTCGCAACGGCCGCTCGCCGAATGTCCGGCGGCCACGCTGCCGAAACGCTTGCGGCCGTACCTGCTGACCTTCGACGCCGATGGCAAGCCGACTGGCCTGCACGCCGACCGCTACGAGTTCTGGCTGTACCGCCAGGTCAGGAAGCGCTTCCAGTCGGGCGAACTCTACCTCGACGACAGCTTGCAGCACCGGCATTTCTCCGACGAGTTGGTTTCGATGGACGGGAAGGCCGACGTGCTGGCACAGATGGACATCCCGTTCTTGCGGCAGCCGGTCGATACCCAACTCGATGCGCTGGCGGCCCAGCTGCACGCGCAATGGCTGGCGTTCAACCGCGAGCTGAAACAGGGCAAGCTGACGCACTTGGAATACGACAAGGACTCGCAGAAGCTGACTTGGCGCAAGCCCAAGGGCGAAAACCAGAAGGCGCGCGAGCAGGCGTTCTACGAGCAACTGCCGTTCTGCGATGTCGCTGATGTGTTCCGCTTCGTCAACGGCCAGTGCCAGTTCCTGTCGGCGTTGACGCCATTGCAGCCGCGTTACGCGAAGAAGGTAGCGGATGCCGACAGCCTGATGGCGGTCATCATCGCGCAGGCGATGAACCACGGCAACCAGGTCATGGCGCGCACCAGCGACATCCCGTACCACGTGCTGGAAAATACCTACCAGCAGTACCTGCGCCAGGCGTCGCTGCATGCTGCCAACGACCGCATCAGCAACGCCATTGCCGCGCTGCCGATCTTCCCGCATTACTCGTTCGACCTCGATGCGCTGTACGGCGCCGTCGATGGGCAGAAATTCGGCGTCGAACGGCCGACCGTGAAGGCGCGCTACTCGCGCAAGTATTTCGGGCGCGGCAAGGGCGTCGTTGCCTACACGCTCTTGTGCAACCACGTGCCGCTGAACGGTTATCTGATTGGCGCGCATGAGTACGAGGCTCACCACGTGTTCGACATCTGGTATCGCAACACGTCCGACATCGTGCCGACCGCGATCACCGGCGACATGCACAGCATCAACAAGGCCAACTTCGCCATCCTGCACTGGTTCGGCCTGCGTTTCGAGCCGCGCTTCACCGACCTCGACGACCAGTTGCAGGAGCTGTATTGTTGCGCCGACGATCCGGCGCTGTACGAGAAGTGCCTGATCCGGCCGGTCGGCCAAATCGACCGGCAACTCATCGTAAGCGAGAAGGCGAACATCGACCGGATCGTCGCCACGCTGGGCCTGAAGGAAATGACGCAGGGCACGCTGATCCGGAAACTGTGCACCTACACCGCGCCGAATCCGACGCGGCGCGCGATCTTCGAGTTCGACAAGCTGGTGCGCAGCATCTACACGTTGCGCTACCTGCGCGACCCGCAACTCGAACGGAACGTACACCGCTCGCAAAACCGCATCGAGTCTTATCACCAGCTACGCTCGACCATCGCCCAGGTCGGCGGGAAGAAGGAATTGACCGGCCGTACCGACATCGAAATCGAGATCAGCAACCAGTGCGCCCGGCTGATCGCCAACGCGGTTATCTACTACAACTCGGCCATCCTGTCGCGGCTGCTGACGAAATACGAGGCGGCCTGCAACGCCAGGGCGCTGGAACTCATCACCCAGATATCGCCGGCGGCCTGGCGGCACATCCTGCTGAACGGGCATTACACCTTCCAGAGCGACGGCAAGGTCATCGACCTCGATGCGCTCGTGGCGGGGCTGGAACTGGGGTGACGGAAATTTCGGCGGTTCCGGCTTACAACCCCCTCCTGGACGAGGACGGCATTCCCCAGGTCATGGACTTCGGCATTGCCGCCCGCATCGAGGACCTGGACAGCAAGCAGGGCGACTTCACCGGCACCCCGGCCTACATGGCGCCCGAGTACATCGAATCGCGTACGGTGGGAGTGCGGGGCGACATCTTCGCCGCCGGCCTGGTGCTCTACGAGCTGCTGACCGGCCGCCGCGCCATCCAGGGCAGCGATCCCTTCCAGGTGATGCGGCGCATCACCCAGGAGGATCTGCGCCTGCCAAGCGAGGTCAGCCTGGATGAGCGCATCGTGGACGTGCTGTACAAGGCCACGGCGCGCAATCCCCTCAACCGCTACGAATCCGTCGCCCAGTTCCTGCAGGCCCTGGATAGCTACCTGGACCCGGTGGAGGAGGAGGGCGCCGCCACTGGCGGCAAGCAGAGCACCCTGGATTTCCTGCTGCGGCGCATGCGGCACAAGAGCGATTTCCCCGCCCTCTCCGAATCGGTCAGCGCCATCAACAAGATCGCCACTTCCGAGACGGAGAGCATCGCCCGGCTGTCCATGACCATCCTCAAGGACTTCGCCCTCACCAACAAGATCCTGCGCCTGGTCAATTCGGCCTATTACCGGCAGGCCGGCGGCGGCAACATTAGCACCGTGTCCCGGGCGGTGATCGTGCTCGGCTTCGATGCGGTGCGCAATATTGCCATCACCGTGCTCCTCTTCGAGCACCTGCAGAACAAGTCCAATGCGGCCCAGCTCAAGGACGAGTTCCTGCGGGCCAATCTGGCCGGCATCCTGGCCAAGGACATCGGCACCCTGACCAGCACCCGGGATGTGGAGCAGGCCTTCATCTGCGCCATGTTCCACAACCTGGGCCGCCTGCTGTGCCAGTACTACTTCCCCGAGGAAAGCGAGGAAGTGAAGAAGCTCATGGGGCAGAAGGAGATCGGCGAGGAGGCCGCCTCCCTGCAGGTGCTGGGCATGTCCTACGAGGAACTGGGCATCGGCGTCGCCCGTACCTGGGGCTTCCCGCCCCTGATCGTCAACAGCATGCGCAAGCTGCCTGGCGGCAATGTGCGCCTGCCCAGCACCCCGGAGGACAAGCTGCGGGTGCTGGCGGCCTATGCCAACGAGCTGTGCCTGATCATCGCCCAGGCCGGCCCCGATGAGCGGGCCCGGGAACTGAAGAAGCTGGCGGCCCGCTTCGGCGACAGCGTCAAGGTGGAAGAGCGGGACCTGCGCAGCACCATCGAGAAGTCCATCGAACAGGTCAAGGAATTCGCCAGCATCATCCGCCTCAACCTGCAGCAGACCGCCTTCGGCCGGCAACTGCGGGAATGGATGGGGGAGAAGCCGGCCGCCTCGGCCGCCGGCGAGGACGATTCCAGCATGGCCGGCACCATCCTCAGCGAACAGCTGGGCGGCGAGCTGCTGCCCGCCGCGGTGGTGGGCGAGGGGCAGGCGCCGGATTCGGCGACGGCCCAGGCCATCCTCACCGCCGGCATTCAGGACATTTCCAACACCCTGGTGGAGGAATACAAGCTGAACGACATCCTGCGCATCATCCTGGAAACCATGTACCGGGCCATGGGCTTCAAGCGGGTCATCCTGTGCATCAAGGATGCCCGCCACAACACCATGCAGGGCCGTTTCGGCTTCGGTCCGGACGCCACGGAGATCGCCCGGCAGTTCCGCTTTCCCCTGAGCTTTTCGCCGGACATCTTCCACGCCGCCATTTCCAAGGGTGTGGACATCCTCATCAGCGACACCAACGACCCCAAGATCAAGCCCCGCATCCCGGACTGGTTCCGCAAGGTGCTGACCTCGGAAACCTTCGTCCTCTTCCCCCTGACCATCAAGGGCAATCCGGTGGCCATGATCTATGCCGACAAGGACGGTGCCGGAGACATCGTCATCCCGGAAAAGGAGCTGTCCCTGCTGCGCACCCTGCGCAACCAGGCCCTGCTGGCGATCAAGCAGTCCATTTAAGGGGGCGCCCCCCGGATGGCAATAAAAAAGGCCGGGAATTCCCGGCCTTTTCGTTTTCAGCCATGGCTTACCAGAGCTTCCACCAGGGTTCGACCCGGTTCAGGCCCCGGGTGTAATAGACGCTGTTGGGGTAGTTCTTGCGCATCACCCGCTCCGCATCGTCGCGCAGGTCGATCATGCCCATTTCGTCGTAGGCCTTGACCATGATGAAGAGGGCCTCCTCGATGGCCGGGGCGTCCGGGTAGTTCTTGATGGCGCTCTGGGCCCGGTTGGCAGCGGCCACATAGGCCTTGCGCTTCATGTAGTAGCGGGCCACATGCACCTCGTTGGCGGCCATGGCGCTGACCAGGTACTTCATGCGCTGCACCGCATCGGGGGTGTATTTGCTGTCGGGGAAGCGGCTGGAGAGGGTCTTGAAGGCGTCGAAGGACTCGCGCATGCCCTTGGGGTCGCGCTCCGTCTGGTCCTGCATGCTGACGTGGCCCATCATGCCCAGGTCCTCGTTGAAGGTGACCAGGCCTTTCAGGTAGTAGATGTAATCCACATTGGGGTGGTCCGGATGCAGCTTGACGAAGCGGTCGCAGGCGGCGATGGCGGAGGCCGTTTCGCCGGACTTGAAGTAGGCGTAGGCCACTTCGATCTGGGCCTGCTGGGCGTAGCGGCCGTAGGGATAGCGGGATTCCAGCTTCTCGAAATACTTCACGGCCTTGTCCCACGACCCCTCGCTCATGGCCTCCTTGGCCTGGGTGTAGAGCTTGTTGGCGGACCAGCCGGCGGTCTCGTCCTTTTGTTCCGGCAGCAGGCCGCAACCGGAAAGGGAGAGCAAAGCGGCGAAAATCAGAGCTAAAGCCGGTAAACTACGCATGATGAACAGTCCAAAAACGAAAGCCAAGGCGCGCCGAAGTGAGGCGCCCGCCGAAATGAGTGCGGCCGATTATAGCGCAAAGCCCATGTCATCTCCGTCTCCATCCCCCGCTTGCGGCGCCGGGTCGCCCATATTCGTGCCCCTCGATGCCGGCGGCCGCCGCCTGGACCAGGTGCTGGCCGAACTGCTGCCCCAGTATTCGCGCAATCGCCTGCAAACCTGGATCCGGGAAGGCCGGGTCTCCCTCAACGGGCAGCCGGTGCAGGAGCCCAAGCACAAGCTGCTGGGCGGCGAGTTCCTCAACCTGGAGGAAGTCCAGGACGAGAAGCTGGCGGCCGAGACGCCGGAAGACATTCCTTTTCCTGTGGTGTACGAGGATGAAGCCATCCTCATCATCAACAAGCCGGCCGGCCTGGTGGTGCATCCGGGCAGCGGCAACTGGAGCGGCACCCTGCTCAACGCCTTGCTGCACCACACGCCCCAGCTGGCCCAGGTGCCCCGGGCCGGCATCGTGCACCGCCTGGACAAGGACACCTCCGGCCTCATGGTGGTGGCCAAGACCCTGGAGGCCCAGACCGACCTGGTGCGCCAGCTCCAGGCCCGCACCGTGAAGCGGGAATACCGGGCCCTGCTGGTCGGCTATCTCAACCGCAACGGCACGGTGGATGCGCCCATCGGCCGCCATCCCACCCAGCGCACCAAGATGGCCGTGGTCCAGCACAATGGCCGGGAGGCCCGCACCCATTACACGGTGCTGGAGCATTTCGAGCGTTGCACCCTGGTGCAGTGCCGCCTGGAGACGGGCCGCACCCACCAGATCCGGGTGCACATGGCGGCCCTGGGTTTCCCCCTGGTGGGCGATGCGGTTTACAACAAGGGCAAGACCGCCGGGGTCCGTTTCCCCCGCCAGGCGCTCCATGCCTACCGCCTCGGCCTGATCCACCCCCTGACCCGGGAACCCATGCAGTGGGACGCCCCGGTGCCCGACGACATGGCAGCCCTGCTCAAGACGCTGCGCAGCGAATGGGACGAGATCAAGACCCTGCGCCGCCAGCGCCAGGAAGAAGCCTGGGCGGAGGAGTGGGGCGACGACTGGGAGGACGAGGAGGAGGTCGAGGTGCTGGAAGCAGAGGGCGCCGAACTCCTGGAAGACGAAGACTTCGATGACGAAGCCGACGAATAGCCTGCCCGGCTTCGCTCCCGACTGGCCAGCCCCGCCCCGGGTGCGCAGCCTGCAGACCACCCGCAGCGGCGGCGTCAGTCCGGCTCCCTATGCCAGCCTCAATCTGGGGGATCACGTGGGCGATGCGCCGGCCCATGTGGCGGCCAACCGGGCCCTGCTGCGGGCCGGCCTGCCGGGCGAGCCCCTGTGGCTGCAGCAGGTGCACGGCAACCGGGTGGCCGACGCCGATAGCGCCACCACCGGGCGGGAGGCCGACGGGGTGGTGGCCCGGCGCCCCGGCAGCGTCTGCGCCATCATGACTGCCGACTGCCTGCCGGTATTGCTCTGCGACCGGGACGGTACCGTGGTGGGCGCTGCCCATGCCGGCTGGCGCGGCCTGGCGGCCGGTGTCCTGGAAAACACGGTGGCTGCCATGGGGGTGGCCCCGGAGCGGCTCCTGGCCTGGCTCGGGCCGGCCATCGGCCCCCAAGCCTTTGAAGTCGGGCCTGAGGTGAGGGATGCCTTCGAGAAGGCCGATCCACGGGCGTCCCAGGCCTTCGTCCCCGGCGCCTCCACCGGCAAGTATCTGGCCGACATCTACGCTCTGGCCCGCCTGCGCCTGCAGGCAGCCGGCGTCCGTGAGATCCACGGCGGCGGCCTGTGCACGGTCGGCGACGCCGCCAGCTACTTTTCCTACCGTCGCGACCGGGTCTGCGGCCGCATGGCCTCCCTCATCTGGCTGGAGCCCTGAGCCGGGGGCCTTGGTGCGTTGCACCTTGACCGTGGCGAACAACGCTCCCTACACTGCCTCCGCTGCATCATCATAAAAACTACCGGAGGAACAATGAAAAAACTCGTCGCCGCCGCATCCCTGGCCCTGGCCCTGCTGCCCCTGGGGCACAGCGTCGCCCACGCCGCCGATTACAAGTCCGAATACCGCCTGTCCACCGTCCTCGGTCCCGCCTTTCCCTGGGGCAAGGCCGGCGAACGCTGGGCCGAACTGGTCAAGCAGAAGACCGAAGGCCGCATCAACATCAAGCTCTACCCGGGCACCAGCCTGGTGGGCGGCGACCAGACCCGGGAGTTTTCCGCCATCCGCCAGGGGGTCATCGACCTGGCCATCGGCTCCTCCATCAACTGGTCGCCCCAGGTGAAGCAGCTCAACCTGTTCTCCCTGCCGTTCCTCACGCCCGATGAAAAGAGCCTGGATGCCCTGATCAAGGGGCCGGTGGGCAAGGACCTCTTCGCCGTGCTGGAAAAGCAGGGCGTGGTGCCCCTGGCCTACGGCGAGAATGGCTTCCGCGAGCTTTCCAATTCCCGGCACCCCATCCGTACCCCGGCGGACCTGAAGGGCATGAAGATCCGCGTCGTCGGTTCCCCCATTTTCATCGATGCCTTCTCCGCCCTCGGCGCCAATCCCACCCAGATGAGCTGGGCCGATGCCCAGCCGGCCCTGGCCACCAAGGCCGTGGACGGCCAGGAAAATCCCCTCTCCGTGTTCAATGCGGCCAAGCTGCACACCCTGGGCCAGCAACACCTGACCCTGTGGGGCTACATGACGGATCCCCTGATTTTCGTGGTGAACCGCAACGTCTGGAACAACTGGAGCGAAGCGGACCGCAAGGCGGTGCGCGAGGCGGCGGAACAGGCGGCGGCGGAGAACCTGGTGGCGGCGCGCAAGGGCGTCAGCCCCGGCGACGATGCCCTGCTCAAGGACATCGAGAAGAACGGCGTCACCATCACCCGGCTGACGGCCGAGCAGCGCAAGGCCTTCAAGGACCTGACCCGTCCGGTGTACGACAAGTGGGCCGAAACCGTGGGCAAGGATCTGGTGAAAAAGGCCGAGGCCGCCATCGCTGCCGGCAAGTAGGTCCTTTTCCCCTGTGCCTGCAAGATCGCCGGCCCGGGCCGGCGATCTTGTTTTTGACGAGAACAACAAGATGGATGACCAACAGAATCCCCCCTCCCGCCCCACTGCCCGCATCGAACGGGCCCTGGCGGCGGGCTGCATGGCCCTGCTGTGCCTGATCACCTTCGCCAATGTGCTGGTGCGCTACCTGACCAACGCCTCCTTCGCCTTCACCGAGGAGTTTTCCGTTTTCCTGCTGCTGGTTCTGACCCTGCTCGGTTCGGCCGGCGCCTTCGCCGACGGCCGCCACATCCGCATCACCCTGCTGGTGGACAGACTTTCCGCCAACGGACGCCGGCTTTGTTCGGCCCTGGAGTGGCTGGCCAATGTGGCCATGTTCGGCCTCCTGGCCTGGCTGGGTTACGGCATGGCCTACGACGATTTCGAATTCGAGGTCACCTCTCCCGGCCTGGGCCTGCCCCAGTGGTGGTACAGCGCCTGGCTGCCCCTGCTGTCGGCCCTGATCGTGCTGCGCCTGTTCCTATTGCTGTGGCGCCGGCGGGGAGGGCGGGCATGAGCTGGCTGCTCTTTCTTTCCTTCTTCGCCCTGATGCTCCTGGGCGTGCCCCTGGGCACGGCCATGGGCCTGGCGGGCCTGGCGGTGGTGTTCTTCGGCGACCTGGGCCTGATGTCCCTGCCCACCAGCGTCTATACCGGCATCGCCAAATATCCGCTGCTGGCCATTCCGGTCTTCGTGCTGGCCGGGATGATTTTCGAGCGCTCCGGCGTGGCCCTGCGCCTGGTGCGTTTTGCCGTGGCCCTGGTGGGCCAGCGGCGCGGCGGCCTGGCCCTGGCCGCCATTCTGGTGTGCATGGTGCTGGGCGGCATTTCCGGCTCCGGCCCGGCGGATGCGGCGGCGGTGGCCACGGTGATGATTCCCAGCATGGCCCGGGCCGGCTACCCGGCCGCCTTTTCCGCCAGCGTCATTGCTGCGGCCGGCTCCACGGCCATTCTCATCCCGCCTTCCATCGTCTTCATCCTCTACAGCGTCCTGGTGCCCCAGGCCTCGGTGCCGGCCCTCTTCGCCGCCGGCCTGATCCCGGGCCTCCTGGCCGGCCTGGCCCTGATGCTGCCGGCCTGGTGGCTGTCGGTGCGCCACGGCTTCGGCGTCGCCGGCCTGCAGGACGGAGAGGCGCGCCAGTCCTTCTGGTCGGCCCTGAAGGAGGCCAGCTGGGGCCTGCTGGCCCCGGTGATCATTCTCGGCGGCATGCGTTCCGGCGCCTTCACGCCGACGGAAGCGGCGGTTGTGGCGGTGTTCTACGGCCTGTTCGTCGGCCTGGTGATCTACCGCACCCTCAACTGGAAGAACATCTACGAAGTGCTGGTGGAGTCGGCGGAGGTTTCCGCCGTGGTCATGCTCATCATCGCCCTGGCCAGCGTCTTCGCCTGGGCCGGCAGCACCCTGGGCACCTTCGAGGCCCTGGGCGGCTGGCTGGTGGGGCTTTCCGGCAACGAGACGGCCATCCTGCTGGCGGTGACCCTGTTGTTGCTGATCGCCGGCATGTTCCTCGACGCCGTTTCCATCCTCTTCATTTTCATGCCCTTCCTGCTGCCGGTGATCCTGCACTTTGGCTGGGACCCGGTGTGGTTCGGCGTCATCCTCACCATGAACGTGGCCATCGGCCAGTTCACGCCGCCCATGGCCATCAACCTGATGGTCACCAGCCGCATTGCCGGCATCCGCATCGAGGATACGGTGCCCTGGGTGCTGTGGATGGTGGGCGCCATGCTCTCGGCCCTGCTGCTGGTGACCTTTGTTCCCGAACTGGCCACCGGCATTCCCCGATATCTGGGGTATCAATAAGATTCGGCGGAGGGGAGGGCGTATAATCCGCCCCTCCCCGAATTTTCCCCACCTTCTTCCCTTGCCTGGAAAACCATGAGTACCCTTGGCTGGATCATCACCGCCAGCTTCCTCGGCGGCGCCCTCAGCGTCATTGCCGCCGGTCTGGTGACCTTCACCCTGGGGGCAGGCAGCGTCTCCCACCTGATTTCCTACGCCATCGGCGCCCTGCTGGGGGCGGTGTTCCTGGAAATCCTGCCCCATGCCCTGGAACATGGCGATCCCCACACCATGGCGGCCACCATCCTGGGCGGCATCCTGATTTTCTTCGTCCTGGAAAAACTGGTGCTGTGGCGCCACTGCCACGACCATCACTGCGAAGCCCACGACGCCCATCCGCCGGCCCACGACCACGGCCGTTCCGGCCTGCTGATCCTGATCGGCGACACCTTCCACAATTTCGTGGACGGCATCCTCATCGCCGCCGCCTTCCTGGAAGACACCCAGCTGGGCATCGTCACCGCCCTGGCCATCATCGCCCACGAAATTCCCCAGGAGCTGGGTGATTTCCTGGTGCTGCTGCATTCCGGCTATTCCCGGGCCAAGGCCCTGGCCTTCAACCTGCTGTCCAGCCTGGCCACCCTGGTGGGGGCCCTGCTGGCCTACTTCGCCCTGTCGTCCCTGCAGGAGTGGGTGCCGTCCCTGCTCGGCCTGGCTGCTGCCAGCATGCTCTATGTGGCCGTGGCCGACCTCATTCCCGGCCTGCACAAGCGGCCCGAACTCAAGGCCACCCTGCAGCAGGTGTCACTGATCGGCCTGGGCATCCTTTCCATCTGGCTGGCCCGGGAGCTGATCGCCGGCCACGCCTGAGGCGGACGGCTGCCCGGCCAGGGCCTCCTGGCGCTTTGCCTCCTGCAACTCCTGCCAGGCCCGGCGCTGCCGCCTGACCTTGGAGCCGCCCAGATAGAGGATGAGGGCGGTGGGCAGCAGCCCGTAGAAAAAGAAGGTTGCGACTCCCGCCACGATGCTGGCCTCGGTGAGGGCCATCATGAAAATGACGTAGAGCCAGCCAATGGCGATGATGTACATGGGCGCCATTATAGCGGGCCCGGCCATCGCTTCCCGGCCCGCTGCAACCAATCCTTCATCTGTCTGTAAGTCGCCTGTCAGCGCGGGGGCTTAACTTCTCCCGGAAGCCCTCCCGCGATCCTCGCTATCCCCTGGTCATTGACAGGGATCAGGCAGCCAAGCAGAATCAAACGCTCCTTCCCCGTCCTCCGCGCGCCGAGCCATTCCGCGCCCCTCAGGAGTTTCATACAAGATGGTCAGCCAGCCGGAAAACCTCCTTCCTGCGATGCAAAATTTCGTTTCTGCCGGACAGACCCTGGCCCAGAATTTCTTCGCCTTCCTGGCGAAACAACCCGGCATGACGCCGCCGCCCGCCGGCACCCTGCCGCCCCTCAAGCTGCCCAGCCCCGAGGAAATGCAGGCCCTGCACCAGGAATACCTGAAGCAGCATGCCGCCCTGTGGGCCGCCATGCTGGCCAAACGCCAGGGCCAGGAACCCGGCTTCGCCGTCCAGCCGCAGCCGGGCGACCGCCGCTTCAATGCCCCCGAGTGGTCGGAAACGCCGATGTTCGATTACATCCGCCAGGCCTACCTGCTCAATTCCAGCTTCCTGCGCCAGGTGGTCGAAGCGGTGCCGGAGGAGGACGACAAGGCCAAGAACCGCCTGCGCTTCATGGCCCGCCAGTACATCGACGCCCTCTCTCCCGCCAATTTCGCCGCCACCAATCCGGAATTCATCAAGCAGGCCGTGGAAAGCAAGGGCCAGAGCATCACCGCCGGCATCCAGAACCTGATCGCCGACATGGAGAAGGGCCGTATCTCCATGACCGACGAAAGCGTCTTCGAAGTCGGCAAGAACATTGCCACCAGCGCCGGCCAGGTGATCTTTGAAAACGAGCTGATGCAGCTGATCCAGTACGAGCCCCTGACGCCCAAGGTGGCCAAGCGGCCCCTGCTGATCGTGCCGCCCTGCATCAACAAGTTCTACATCCTCGACCTGCAGCCGGAGAATTCCCTGGTCCGCTATGCGGTGGAGCAGGGCAACACGGTGTTCCTCGTTTCCTGGCGCAACCCCAAGGCCGACCTGGAGAAATACACCTGGGAGGACTACCTGGAGAAGGCCGCCATCACCGCCATCGAGGTCGTGCGCAGCGTCTGCAAGGTGGATCAGATCAACGCCCTCGGCTTCTGCGTCGGCGGCACCATCCTCTCCAGCGCCCTGGCGGTGCTGGCCGCCCGCGGCGAGGACCCGGTGGCCAGCCTGACCCTGCTCACCACCCTGCTGGATTTTTCCGACACGGGCGAGATCGGCCTGCTCATCGACGACAACTTCCTCGCCCTGAAGGAAAGCCAGATCGGCCAGGGCGGCCTGCTGTCGGCCAAGGAGCTGTCCTCCACCTTCTCCGCCCTGCGCGCCAACGACCTGGTGTGGAACTACGTCGCCAACAACTACCTGAAGGGCAAGAAGCCGGACGCCTTCGACCTGCTGTACTGGAACTGCGACAGCACCAATCTGCCGGGTCCCTTCGCCTGCTGGTACATGCGCAACCTGTACCAGAACAACAGCCTGCGCATCCCGGGCAAGCTGGAAATGTGCGGCGTGCGCGTGGATCTGGGCCGGGTGGTCATGCCCAGCTACATCCTGGCAGCCCGGGAAGACCACATCGTGCCCTGGCAGACCGCCTACCAATCCACCCGCCTGCTGGGCGGCCCGTCCCGCTTCGTTCTCGGCGCCTCCGGCCATATCGCCGGCGTCGTCAATCCGGCCGCCAAGAACAAGCGCAGTTTCTGGAGCGGCAGCGACCAGAAGCTGGATGCAGATTCCTGGCTGGCCGCCGCCACCGAACACAAGGGCAGCTGGTGGTCCGACTGGAGCGCCTGGCTGCAGCAGTTCGCCGGCGGCGAGGTGGCGGCCCGCAGCAAACTGGGCAATGCCCGCTACAAGCCGCTGGAACCGGCCCCCGGCCGTTACGTCAAGGAAAAGGCCGTCTGAGGCGGCCTGACACCTACATCTGATACAACCGCAAGAAATGCAGCGGGGCGGGGGAGGGGGCTCCCGTCCTGACAACTTTTACCCCATGACTACAAGGAAGGATGAGCTATGAGCAAAGTTGCACTCGTCACCGGCGCCCTGGGCGGCCTGGGTACCGCCATCAGCCAGGCCCTGGCCAAGGAAGGCTACAAGGTCGTTGCCGCCTACCACCCCGAATTCGACAAAAAGGAAGAGTGGCTGGCCGAGCAGGAAGCAGCCGGTTTCAAGGACTTCGTCCTGGTGCCGGGCGACGTTTCCGATTATGAGTCCGCCAAGGCCATGATCGCCGAAGCCGAAGCCAAGGCCGGCCCCATCGACATCCTGGTGAACAACGCCGGCATTACCCGCGACAAGTTCTTCGTCAAGATGGACAAGGGCCAGTGGGATGCGGTCATCAACACCAACCTGAACAGCCTGTTCAACGTCACCCACCACGTCGCCGCCAAGATGGGCGAGCGGGGCTGGGGTCGCATCGTGAACATTTCCTCCGTGAATGGCGTCAAGGGTCAGGCTGGCCAGACCAACTATTCCGCCGCCAAGGCCGGCGTCATCGGCTTCACCAAGGCCCTGGCCCAGGAATTCGCCGCCAAGGGCGTCACCGTGAACGCCATCGCCCCGGGCTACGTGGCCACCAAGATGGTGACCGCCATCCGCGAGGACATCCTCAAGGGCATCATCGACTCCGTGCCCATGAAGCGCCTGGCCAAGCCCGAGGAAATCGGCGCCGCCGTGGTGTACCTGACCTCCGAACTGGCCGGCTTCGTCACCGGTGCCACCCTCAACATCAACGGTGGCCTGTACTACCAGTAATCGTCTGGCCGCAAGGCTGCACCTGGAGCCCCGCCCCGGCGGGGCTTGTTTTTTCTGTATAATCCGCCAGATAGCCGATCCGGGACGCCCGGGTTGAATATAAAAATATCGGCCAGACCTCTTTTTGGCACTCAACGCACCGGAGCCCGCCCCATGACGGAACCAGCCCGCCTCATCAAGAAGTATCCCAACCGCCGACTCTACGACACCAAAACCAGTGCCTACATCACCCTGGCGGATGTGAAGGAACTGGTGCTGCGCTTCGAAGACTTCAAGGTGGTGGATGCCAAGAGCGGCGAGGACCTGACCCGCAGCATCCTGCTGCAGATCATCCTGGAAGAGGAATCCGGCGGCATGCCCCTGTTCTCCTCCGAATTGCTGGCCCAGATCATTCGTTACTACGGCAATGCCATGCAGGGCATGCTGGGCAAGTACCTGGAAACCAACATCAAGGCCTTCGCCGACGTGCAGGCCAAGCTGCAGGAGCAGTCCCGCTCCCTCTACGGCGAAGCCAACCAGGTTCAGGCCCAGACGGACCTGTGGGCCCAGTTCCTGAATTTCCAGGGGCCGGCCATGCAAAGCATGATGTCCGCCTATGTGGACCAGAGCAAAAAGATGTTCCAGCAGATGCAGGACCAACTGCAGAGCCAGACCCGCAACATGTTCACCGGCTTCCAGTTCCCCGGCGCCCAGCCGGACGACCGGAAGGGCGAGTGAATCGATCAAGGAAAGCAAGCTTAAGTGTCATCCGGCAATACTCCCACCCGTAGCCCCCTGCAAACCCCGACTGTCGGCTTCGTCAGTCTGGGTTGCCCCAAAGCCTCTTCCGATGCGGAGCGCATCCTGACCCAGCTGCGGGCAGAAGGCTATGAAATCTCCTCCTCCTACGACGGCGCCGACCTGGTCATCGTCAATACCTGCGGCTTCATCGACGCCGCGGTGGAGGAATCCCTGGACGCCATCGGCGAGGCCCTCACCGAAAACGGCAAGGTCATCGTCACCGGTTGCCTGGGCGCCAAGGGCGACATCGTCCAAAGCACCCACCCGTCCGTGCTGGCCGTCACCGGCCCCCATGCGGCGGAGGAGGTGATGGGCCATGTGCACAGCCACCTGCCCAAGCCCCACGACCCCTTCATGGACCTGGTGCCGGAGGCCGGCATCCGCCTGACGCCCCAGCATTTCGCCTACCTGAAGATTTCCGAAGGCTGCAACCACAGTTGCACCTTCTGCATCATTCCCAGCCTGCGCGGCCCCCTGGTCTCCCGCCCCATCGGCGACGTGCTGCAGGAAGCCAAGGCCCTGGCCGAGGCCGGGGTGAAGGAACTGCTGGTCATTTCCCAGGACACCAGCGCCTACGGCGTGGATCTGAAATACCGCACCGGCTTCGTCGGCGGCCGCCCGGTCAAGACCCGGCTCAAGGAGCTGTGCGAGGCCCTGGCCGAGTTCGGCATCTGGGTGCGCCTGCACTACGTCTATCCCTATCCCAGCGTGGACGACCTGATTCCCCTGATGGCCGAGGGCAAGATTCTGCCTTATCTGGACGTGCCCTTCCAGCACGCCAGCCCGCGCATCCTCAAGGCCATGAAACGCCCGGCCAGCGCCGAGAACAACCTGGAGCGGATCCGTGCCTGGCGCGCCATCTGCCCGGACATCACCATCCGTTCCACCTTCATCGCCGGCTTCCCCGGCGAGACCGAGGCCGAATTCGAGGAACTGCTGCAGTTCCTGGAAGAGGCCCGTCTGGACCGGGTCGGCTGCTTCGCCTACTCCCCGGTGGACGGTGCCACCGCCAACGACCTGCCCGGCGCCCTGCCGGACGAGGTGCGGGAGGAACGCCGCCGCTACGTCATGGAGCTGCAGGAAGACATTTCCGCCGACCTCCTGGCCGCCAAGATCGACAAGGAAATCACGGTCCTGGTGGACGCGGTGGACGAGGAGGGCGCCATCGCCCGCTCCAGCGCCGATGCGCCGGAAATCGACGGCGTCGTCTATCTGGACGGCGTCTTCGACGTGGAGCCGGGCGACTTCGTCAAGGTCCGGGTGGTGGACAGCGACGCCCACGACCTTTACGCCGAGCGGGTGTGAAACCTAGGATCGGGCTCGCCCTCGGCAGCGGCTCCGCCCGGGGCTGGGCCCACATCGGCGTCATCCGCGCCCTGCGGGATGCCGGCATCGAGCCCGACATCATCTGCGGTTCCTCCATCGGCGCCTTCGTCGGCGCCGCCACTGCCTGCGGCGACCTGGACAAGCTGGAACACTGGGTGCGTAGCCTGTCCTGGAAGGAAGTCCTGGGCTTCTTCGACGTGGGCCTCAACGGCGGCCTGATCAAGGGCGAAAAGCTCCTCGATTTCTTCACCCGGCACTTCACCGACCGGGATTTCCACGACCTGCCCCTGCCTTTCGCCTGCGTCGCCACCGACCTGGGCAGCGGCCGGGAAATCTGGCTCAAGGAAGGCAGCGTGGCCCATGCGGTACGGGCCTCCATTGCCCTGCCTGGCCTGTTCGCCCCGATACCCCGGGATGGCGGCTTTCTGGTGGATGGGGGACTGGTCAATCCGGTGCCGGTGTCCCTGTGCCGGGCCATGGGGGCCGATATCGTCATCGCCGTGGACCTGGGCTCCGACATGCTGGGCCGACGCCTGCGCAACCGGGGCGAGACGCCGCCTTCCGTGGACGGCTGGCGCGGCACCCTGAAGCGCTGGCTGGGGGTGGAGGAGGGCGGCAACAGCCCGTCCATGCTCGACGTCATGGCCAGCAGCATCAACATCATGCAGGTGCGCATCGCCCGCAGCCGGCTTGCCGGCGAACCCGCCGACACCCTGATTTCCCCCCGGGTGGCCGATCTGGGCCTGCTGGATTTCCATCGGGCCAACGAGGCCATCGCCGAAGGCCGGGTGGCCACCGAACTGATGCTGCCCATGTTGCGCAGCGTCCTGGAAATGCCGGCATGAACGACCTGCAGCAGCAACTGGCCGCCATCGTCGGCCCGGTCCACGTACTGACCGGAGAGGCCGAGCTGGCGCCCTATCTGACCGACTGGCGCGGCCGCTACCGGGGCCGTGCCCTGGCCCTGGTCAAGCCCGGCTCGACGGACGAGGTCGCCGCAGTGGTGCGGGCCTGCGCCGCCGCCGGCGTGCCCATGGTGCCCCAGGGCGGCAACACCAGCCTGTGCGGGGCCGCCACGCCGGACCAGGGCGGGTGCTCGGTGCTGGTCAATCTCTCCCGTCTCAACCGCATCCGCCAGATCGATGCCGCCAACAATGCCATTACGGTGGAAGCCGGCTGCCTCCTGGCCCAGGTGCAGGAAGCGGCCGCCGCGGCAGGGCGCCTCTTTCCCCTGGCCCTGGCCTCGGAAGGCTCGTGCCAGATCGGCGGCAATCTCTCCACCAATGCGGGCGGGGTCCAGGTGCTGCGCTACGGCAACACCCGGGAACTGACTCTGGGGCTGGAAGTGGTGCTGCCCGACGGGCGCCTGTGGAACGGTCTCACCGCCCTGCGCAAGGACAACACGGGTTACGACCTGAAGGACCTTTTCATCGGTGCCGAAGGCACCCTGGGCATCATCACCGCCGCCGTGCTCAAGCTTTTTCCCCGTCCCCGGGCGGTGGTCACGGCCTGGCTGGCGGTGGCCGACGGGGCCGCCGCCATTGCCCTGCTGGGGCGGGCCCAGGCCCGCTTCGATGCCCGTTTGACGGCCTTCGAGCTGATTTCACGGCAGTCCCTCGATCTGGTGCTGCAGCATATTCCCGGCAGTCGCCAGCCCCTGGCGGCTCCGGCCCCCTGGCAGGTCTTGCTGGAGCTTGCCGACGGCGGCGCATGGGCGGACTTGCAGGCCGACCTGGAAGATTTTATCGGCGGGGAAATGGCGGATGGACGGGTCCAGGACGGAGTGCTGGCCCAGAACGAAACCCAGGCGCGGCAGTTGTGGGCCCTGCGGGAGAATATCTCCGAGGCCCAGAAAATCGAGGGCCTCAGCATCAAGCACGACATCTCGGTGCCCGTCTCCCGCATCCCGGAATTTCTCGACCTGGCTGGCACGGCGCTGGCCGCCGCCTTTCCCGGCGTGCGGGTGGTGGCCTTCGGCCATGCCGGGGACGGCAACCTGCATTACAACCTGTCCAAGGCGCAACGCCAGGACAACGACACCTTCATCGCCGCCACGCCCCAGGCCAACCGCATCGTGCACGACCTGGTGGCCCGCCTGGGCGGTTCCATCTCGGCGGAGCACGGCATCGGCCAGTTGAAGCGGGAGGAGTTGGTGCGTTACAAGGACCCGGTGGGACTGGATTTGATGCGCTGCATCAAGTCCAGTCTGGACCCCCGGGGCCTGATGAATCCGGGAAAAATTCTCTGATTCACTCTGATTCAGCTACGGTAGCCGGCCGCTGGCCGTACCCGCTGCATTTCCACGATAAGCAACCGCACCCTGCTGCGGATGCGCTCCAGGCATAGGCTTATTTCCCGTTGGTCGTGCTGCACCCGGGCAATCTTGTGCCGCAGGTGATGGATGTTGGCCAGGTATTGACGGTCGATGTCGCTGACAACGGCAGAGAGGGGATGGGGTTGCATGGGAGTCCTCCCGGGCTTGGGTGAATCCCATTATGCTGCACCGCACCAGCCACTGGAATCGGCCAAAGGTGCTAAATCCGCCCGGCCTATGCCCAAGATCATATGACTGGGGCACGGGGCAAGACGGGGGACATTGCGTCCCCCGCCAAAGACTCAGTGCAGCGTCGGCGGATTGGCGGAGAACAGCTCGGCCACGGCGGCCGCATCGAAGCGGTATTCCCGGTTGCAGATGTCGTCCCGGATGAGGATTTCGCCGTGCTCCTGCAGGATGGATTCGGCCTCTTCCCGTCCGACGGCCCGCAGCATGCTGCGCACCTTTTCCCAGTCCTCGGGGCAGGAGTAGGTCACGCTCCGGGGCGGATAGAGGCGCAGGGTTTCCTCGGCAAAGACCCGGGACAGCAGCACTTCCGTTTCCAGGCCCAGCAGTTCTTCCGGGCGCAGGGTGGCGGCCAGCTGCTGCAGGCGGTTCCAGCCGTCAGCGTCCTTGTCGTGGGCGCCCGGCAGGGTTTGCAGGAAGAGGCCGGTGACGCCCTGCTCGGAAGCCGCCAGATAGAGGCGGGAGGGCTGCTGTTCGGACTGCTGCAGGTAATGCTCGAAGACCTCGGCGATGGTATTGCCTTCCAGGGGCACGAAGCTCTGGTACGGGTCCTTGGCCTGGGGCAGGTCCAGGGTCAGCATCAGCTGGCCATGGCCCCACAGGCGCTCCAGGGGCAGGTCGCCGGCTGCCAGGCCGTCGGCCCGGGCCATGCCACGGAATTCCAGGTTTTCGTTGCAGTCGATCACCAGCAGAGAAAGGGGGCCGTCGCCCCGCAGCTGGAAGGTCAGCCGGCCCGGCTGCTTCAGCTGGGCCGCAATGATGGTGGTGACGGCGGTCATCTCGCCCAGCAGGCGGGCCACCGCCTCCGGATAGCCGCGGCTGGCCTGCATGGCCTGCCAGGAGGGACCGAGGCGGACGATGGCGCCGCGGATGTCCAGGTCTTCGAAAAGCAGGCGTTGTACGGAATCTTGCATGGGACGGGGAGGCCTTATGACTTGAAGGTTTGGGCGAAGCGTTCCGCATCGAAACCCACGCTGACCTGGTCGCCGTGTTCGATGAGGGGGCGCTTGATCAGGCTCGGATACTCACCCATGAGGGCGATGGCCTTGGTCTCATCCACGTCGGCCCGCTGCGCCTCGCTGAGTTTCTTCCACATCAGGCCCCGGGTGTTGAGCAGGACCTGCCAGCCGGCCTTGCGGCACCACTCGGGCAGCTTGCCTGCCGCCACGCCGGCCTTCTTGTAGTCGATGAATTCGTAGGCGACACCGTTGGCTTCCAGCCAGACGAAGGCCTTCTTCATGGTGTCGCAGTTCTTGATGCCGTATACCTTGAGCATGGCAACTTCCTAATTCAAAACGCCATTTTACCGCTTCAGCTTGGCGAAGGCGGCGGCCATGGCGTTCTGGCCGGCGGGCTGGGCATCTTCCCGCTGGCGGGCCTTGGCGGTCATGGGGGCGCCGGCCGGCTTGCCGCCGCCGGTGCTCTTGCCGAAGGCATCGTCCAGCCGCATGGTGAGGGCGATGCGCTTGCGGGCCATGTCCACTTCCAGCACCTTGACCTTGACGATGTCGCCGGCCTTGACCACCTCGTGGGGGTCCTTGACGAACTTGGTGGACAGGGCGGAAACGTGCACCAGGCCGTCCTGGTGCACGCCGATGTCCACGAAGGCGCCGAAGGCGGCCACGTTGGTGACCACGCCTTCCAAGATCATGCCGGGCTGCAGGTCGCGCATTTCCTCGACACCGTCCTTGAAGACGGCGGTCTTGAACTCGGGGCGGGGATCCCGGCCCGGCTTTTCCAGTTCCTTGAGGATGTCCTGCACCGTCGGCAGGCCGAACTTCTCGTCGGTGTATTTGACGGGCTGCAGGCTCTTCACCAGGCGGGCGTCGCCGATCACTTCCTTGATGCCCTTCTTGATGTCGGCCAGGATGCGCTCCACCACCGGATAGGCTTCCGGGTGCACGGCGGAGGCATCCAGGGGGTTGTCGCTGCTGGGCACCCGCAGGAAGCCGGCGGCCTGCTCGAAGGTCTTGTCGCCCAGGCGGGGCACGTTCTTCAGGGCCAGTCGGTTGGGGAAGGGGCCGTGCTGGTCCCGGTAGGCGACGATGTTGGCCGCCAGGGTCTGGTTGAGGCCGGAAATGCGGGCCAGCAGCGGAATGGAGGCGGTGTTCACATCGACGCCGACGGCGTTCACGCAGTCTTCCACCACCCCGTCCAGGGCCCGGGCCAGCTTGGTCTGGGAGACGTCATGCTGGTACTGGCCGACACCGATGGACTTGGGCTCGATTTTTACCAGTTCGGCCAGGGGGTCCTGCAGGCGGCGGGCGATGGAGACGGCGCCGCGCAGGGAAACGTCCAGTTCCGGGAATTCCCGGGCCGCGAATTCGGAGGCGGAATAGACCGAGGCGCCGGCTTCGGACACCACCACCTTGGCCAGGGCCATGTGGGGCGAGGCGATGCGGATCAGGTCGGCGGCCAGCTTGTCCGTTTCCCGGGAAGCGGTGCCGTTGCCGATGGCGATCAGGTTCACATTGTGTTTCTGGGCCAGCACGGCCAGGGTGTGCAGGGAGCCTTCCCAGTCGCGCCGGGGCTCGTGGGGATAGATGGTGGCGGTGTCCAGCAGCTTGCCGGTCTGGTCCACCACGGCCACCTTGACCCCGGTACGCAGGCCCGGATCCAGGCCCATGGTGGCTTTCTGGCCGGCCGGGGCCGCCAGCAGGAGGTCCTTCAGGTTGCGGCCGAAGACGCGGATGGCTTCTTCCTCGGCCTTTTCCCGCAACACGGTCATCAGTTCGGTTTCCAGGTGCAGGGCCATCTTCACCCGCCAGGCCCAGCGCACCGTGTCGGCCAGCCACTTGTCGGCGGGACGGCCCTGGTCCTTGATGCCGAAGCGCTTGGCGATGCGCAGTTCGCAGGGATTGGGGCCGAGGGGCTTGTTCTCCTCGTCCAGTTCGGAATCGAGCACCAGGGCCAGGGAAATGGCGCCCTCGTTGCGGCCGCGGAAGAGGGCCAGGGCCCGGTGGGAGGGAATGTCGCTGATGGCTTCCGAGTATTCGAAATAGTCGCGGAACTTGGCGCCGGCTTCTTCCTGGCCAGCGATCAGGGTGGACTTGAGGATGCCATGTTCGTCCAGGTAGGTGCGCAGGCTGCCCAGCAGCTCCGCGTCCTCGGCGAACTGCTCCATGAGGATCTGGCGGGCGCCGTCCAGCACGGCCTTGGTGTCGGCAAAACCGGCTTCGGCGTTGAAGTATTTTTCCGCCTCGCTTTCCGGCACCAGGGTCGGATCGGCCAGCAGGGCATCGGCCAGCGGCTGCAGGCCGGCTTCCCGGGCTATCTGGGCCTTGGTGCGGCGCTTCTGCTTGTAGGGCAGGTAGAGGTCTTCCAGGCGCTGCTTGGTGTCCGCCATGTCCACGGCGGCCTTCAGCTCGGGGGTCAGCTTGCCCTGTTCGTCGATGCTGGCGAGGACGGCGGCGCGGCGGTCTTCCAGTTCCCGCAGATAGGTCAGGCGCTCTTCCAGGTTGCGCAGCTGGGTGTCGTCCAGGCCGCCGGTGACTTCCTTCCGGTAGCGGGCGATGAAGGGCACGGTGGCGCCTTCGTCCAGCAGGGCCACGGCGGCCATGACCTGTTGCGGGCGGGCGCCCAGTTCCTCGGCGATGCGATGTTCGATGGGAGGCAGCATGAGACTCGGGGGAAAGGGGAAAAAGAGGGCGAACTATGCACCAAAGCCGCCGCATAAGACAAGGCAGCGGGGCCCGCTCGGGGATATGGCATATAAGTGCCGGCGCAACTGAGGTAAGATGACACCTTTCCCGTTCTGTCGGGCTGAGAATGAATGCTGGCGCGGTTTTTCAGCGACAGCCCCAATTCTTCCTTGTCTGGCGGGACTTGGCGGCTGCCATGCCCCGGAACCCAACGCCGAGACACCCTTTTTGACCAAGCAAAACGGCATTTCCTCGCGACAGTTCGTCTATGTCGTCATCGCCTTGCTGGCCTTGGCGGGCTTTTGCGCCTTGCTGGGTCTGGAACTGAACCATTCCTACGACACGGAAATGGCCTTTGCCCGGCGCAATGTGGAAAACCTAGCGGACAGCCTGGAAGGCCGCACCCGGGGCGCTGTGGAGAAGATCGACCTGGTGCTGCTGGAAGTCCAGTATTCCATGCAGCAGCGCCTGGCCAAGGGCCCCGTTTCGCCCCAGGCCGTCAATGCGGAACTGGCCCGGCTGCTCTCCCGCATTCCCGAGTCCCAGAGCCTGCGGGTGGCCGACGCCACCGGCACCTTCCGCTACGACGCCAGCGGCAAGATATCCAGCCAGAGCATCGGCGACCGGGCCTATTTCCAGCGCAACAAGAACGATCCCAAGGCGGGCCTGGTCTTTTCCGAGCCGATTTTCGCCCGCATCACCCAGAACTGGGTCATCACCCTCAGCCGCAGCCTGCGGGACAAGGACGGGCGCTTCCTCGGCCTGGTCCAGGCCGCCGTCAATGCGGACAGCCTGCAGCAGCACTTCCAGACCCTGAACGTGGGGGAGGGTGGCGTGGTGGCCCTGTACGACGCCGAACTGCGCCTCATCGCCCGCACCCCGCCCCTGCCCAACCGGCTGGGCAAGAGCATCCTCAACACGGAAATCAGCGACAACATCCGCAGCCGGGAGAAGGGGGCCTTCGAGGCCCTCTCGCATCAGGACGGCATTCGCCGCGTGTTCGGCTTTCGGCGCCTGGAAAACCTGCCCTTCGTGGTTTTCGTCGGCCTCTCCCGGGACGAGGTGCTGTCCGAGTGGTATCGCAAGCTCACCTATTACGGCGCCACTGCCGTGGTGCTGGCCCTGGCCCTGCTGGGCCTGATCCTGGTGTGGCAGCGCAGTTACGTGCGGGCGGTGTCCATGGCCCACACCATGACCAATGCCTACGACGAAAGCTCCTCCCGCATCCGGGCCCTGCTGGACAGCATTCCCGACCTGGCCTGGATCAAGGACAACGCCTTCCGCTTCCACGCCGTCAACGAGGCCTACGCCCGCATGTGCGGCAAGCCGGCTGAGGAAATCGTCGGCAAGACCGTGTTCCAGGTCTGGCCCGAAGCCCTGGCGCGGACCTTCCAGAATCACGACGAAGCCGTGCTGGCCAGCGGCAAGCCGGGCCACTTCGAAGTCCTGGTAACCAATGGGGAAGGGCAGCCGCGTACCCTGGACTACATCCGGGTGCCGGTGCACAACGAGGAGGGCGAGGTCGTCGGCATGGCCGGCATCGCCCGGGACATCACGGAGCGCAAGGAAGCCGAAGCCCGCATCCGCCATCTGGCGGAGCACGACGCCCTGACCGACCTGCCCAACCGCAGCCTGCTCAGTTCCCGCATGGCCGATGCCATCAACCGCTCGGTCGGCAGCCAGGCGCCCATGGCCCTGCTGCTCCTGGATCTGGACCATTTCAAGAACATCAACGATTCCCTCGGCCATGAGGTCGGCGACAAGCTGCTCCAACTGGCGGCGGAGCGCCTGCGCCACACCCTGGACGCGGCGGACACCCTGAGCCGTTCCGGCGGCGACGAATTCGCCATCCTCCTCACCGAATGCAGCGGCGCCCCCATGATCGGGCGCATCGCCCAGCGCCTGCTGGAAACCATGGCCCAGCCCTTCAATGTGGACGGGCACGAACTGGTGCTGTCAGCCTCCGTCGGCATCAGCATGTATCCCCACGACGGCACCGATCTCGGCGCCCTGCTGAAGAACGCCGATGCCGCCATGTATTCGGCCAAGGCTGCCGGTCGCAATACCTACCAGTTCTTCACGCCGGAAATGAACGCCCGGGTATTCGAACGCCTGTCCCTGGAAAACAGCCTGCGCAAGGCCCTGCCGCGCCAGGAACTGATGCTCTACTACCAGCCCCAATACCGGGTCGGCGGCGGCGATCCCATCGGTTTCGAGGCCCTCTTGCGCTGGCGCCATCCCGAACTGGGCCTGGTGCCGCCGGCCCGCTTCATTCCCATCGCCGAGGAAACCAACCTGATCCTGCCCATCGGCGAATGGGTCCTGGCCGAGGCCTGCCGGCAGCAGATGGCCTGGCAGAGGGCAGGGCAGCCGGCCACCACGGTGGCAGTGAATCTTTCCCCGGTGCAGTTCCGGCAGCGCAATCTGGTCTCCTTGGTGCAGCGGGTGCTGGCCGAAACGGGCCTGCCGGCCGCCCAGCTGGAGCTGGAAATCACCGAAAGCCTGCTCATGGACGACACCGAACGGGCCGTCGAGGTGCTGCACGAACTGAAGTCCCTGGGCATCCGTCTGTCCCTGGACGATTTCGGCACCGGCTATTCCAGCCTCAGCTACCTGAAGCGTTTCCCCCTGGACAAGATCAAGATCGACCAGTCCTTCGTGCGCGACATGATCAAGGATTCGGGCGACGCCGCCATCATCCAGGCCATCATCGCCATTGCCGCCAAGCTGGAACTGGGCGTCATTGCCGAAGGGGTGGAAAACCAGTCCCAGCTGGACTACCTGGCCCTGCACCAGTGCGGCGAAGTCCAGGGTTATCTGTTCAGCCCGCCGGTACCGGCCGCCGAGGTTTGCCGCTTCTTCAATTCGGCCACCCGGGCCCCGGCGCCAATGGCATAATCGGTCGGAACAACCGTCAATTCAGCCAACCAACAACGATTCCAAGAGGAGCGAGCCCATGCAAGTACAAACCCATCTGTTCGGCACCATCGAAGTGGATCCCGACACCGTCATTTCCTTCCCGGCCGGCCTGACGGGTTTCGAATCCAGCGTGCGCTACAAGCTGGTGCATGAGGCAGCAGAAGGGGAGCCGGTCAGCTTCACCCTGCAGTCGGTGGACAATCCTTCCGTGGCTTTCCAGATCATCGATCCGACCGCCATCGGTTTCCAGTACGAACTGGAACTGTCCGATGCCGAACGCGTCGCCCTCAAGGTCGATCAACCCGAAGACGTAGCCGTGATGCTGCTGCTGTTCAAACAGGAGACGGCCAAGCAACTGGGCGCCAACGTGCGCGCACCGCTGCTGATCAACGTCAAGACCCGGCTCGGTCTGCAGAAGGTGATCGGCAACTGCCGTCCCCGTATCACCGTCAGCAACCTCAGCTCCGCGGTGGGCTGATCCCGAAAGAGGCCTGCGGGCCTCTTTTCTTTCATACATATTATTTTACATAATACAAACTGGCCGTACCCCTCAAAGAAGGGTAGGGGAGGACACCACCGATGCGCCGGTAGGTGACTGAGACCGCGCAGCATCCCCGGTTATAGAGATGCGTCACTGCGCGACGCTATCTATATCTCCGTTTTGGCATATTTGTCAACGTCACCGCGACAAAAAGTGGCTTGGCTGCTACCGTTCTGTGTACGTTAAAACACAATTCCCTTGTCCCTATGCCTGCCACCTACTCTCCACCGTACGAAAGCCCGATCGAAGATTTATTCGCATACAACGTCGTCAAGTATCTTGCGGAAGGTATTGAGCTCATTCCTCAAGTTCCCGTTCAGACCATCTGTGGTCGCTTTGTCCTGGATTTCGTGCTGAGACTTCCTGGTGTTGGAAAAATTGGAATCGAATGTGATGGAAGAGACTTTCATGATGAAAGTCGTGACGAATGGCGAGATGCAATGATTCTTGGCGCTGGATCCGTAGATGCCATCTATCGTTTGCGAGGCTGCGACATCCACCATCACATTGAGGATCTTCTATTTCTGCTATCGAGGCTTGAGCCTTGGGTCATGCCAGAGTGGAGGATTAAATACCTTGAGGTATTAGCAACGCCGGAAGTCAAGTCACGGCTGGTTCAAGGCCTCAGTGATGACATCTATCAGGTTCGCTATCAAACCACCGATCAAGAACGGGGGAGTCTCAGGATGGAGGTCCGCAGAACTTCCGTCCCTCCTGGCCAACGCCGTTTTTGGCAAACCGCATATAACTATGCGCAGTCAGTCGGAGGTGGAGACCTTGATGATGTAATCGCCAGCTACCGGCAGGGGAGCATATGAGCAGCTTCATTGATGATACGTTGATCATGTTGGAAGATGTAGGGATATCCATCCGATACCCGGAAATCCGTTCCGTAGTGTTGATGGAAGACGGAAGAAGTGAAACTTGCATGAGATCTTCCGTCCTGAGTGGGGTGCGGGTCAGTATTGAACAAAACCCTAAAATAAAGTTCATGATGATTTTTTCATTGTTGGACTTTTATGTGGATTCCTCCTATCCAAATATGGAGGGAAAGTCTTATAAAAGGAAATATGAGAGCCTCCCTGTTCATGGAGATTTTGAACTGATTTTTCGTCAGTTATTCAGAATCGCAAAGGTTATAAGGAATACTCTTGTTCATAACCCTTCGTCTTTTAGTATTAATGATAGTTGTCTCAATACTAGCTATAACTATAAAAAAACAAATTTCTCTGTAATAATTACACTGGAAGCACTGAGGGACTACTACACTGCTGTCATCATGTACCTCAAGGGTGATATGGGGAAAGGCAGTTATTTTCTTGGTATTATTAGGTCAATTTATCGAAATGTCCTTGCCGGTATCAGAGGCTTTTCTGATGAGTTTGGGGACTCTCTGGAGACGCCGTCTATGGGCGTAGAACTTAAGCCACGCATTCGGAATGTCTTTGTAAATCCATCACATGAGATGAATGAGGGGCGAGTCAAGATCACCACTCCAGAGAGAGAGCTCCCAGAATGGGAGGGCATGGACTTTTATATATCCCACCGCGGCGATGATTTTCTAATCCCGCGTGAAGCCTTAGATAGTGCTCTTTCCATCAGCGAACATGATCTCGTTAGCAACTGGAAGCGCCAAGGTCGGTTTCCGCCAATAGGGAAGCCATGATCCAGTCACACCGGCAACGATGCCTTTTGGTCGGAGCGCCGGCGCAAATTCCAACGAGACTGCATGATTTGGAGTCCCTTAGGGACTATGGCGGGCTAATCCTTCCTAAATGGAACTAAACCCGTTGAATGCTGGTGCGGAGAGGGTACAAGTCAAAATCAGCCCAGCATTTTGCAGCAAGGCCTCGTCCAAAATGGCGGATGCCAACCTGGATCACTTTTATCCCTTTTGTCCCGAGGAATGCGGCGGCCGGAGCCATATCGGAGTCCTGGCTTACCAAGAGTGCAACGTCGTAAGAGCCATCTAGGCCTAAACATAGAAGATCGGTAACCAGGTGTGTATCCACACCCTTTTCCTGGGTAGCTTGAATTGGTGTTTGGCAATGCGGACAAATATCCATTTCCCTGTGGCAATGTGCGCAACAAGGGTTACGCTTTGGCTTTCTGTCAACACATGCCACTCGGATTCCAGGTTGCCGCCCCAGCGAGTTGTTAACCCAGCCCTTAAATTTGGCGTCAGTTGGGTCTGCTGAACTGTAGATTCGCGTTTCCTGGTAGCTGAGGGATAAAGGGTTGCCAAGAGGGGAGGCGTTGGCTTCAGCCAATGCAGTAAGTTTGGGTCCCAATCCAAACCAGTCAATGTTGAAGCGATGGGCCCGCAATGCTGCGCCTGAATGTCCCTGATCTCTTCCGTCTTCAAACTGCAGGGTTGCCTGCAGGTTCCAGTAATCCACAAAAACTATTGTCTTCACGTCATTTTCTCCATACAATTCGAGTCATTACTGCCTACCGATCATTCTCTGGTCGGTTATTACCGCGTAGGGGGTCCTCGGACCCCCTTTATTTTTTACGACGCTGTGATACGGTTCAGCATCCATCCAAAGCGTGCCTCCAGCACCAGCTGGTCCCGATAGAAGCGGGCACGTTTTTCCATCTCTTCCAGAGTCTCTGCAAGCCGCTCGTTCTCCCGTGTGGCTTGCCCCAACTGCGCCGAGAGAGAGCTAATTTTCTGGGTATGTAGCCAGAGTCCGCGTAAATCACTGGCGCTGAGAGGATACTTCAGACCGGGCACTTCAATCTTGTCGCCGGCGATGAAAAAGTCCTCCCAGGCCTTCCCCAGGAGATCCGCCAGGTGCTGCCGGTGGGTGAAGCGGATCAAGTAGTATTGAGCGGCAGATATCCACGTGCCTTTGCTGGCCTGCAGCCACTGCTGGTATTCCCGAGGCGTAATCCCCAGGCGAGTCAGAACATCCGATCTGGGTGATCGTCCGACCCATTCAAGTAGTTCATCCGGGTAGACGCGCAGGCGTTTTGCGACCCTGGATTTCCGGTAGTTCTTCTCCATATCAGCCGTCGGCAGGCGCTCAGTTCGAGAGGAAAAGCGCCTATTCTAAGTGCCTCGGCTGAGATTCACCTATTTTGGGTAGAGGAAGAGGGCTTTTATGCGCTCAAGCCCCTCTTGTATGTCCGTTGTTAAACGGACAGCTTCATTGCACGTGAGCTCGTGGTCGGTAGCCCACTCGCAGAAGTTGATCATTTTCTCAGCCCGTAGCTCCCCCATCCTGGCCTGGTGCAGGCCGTCCTCAATCAGAGGGATGAGACCAGCTGCAGCACGCAGTCGATTAAGGGCGGGGGAGGAAGGGGATAGCTTGCTCATAGTGTTTTTGCTGGGTCAGATGTACTTCTTGTAATACTTCATTTTGGTCCGGAACAAAATGGCCATGACGATCAGCGCCGGCAGCATTGCTGCACCCAACGAGATGTCGATCGGGAGGCAGAGATAGAGGAGGGCAATCACTGGGGGTAGCAGGGTGAAGGAAAATTTCTTCGACAACCTGAACCGCATTCCGGACTCGTGGCCACCGCATTCCCGCCGAATCTCGCGCTCAGCTAGGCCGTCAACGGTCGCAAGGAAGAGAACAAGAAGGAGAAGCGGAAGAGAGAGGATGACGTTGCCTGTACGGATTCCGAACAGTCGCACAGCAAGCATGGCCACGGCAACGGTTTCTGGATTCTTCCTGACAATGGTACTGAAAAGTGCCTGATCACTGCGGCCCAATGACATCGAGTGAATCCCCGTCGCCTTGAAATAGAGCGTGTAGAACCAGGTCGCCGTGTGTTCGGAGAGCCACGGGTTAACAGCCTGGTCCATGGAGCGGCGGTTGATTTCCAGCAGGTATGCGGGCGAAAAGGGTTGCTTTACCCCATCCAGGGAGAACTGCTGATCAGTCTTCTGGCAGTAGATGGCCGTGGCCACCGCAAACAAGGACAGGAAAACCATCCCCAGTGCGAATCGCCCTGCTATCCAGAGAGGCCAGAATACCCGCCGGCTGACACTTACCTCATTTTTGTTACTGGATGCCATAGCTACTCCCCCGGCCGGCTGTCGTGACCTGTTCCCACGGCCGGATGCCAGATACGAGGCCCTGTGCCTCGGCATCGATGTATCGGTTGTACTTCCGTCCCATGTCGATTGCTACGTCCTCAAGATCCGGCGGCATGCAGTCGTCGTCTTCATCGCTGGCCAGGGGCAAGCGGACCTTGATCAGCTGCCCCCCTTCGACCAGGCAGAAGGCCTGGCCCTTGGGCAGCTGCACCAGGTCGGCCGGCTGGATCATCGGGACGTTTCGTAGGCTGAAGCGGTCTTCTGCCTTGCCGGTAAATCCCACCAGGTCATGCTCATCGCTGCTATCCGTTGTGCCCGAGACCAGCATCCTCTCCTGGACGGTGACCTCTGGCAGCTGGTTGGTCAGGATCTCGGCCGTCTCGGTATTTTTTACACGCATCATGATTAGCGTATTCAGGTTGCCACCGATCTGGCCAGCCTTCGCTGCAGATCCGATCTTGGCCTCCACGTCGCTCCAGGTCTGGGTATAGACCGTTACCTGGTAGCCGGCGCCGCCGGCCTTGTTGAGCATCGGGACAAACTCATCACCGATGAGCTCGTTGAACTCGTCGCCATGGATTGAGACCTTGCGTTTCTTGATTGCCCCTGACTGGCCATAGCCGGCGCCGAATTTGTATAGCCGGCCGGCTGTCGAGGTGAGATCCGCAAACATGGCGTTCCCCACCGCACTGGCTACCTCGAAGTTGGACAGGGAATCCAACCCTACATAGACGATGCCGCCCTGGTTGATGATCTTGTCCCAGTCGAATACGGGGCGCAGATCGTCCGGATTGGACATGTCGGGAGACAGCAGTTCGTTGATACGCCCAGTGGTGAGCTTTTCCAGCAGCGGGTAGAGGGAGGAAACCAGCTTCTCGAAGTAGCTGCGATCATTCGTCAGCACCGAGCCCAGGGCATCTGCAATGGGATCGTGCCAGCCTCTCTCCCGGAAAAGCCCCAGCATGTTGAGGGCCTGGAGGCTGCGACCGGTCTTGCGGGCCTGCTCTGCAGTTTCCTTAGTGGTGCCGCGCAGTTCCAGTTGATCACGCCAGCCTGGGTGATCCCGGTCAAGCCAGAGCTCGAAATACTGCTGGGCCAGGAGATCGATGTTGGTAGCGTGCCGGTACAGCTGCTCGTAGGTGGGCTTGATGCCCAGGGCCTCCATGGTTTTGGCGATCACGTTGACGTATCGCCACACGAATTCCTTGAAGGCAGCCGATTGCCCTTCCCCTGGGAGTTGGTTGGCCACCCGGGTGGCCACTTCCGTGATTTGGGCGTAGGTCCCGATCGGGCTGTAGCGGGCGGACTTGTCCGGGTAGCCCAGGTGGAAGAAGTAGAATTCGCTTTCTCGCCCGGCCCGCTTGGCTTCTGCGTACATTCGCCGCAATAGCCCTTCATCCCCCTTGGGGTCAAAGCAGATCACCACATCGCCGCGGCGGATGTCCTGGGTCACCAGGAGCTCGAGGAGCCGGGTTTTTCCGACACGAGTAGTGCCCAGCACCAAGGTATGGCCAACCCGTTCGCCCAGATCTACCCACTGCTCAAGCTCATCGAGCTCGATACCGTGAATGGCCGGGTCGCCCCCGATGGGTGGGAGGGGAGGAACGGGGTTCCACCAGGACTCTTCTCTCAAGCGCTTGGCCAGCCAGTGCCCGGGGTGCTTCCGCTCGAAATCCCGGGCCCGGTCATAAAGCCGGTTGCGTGCCCGTAGATGGGCATACGCCGGCTGCCGTGCCGTGAACAGGCGCTGGGTATGTCGCTGGTCCCAGCGAAACCCCTGGCCCAGGAACTGCTCCCGGTCAGACCAGGGGATGTCCTCTGATCGAAGGACATAGCTGGGCAAGCGCTTCAGGTTGCGATGAAAGCGGAGAACCTGTCGGCCCTGGTTGAATCGCCAGGCGGAATGCCCCAGGCACCCTAGGGCAAAGGCTGTTGCAGCTGCAGGAGACAGCTGTAGCAGATCGCGGAAGCAAAGTGCGGTCGGGACGGCTGCTAGGCTTGTAGCAGCCGGTATCAACTCGTAAGGCTTGCGGAATAGATTTTCAAATGGATAAGACATTTACTTCCCCGCACGTTATTGAATCTGTTACAGAACTCAATGCCACGGCCATGATTTCGTTGAAATTTTTGTCAACGCGTCGATGACGGATGCGTTATGATCAGTACGGAACACAGAATTTGAGGAAGCCGACATGAAACTGACTAAGAGCTTGTATCGTGGGGTTCAACAACTGGTGAATGGTAAGAAGAACCTTGGCGATCTGTGCGTCATGCTGCTGCTGCCTCTGTTTGCTGCTGTGCTTGCGTTGGATGTCGGTCTCATGGCGCTAGGTGCTGGACTAAAAGCAAGTGCAAATTGTCCTGAAAGCAAGAACCCCGGTTTCGATCCGAGTTCTTTGTATTACACGAACAAGTAGTACGCTTCTCTTGGCTTAGGGATTTCAGAAGGGTGGTGGCGAAAGCCACCACCCTTCTGTTTTTTACGTCACCCTCGGAGCTTGCTTGCCGCACCATCCAGAGCACTAATACCGAGCCCTCCACGGCCCTGCATCAAGGCATCAGTTAATTTCCATACCTGCACCATTAGAAAGATGGCGAAGGCCATATAGACGACAGTCATAATCATGGAAACTACCAATCCTCCCCCCATGACGTAGCCGTTTTGAATCGTCTCAACCGTCCCTGCGCTGGCCAGCATTTTTTCGTACATTTTGTTGGCGACGACCTGAATTTGCTCCACCGTCTTCATCGTCACCAAGGCGGTCCACGCCGCGATGATCTTGAAAAACCCAGCACTGATCATGAATTTGAACCAGCTGTCCGAAAGGTAGCTGAAGGGGGGAAACAACATGCTGGGAAGCATCAACGGGCCCACGAACATCCCCAGGAATGCCAGGATGTCTCCGAGATAGATCACGAAGACGTAGATCACCATCAGAAGTAAGGCGAGCAGGGCCACCACGCAGGCGAATAGGAAGGTGATGATTTTGTCCCCCATGCTCTGGAGCCAGAACTTGATGTAGGACAGGGGATTCAGGTCTGTTGCATACTTGTTTCGCAGCTCTTCTCGTTTGTCGGAGGCTTCCCACATCTTTGCCCAGGATTGGGCGATCACGTTGAACAGCTTTTCCTTCCCACCGCCGCCGCCAAATTTGTCAAACATCCCATTTACGATACCGTCAAAGGGATCGACCATTAAGTTTTCAACGGAGAACGGTAGCTTGTAGTTACTCAGCCGTGCTGAACCATTTCCCATTGGAGTCACGACCTCCTGATTGGGGCCACTTCCGTAGCTCACCCAACTGGCGAGCATGGCAATGACTAGAACAGCTTTGGCAACATGGAGGAAGATATTTGCTTTGACGCCCGGATCCCCTGGACCAAAAAATAGCTTGATGAGCAGGATGAAAGCACCAATCCCAAAGAAAATGCTGGTCAGACCAATTCCCTCATCAACCAGATAGGGAGACATCATCCGAGCAGCCGCCTTCAGCGACTGGATCATGTCGGCAAAGTCATCCACTGAAATCATGGAAGACTCTGCCGCTACAGCGAAGCGCGACAGCCCAAGCAGCAGCAGCACTAGAAACCAACGGACATAGGACTTCATGGGCGCCTAGCCTGGTGAATTAGACGACAAATTGGCCAAAATATGGCCATGATGGCAAACCCCATTACGCTGTAGAGGATGCTGACATGGCGTGTAAGCAACGCTGTCAAAAGCCAGGATAGCCGTTGGCTCCGGAACCGCCGATCGGCAGGGTGCCACTTTTGAAATGTCCATAATGGAGCTCGACCGACCAGTAGTTCTCGCTGAAAAGCCTGATCTTGGCGCAGAAGTAGTCGCACCTCGTTGGTGTCCAAACAGCAATCTGCGATTGCCCGCATCATCAAGCGTGGAATGCCACGGGGACGAAGGCCTGTCTTCATTTCCACTTCTTGTTGGCCTTCAGGTTGTCCCGCATATCTTTGAAGTTCGCTGCCCGCTCCTGGATGCTCAACTGATTTGCCTCAGAAAGTGCTTCATTGGCTGATTCCTGATTTACGCTTTCCTGGACTTGCATTGACATGGCCTGGCGTTGCAGGCTGAGAAGTTCGGTGGCCACCTTGCCCGAGGTAGCCGCCAGGGTGTTGAGTTGAGCCAAGCTGTCCAGGTTGCCCTGCAGATTGGGGACGTTTTCAGCAGCCTTCTGGAACGCGGTGGAAGTTTTCTGCAGGTCCTGCATGCGCTGGTTGTTGGCATCGAGCATCTGCTTGTACACCCCGCCCCGGGTCTTGGCCTGAGCAGCGACATACTTGAGGTAATCCACAGGGTCCATCTTCATGGCCACCCCGCCCTTCAGGGTTCCGTCGATACTGGTCTTCGCCATGTTTGCGGACTGGTACAGCGCATTGGTTGCGTCGTAGAGCTTGGTCAAATCGCTGATCTGATCCTTGTAGGGAGAAAGAACGTCTCCCATGAGTTTTGCGGGCAACTGCTGGAGGTTCTGGATCATGCTCATGTATTGGCTGACCTGGGTCGCCAGTTGGGAGGCGGAGGTGGCCGTCTGGGTTAGCAACTGACCATAATTCAAGAACTGGGTCACCTGGTCGCTGCAGTTCACACACAGAGTGGCGACCTGGGCGTTAGCAGGGGGCATAGGAAACAGGCTGCAGGCGGCAATGAATGTGGCAATGTGCAAGCGGTTCGTTTTCATTTTGTGCTCTCCTTCAGTGGGCGTGGGCTTCATAGTCCATGTAGCAGCGGTATTCGGCAGGGTTGTCCTTGGCATCCGGTACCGGGTCACTGAGGAGGTTGAAAGCGGATCCGGAGCACGAATTGAAGTAGCCGGCCGCTGCTGCCGCTGCTGCGCCGGCTGCAACGGCATTGGTGTTGCTCTTGGAGGTTCGGGAATCCACCTGGTCGCCTTGGTGACCAGCCGTGACGTAGTAGCCGCCATTGCTTCGTTGCTTCACCATTTCTACGATCTGGTCTGTCTCGGCACCAGTTTCGGAGTCAAAAGTACGTAAGAGGCACTGACGGGGGGCCAGGGTTATATTTTTGGGTTCCCATCGAGGCGGGCCAATAAAAACGACAACCCCATTTACAGGGCGCTCCGTTCCATTCGGGCATGCCCATTTCTCCACCCGAACAATTCGATTCGAGTTCTGGGCACCGGGGCCCTGGAGGGCACCGCCATCCACATAGAGGGTAAGCGTATTGGTACCCACCTCCTGTCGAAGAACGGTTTGAGCCCAGACCTCGCTGGTAAGGCCGGCTAGGCTGGCCAGGAACATAACGAGAACGATGGCTGCTTTCATAGGGCGATGACCTCCTGGATATAGCGCTCCTTCCAATCCGGTGCTCCGGACTGGAGATGCCTGTCAAAGATGATTTGTGCGGCGGTATCCGAGCGTAGAGTCGCCAGGACCTCAGGGCTGAATCGCAAACTGATCATTCGGGACATGTCGCCTTGTTGGAAAAAGTAGTCCCGCTTCTGCGTGCCGTCTGCAATGCGTTCAATCTGGTTGTCCGTGAGCTCGAACTCCCGGCGATAGAGGTGCCGGAGCGATTCAGACTCGGCCTTGTCGTTTGGTAGGTAAATCCGGTTAGGAATGTTGTCTCGCATGGCTGCAAAGATTCCTGACTGGATGTAGTCCTCAATGGATTGGGTGTCCATCCAGACGCATGCACAGCGCTTGGCAAGGGTCTTAAGCCAGTCATTGAGCTTCTCCCGGTACCAGGGAAGGCGCACCAAGTGCCAAACCTCTGCCAG
>Ga0265332_10000243_pt1 | contig 43281 bp, 39 predicted proteins | sample 41926metaG_FD_202084 | JGI IMG/M metagenome (GOLD analysis project Ga0265332, IMG submission 202084) | Rhizosphere microbial communities from Carex aquatilis grown in University of Washington, Seatle, WA, United States - 4-19-26 metaG | ecosystem: Host-associated > Plants > Roots > Rhizosphere...
ACCACGAGCCAGTTCGGCGCACTGGGAACCGGCCAGGTCGCAGCCCTGTCCACCGACCAGATCGCCGCCATCGAGACCCAGGACATCGCCGCATTGAGCACCAGCGCGGTGGCCGCACTCACCACCACGCAAGTCAGCAGTGGCTTGAGCACGGGCCAGGTCGCATCCTTCACAACCGCGCAGGTCGCGGCTTTGTCCACGGACCAGATCGTGGCCCTGAGCACCGGCCAATTGGCAGCGTTGCAATCGACCCAGGTCGCCGCGTTAACCTCGGGTCAGGTCACTGCACTATCCACGCAAGACGTGCAATCTTTGAGCACGGTACAGGTCGCCGCGCTCTCGACATCCGGCGTTTCCGCCCTGACCACGGACCAGATCAGCCAAGGCTTGACCACCGATCAGGTTGTGGCGCTGACCACGAGCCAGTTCGGCGCACTGGGAACCGGCCAGGTCGCAGCCCTGTCCACCGACCAGATCGCCGCCATCGAGACCCAGGACATCGCCGCATTGAGCACCAGCGCGGTGGCCGCACTCACCACCATCCAGATCAGCCAAGGCATCTCGACAAACCAGATCGCTGCACTCACGACGACCCAGGTGGCGGCCCTGACAACCGATCAGATCAGCCAGGGCGTGACAACAGCGCAAGTGGTTGCCCTGCGCACCGACCAAGTGGGCGCATTGACCTCTGGCCAGGTCGTGGCCCTGTCCACCGACCAGATCGCCGCCATCGAAACCCAGGACATTGCCGCCTTGACCACGACAGCCGTTGGTGCACTGACGACGGACCAGATCAACCAGGGCCTCACAACCGACCAAGTCGCAGTCTTGACGACGGCGCAGGTTACCGCCTTGACAACAGACCAGGTCGTTGCACTGCAGACCCAGCAGGTGGTCGCATTCAGGACCGATGCGGTTGGAGCCCTGACGACCGACGGAGCAGCAGTGCTGACTACCCAAGATATTGCAGCGTTGACCACTACCCAGGTTCAGGCGGGACTCACGACCGACCAAGTCACCGTGCTCACCACCGGTCAAGTCATTGCCCTCACGACCGACCAGATCTCGGCGATGACGTCCTCCCAGATGATGGCGCTGAGCAGCGATCAATATGCGGCGTTGAATACGGATCAGCAAGCAACGCTGGCCATGGGGTCCCCTATCGTCCTGGATCTCCGCGGCGCTGGCATCACAACGCAGAGTATTGCGAACGGTGTTCAGTTCGACATCTACGGCAATGGCCAACAGGTCAATACCGGATGGGTGAACCCGGGTAATGGCCTGCTGGTGATGGACCGAAATAGCGATGGAACCATCAACGGTGGCACCGAGCTGTTTGGGGTCGGTACCAATCTGGCCAACGGGCAAAAGGCGACCACTGGTTATCAGGCGTTGGCGGAACTGGATACGAATGGCGACGGACAAATCACATCCGCAGACACCGCCTTCTCCAATCTAATGGTTTGGGTTGATAACAATTCAGACGGTGTGAGCCAGGCAGGCGAACTGCACAGTTTGGCATCGCTCCACATATCGCAACTCAGCCTCAACGCGCAATCCACGGCGGTTGTGAACAACGGCAATGTGATCGGCTTGACATCCAACTACACCACGTCGGATGGCGCAACGCATGACATGGCCGATGTGTGGTTTGCCACGAGCCAACCCACGCCGAGCGCCAGCATTCCCGCGCCCGCTCCGGTGCCCAAACTGCAGTTTCCCACCGCGACCGTTGCCACAACCAACAGTCCACCCACGCCGCCCGCAATCACCAGCACGGCGGGAATGCAGGTGTCCAGCATGGTGGACGCCATGGCATCGTTCATGGGCTCCGCAGATGCGGCATCGACGCCCGGCACCATGCAGTTGACAACGCAAACGGCGCAAGCCCAGGCGCCCACTCTTGCCACCGGCTCAGACCTGCGGGGCATGGTCGACGCGATGCGGCAATTCAATGCCAACGGACAGTCAAGCATTGCAAGCAGCGCCCCCACCATGGCCGCGCCCACTACATTGAACCTTACACCGATACAGAACCAAAGTAACAACACCCTGGCAAGTGTTTCAACGTAGCGTTGATGGCGTCGTCTATCGCCCCTTCTCCGCCCGCTCCAGCCACACCGCGATCTCGTCAATCACCGCATCCGCCGCGCTGGTCAGCGCGCGCACACCGCCGGCCGCGTCCGCCGTGCTGGCCGGTCGCTGCACGACAAAGCTGCGCTGGGCCACCAGACGCTCCATGCCGCTGGCGGCCTGGCCAACGGTGGCGCGCAGGCGCACCAGGCCGCTGCTGCGCTCGGCGGACTCGAACAACTGGCTGAACTCGTCCAGCTCCAGGTGCAGGGACAGCGCCGCGGGCGGCACCACCATGCCCTGCGCGGCGTTGAGCACGGCGCGGCGCTGGCCCAGGTGCTCGCGCAGGCGCTGGCGCAGCAGTTGGGCCGGCGCCATGCTCCAGCGGGCCTGGGCGTAGGGGCGCAGTTGCTGGGCGTCGCTGTAGGCCAGGCGGTACAGCACGGCGGTGCTGTCCAGTGCTGCGTTGGCATCGACCTCGGCCAGCACCAGCGCCGGCAGCGGTGCCATGCGGTTGCTGGGGCTGCTGGCCACCGGGCCGGGGCCAAAGTCGTACACCAGCGCGCGTGGATGCGGCTGCAGCGGCGAGCAGGCGCCCAGCGCCAAGGTCATACAAACAAACAGGGCCCTAGCCCTCGTGGAATGTGCGTGTACAGCTACTGATTTCATAGCATTTCCAAACAGACGGTGGGTGGCGCGGGTGGATTGCGGCATGGGTGATGACCTCAGCGGGACTTGGGTTCGACAAAGCCCGGCTCGCCCGGGCCGGGCGGCACGGTGCCGTTGCCTAGTAGCAGGGCCTGCGGGTTGTCGTTGACGGTCTCCACCGCGCGACCAATGTGGCGCACGGTGCGGGCGGTGTCATCCACCGTGCGGTTGATGCGCGGCACCAGTGTGGCGTTGAGCGACTGGCCGGTGGCCAGCAGCGCGTCCGTACCCTGGGCGATCTGGTCCAGCGTGCCGCCGGGGGCGTTCATGCGCTCGGACATCAGCTTGAAGGCATCGGCCGATGCGCCCACGGATTCCGCACTCTGGCCCAGGCGCTCGGCATTCGTCTTCAGACTCTTCAGCGCGACGCTGGCATCCTGTGCCAGCACCGGCAGGTTGGCTTGCTGGGCCACCTGGCCGATGTTGGCCGCCGCCTGACCCAGGTTGCCAATGGCATCCATCAGCTTCTTCTGGTTGGGTGCTGCCAGCAACTGGTTGACGCGCTGGCTGGCCTCATCCAACTGGTTGAGCAGGCCGGCGCCCTGGTCGGACAGGCGCGACATCAGGCTGGGGCGCATCGGGATGCGCGGCGGGCGGTCTTCATTGCTGGCCAGCGCCTGCGAAGCGCCGCCGGCGTCATCGAGCTGGATGAAGGCCAGCCCGGTCACGCCCTGAAAGCCCAGCGTGGCAAAGGTGGTGGTGCTCATGGGCGCGGTGCCGTCCACGGCGAAGCGCACCAGCACGTTGCCGGTCTTTTCGGTGTCCAGTGCGATCGACAGCACGCGCCCCACCGTGACGCCCTTGTAGCGCACCGGTGCCTGCTCCTGCAGGCCGGTGACGCCCTCGCGGCTGGAGATTTCGAACAGGCGGTGCTCACCGGTGTCGCGCGTCAGCCAGGCGGCCAGGGCCACCAGCATGGCGGCCACCACCAGCACGAAGGCACCGGCGGCCAGGGCGTGGGATTTGTTTTCCATAGTCGATTCGCTTTCTACACGGTAGAGGAGTGCAGGCGCAACAGCTCCTGTGCGCGCAGGCCCCGGCCCCCCAGGAAGAATTCCCGCACAAAGGGGTGGTCAAAGGCAATCACGTCCTTGGGTGGTGCGTCCACGATGACATGCTTGTCGGCCACCACCGCCACCCGGGTGCTGATCTCGTAAATGGTGTCCAGGTCGTGCGTGACCATCACCACCGTCAGGCCCAGCTCGTGGTGCAGGGAGCGCAGCAGGTCGCAAAACGCGTCCGAGCGATCCGGGTCCAGGCCGGCGGTGGGCTCGTCCAGCAGCAAGAGCGGCGGGTCCATGATCAGCGCGCGCGCCAGGGCCGCGCGCTTGACCATGCCGCCCGACAGGTCGGCCGGCATCTTGTGCGCGTGGGCCGGGTCCAGCCCGACCATCTGCAGCTTGACCATGGCGGCGTCGCGCACCAGGTCTTCGGGCAGGGTCTTCAGCTCCCGCAGCGGGAAGGCAATGTTCTCCAGCACCGTGAAAGCCGAGTACAGCGCGCCGTGCTGGAACAGCATGCCCACCCGGCTGGCCGCACCGATGCTGGTGAGCTGCGAGGCCGATCGCCCGAGCACCGTGATGCTGCCGCGCGCCGGCGCCTCCAGCCCCAGCATCTGGCGCAGCAGCGTGGTCTTACCGCTGCCCGAGCCGCCGACGATGGACAGCAACTCACCGCGGGCGATGGACAGGTTCAGGTCCTTGTGGATGACGGCGTCCACGCCAGCGGTGCGGAACACCGTCCACAGGTCGCGGATGTCCACCACCGGCGTGCCCGGCGCGGCGTGCGGCATGGTGGGCAGGAAATCGGGCACGGTGGTCATATGCCAATGTCCTTGAATACCACGGCAAACAGCGCATCGACAAGAATGACCATGGTGATGCTGGTCACCACCGATGCGGTGGTGCCCTCGCCCAGGCTTTGCGTGTTGGGCAGGATGCGCAGGCCGTAGTGGCAGCCAATCATCGCAATCATCACGCCGAACACCACGGACTTGCCGACCGCCAGCCACAGGTTGGACACCAGCACCGCCTTGCCCAGCGCCGTGGCAAAGTAGGCTGGCGTCAGGCCCATGACCACGTCCGCTGCCAGCATGCCGCCCAGCAGCGCGGCCAGCGTGGTCCACACCGCCAGCAGCGGCATGGCCACCGCCATGGCCAGCGCCCGCGGCATCACCAGGCGAAAGCCCCGGGGAATGCCCATGACCTGCATGGCGTCCAGTTCCTCGGTCACGCGCATGACGCCGATCTGCGCCGTGATGGCCGAACCGGAGCGCCCAGCAATCAGGATGGCGGCCAGCACCGGCCCGAGTTCGCGGATCAGCGAGATGCCCAGGATGTTGACGATGAAGGCATCCGCCCCGAACTGGCGCAACTGCTGCGACATCAAATACGCCAGCACCACGCCAATCAGAAAACCCACCAGCGCGGTGATGGGCAAGGCGGTGGCACCGATGCGGTAGATATGGCCGGAGATATCCCGCCACGGCCCGCTGCGCGGGTGGCGCAGCAACTGCAGCAGGTCCAGCAGCAACTGGCCGACCAGGCGCACGGCACCCAGCACGTGTTCCTCGCGGCGCATGACCCGCTCGCCCAGGCGCAGGAACAGACGCCACGGCGTGTGCCGCCGGCGTGGTGGCAGCACCGACGAGAACCGCGCCACGCGCTCGAAGATGGCGCGCTGGGCGGCACTGGTGTGCAGGGCATCGGGCCACTGGCGAAACCACGCATTCCACAGCAACTGGGCGCCGGTGTGGTCCAGCCGCTGCACGGCGCGCAGGTCCCACTGCCAGTCGCGCCAATCGGCCGGCAGGGCCTTGAGCGCGGCCTCCACACCGTCCCAGTGGTCCGGGCTGGCCAGCGATGCAGCGGTCCAGCGCCCCAGCACGCGCGCATACCGGCCGTCTGGCGTGTGCTCGAATGCAAGGCAGGGGCGGGAGTCCTCCATGACGGCCTTTCTTCGGGGAGGGTGCAGCGCTGGGCGCCAGCGTTAACCGCATGGTACAGGCTGGCACGCCCCCTGCACAACGGCAGCGCCCCATCAATCGGCCAGTGCGAACAGCAGCCAGGCCGCCAGCGCGGAAATACCGACCGGGATGCCAAAGCGCTCCAGTGTTGAAACCGCATCACCGGCAATGATTTCCACCGGCACCGTGGTCAACTCCAGCACGCGGTTGGTGGTGGAAGCCTCCAGCATGCGCGTCAGCGAGTTCTTGCGCGCCGTGCCCATGACGATGTGGTCGCAGCCCATGCGCCGCGCGGTCTTGGTGGTGGCCTGCGCCTTGTTGCCCACGGCCATGTGCACGGTGGTGTCGCCTTTCGGTTCAGAAGATGCATCGGATGCCGTGTTCCGTTGCTGGCGCAGGCTGGCCAGCCGTGCGTGGATGCGCGACTCCAGCCGGCGGTGGTTTTCCACAAAGCCGGCCCACAGCACGCCCAGCACGGTGACGCCATAGGTCAGCGGCAGCAGCGCCGCTTGGGGTGCCAGGGCCGCATGCACCAGCGGCTCGGCGGTCATCATCTTCACGGCGGTGAACGCCAGCACACCGGCGCCCAGGTAGACCAGTGCCGGGAATCGCTCCACGTAACGCAGCAGGATGCTGCTGCCCCACACCAGCACCGGGATGCTGATCAGCAGGCCCAGCACCACCAGCAGGAAGCTGCCGTGCGCCGCGCCGGCCACGCCCACCACGATGGTGCGGATGGCACCCCAGAAGGTGTTGGTCGCCTTGATCTGCGGGCCGTCCCCGCGCTCCTGCTCGGGGATCAGCAGCTTGTAGGCAATCCAGACCAGCATGGCGCCTCCTAGAAACAGCAGCCCCGGGAACCTCAGCAGCCACACCACGACCAGCGTCAGCAGGCTGCGCACCACCACGGCGCCCAGGGCGCCGCCAGTGCGATGACGATGGCGTTGTCCCCCGCCAGCACCAGGTCGATGACTACGATGGTGACCAGCGCCGCCAGAAAATCCATACCCAACCCGTCCATGCCGCACACTCCTTGGGGACGAGTCTAGGCAAGCACCTGACCGTGAACAAGTCGAATCGCGCGGGCCCATGCATCGGTATTTTCGCAGTATCAGCACCCCGCCCCGGCCCGACACTTGAGGCAAAATAGCGCACCAGCCCTCGCAGACAGTGCGTAGATAGCTACCAAATTCATAGCAACTCAGGAGACACCATGAGCACCCTCAGCAGCCCCTTCACCTCCACCCCCGAACTCTCGACCGAACAGCGCGGCCCCGTTCTGTGGCTGACCATCACCCGTGAGGAGCGGCGCAACGCCATGAGCCACGGCGTGCTGGCCGCAATGGCGCAGGCCATCACCGCAGCCCAGACGGAGCGCAGCGTGCGTGCCATCGTCATCACCGGCGCCGGCACCAAGGCCTTTTGCGCCGGTGCGGACCTGCAGTCGGCCAAGGCCTTCACCACCGACTACTCCGAACCGCACGGCCACCTGGCCCAGGTACTGCGCGTGGCCAAGGCCAGCACGGTGCCGTTGATCGCCCGCGTCAACGGCGCCTGCATGGCCGGCGGCATGGGCCTGATGAGCATGTGCGACATGGCGGTGGCCGCCAGCCACGCCGTGTTTGGCCTGCCTGAGGTGAAGGTGGGTGTGTTTCCGGCGCAGGTCCTGAGCGCGCTGCAGCACCTGATCCCGCGGCGCAAGCTGGCCGAGATGTGCCTGACCGGTGAGCCCATCACGTCGGCCCAGGCGCTGGAATACAACCTGGTCAACTATGTGGACGACGACGTGGACACCAAGCTGCAGTGGCTGCTGGAGCGGCTGCTGGACAAGTCTCCCGCCGCCATCCGCCGCGGGCTGTACACCATGAAGAAGGCCGAGGCGATGTCGTTCGAGGAGAGTATGTCCTTCACCGAGAGCCAGATCGCGCTGTTCACGCTGACCGAAGATGCCAAGGAAGGCCAGAAGGCGTTTCAGGAAAAGCGCAAGCCGGTCTGGGCCGGACACTAGGCGCGGTGCGGCGGCAAGGGTTTACGTCAGGTTTTTGACACTGTGCGGCTTGCATAATGTTTTGCGCTGCCAGAACGGCGAAGAAAAACAACTAGGAGACCGGTCATGTTGACCCTGCTCGTGGCCATATTTGTGCTCGCGTACGCGGCAATCGCGTTGGAGCACCCGCTCAAAGTCAATAAATCAGCGACGGCCCTGATCAGCGCCGGCCTACTGTGGACCGTCTATGCCCTGTTCTCCGGCACCCCGACCATGGTGGGCGCGGAGCTGGGTGACTCGCTGATGGGCACGGCGCAGATCGTGTTCTTCCTGATTGGCGCCATGACCATCGTCGAGGTGGTGGATGCACACGACGGCTTCTACGTCATCACCTCGCGCATCCGCACGGCCAGACTGTCGACGCTGATGTGGATGGTGGGCATGGTCACCTTCTTCCTCAGTTCCATCCTGGACAACCTGACGACCACCATCGTCATGATCTCGATGATGAAGAAGCTGCTGGACAAGCACGACGACCGTCTGTTCTTTGCCGGCATCATCGTGATTGCAGCCAACGCCGGCGGCGCCTGGACGCCGATTGGCGACGTCACCACCACCATGCTGTGGATTGGCGGGCAGGTCACGTCCTGGAACATCATGAAATCGGTCTTCCTGGCCTCCATCGTCAGCCTGCTGATACCGCTGCTGATCACCGCCCGGGTGCTGGGCGACCGGCCGGTCATCGCGCCGCCGCGCCAGGAAGGCCCCTTGGTGCGCCACACGACAGCGTTCGAGAAGAACCTGATGTTCTTCATGGGTCTTGGCATTCTGGTGCTGGTGCCAGTGTTCAAGACCGTGACCCATCTGCCGCCCTTCATGGGCATCCTGTTCGGGCTGGGCATTCTCTGGGCAGTGGGTGACCTCATCCACAAGAACAAGGCCGATAGCGACAAGGAACATTTGACCCTGGTGAATGCACTGACCCGCATCGACATGGCGTCGGTGGTGTTCTTCATCGGCATCCTGCTGGCCGTTGCCACGCTAGAACACACCCACATCCTGTCCTCACTGGCCCAATGGCTGGACCAGCACGTGGGCCGCCAGGACGTGATCGTGGTGCTGATCGGGCTGGTCAGCGCCGTCGTCGACAACGTGCCGCTGGTGGCAGCCTCCATGGGCATGTACCACCTGGCGCAGTACCCGGCCGACAGCTTCCTGTGGGAATTCCTGGCCTATTGCGCCGGCACCGGTGGCTCCATCCTGATCATCGGCTCGGCCTCCGGCGTGGCCGCAATGGGCCTGGAGAAGATCCACTTTTTCTGGTACATGAAGAAGATCAGTGGCCTGGCGCTGGTGGGCTATCTGGCGGGTGCTGCGGTCTATGTCGCGCAGTACCAGTTGATGCACTGAACTCCTACGTCAGTGGTTTAGGATGGGGCATGAGCGAAACCACCTTTGACTACATCATCATCGGCGCCGGCACGGCCGGCTGCCTGCTGGCCAACCGCCTGAGCATGGACGCCTCCAAGCGGGTGCTGCTGATCGAGGCCGGCCGCAAGGACGATTACCACTGGATCCACATCCCGGTGGGCTACCTGTACTGCATCGGCAACCCGCGCACCGACTGGCTCTACAACACCGAACCGGATGCCGGGCTGAACGGCCGCTCACTGCGCTACCCGCGCGGCAAGACGCTGGGCGGCTGCAGCAGCATCAACGGCATGATCTACATGCGCGGCCAGGCCCGCGACTACGACCAGTGGGCCCAGTTGGTGGGCGACGGCAACTGGGGCTGGAACCACTGCCTGCCCTACTTCATGCTGCACGAAGACCACCACAAGGGTGCCAACTCCGCCCACGGCGCCAAGGGCACGGCGCCGGCGCTGATGCACAAGGACGGCAGCCTGTACCGCCAACTGCTGCGCCACCACAATGCCGGTGGCGAATGGCGGGTCGAGAAACAGCGCCTGCGCTGGGACGTGCTGGATGCCTTTGCCCAGGCCGCGGTGCAGGCCGGCATTCCCGCCACCGACGACTTCAACCGCGGCGACAACGAGGGTGTCGGCTATTTCGAGGTCAACCAGAAGTCCGGCTGGCGCTGGAACACGGCCAAGGCCTTTTTGCGCCCCACCTGCTACGGCCGCCCGAACTTCGAACTGTGGAACAGCGCCCAGGTCGCCAAGCTGCTGCTGGAGCGTGCCGACATCGACGGCCCACTGCGCTGCACCGGCGTGCAGGTGTGGGACGGTCACAGCATGGTCGACGCCACGGCGCGCGCCGAGGTCATCCTATGCGCAGGCGCCATCGGCTCGCCGCAGATCCTGCAGCTCTCCGGCCTGGGGCCGGCGCAACGCCTGCAGGGCCTGGGTGTGCAGGTGGAGAAGGACATCCCCGGCGTCGGCGAGAACCTGCAGGACCACCTGCAGATCCGCGCCGTCTTCAAGGTGCAGAACACCACCACGCTCAACACCCAGGCCAACTCGCTGTGGGGCAAGGCCAGAATCGGGCTGGAGTATGCCTTGCAGCGCACCGGCCCGATGAGCATGGCGCCCAGCCAGCTCGGTGCGTTCACCCGCAGCGACCCTGCCCAACCCTACCCCAACCTGGAGTACCACGTACAACCACTGAGCCTGGAGGCCTTTGGCCAGCCGCTGCACACTTTCAACGCCATCACCGCCAGCGTCTGCAACCTGAACCCGACCAGCCGCGGCACGGTGCACATCCGTTCCGCCCAGTTCGAGGACGCACCGGCGATTGCACCCAACTACCTCAGCACCGACGTCGACCGCAAAATCGCCGCCGACTCGCTGCGCCTGACACGCAGCATCGTGGCGCAACCGGCGCTGCAGAAGTACCAACCGCAGGAGTACAAGCCCGGCGTGCAGTTCCAGCTTGACGCCGAGCTGGCCAAGCTGGCCGGCGACATTGCCACCACCATCTTCCATCCGGTGGGCACGACCAAGATGGGGCGCGAGGACGACGCCATGGCCGTGGTGGACGCGCGCCTGAAGGTGCACGGCGTGGCCGGCCTGCGCGTGGTGGATGCCGGCGTCATGCCGCTGATCACCAGCGGCAACACCAACTCGCCGACGCTGATGATTGCCGAGAAGGCCGCGCAGTGGATCATGGAGGATGCGCTGGCGGCAATGAAGGGTTAATCCCGATGCGCAAAGTGCTTGCAACCATTACAGTCACGTCACTCAAAGGTAAACGGCAACTGCAGCCAGATGGACAAAAGGCCGAGGAGACGGCAAGCAACAACCAATAATTTCTGCATCCACCTTGAGATGCGGCTCTACAAAGCACTGACCAGGTCAGTGCTTTTTTTTTGCTCCAGCGTGGCCAATCGTGAAGCCAAGCGAGAATCCTCGCATGGAAATGCTTGTTGTATCGCTGGCCTCGCTGCTGGCCGGGTTTGTGGACGCCATCGTCGGCGGCGGCGGGCTGATCCTGGTGCCGGCGCTGTTTGCCACCTTCCCCTCCACCCACCCGGCCACGCTGTTTGGCACCAACAAGGGTGCCTCGGTCTGGGGCACGGCAATAGCCACCGTGCAGTACAGCCGGCGCGTGCAGATGCGCTGGCACGCGCTGGCGCCGGCAGCGGCAGTGTGCTTTGCTGCCTCGCTGGGCGGTGCCTGGCTGGTGACTGTGATCTCGCCCGAGTACCTGCGCAAGGCCCTGCCGCTGGTGCTGCTGGCGGTGCTGGCCTACACGCTGACCAGGAAGGAGTTGGGGCGCGACCACACGCCACGCTTTGGCGGCCAGCAGGAAGCCCTGATGGCCTGTTGCATTGGCGCTGTCATTGGCTTTTATGACGGCTTCTTCGGTCCCGGCACCGGCAGCTTCTTTGTCTTTCTGCTGGTGCGCCTGCTGGGCTATGACTTCCTGAACGCCTCGGCCGGAGCCAAACTGCTCAACATCGCGTCCAATCTGGCGGCCATATTGCTGTTCGCGCTGAAGGGGCATGTGTGGTGGCATTTCGTGCTGGCGATGGCGATTGCCAATGTGCTGGGCAGCCTGGCCGGCACATACCTGGCGCTCAAGCACGGCACGGGCTTTGTGCGCGGCGTGTTCATCGCCGTGGTGTCAGCGCTGATCCTCAAGACCAGCTACGACGCGTTTCTGCGCTAAACCGCTCTAGCGCGGTACTGCAGCGGCCGTGCTGACCGGGGCACTGGCCGGCGCTTTGGCGCTGGCTGGAGCACTCGCGGGTATTGCCGCAGCGTTGGCAGTCGGTGGCATGGCAGTGGCCCCGCCGCGTGGCCACGGCACGTCGGCTGCGGCCAGCGGCTTGCCGATGGGTGCCATGGCCAGTCCCTTGCGGACGGCGGCCATGTCCTCGTCATTGGGGTACTGTCCCAGCAGCCAGTAGTCGAAGACGCGTCGCGCGATGGGCGCGGCAGACCCCGCGCCCCAGCCGGCATTCTCCACAATCACGGCCAGCGCAATCGTCGGGTTTTCGACCGGGGCAAATGCGACGTAGAGGGCATGGTCGCGCTTGTGCTCATCGGCCTTGACGCTGCTGTACTTTTCGCCTGCCCGCAGGCCGATGGCCTGGGCCGTTCCGGTTTTGCCACCGCTGGTGTAACCGGCACCGGCAAATACCTTGGCCGAGGTGCCTTCCAGCGTCACACCATGCATTGCATTGCGAATCACGTCCACATGCTCCGGTTTCAGCGGCAACGGTTCCAGCGCATCGTTGTTCACTCGCTGGCTCGTGTGCTGAACCACGTCCTTGATCTCGCGCACCAGGTGCGGCTTGAAGCGCAGACCACCGGAGGCAATGGTCGAGTATGCGGTCGCCATTTGCAACATCGTGAAGTTGTTGTAACCTTGGCCGATGCCCAGCGAGATCGTCTCGCCAGCGAACCACTTCTGCTGTTCGGGCCTCTTGAATTTCTTGCGCTTCCATGCCTGGGATGGCAGGTCGCCGGTGACCTCTCCCATCAGATCAATACCTGTGAGGCGGCCCAGACCAAAGGGTTCCAGCTGGTCGTGGATCAGGTCCACGCCCATCTCGTTGGCAAGGCTGTAGAAGTAGACATTGGACGACGTGACGATGGCCAGGCGCATGTCCTTGGCGCCGGGACGGTCGGTCTCGGGGCTGCCGAAGGTGCGACCACCAAAGCTGTAGGTCAGGTTGTCCTGGATGACCACATTGGCAGCGCGCTTGCCGCTGTTGAGTGCCGCCATCGCCATCAGCGGCTTGAAGGTCGAACCGGGCGGGTAGGTGCCCCGCAGCGCGCGGTTGAGCAGCGGTTTGTCGACATCCTCATTCAACGCGGCCCAGCTGTCGGCGTCGATGCCGTCGACAAAGAGGTTGGGGTCGAAGGTCGGCTTGGACACGAAGGCCAGCACCTCGCCGTTGCGCGGGTCCAACGCAACCAGGGCGCCGCGACGGTCACCGAACATGTCTTCGATGAGTTTCTGTAGTTTGATGTCGATGGACAACTGCACCATATTGCCCGGCGTGGAGGGCGTGCTGGCGAGCTTGCGCATGGCGCGGCCACCGGCCGAGGTCTCGACCCGCTCGACACCGGTGGTTCCATGGAGCTGGGTCTCGAAGTTCTGCTCGACACCGAGCTTGCCGATGTACTCGGTGCCGCGGTAGTTCGCCTGGTCATCGTCGTCCTCGATCTTGGCCTTCTCCGCCTGGTTGATGCGCCCGATGTAGCCAATCACGTGGCTGGCCAGCTCGCCATAGGGGTAGCTGCGAAACAGGCGCGCCTTGATCTCCACACCCGGAAAGCGGAAACGCTGGGCGGCAAAGCGCGCGACCTCGGTGTCGGTCAGGCGGGTACGGATCGGCAGCGACTCGAAACTCTTGGACTCTTCCAGCAGCTTCTTGAAGCGGCGCCGGTCGCGCGCCGCGATGTCGATCACCTTGGCCAGTTCGTCCGCCGTCGCCTCCCAGTCGACCGGGGTCTTGGAGGGCGTGATTTCCAGCGTGTAGGCCGAGTAGTTGCTGGCCAACACGATGCCGTTGCGGTCAGTGATCAGGCCGCGATTCGGCACGATGGGCACGATGGAGGTGCGGTTGCTCTCGGCCTGCGCACGCAGGTCATCGTGGCGCACCACCTGCAGATACACCAGCCGGGCGGCCAGCAGTGCAAAGCACACCAGCACCAGTACGCTCACCGCGAACACGCGCGTGCGAAAACGCGCCAGGTCCATCTCGATATTGCGGATTTCGGTCATGGGCGACGCGCAACGATCACGCTACAGGGGGCGGTTCGCATCCGGATCCGGGGCACGCAACTGGGGTGCCAGCAGCACAATGCTGGCCACCGGCCACAGTACGGCCTCAGCCACCGGCGCCAGCACCATCCACCAGCCGGGGAAGGAACCGCCCGTGGCCATGCGCACCGCCAGTTCCACGGCGTGGGCCGCCGCAAACAGCGGAAACACCTGGGCCGCCTGCGACGGTACCGAGAACCACAGCAGACGCCGGTGGATGGTGATGGCAAAGAAACTCAACACCGTATAGGACAGGGCATGCTGCCCCAGCAGGCCGCCCTGGTGCACATCCATTAGCAACCCAAAGACAAAGGCGCCACCGATACTAATGCGTTGCGGCTGGTGCACGGTCCAGAACACCAGCACCACGGCCAGCAGGTCGGGCGTCCACGCGGCCCGGCCCCACAAGCCCATGTTCTGCAGCATATTGAGCAACATGGCGGCAATCAGACTGCCCCAGATGAAGAAGGGATTGGCAGGCAGCAGTAGCTGCTGGCCGGGGCGCATGATCATTTGACACCTCCCTTGCGTCCAGGTGCAAGCACGACCGGCTCGGGTGCCGGGCGCGGCGGGACCTGGGTGAATACCGGGTCCAGCACCATCACGTGGCCGGAGCCCGACACCAGCGCCAGCGGCACGCAGTAGATGCGCGCAAACACGGCATCCACGCGGCGCTCCACCTTTTCTACACGCGCCACCGGCAGGCCGGGTGGGTAGACACCGTCCACGCCACTGGTGGTCAGCAAGTCGCCGGCGGCCACATCGGAATTGGCAGCCATGAAGCGCAGTTCCAAGGCGTCGGCATGCAGAGATGCATCGCCATACGCCACGCCACGCGCACCGGTGCGCGTGTTGAGCACGGGAATCGCATGGTCACGGTCGGTGATCAGCGTCACTTCACTGACCAGCGGATAGACCCGCGTGACCTGGCCCAGCACGCCCGACTCATCAAGGATGGGTGCACCCAGCCCGACTTTGTCGGCCATGCCCTTGTCGATGATGACCTTGCGGCTGTACGGATCGGCCGCGTCATAGATCACCTGGGCGGCAATGGCATTGGACTGCAGACGCTCACGCAGGCCCAGCAACTTGCGCAGGCGCTGGTTTTCCAGCATCAACTGCTCGACCTGGTTCGCGCGTTGCGACTGCAGATTGTGTTTCTTGACAACCTCTTCCTGCGCCGCCTTGGCAGCCGACAGGGATGTGAGGTATTGGCCGGCCTCCTGGTAAGCGAGCACCGGGCGCAGGGCCAGCCACTGTGCCGGATACAGCACGGTGGCCAGCACCACGCGCAACGGCTGCATGACCTTGAAACGGGAGTCGGCCACCATGAGAAACAGCGCCAGGGCGCTGCACACGGCCAACTTGGACAGGGCCGAGGGACCCTGCCGAAAAAAGGGCGGAGGTTCCCTGTCCAGCGTACCCAGTGGCATCGCTGTACCTGACGCTTATTCGCTGGTGAAAATGGAGCCCAGACGCTCCATCTGCTCCAGCGCAATGCCGCAACCGCGCACCACACAGGTCAGTGGGTCTTCGGCCACCAGTACCGGCAACCCGGTTTCTTCAGCCAGCAGGCGGTCCAGGTCGCGCAACAGCGCGCCGCCGCCGGTGAGCATCATGCCGCGGTCGGCAATGTCGGCGCCCAGCTCGGGCGGCGTTTGCTCCAGCGCGTTCTTGACCGCTGACACGATGCTGTTGAGCGGATCGGTCAGCGCTTCCAGAATTTCGTTGCTGGAGATGGTGAAGCTGCGGGGCACGCCCTCGGACAGGTTGCGGCCACGCACTTCCATTTCCTTGACTTCGCTACCCGGGAAGGCCGAGCCGATTTTTTTCTTGATGGCCTCCGCGGTGGGCTCACCAATGAGCATGCCGTAGTTGCGCCGGATGTAGTTGATGATGGCGTCGTCAAAGCGGTCGCCGCCCACGCGCACGCTGCCCTTGTAGACCATGCCGCCCAGCGAGATCACGCCCACCTCGGTGGTGCCCCCGCCAATGTCCACCACCATGGAGCCACTGGCTTCCGAAACCGGCAGACCGGCGCCGATGGCCGCGGCCATGGGTTCTTCAATCAGGTACACATCGCTGGCACCGGCACCCAGGGCCGACTCCCGAATGGCACGGCGCTCCACCTGGGTGGAGCCGCAGGGCACGCAGATGATGATGCGCGGGCTGGGGCGGAAAATGCCGCGCGGATGCACCATCTTGATGAACTGCTTGAGCATCTGCTCGGTGACGGTGAAGTCGGCAATCACGCCATCCTTCATGGGGCGAATGGCTTCGATATTGCCAGGCACCTTGCCCAGCATGGCCTTGGCTTCCTTGCCGACGGCCTGAATGGTCTTCTTGCCTTGGGGGCCGCCTTCGTGGCGGATGGCGACGACTGAGGGTTCGTCGAGAACAATGCCCTGGCCGCGTACAAAAATCAGGGTGTTGGCCGTACCGAGGTCAATGGCCAGGTCGGTAGAAAAGTACCGACGGAAAGATCCAAACATCAAACATCCTCTCGGGCACGAAAGGCGCTTCGGCCCTCCATCACCACTGTTTTTTCGTTAAAAAATCGTAAGTTTGACGTCAAGCAAAGCAATTTCGCGGGACTTGCGCCAAAGGCAGGATAATAACCGATTGCCTGTGAACAACCCTCCCCGGAGGACCCGTTCACACCTGATTTACCTTTGGTTTCACCTCAATACGCACCATGTCACTGACATCTACCGATATCGCCCGCATTGCCAATCTGGCACGCCTGGAGCTGGAGCCCGCGGAGAGTGAGCGCATGCTCACACAAATGAACAGTTTTTTTGACATCGTGGAGCAAATGCGCGCGGTGGACACCACGGGCATCGCATCGCTGGCCCATCCGGTGGTGGTGCTGTCCGACATCGCGCTGCGCCTGCGCGAGGACGCGGTGAGCGAGCCCAACCAGCGCGAGGCCAACCAGAAGAGTGCTCCGGCCGTGGAACACGGGCTGTTCCTGGTCCCCAAGGTGATCGAATAGAGAAAAAAGATGACGCAATCCCCATCCGCTTCACACGAACTGCACGACCTGAGCGTGCACGCATTGACCCAGGCCCTGGCCGCCAAACAGGTGTCGGCCGTCGAGGTCGCCCAGCACTTCCTGGACCGCGCCAACGCGCACGCCAACCTGGGCGCCTTTGTCGCCGTCAACCCCGACATTACCTTGGCCCAGGCCCGTGCCGCCGACGCCCGCATCGCCAACGGCACGGCCGGCCTGCTTACAGGCGTGCCCGTGGCGCACAAGGACATCTTTGTGACCAGGGATTTCCCCACCACGGCCGGCTCACGGATTCTGCAAAACTACCAGTCCCCGTTTGACGCCACCGTGGTGTCCAAACTGGCCGCGCAAGGCGTGGTGACACTGGGCAAGCTCAATTGCGACGAGTTCGCCATGGGCTCCAGCAACGAGAACACCGCCATCTGCGCCGTCGGCCACAGCCAGGTGGAGCCGGTGCGCAACCCGTGGGATACGGAACGCATTCCGGGTGGCTCGTCGGGCGGTAGCGCCGTGGCCGTCGCAGCGCGCCTGGCTCCCGTTGCCACCGGAACCGACACCGGCGGCTCCATCCGCCAACCGGCCTCGTTTTGCGGCATCACCGGCATCAAGCCCACCTACGGCCGCGCCTCGCGCTACGGCATGATCGCCTTTGCCTCCAGCCTGGACCAGGCCGGCCCCATGGCGCGCTCGGCCCAGGACTGCGCCTTGCTGCTCTCAAGCATGTGCGGACCCGATCCAGACCGCGACTCCACCTCGCTGGACGTGCCGGCCGAAGACTTCTCGCTGAAGCTGAACGACTCGCTTGATGGCCTGCGCATCGGCATCCCGAAGGAATTTTTTGGCGAAGGGCTGGCCGCCGATGTGCGCGCCGCCATTGATGCGGCGCTGAAGGAATACGAGAAGCTGGGCGCCCGGCTGGTGCCCATCAGCCTGCCGCGCACCGAACTGTCGATTCCGGTGTACTACATCATCGCGCCGGCCGAGGCCAGCTCGAACCTGTCGCGCTTTGACGGCGTGAAGTTCGGCCACCGTGCCAAGCACTACACCGACCTGGCCGACATGTACAAGAAGACCCGCGCCGAAGGCTTTGGCGACGAGGTCAAGCGCCGCATCATGATCGGCACCTATGTGCTGTCGCACGGCTACTACGACGCCTACTACCTGCAAGCGCAAAAGATCCGCCGCATGATTGCCGACGATTTCCAGAACGCGTTCAAGGACTGCGACCTGATCGCCGGCCCGGTGGCTCCTACCGTGGCCTGGAAGATTGGCGCGCACAAGGACCCACTGGCCGACTACCTGGCCGACATCTTCACCCTGCCCGGCTCGCTGGCCGGCCTGCCCGGCATGAGCGTGCCGGTGGGCTTTGGCGAAGGCGGCATGCCGGTGGGCATGCAGTTGCTGGGCGACTACTTCCAGGAAGCGCGCTTGCTGAATGCGGCGCACCGTTTCCAGCAAGCCACCGACTGGCACGCCCGCACGCCGGAGGGCCTCTGAGATGAGCGAGACCATGAACACATTTGAAGCACAACAACAGGGCCGCCCGACCGGCCCGCTGGTGCACGGCTATGAAGTCATCATCGGCTTCGAGACCCACGCCCAGTTGTCGACCGCAAGCAAGATCTTCAGCCGCGCCTCCACCGCATTTGGCGCCGAACCCAACACCCAGGCCTGCGCCGTGGACCTGGCCCTGCCGGGCACGCTGCCGGTCATGAACAAGGGCGCCGTCGAGCGCGCCATCGAATTCGGCCTGGCGGTCAACTCCCACATTGCCGAGCACAGCATCTTTGCGCGCAAGAACTACTTCTACCCCGACCTGCCCAAGGGTTACCAGATCAGCCAGTTCGAGATTCCCGTGGTGCAGGGCGGCGCTGTCGAGTTCTTCCTCGGTGAAGAGAAGAAAGCCGTGCGCCTGGTGCGCGCCCACCTGGAAGAAGACGCCGGCAAGTCCTTGCACGAAGACTTCATTGGCCAGACCGGCATCGACCTGAACCGCGCCGGCACGCCGCTCTTGGAGATCGTCACCGAGCCCGACATGCGTTCCAGCGCAGAGGCTGTGGCCTACGCCAAGGAACTGCACAAGATCGTGACCTGGATCGGCATCTGCGACGGCAATATGCAGGAAGGCTCGTTCCGCTGCGATGCCAACGTCTCGGTGCGCAAGCCTGGGGCACCGCTGGGTACCCGACGCGAGATCAAGAACCTGAACAGCTTCAAGTTCATGCAGCAGGCCATCGACTATGAGGTGCGCTGGCAGATCGAGCAAATCGAAGACGGCCACGCGATTGAGCAGGCCACCGTGCTGTTCAACCCCGACACCGGCGAAACCCGCGCGATGCGCACCAAGGAAGACGCGGCCGACTACCGCTACTTCCCCGACCCGGATCTGCCACCGCTATGCATTTCGGAGCAATGGATCCAGCAAGTACGAGGGCTGATGGCCGAATTGCCTCGGGTCATGGCCGAGCGCTTCGTGCGTGACTACAACCTGCCGGAGTACGACGCGACCCAACTCACACAGAGCAAGGCCATCGCCGCATACTTTGAAGCTACCGCCAAGGCCTGCGGCCAAGCCAAGCTGGCCAGCAACTGGATCATGGGTGAACTGTCGCGCCGGCTCAACACCGAAGACATCGTCATCGTAGCCGCGCCGGTCCAGCCGGCGCAATTGGCCGCACTCATTGGCCGCATCGTCGACAACACCATCTCCAACAACGCGGCCCGCCAGGTGTTTGACACGCTGTGGAGCGGCGAAGGTTCCGACGTGGACGCCATCATCGAGGCCAAGGGCCTGAAACAGATGAATGACACCGGCGCACTGGAAGCCATCGTCGATGAGGTGATTGCCGCCAACGCCAAGAACGTGGCCGAGTTCAAGGCCGGCAACGAGAAGGCGCTCAACGCCCTGGTCGGGCAGATCATGAAGGGCAGCAAGGGCAAAGCCAACCCGCAGCAGGTGAACGAACTGCTGCGCGCCAAACTGGCGTAACGGCCTCCCCGGGTCGGCTATTTGGCGGGCGCCGGGGTCATTGTGGTCCAGAGCTGGCGCAGGCGCACCAGTTCGTCATCAAAGCGCAGATTCACGCGCTTGATTTCGGACTCCTGTTCGCCAATGAAGCGGCGCTGCACCTGCTGGCTGTTGATGTTTTCCTCCAGCTGGCGGCGCACATAGGCCGGGGCCTTGGCCGGATCCTTCTTGTAGAACTCCATCTCCTCATCGATGGCAATGCGCTGCTTGCCCAGTTCGTCCAGGCGGCGCTTGGCCGCCTGAATGACCACACCGATCTGCATCAGGGCCTCCTGGCGCTCCTGGTCATGCACCACCTTGTTCGGGTAGCGGATCAGCAGGGCGCGGTCACGGCGCTTCTCGTCGGCAGTGCGGCTGCGCTCCTCGATCTCGCGTTTTTCCTTGGCCTCCTGGTCGGCACGTTCCTGCGCGGTCAGAACCGGCCCGACCTTGGCCTTGACCGTGCCGCTGGGATTCAGGATTTTTTGCTCGCGGTCCGTGCATTCGGGAATGGGACGGTCCGCAGTGAGCTTGCGGCCCTTGGCGTCCACACAGGTGTAAACGCCCGCAACCGGCGTCGGCGGCGTTTGCGCCCAGACACCCGACACCAGACTGCCACCCACGGCAACCGCCACTCCCGCCCAAACCCGCTTGCCCACTGTCATTGTTTTATCCTTCGTCTACGCCATAGCGCTCGCGGTAGGCCTGCACCTGCTGGTACTCCTGGGCCAATCCGGCATCGCTGTGACCAGCCAGATAGTGCATCAAATCCCCCAGCTTCGCAATTGCGCCCACCTGCAGCCCCAACTGGCGCTGCACGAACTGCACGGCACTGTAGGGCACATCCTGGCCATTCTCGGTGGCTTTCTCCTGGCGGTCCAGTGCAATCAGCACCGCGTGTGGTGTGGCGCCCGCAGCCCGGATGATGGCAATCGACTCGCGTGTGGCGGTGCCGGCCGACATGACGTCATCCACGATCAGCACCCGGCCCTTGAGCGGCGCGCCAACCAGCGTGCCGCCCTCGCCATGGTCCTTGGCTTCCTTGCGGTTGTAGGCAAACGGCACGTTGCGGCCCCGGCGCGCCAGCTCCACGGCCAGCGCCGCGCCCAGCGGAATGCCCTTGTAGGCGGGGCCAAAAATCATATCGAACTCGATGCCACTGGAAAGCAGGCGCTGCGCATAGAATTCGGCCAAACGCCCCAGCTTGGCCCCGTCGTCAAACAGGCCGGCGTTGAAGAAGTACGGGCTCATGCGCCCCGCCTTGGTCTTGAACGAGCCGAAGCGCAGCACGCCGCACTCCACAGCAAACTGCACAAAATCCTGTGCCAAAGGGTCGCGATCCGACATGGGGAATTCCTTGTTCAAATTAACCAGCCTCAACCTCAATGGCATACGCTCCGCCACCAACAAGGGACTGGAAGCTTGGCTTGCCCAAGCCCAGCCTGATTGTATTTGCGTGCAGGAAGTCAAGGCCCAGGCCGCCGATGTGGCCGGCAAATTCGAGCATCTCTCCGGCCTGAAAGGCTACTTCCACTTTGCCGAGAAGAAGGGTTACTCCGGCGTGGCCGCCTACACGCGCCTGGAACCCAGCGATGTCATCGTCGGCTTTGACGGCGGCGAGTTCGACACCGAGGGCCGCTGGGTGGAGCTGCGCTTTGACACGCCCAGCCGCAAGCATTCCATCATCAGTTGCTACTTTCCCAGCGGGTCCTCCGGCGAGGAGCGCCAGCAGGCCAAGTTCCGCTTCCTGGACCTGATGTATCCACACCTGCAGCGCCTCAAGGCCGAACGCGACTTCATCCTCTGTGGCGACGTCAACATCGCCCACAAGGAGGCCGACCTGAAGAACTGGCGCAGCAACCAGAAGAACAGCGGCTTCCTGCCCGAGGAGCGCGCCTGGATGACGCGCCTGACCGGCGAGGGCGGCATCGTCGACGTCTACCGCCAGCTGGAGCCCGCCACCACGGACACCTGCTACACATGGTGGAGCAACCGCGGCCAGGCCTATGCCAACAACGTCGGGTGGCGGCTGGACTACCACCTGGCCACACCCACGCTGGCGGCGGGCGCAAAGTCCGTGGACATCTACAAGGGCGAGAAGTTCTCGGACCACGCGCCGATCACGATTGCCTACGACTTCCAAACCTGAATGCGTTGACTTCCAGCAATTTTCATGCGCACAATATGCGCATACAGTTACCTGGATCATCTCGCCATGGAAACCCGCACTGCATCGGCCCGTAAACGGCCCGTCAATCTCACGATGAATGAAGCGCTCGTTGCGCAAGCCAAGACCTATACCAACAACCTATCGGCCACCATGGAGTCGCTACTGACTGAGTTTGTCGCCAAGCAGCAGAGCGCGCGGCGCCAACGTCAACAAGTCGCCGATGCGTGCGCGGCCGATTGGAATGCGGTCCACGCGGCAGTGGGCTCGTTTGCCGATGAGCACTCGACCCTGTAATGGCGCAATTCGATGTTCATCGCAACAAGGGGGCCTTGCACGACTCCATTCCGTTCGTCGTGGTGGTTCAGTCCGCCCAGTTTGACCGCTACCGCCGGCGCGTGGTCGTTCCGCTGGTACGCCAGACGGTACTCCCACGAGACACGCCCACCGCGGGCGCCAGGATGAACCCTGTTTTCGTTGTTGACGGTGTTCAAGTTGTCCTGCATACACTCGACGTGGTCTCGGTGGCTCTGGATCAATTGGGCGAAGTAGTCGGGTCGCTGCAGCAAGAGGGTCAAACCATTGCCGATGCACTGGACGAGTTGCTCACTCGGTCCTGGGGCTAAGGACTCCCAATGAGCCTGGCCCATCTGCTACTACGCCACGCCCGCATGGCACCCACACGGGCGGCCATCTTCAACGGCACAAACCTGCATGCCAGCTACGGCCAGTGGGCGGCACGCAGCGCGGTCGTGGCCCAGCGCTTGCGGGCGGCGGGCTTGATGCCGGGCGACCGGGTCGTACTGTTCATGCGCAACCACCCGCGCTACCTGGAGCTGATGTGGGGCTGCTGGTGGGCCGGCCTGGTCGTCGTGCCGGTCAACGCCAAGCTGCATGCGCGCGAGGTGGAGTGGATCATCGACAACGCCCAGGCCCGCTGGGCCTTTGTCACGGCCGATGTGGTGCCCGAGCCGCTGGCCGGACTGGAGCGGCAGATCGATGTGGAGTCGGCAGCGGCGGACGCCCTGCTGGCCACTACCGACGGCGAGGCGCTGGCACCCATCAATGCGCGCGCGCCCGATGACATCGCCTGGCTGTTCTACACCAGCGGCACCACCGGCCGCCCCAAGGGCGTGATGCTGACGCACCGCAACCTGATGACCATGGGTCTGAACTATTTCGTCGATGTGGACGCTGTGGCGGCGGATGACGCCATCGTCTATGGCGCACCCATGTCCCACGGCGCCGGCATCTACGCCATTCCACACCTGATGGCCGGTGCCCGCCATGTGGTGCCAGCCTCGGGCGGCGTCGAACCGGCCGAGCTGTTTGCACTGGGCCGCGCGCTGGGGCCGTTGTCCACCTTTGCCGCGCCGACCATCGTCAAGCGTCTGGTGGACCATGCCGAGGCATCCGGTCTGGGCCCGCAGGACGCGGCGCAGTCGTTCAAGACCATCGTCTATGGCGGGGCGCCCATGTATGTGGCCGACATCGAACGCGCGCTGCGCGTCATGGGGCCGTGCTTTGTGCAGATTTACGGTCAGGGCGAAACGCCGATGGTGGGCACAGCACTGTCGCGTGCGCACCTGGCCGACACCAGCCACCCGCGCTACCGGGAGCGCATCGCCTCGGTCGGCGTGGCGCAGACGCCGGTGCAGGTGCGCATTGCCGATGAGGCCGGGCGCGACCTGCCGGTGGGGACCGTGGGCGAGGTACTGGTCCAGGGCGACAGCGTCATGGCCGGCTACTGGCGCAACCCGGATGCAACTGCCGCCGCCCTGCGCGACGGCTGGCTGTTCACCGGCGACGTGGGCTGCCTGGACGACGACGGTTTCCTGACGCTGAAGGACCGCAGCAAGGACCTGATCATCAGTGGCGGCTCCAACATCTACCCGCGCGAGGTCGAAGAGGTGCTGCTCACCGCCCCCGGCGTGGCCGAGGTCGCCGTGGTCGGTGCGTTTGACGCCGAATGGGGCGAGGTGGTCGTGGCCTTTGTCGTGCCGCAGCCCGGCTCGTCGCTGGACGCCGACAGCCTGGACCGCCATTGCCTGGAACACATCGCCCGCTTCAAACGCCCCAAGCGCTATGTGCTGGTGGACAGCCTGCCCAAGAACAACTACGGCAAGGTGCTGAAAACCGAACTGCGGAGCCGGTTGTCCCCCCATATCCAGGGCACGGGATAATCGTCCCCCCGCCCACAGGAACACCCCATGCAAACAGAAAGCTTCATCGTCGGCAAGGATGCCTCGCTCGAAAGCACCATCGCCACCCTGCAGGCCAAGCTGGCCGCGCTGGACTTTCACGTGGAAGAGCGCTCCTGGCTCAACCCCGTCGACGGCATCTGGTCGGTCCACGTGCGCGACCGCGACTGCCCGCTGATGTTCACCAACGGCAAGGGCGCCTCGCGGCTGGCCTGCCTGGCCAGTGCACTGGGCGAGTTTTTTGAGCGCCTGTCGTGCAACTATTTCTGGAACCACTACTACCTGGGGCGCGCGTTTGCTGAAGGGCCTGGACGCGCCTTTGTGCACTACCCGCAGGAGCAGTGGTTTCAACCCCTTGAGGACGGGGCCTGGCCACAGGGCTTGCTCACGCCGGAGTTGCAGGTGTTTTACAACCCGCGCGGCACGATTGACGCCCATACCCTGGTGGACTTCAACTCCGGCAACCAGGAGCGCGGCATCTGCGCCATTCCCTACGTGCGCCAGCGTGATGGCGCCACCGTGTATTTTCCCGTCAACCTGATCGGCAACCTGTACGTCAGCAACGGCATGTCGGCCGGCAACACGCCACCGGAGGCACGCACCCAGGCCTTGTCGGAGATTTTCGAGCGCTACGCCAAGTTTCGCATCATCGGCGAAGGCCTGTGCCTGCCCGACGTGCCGCAAGACGTGATCAACCGCTACCCGCGCATTGCCGCCGGTATCCAGGGCTTGCGCGATGCCGGCTTCGGCATCCTGGTGAAAGACGCCTCGCTGGGCGGCCAGTTCCCGGTGATGAACGTGACCCTGCTGAATCCCCACGACCAGGGTTGCTTCGCCAGCTTTGGCGCGCACCCGCGCTTTGAGGTGGCGCTGGAACGCGCGCTGACCGAGCTGCTGCAGGGGCGCGCGCTGGATGCGCTGGGTGGTTTTCCGCCACCCGGCTTTGACCTGGAGGAGGTGGCCAGCTCACCCAACATTGAAATCCACTTCGTGGACTCCAGCGGCCTGATCCACTGGAACTTCCTGGGCGACCAGCCGGACTTTCCGTTCCACGACTGGAACTTCGGCAGTAGTACCGCCGAGGACTACGCCTGGTCGGTGGATGCCATCCATAGGTTGGGCTTTGACATCTACGTGGCCGACTTCCAGCACCTGGGCGTGTACGCCTGCCGCATCATCGTGCCGGGCATGTCGGAGATCTACCCGGTGGATGAGCTGGAATGGGAAAACAACAGCATCGCCAACGACATCCGCGAGGCCATCCTGAACCTGGGCGATCTGGACCACGACGAGTGCAGCGACCTGCTGGCCACGCTCAACGACGGCGGACTGACCGACGACCGCCTGGTGGCCGCGCTGATCGGCCTGGCCCCGGGCGACAACCCGTTCTGGAAAGACCTGCGCGTGGGCGAGCTCAAAACCCTGCTGGCGCTGGCCATTGCCGACCGTGAAGCGGTGGCCGAAGGCTGCGAGTGGATTCGCCACTTTGGCCAGGTCAACCCGGCACGCGGCCAGATCTACGCCTGCATTGAAACCCTGCACCAGTTGGATGCCGATGCGGGCGTTGCACATTTCCATGGCGCCCTGCAAAGCCTCTACAGCGCCCGGACCTTGCAGCAGGCGCGCGCCCTGCTCAATGGCGAGCTGCGCTTCTGTGGCGAACCCTCACCCGGGCTGAGTCTGGAAGGCTGCGACATGCACCAGCGCCTGCTGGCCGCCTATGCCAAGCTGCATCCGCAGTGACTGGTGCACCAAAATTGCTATCAATTCAGTAGCTATTCATGCAATATCCACGAGGGCTAGCAGCCTAAACAGCCACTACTGACGGACCTTGGCACGCTCGTACAGCGGCAGCACCTTGGGCAGATTGGCCTCAATGTCGGCAATGCGGCGGGAACCGGCCGGGTGGGTCGACAGCCACTGCGGTGGCGCGCCCTTGGACGCGGCGCCCATCTTCTGCCACAGGCTCACGCCCGAGCGCGGGTCGAAGCCGGCGCGCGCGGCCAGTTCCATGCCCACCAGATCGGCCTCGGATTCGTCCTCACGGCTGAATTCCAGCGTCAGCAGGTTGGCGCCGCCGCTGGCAATCGCATCCGTGACGCGCGGGTCGATGCCGAAAAAGCTCGACGCCAGCGCCCCGCCCAGCCGGGCAATGCCCTGCGTGGCTGCGCCCTTGCCCATGCGCTCGCGCGCGTGTTCGCGCAGGGCGTGGGCGATTTCATGGCCCATGACCATGGCGACTTCATCGTCACTCAATTTCAGTTGATCCAGGATGCCGGTGTAAAACGCAATCTTGCCGCCGGGCATGCAAAAGGCGTTGATCTGGGTGGATCCAATCAGGTTGACCTCCCACTGCCAGTTGCGCGCGCGCGGGTTCCAGTCCAGCGCAAAGGGGATGATGCGCCGGGCAATACCACGCAGGCGCTGCAACTGGGCGTTGTCCTTGGGTGCCAGGGCCCGCTTGCTGTCGGCCTGCGACAGCATTTGCGAATATTGCAACTGGGCCTGCTGCTCCACCTGTTCCGCCGGAACCACCTTGGCAAAGACGGAGTTGCCGCCCACGTTCACGCCCTCGCGTGCCTGCGCCGGCGCAAATGCAACGCCCAGTGTCAGCACGGCCGCCCATACCAGGCGCCGCGAATCATGCCGCAGCGGTCTGCGGCTTGGAGTGCAATCGGATTCCAATGTCATGACGGTATTATTCCTGCATGAGCACACCAACGCCCGACACCGCTTCCTTGGCTGACAAGGCATCGCGGGAAAACCCATCGGTGACGTCGGGCAACGCCACCACGCGCCGCAAACGCTCCGCGCTGGAGGTGCTGCGCGAGCTGAGGCAGCCCAAGATAGCGGTCATGCTTGCACTGGGTTTCGCCTCGGGCCTGCCCTTCCTGCTGACCGCCAACACCTTCGGCTACTGGCTGCGCGACGACGGTACCAGTCTGGTGGCCATCGGGTTCATCTCCTGGGTCGGCTTCGCCTACGCCTTCAAGGTGTACTGGTCGCCACTGGTGGACCGCATCGACGTGCCACTGCTGGGCCGCCTGGGCCGGCGGCGCGGCTGGATGCTGCTGTGCCAGATTCTGGTCACCATCGGACTCTTGGGCATGGCCGCTGTCGGCACCGCGGGCGGACTCGTGGCCATCGGTGCCTTCGCCGTGCTGACGGCCTTCGCCTCGGCCACACAGGACATCGCGATCGACGCCTGGCGCATCGAATCGGCCTCCGACCCCGACGAGGTGGGCCTGATGACCTCGGCGGCACAGGTCGGCTACCGCATCGCCCTGCTCATCACCGACGCGCTGATCATCGCCGCGGCGGCACGCCTGGGGTGGGCGCTGTCGTACGGGGGCATGGCGGTGCTGATGGCGCTGTGCACGGTTGCCACCCTGTTCGCGTCCGAGCCGGCCCGCGCCGACGTGGTGTTGCACCAGAAGCCCCCGCTGTGGACCCTGCGCGGCATCGTTGATGCCATCGTCGGCCCGTTCGTCGACTTTTTCGCCAAGCACAAGGTCGCCGGACTCGTCATGCTGCTCATGGTGGCGTTTTACCGTCTGCCCGATTTTGTGATGGGGCCGATGTACAACCCGTTCTACCACGACCTCGGACTCTCCAAGGACACGGTCGCCTGGGTGCGCGGCTCCTTCGGCCTGGTCGCAACCTTCCTCGGCATCGCCGCGGCCGGCCTGAGCGCCGTGCGACTCGGGTTTTTGCCGACGCTGGTCGCAGGGCTCGTGCTCGAAGGCTTCGGCACGGCGGCATTCGCTCTGCTCAGCTTCTACCCCGACGCATCGATTTTTGCCGCCGTGATGACACTCGATGCTTTCGCCCAATCCTTCGCCGGCGTTGCGCTGGTAACCTATATGTCGAGCCTGACGAGCCTGGGCTACACCGCCACCCAGTACGCCATGCTGTCATCGACGTACGCCTTGCTCGGCAAGTTCCTGAAGGGTTTCTCCGGCATTGCGGTCGAAACGCTCACCCCCACCTACGGGCTTCTGGGCGCCTACGCCACGGCATTCGTCGCCACCGGCCTGACCGCGATCCCGCCCCTGCTGCTCCTGCTGTTGCTCTGGCGTATGCAGAATATCCGGCGCTAGCCCTCGTGGACATTGCGCAGGCAGCTCCTTATTTAATAGCATTCAGGACGATGTGTTTACCAAACTTTACGGAGGCTTCAGAGAGCGCTCACACGCTGTATGGGGCCGCACAGTAGACTGCCACCATGAGCCAACACCTGTTGATGATCGAGGATGACGCCCGCCTGGCCGCCATGGTGGCGCAGTATCTGGAGCAGTCCGGTTTTGTCGTGAGTTGCGCGGGCGATGGCCTGAGCGGCCTGAGCCAGCTTGCCAGCCCCGCCAAGGGCGTTGCGGTCGACCTGGTGATCCTGGATTTGATGCTGCCCGACATTGACGGCCTGGAAGTGTGCCGGCGCATCCGCGCCCTGCCCTCCCACCTGTCCCAGGTACCGGTGCTGATGCTGACCGCCAAGGGCGATGCCATGGACCGCATCATCGGCCTGGAGATTGGCGCCGACGACTACCTGCCCAAACCGTTTGAGCCACGTGAACTGCTGGCCCGCATCCGCGCCGTGCTGCGCCGCCGCAGTGAAAGCCCGGTGGTGGACCAGATGACCCTGCGCTTTGGCGCCCTGGAAATTGACCGCGATGCACGCAGCGTCAGCATCAATGGCGCACCCTGCGAGCTGACCTCCTACCAGTTTGACCTGCTGGTGGCGCTGGCCGAGCGGGCCGGCCGGGTGCTGACCCGCGACCAGATCATGGAGGCGGTGCGTGGGCGCGAACTGGACGCCTTTGACCGCTCCATTGACGTGCACATGGGCCGCATCCGCGCAGCCATCGAGGCCGACCCCAAGGCGCCCAAGCGCATCCTGACGGTGCGCGGCGTGGGCTACGTGTTCGCACGACAGCAGGACTGAAGCCGTCCCGCCCACACGCACCAGCCCCCCCACGATGAACCGACTCTATCTGCGCATCTGGCTGGCCGTGGTGCTGGCCGTTGCCGTGCTGACCCTGCTGGTGGGCTGGGCCTGGCGCATGGCCTCGGACCCACCGCTGCGAGAGGTCGTGGCCCGCAACCAGGCCGGCGAGATCATTGGCCACGGCAGGGCCCGCCTGGGCCGCGGCACCAACACACCGAGCTGGGTCATGCCACCCGGCGCAACGACCGGACCACGCCCACCGGAACCACCAGTGGGTGGTGCCGCACCAGACAAACCCGGTGGACCAGACGGCGATGAAGATCCTCCACCAGAATCGCACGGTCGGTTTGGCCCCGGCCCGGAATTTGATGTGCGCATGGAGGATGGAAAAGTCATCCACATCCACCTGCCCCGGTCGTCGCAATCCAGTTGGCGCGCGCCGTTTGGCTTCTTCTGGACCCTGGGCCTGGTGGGCGTTGCCGTGGCGTTGGCCACCTACCCTATCGTGCGACGGCTCACCCGTCGGCTCGAAGACCTGCAGCACAGCGTCAAGGAATGGGGGGACGGCAACCTGAGCGTGCGGGTGCCGGTGTCCGGCAACGACGAGGTCGGCTTCCTGGCCACCCGCTTCAACCATGCGGCGCAGCAGATCGAAACCCTGGTGAAGGCGCGTGATGCGCTGCTGGCCTCGCAAAAGTCGCTGCTGGCCAACGCCTCGCACGAACTGCGCTCACCGCTGACGCGCATCCGCATGGGGCTGGAATTCATGGCCCAGCCAACCGACATCGCGGCCAACCTGGCGCGGGACGAAATCGCGCGCAACATCGCCGAACTGGACCAGTTGATCGATGAAATTCTGCTGGCCAGCCGCCTGGACGCCCGCCAGGCCGACCTGGGCACCGTGGAACCGTTGGACCTGATGGGGCTGGCGGCCGAGGAATGCGCCCGCACCGACGCCACGCTGGAGGTCCAGGTCCCCGGTGGGGAACTGGTGGTGCCGGGTGTAGCCAAGCTGCTGCGCCGCGCCGTGCGCAACCTGCTGGAAAATGCGCGCCGCCATGCGAACGGCCAGGCCACGCTGACGCTAGGCCAGGACGGCGCCATGGCCGTCATCCGGGTCCGCGACCACGGACCGGGCGTCCCTGAAGCCTTCCAGAAGCGGATTTTTGAGCCGTTCTACCGCCTGCCCGGCGCCTCCGAGCGTGACGGTGGTGTGGGCCTGGGGCTGTCCCTGGTCAAATCAATCGCACTGCGCCACGGCGGCTCGGTTCACTGCAGCAACCAGGTCGGTGGCGGGGCCTGTTTCGAGATCCGACTGCCCGTCTCGGCCCCAACAGCCGCCTGAGTCTGGCCGTTCGGTCAGAAAATGGACGTTTTGTCACATTTTTTTCTAAACTTCCCCCCAATATCACACAAACAGGGGATACCGGACTTGCGACAGACCCTCTACAGTTCATCCAACTGCTGTCACAGTCCAAGTTACAGAAATTGAAGCACGGCCAATCACCAGGCACGCGCACAACGGTTCCAACGACGTCCCCTTCGGGGGACTTTTATAAAGCCACCCTCGGGTGGCTTTTTTTTCGGCTCACAGTTGCCGGGCGCGGTCCGCCAATTACAGAAAGCGCAGCACGTCGTCGGGCTGGATGTCCACCAGACAGCGGGTGTGGCCCAGCGGGCAGGTTCGCTCAAAACAGGGCGCACAGTCCAGGGGCGGCTGGTAGGCCGGGTCATTCTTCAGCCACACCACATGGGCCAGTGGATTGAGCGGCGGGGTGTGCAGTGGACTGGACGAACCAAACAATGCTACCTGGGGCAAACCAAAGGCCGCGGCCACATGCATCAGCCCGGAATCGTTGCTGACCATGGCCTTGGCCGCGGCAATGGCGGCCAGTGCCTGGTCCAGCGAGGTGCGCCCGGCCCAGTTGTGGCAATGGCCGGGCTTGGCGGCGTTGACGGTGCGTGCCATCTCGGCACACATGTCCGCATCCTTGCCCGACCCGAGCAGCACCACCGGCAATGCCAGTTGCTCGGCCAGCACGGCGAAGTGCCCGGTAGGCCAGCGCTTGGCCGGGCCGTACTCGGCACCGGGCGCAAACACGTAGTAGCCTTGGCGCTGCACTTGCAGCGTGGCCAGCGCGGCATCCACCTGGGCGTTGTCCAGGTGCAACTGGGGACAGTCCTGCTCCAGTCCGGATTCGCCACTGAGTGCGGAGTAGAACGCCACCATCGGTGGGCGGTGCCCCATGGGCGGATTGGGCAGGCGCTGATTCAGCACACCATAGCGCGACTCACCGTGGTAGCCGATGCGCCGCGGGATGTCCGCCCACCAGGGCAGCAACGCGCTTTTCAGGGAATTGGGGCAGACGTAGGCCGTGTCAAACTGCCCGCGCAATTGGCGCGCCAGGTTGCGCCGCGCGCTCCACTGCAGCCCGCCATGGGCAAACGGCAGTTCAATGACGTCTGTGACCTGCGGCATGGCGCGGTAGACCGGCGCCACCCAGGGCAAGGCGCCGACGGTCAGCGCCTCGCCGCGCGCGTGCAGGCGCCGCAGCAGCGGCTCGGTCATCACCGCATCCCCAATCCACTGGGGGGCAATGACCAGCGAACGCGTCACGCTCAGTGGTGGCCTGCGAAGTGCTCGCCCGCCTTCAGACGGTACACCGTACCGCAGTACGGGCACTTAGCCTCACCGGTGTGAGCCACGTCCAGGTAGACCTTGGGGTGGGTGTTCCAGGTGTCCATCTTGGCCAAAGGGCTGGGGCAGAACACACCGCCTTGGTGGTTCAGGTCTGTGGCCAGAATTTCGATGGTGTCGTTGCTCATGCGTTTACTTTCGTCAGCCAGTGGGCGTATTTGGGGTTGCGGCCATTGACGATGTCAAAGAACGCGTTTTGGATTTTCTCGGTGATCGGACCGCGCGAACCGCTGCCGATCTCCAGGCGGTCGAGTTCGCGGATGGGTGTCACTTCGGCGGCCGTGCCGGAGAAGAAGGCTTCGTCGGCAATGTAGACCTCGTCGCGTGTGATGCGCTTTTGCACCAGCTCCAGGCCCAGGTCCTTGCAGATGGCGAGCACCGTGTCGCGGGTGATACCGTTGAGCGCACCGGCCGACAGGTCGGGCGTGTAGACCACGCCTTTCTTGATGATGAAGATGTTTTCCCCCGCCCCTTCGGACACAAAGCCGGAGGAGTCGAGCAACAGTGCCTCGTCGTAACCATCATCCGTGGCTTCCATGTTGGCCAGGATGGAGTTGGTGTAGTTGCTGACGGCCTTGGCCTGCGTCATGGTGATGTTGACGTGGTGGCGCGTGTAGCTGGAGGTCCTGACGCGGATGCCGCGTTTCATGCCCTCTTCGCCCAGGTATGCGCCCCAGGCCCAGGCCGCCACCATGGCGTGGATAGTGTTGCCCTTGGGTGAGACGCCCAGCTTCTTGTCGCCGATCCACACCAGCGGGCGCAGGTAGCAGCTCTCCAGTTGGTTTTCGCGCACCACGGCCTTCTGCGCCTCGTTGAGCTGTTCCTGGGTGAACGGGATCTTCATGCGCAGGATGCGCGCGCTGTTGAACAGGCGCTCGGTATGCTCCTGCAGGCGGAAGATGGCCGTGCCGTTGACGGTGTTGTAGGCCCGCACGCCCTCGAAAACACCACAACCGTAGTGCAGGGTGTGGCTCAGGACGTGGATCTTGGCGTCACGCCAGTCGACCATCTGGCCATCCATCCAGATTTTTCCGTCACGGTCGGACATTGAGGGGGGTAGGGGGCTCATGCTTGCTTCCTTGGAGTCGTGGACTTTGAAACAGCGATTTTACGACCGGCTCCAACCCCATTCCCTGCCACCCCGCGCGGCCAGGGCCAGTCCCACCCAGCCGTAGGCCCGGTAGGCCCGGTAGGCCATGCTGCCAACCACCATCAGCGGGAACACGGCTTAAAAGGTTTCCCAGTCATCGTCACCCTTGTTGCCGTCGGCCTTGGCCGATGCAACTGGCGCAGATGGCGCGGCCAACTTGGCCTGGGCTGCGGGCGCTGCCGCCTTGCTAGCCAGTGCCGGCTTGCGCGCGGGGGCGGCAACGGGCCTGGGCGCCGGTGCCTTGTGCACCCGCGCAGGCGCAACCGGCTTGGCCGACCCAACCACAAAACGGCTGTCGAGCTTGAAGGTGGCGACCACCCCGGCCAGGCGCTGGGCCTGGTCCTTCATGCTGCTGGCCGCAGCGGCGGACTCTTCCACCAGCGCGGCGTTCTGCTGCGTCATCTGGTCCAACTGGGCAATGGCCGCATTCACCTGCGCAATGCCGTCGGATTGCTCGGACGCGGCGGCGGTGATTTCACCCATGATGTCGGTCACGCGCTGCACCGAGGTCACGATTTCTGTCATGGTCTGACCGGCCTGCGCCACCAGGGCCGAGCCATCCTCCACCTTCTCCACACTGGTGCTGATCAGCATCTTGATCTCTTTGGCGGCATCGGCCGAGCGCCCGGCCAGGCTGCGCACCTCGCTGGCTACCACGGCAAAGCCGCGGCCCTGCTCGCCAGCCCGGGCCGCCTCCACCGCGGCGTTGAGCGCCAGGATATTGGTCTGGAAGGCAATGCCGTCGATGACGCTGATGATGTCGGAAATCTTGCGTGAGCTGGCGTTGATCTCGTCCATGGTGGACACCACCTGGCCCACAACGTCGCCACCGCGTTTGGCCACCTGGGCCGCCGAGCCTGCCAGCTGGTTGGCCTGGCGCGCGGAGTCGGCCGACTGTTTGACGGTGGCCGTGAGCTCCTGCATGCTCGACGCCGTCTCTTCCAGATTGGCGGCGGTCTGTTCGGTGCGGGCCGACAGGTCGTTGTTGCCGGCGGCTATTTCTTCGCTGACACCGGCCATGCTGTCCGTGCCCTGGCGTACATCGGCCACCAGGTGCACCAATTTGTCCTGCATGTGGGCAATCGCGCGCATCATTTCACCAAACTCGTCACCGCGGCTGACATCCACCCGCACACTCAAATCGCCACTGGCAATGGTCTCGGCAACGGTGATCGCATCACGCAGCGGCTGGCGGATCTGGCGAATCAACACCGCCGTTCCAGCAATCAGCAAAAGCAGCAGCGCCAACACCATGCCCCGGGTCAACCAGGCATTGAAATCTCGCTCATCCTGGAATTCCGCATTCAACCGTGCATACGCCTTCTTTTGCTCATCACCGAATTCCTGCAGGCTTTTCACATATTTGTCAACGCCAGGCTGGAGATTAGCCTTGAGTTCGGCTGCGGCAGACGCCTGGTCGCCTGCGGCCTTGAGCTCGCGGATTTTGGCCAGGGACGCCAGTGCCACCTTGCGCTCTTCCGCAATGCGGTCAAACAACGTTTTCTCAGGGGCACTCAGTCCCGTTTCGTCCAACTGTTTCTGGATATCCGTGATCTTTTGGCCGGTGGCCGGTATCTGCGTCTTGAACAGCTCGTCAATGGCCGTATCGGGCGTCGCCGCGGTCGCCATGATCCGCGTCAGCTGCGTCTCCACCAGACCGACCCACTGCAGGGACAGCGCCGTCTTCTGGTTCTGCACCTCAAATGCCTTGTCCGCGCGCGACTGCACGCCTGCGCTGCGCTGGGTGGAAAAAACCAGCGTGAACATCAGCAGCGCCAAGACGACGCCGATAAAAATCCACAGCTTGACGCCCAGCGAGATGTGGTTGGTTTTCATGGTGTGTGCCTCAAAGTTATGTTTGCTCCTACGATTGGAGCATAGGGGAGTCTGTCACTGCTCGCAAGAAATACCTTGATGCACATCAGCCCAGGCCTCGGACCACCTCCATGGCCTGCTCGACCCGCTCCACCGCGTGGATGGTCAGTCCTTCAAAGTCTTTTCCCTGCAGGTTCTTCGGCACATTGGCCTTGGGCACCACGGCCACGCTGAAACCCAGCTTGGCGGCCTCCTTGAGACGCTCCTGACCGCGTGGCGCAGGCCGCACCTCGCCAGCCAGGCCGACTTCGCCAAAGGCGAAAAATCCCTTGGGCAGCGGCTTGCCGCGCAAGGACGAGGTGATGGACAGCAGCACCGCCAGATCGGCGGCGGGTTCGCTGATGCGCACACCTCCCACCGCATTGACAAACACGTCCTGGTCCATGCAGGCCACACCGGCGTGGCGGTGCAACACCGCCAGCAGCATGGCCAGTCGGTCCCGGTCCAGCCCCACGGAGAGGCGCCGCGGCGACGGCCCGCCGCTATCGACCAGCGCCTGAATTTCCACCAGCAGCGGGCGGCTGCCCTCCAGCGTGACCATGACGCAACTGCCCGGCACCGGTTCAGCATGCTGGCTCAAAAAGATGGCGCTGGGGTTGGAGACGCCCTTGAGGCCCTTTTCCGTCATCGCAAACACGCCGATCTCGTTGACCGCGCCAAAGCGGTTCTTGATGGCACGCACCAGGCGGAAGCTGCTGTGGGTGTCGCCCTCGAAATACAACACGGTGTCCACCATGTGCTCCAGCACGCGGGGCCCAGCCAGCGCACCTTCCTTGGTGACGTGACCGACCAGCACGATGGCCGTGCCGCTGGACTTGGCGCAGCGCGTCAGGTGAGCCGCGCATTCGCGCACCTGGGCCACCGAGCCCGGCGCCGAGCTGAGCTGGTCCGAATACACGGTCTGGATGGAATCGATGACCGCTACATCGGGCTGCTGGGCGTCGATGGTGGCCAGTATCTTGTCGAGCTGGATTTCGGCCAGCACCTTAACCTGGGAACCATGGAGTCCCAGGCGGCGTGAGCGCAGCGCGACCTGGGCGCCGCTCTCCTCACCGGTCACATACAAAGTGGACTGGCCGCTGCGTTGCAGCGAATCCAGCGCCTGCAGCAGCAACGTGGACTTGCCAATGCCGGGATCGCCACCGATCAACACCACGGCGCCCTCGACCATGCCACCGCCCAGCACGCGGTCCAGTTCGTCCTGGCCGGTGGGCGTGCGCTGCACGTCGGTTGCGTCAATGTCGGCCAGGATCGCCACCTCGGCGGTCTTGGCCAGCGAATGGAATTGCGAGGTGTAGCGATTCTTGGCGGGCGCGGCCGACTCGGCCACGGATTCGATCAGCGTGTTCCAGGCCGCGCAGCTGGGGCACTTGCCCAGCCACTTCGGCGTAGTGCCGCCGCATTCGGTACAGGTGTAAATGGTTTTCTCTTTGGCCATACCACCATAATACTGTACAAAATCACAGATTCCGAATCTTTTCCCGGGCCTTGCGTACCCGATCAATGCCGAGCGAGACCTTGACCTTTTCGGCTGGCACGGCTGCGGCAATGGTACAGGCCGGCGTGGTGGTTTGCTTGCAGGCAAATTTACCCAAGGCCACACCGTCCTTGTCCAAGATCGCGATGACCCAGGGCGTATTGGCACGCTCGCCGCGCTGCACGGTCACCGCCGTCTCGCCGTTGGCCAGCAGGACATAGGTGCCGGGCGGGTAAAAACCGGCCGACTGCGCCATGGCGGAACCCACGCCCAGGGTCACACCCTCGGCCCCCATGACCATGGACTTGACGGCGCGCACCGACGACAGTGCGGCCCGTGTCCGGCGTGCTGCCATCTTGGCGACAAAGCTGTCGGCAATGGCCAGGATGCGCCGAGCCATCGCCATTTCTGGCAACGCCTGGGGCGATTCGGGCTCATGGTGCCAGCGCACGACGTCCAGCAGCTCCGGGTCGGTCATGCCAAAGCCTTGCAGAATCTCCACGCTCTTTTGCGGATGCTCCCGGATCAGCGTGCGCTGCCAGTCGGTGGGGGCCGACTGCTGGCGCGCCAGGCTGTCCTGGTCGCGCGCCATGCCAATGTTCATGACCAGGGCCGCACCGACCAGCATAGCCCGCTGCGGCGCGGGCAGCGCCAGTTTTTGCGCCGTCAGCTCGCACACCACCGCGCACAGCAGGGCGTGGGTGGCGCAGTAGCCCTGTGCGGTGTCGGCCAGCGTCTGGAACAGGCAGAACAGGCTGTCATCGGTATCGGTGCGCAGCAGTTCCAGCGCCTTTTCCTGGATACCGGCCAGGCGCTCGTGCGGGTTGATTGCCAGCCCGCCCTGGTAGAGGATGCCGCGCAGCACTTCCTGCAGGTCCAGCCAGCCGCCCTGCAATTGCTGGCCGACGACGTAGTCGCTCTCCCGGATCTCGCTGGGCATGGGCGCGCGGCCGATTTCCAGCACATCGACGCCTTCGCGCAGCATGGTGTGGACCATGCGCTCGTAGGCACGTTGCCAGGCCTGGGCATCGGCAGGCGTGGAACAGGCATTGTGGGCATGCAGCTTGGCACGGTGGTCTTCCGAGATCACCGGCTGGCCCTTGCGCAGCAGCAACTGGCCGCCAGCGCTCCACACATCCACCGGCAGCGGCTTGCCCACGGCCAGCATGGCCACCGGAATCGGAACGTAGCGCTGGCTCATGCATCCACCTCAACGGGTACCCGCGGGGCCAGGCCGCACATTAGCTCATACCCCACGGTACCGGCGCAGGCCGCCACCTCGTCGATAGCCAGCAGCGCCCCGTTGGCGGCACGGCCCCACAGCGTGACCTCGCTGCCCGGCCCGGCCTGGGGCACCGGTGCCAGGTCGACGGTGATCATGTCCATGCTGACGCGCCCCACAATGCGGGTGCGCACGCCATCCACCAGTACCGGTGTGCCAGTGGGGCAGATGCGGGGGTAGCCATCGGCATAGCCGCAGGCCACGACGCCGATGCGCATATCGCTTTTGGCCACGAAGCTTGAGCCATATCCAACGCTAGCCCTCGCGGATATTGCCTGAGTAGCTATGATTTTTGCAGCAAGCGTCATGCTGGGCTGCAGCCCCCAGTGCGCTGCCGAGTGCTCCGGGTAGTCCGGCGCGCTGCCGTAGAGCACGATGCCCGGGCGCACCCAGTCGGACACCACGCAGGCCTGCGGCCGCGCGGCGGCCTGGGCTGGCTCCACCGTATGGCGCAGGATGGCGGCGCTGTTGCTGAGGCTGCGTTCACCCGGCAGGTCGCGCGTGGCGCCAGCGAAAGCGGCCATTTGTTCGGCCACGCCGCGTGGCCCGTCGGCGTCGCTGAAATGGCACATCAGGGAAATTTCGTCCACCTGGGGCAGTGCGTTGAGGCGGGCCCAGGCGGTGCGGTAGCGCTCGGGTGTGAAGCCCAGGCGGTTCATGCCCACATTCATCTTCAGGAACACGCGCTGCGGCACATTGGTCTTGTGGGCGGCCAGCATGTCGATCTGTTCGTTGCAGTGCACAGCGTGCCACAGATCCAGCCGCGAGCACAGCTCCAGGTCACGTTGCTCGAACACACCTTCGAGCAGCAGGATGGGGCCACGCCAGCCCAGGTTGCGCACGCGCTGGGCCTCGGCCAGGTCCAGGAGCGCAAAACCGTCGGCACCGCGCAGGCCGTCAAACACGCGCTCGATGCCGTGGCCATAGGCGTTGGCCTTGACCACGGCCCAGACCCGGGCATCGTTCGCCGCGCGGCGCACCCGCTCCAGATTGTTGCGAAAGGCCGCGGGGTGGATGGTGGCTAGGATGGGACGGGGCATGGCAAATAAGGGAATCGCGGATGTCCGGGATTTTGACACCGCCCGGCATGCTATAACCCCAGCACGTTTGGAGACACCCACAAAATTGCGCACCGGCCACCCGGCGCGCGCAAACCCCCACGCATGAAACGCGGCTTTTACACCATCATGTCTGCGCAGTTTTTCAGCTCGCTGGCAGACAACGCCTTGTTCGTCGGGGCCGTGCAGTTGCTGCGCAGCAGTGGCGCCGCCGAATGGCAACAGGCCGCACTGGTTCCCATGTTCGCGCTGTTCTATGTGATCCTGGCGCCGTTTGTCGGCGCCGTGGCCGATGCCATGCCCAAGGGGCGGGTCATGCTCTACAGCAATGGCATCAAGATCGTGGGCTGCCTGATGATGCTGTTTGGCACCCATCCGATAATGTCCTACGCCATCGTCGGCCTGGGCGCGGCCGCGTACTCGCCGGCCAAGTACGGCATCCTGACGGAGCTGTTGCCTGCGTCACAGTTGGTCAAGGCCAATGGCTGGATCGAGGGGTTGACGATTTCCTCCATCATCCTGGGCGTGCTGCTGGGCGGGCAACTGGTGGGGCATACCGTGTCGTCCTATCTGCTGTCGTTTGACTGCCCATTCATTGATACCGGCATCGACACGCCGCCCGAAGCGGCCATCAGCGTGCTGATCTTTGTCTATATGCTGGCCGCCTGGTTCAACACCCGCATTCCGCAGACCGGCGTACCCATGCGCCACCTGCCCAAGCACCTGGCATCCCTGCTGCCCGATTTCTGGCACTGCAACCTGCGCCTGTGGCGCGACCATTTGGGCCAGATTTCGCTGTCCACCACGACACTGTTCTGGGGCGTCAGCGGCAACCTGCGTTACATCGTGCTGGCCTGGGCCTCGGCCGCACTCGGTTACAGCGTGACACAAGCCTCGGCACTGGTCGGCGTGGTGGCCATCGGCACGGCTGTGGGCGCGGTCGCGGCCTCGTTGCGCATGCGCCTGGATCAGGCCACCCATGTGCTGCCGCTGGGCATTGGCATGGGCGTGCTGGTGATCATGCTGAACTTCATCACCAATGTCTGGGTGGCGGCGCCGTTCCTGGTCCTGCTCGGTGGCCTTGGGGGATTTCTGGTGGTGCCCATGAATGCGCTGCTACAACACCGCGGCCACAACCTGATGGGCGCCGGTCGCTCCATTGCCGTGCAGAACTTCAACGAGCAGGCCTGCATCCTGGGCCTGGGTGCCTTCTACAGCCTGTCCACCGGCATGGGCCTGTCGGCCTTTGGTGCCATCACCGTGTTTGGCGTGGTGGTGGCCGGCTTCATGTGGCGGATCAAGCGCTGGCACGACGACAACTGCCGCAAACACGCCGCCGACGTGGCCAACCTGCTGGAAATTGCCCGCCACGACAACCTGCACGGCTAGAGTGTTGGCCCCCACGTGACTACCACACGCGGCCTGGCCGCACTGGCGCTGCTGCTCAATGCCTTCACCTGGGGCGTGTCGTGGTGGCCGTTTCGCCGGTTGCAGGACCTGGGTTTGCACCCGCTGTGGGCCACCGCACTCATCTACCTGTTCGCCCTGGTCTGCCTGACGGTTTTGCGTCCCAGTGCCTGGCGCGACTTTCTGCAGCACCGGGGTTTGTGGACACTGTTGATTGCATCCGGGCTGACCAATATCGGCTTCAACTGGGCGGTCACCGTGGGCGATGTGGTGCGGGTGGTGCTACTGTTCTACCTGATGCCGGCCTGGGTGGTGCTGTTGGCATGGCCGCTGTTGGGGGAGCGGCCCAACGCCACATCCCTGGCCCGCCTGGCGCTGGCCCTGGTCGGCGTGGTGGTGGTGCTCAAGACGCCGGAGTCACCCTGGCCCTGGCCGCAGACGCTGGCCGACGGCTTGGCGGTGATGGGCGGATTCTCTTTTGCGCTGACCAATGTGATGCTGCGCCGCCTGCACGGTGCACCCACCGCGGCCAGCATGCTGGCCATGTTTGGTGGCGGCACGCTGATGGCAGCGCTGGCCGCCCTGCTGGGTGTGCAACAGGGCATGGTGGACGGGCTGCCGCCGCTGGCCCCTGCCTGGCTGGGCTGGGTGGGGGCCTTAAGCGTCTTCTTTCTGGTGGGTAACCTGGGGCTGCAGTACGGGGCCGCGCGCCTGAGTGCCAGTGCCACCTCCATCATCATGCTGTCCGAAGTGGTGTTTGCCAGCACCTCCGCCGTGCTGCTGGGCGCCGGCGAACTCAGCCCGTGGGTCATCGCCGGCGGTGCGCTGATTTTCCTGGCCGCACTGCTGTCCACCGTGTCGTTGGAAAAGGTCCCCTCAAGCGCGCAGGGTGGAAAACTCGGCTAGCGCCTCCACCACAGCAGGGTCTGCGCTTTCCACCCGGTTGCGACCGTTCTTCTTGGCGGCATACAGAGCCAGATCGGCGGCGGCGTACAGCGCGTCGATGGAGGCGCGCTGCTGCGGCCCCAGGCCGGTCACACCAATGCTGGCCGTCACCGGCACGCGGCATTCCCCCAGGTCCAGCGGGTGTTCACTCAGCACGTGGCGCAGCTTTTCAGCGGCCGCCAGCGCGCCGGAGCGTGCCGTATTGGGCATCAGCACGATGAACTCCTCACCGCCTATGCGCGCCACAACATCGGTGCCGCGCACCGCATGCAGCAGGATGCCCGCCACCTGCTGCAGCACGGCGTCGCCGGCCGGGTGGCCATAGTGGTCGTTGATGTGTTTGAAGAAGTCCAGGTCCACCATCAGCAGGCAGACGTCGCTGGGCATGCGTGCAGCGCGGCTCAACTCCTGCTCGGCCAGTTGCATGAACTTGCGCCGGTTGTACAGGCCGGTCAGCGTGTCGCGTTCAGCCAGGGTCTCCAGTTCCTGCTGCTTGGCCAGCAGGGCCGCGTGGGTCAGCCCCAGCTTGCGGCTGAGCAGCACGCGGCGCGAGTACTGGTGCCACATCATCACCGAGATCAGTTGCGCCATCAGCACCGTGGACAGGGCCTGGATCTGGAAGCTGGCCAGCAGTGTGGCGTTAATGGATGCCGCGCGCAGAATGCTCCAGAACACGCCGAAGGCCAGGCCAAATATCAGCGCCGAAAACAGCGGACGCATCAGCGACAGCACCGCCACGCCCATGGAGATGATCAGAAAGGTGGCAATGCCGTTGCCCACCGCCACATCCTGGATGGCCGCCGCCGCGCCAAAGGCCAAGTAGGCGCTGCAAAAGACCGCCTGCAAAACCAGGCCGCCCAACCCGGGGGAACCGCCCCGGCGCACCACACGTCGGCCCAGCACGGCCGACACCAACAGCGCCACAACCAAGGCCGTCTGCAGCCAGGCCACCGTATCGGCCCAGGACTGCATGGCCGCACGCCCGACCGGTGCCCGGTATTGAAAGAACCACCAGGCCAGCGCCGTATGCAGCGGCACCGCGACCCACACCACGATGCCAAAGCGGCGCAGGGTGCCCAGAACCGCATCGCCTTGAACCTGGTCGTACTCCTGCTTCAGCACCTCGGCCTTGACGCGCCAGCGCTTGAGCGCCGCGAGTCCCGGCATGCCTCCATGTTCCCTGCTGTGTGTAATACGGCCCCCAACGTGATCTGCTGTTATTGCAGGAATCTTCACACCAATATCACCGCGCAGCAATAGCCTTTTCCCTTGGTGCTATGGTGTGACCCCGTCCACCCATTGGGAATCGCACCATGGCCAGCGCATACGACTTCGAAGCCCTCAGCATCACCGGCAAGACGGTGGCGCTGAAAAAATACAAGGGCAAGCCCCTGTTGATCGTCAACACAGCCAGTGCCTGCGGCTTCACGCCACAGTTTGCCGGCCTGGAGGCGCTGCACGAAACCTATGGCAAAAAGGGCCTGGTGGTGTTGGGCTTTCCGTGCAACCAGTTTGGCGCGCAGGACAAGGGCAGCAACGATGAGATTGCCGAGTTCTGCCAGCTCAACTACGGCGTGAGTTTCCCGATGATGGCCAAGATCGACGTCAATGGCGGCGACGCCCACCCGCTGTACCAGTGGATGGCGGCCGAGGCCCCCGGCGTCCTGGGAACAAAGGCCATCAAGTGGAACTTCACCAAATTTCTGATCGGGCGCGACGGCAAGGTCATCAAGCGCTACGCCCCCACCGACACGCCCGAAAGCATGGCCGCGGACATTGAAGCCGTACTGGCGGTTTTGTCGCAATAGCGTAGGGTGACGGGTGCTTTGCACAGTGCGTGCAGAAAAGTAACCCTCCTCCGGCAAAGCAGGAGGCTTTCAAATTGTGAGCCGCTCAAAGCGGCATAAAAGGGGTCGCTAACGCGGCCCCAACTCTGGGTGCCACCGAAACGGTGGCCGCGGGGGTGTAAGAACTTTTGTGTAAACGGTCAATTGGCAGGAAACTGCTGCACTCCCATGGAATTGCAAATCAATGACCGTCACGAACGAACTAATCGACAGCCTGTTGGCTGACTACAAGAAACCTG
>Ga0265332_10000246_pt1 | contig 43138 bp, 28 predicted proteins | sample 41926metaG_FD_202084 | JGI IMG/M metagenome (GOLD analysis project Ga0265332, IMG submission 202084) | Rhizosphere microbial communities from Carex aquatilis grown in University of Washington, Seatle, WA, United States - 4-19-26 metaG | ecosystem: Host-associated > Plants > Roots > Rhizosphere...
GCCCTTGCGCCGAGCGGCTACCGCGTTCCACCTCGCCTTGGCTGCTCCAACGAGCCACTCTCGGGCGCGCCAACGCCCGCCTCCACCCAAATCCCTACGCCTTCAGAGTTCGCGTGAATGATGCGGGTTAGCAGCCCGTAGCGGTTTTACCCGCCAATTTGGAAGCCCGGGTGAGGCGCACTCATCCCCTAGTAGTCTGTCGGACTTGGCAGTTCCTAGCGACCAATCCTGCCCTGAGGCTCCCCGAAGGGGGGAGCGGTCCATAGAAAGGACGCCGGCCGCAGGCCCGCAATTGCCTGGCGCGTTCGCCACGGCGGTGGTAGCTTGGCGCACACGTCGAGGATGGGTCCTTTGCCTGACGACACCTGGCTGCGTCGCCGCACGGCGCTTCATGATCGGTTCCTGGCCGTCGCGAACGTCGGCGACGCCTCGCGGCTGGCCTTTCTCAACGGTCCGACGACGGTGTGGACCGAAGAGGAAGTGGCGGCCATGTGGGAGCGGGCGTTGCGCTCGCCGCTCGGCTCGTTGCCGTCGCGGAACTGTCTGTACATCCACGTCCCCTTCTGCAAGTCGATCTGCAGCTTCTGCAACTACGATCGGCTGCAGCCCTCGTCGCCGGACCTACTGAAGATCTGGCTCGCCCGCGTGCTGCGCTCCATCGACGTCATTGCGCCGGCGGTGCGTCCGCTCACGTTCCATGCGCTCTACATTGGCGGCGGCACGCCCTCCGTCTTGCCGGCACGCTTCCTGGGCGAGTTGCTCACCGCAGTCGACGCCCGTTTTTCATGGCACCCACTGGCTTCGCGCAAGATCGAGTTTGATCCGGCGGTCATGAACCGCGAGCGCCTCGATGTTCTTGCCGCACACGGTTTCCGGAAGCTCTCGTTCGGAGTACAGACGCTCGACGAGGGCATCAACATCCGCCACAACCGCGGCGCGCAGGGGATCGGCACGATCGAACGCGTCTTCGCCGATTTGCAGGCCGTCGGTATTTCCAACGTGGCGTGCGATTTCCTCCTTGGGCTCGAGGGTACGACTCCGGAGGGCATTCTCGCCGAAATGGAAACCTTCATCCGCCGCTTCCGCCCGGAAGCGCTCGACATCTTCATGCTGACGCCGACGCACGCGTACGTTGACCGGCACTTTGGCGGATCGTGGGAGGCGTTCTGGGAGCAGATCGGCAGGTTCGAGGCGTTCATTCCGCAGGCGTTGCCCGCGCTGGCGCAGCGCACCGGCTACGTGGTGCGCACCGGCGAGGGGCACCACATGAAGTTGGTTCGCCGCAACCGTGTCTTGAACGCACTCCTGCAGTCGGTTCCGCTGCCATCCGACATGGATTTCCCGCGGCTGCGCTCTCTCGGCCGGCAGGTCAGCTTGCCACGTGCGTTGCAGCGATGGGATCCGCGCCAGTGTTCCTACACCGCGTTGACCAGCGAGGCGCGGCGGCCGGTCAATCTGCTCGGTCTCGGCCGTTCGGCACGGTCGGTCATTTTTGGCACCGCGGCGTTCGCGGCTGGCGATCCGGGCGAGGATCCGACCGCGGGAGGTCCGGCGCACTACGCCGGCAATGCCATCGACGTCGCCGCCGAGGCGCGCAGCTTCCTCGTGCATCTCTTGAGAGACAACAATACGGTGGACCGCGCCGAATTCCGGCGGATCTTCGGCAGTGACATGACCGAAGTCATCGCGCCCGCGCTGGCCGCATGGTCGCATGAGGGCACCGCGCAGCTCGATGACAACTCGTTGCGCTTTACGCCGCAGGAGCGACGCACCCGCCTGCGCAGCTTGCTCTGGTTGGTTCCGGAAGAGGCACTCGAGTTCGAGCTCGGGCACTTCGAGCAACTGGATCTCTCGCCGGCGTCGGTGGCGCAACTCGCCGCCCCGATCAAGCCGGGGACGCGGTTGGCCGGCGGTCACACGTTCGAGGGAACGGACGCGATCCGCCTGCTGTTGCGCACGCCGGAGGGCCAGCTGCTGCGCATGCGGGTTGCCCCCGGGCTGACCGACGCCTACCCGGTGCGGCTGGTCATCGAAGACACGCCGGTGACGCGCGACCTCGAAGGTTTGCGAAAAGCCGTCGGCCAGCTGCGTGGGCTGCTGACCTTCCATCACCGCCGGCAGTCCGGTCATCCGACTGCGCCGGGCGCGGCGGTTGACCACTGATAAAGTCGCGAAGGCGCCTGATAAGGGACGCCGCCGGGTGCAAGCCCATCGACGCTATTATAACGCGTTTCTTCATTCAGATGCTCGTCGTCTTTACGCCGAAGGCGTTGCGTAACATAGCCCAGGGTTGCCGCGGATGCGGCTACCCTGGGCAGCGACACCAAGACCTCTTTTACCCTGAAGGGGTTTCGCTGAACGACGAGCGTACGTCTGGAATTGACGTGATCGGGCGCAACCCTTTCAGGGTTGAAACATATGTCCACCGTGGTCCCAGGGTAGCCGCAAAAAGACGCGGCAACCCTGGGCTATGTTACGCAACGCCTTCGGCGTAACCCTGAGGACTTCGTATGCCCTTACTCGCGCAAGTCGTGCGCCAGCAGGTAGGTGGCGAGTGCTTCCCCCACGCGGCGATGTCCCTCTTCGTTGAAGTGATAGTCGTCCAGGGCAATGCCGTCGGCGTCGACGCCGCCCAGCCATTCCGTCAAATCGATCACCTCGATTCCTTGACGAGACGCACACTGCCGCAACGCCGCGGGAAGCTGATTCGACAAGGGTCGACGCAGATCAGCCGAAGACAAGACCAGCAGGCGTGCGCCCGCGCGCTGGGCGCGCTCGTGGATCTGGACGAGCGCGGCGCACATGCGCGCCTCACCGCCCGGTGGATCCTGCAGATTGCTCCAATCCACGCGGCGGCGCAGTACCAGCGCGTAGAGGCGGTCGTACACCCGCGAGTGCGCCAGCAGAGCGTCATTCACCCGAGCCGCGAACGGGAATCGCACGCGCGCATCGCTGTTCTCCGGCAGGGCGCGCGTGTCGTAGACGTATGCACCATCGGATACATATTGCGCCGTATCGTTGGGAAGCGCATGGACGACGACGAGATTGGGTGTGAGCTGGCCCTCGATCTCCTTATAGACGGCGTCTTCCTGCACCGTGTTGAAGCCCGGGACCGCCAGGTTGATGATCTCGACCGGCCGCTGCGCGCGTTGCGCAAGCACGCGGCGGGCGTACTCCAGGTAGGTCTGCTCCTTGGGTTCCGAAACCCCGTACATGACGGAATCGCCGAGCCCGAGGATTTTGAATGCGCGTGGATCGGCAGCCGCGCGCTGGATGTCAGCGGGCTCCGCCCGTGGCGACCTGGTACTCCACAGCACGACGCCGTCGACGCTGCGGAGCGGACGGCCCTCCGCGAACCGCAACAGCGCCTCGAGGGCCAGCAGGGTGAGACTCGTCGAGATCAGCGCCAGGAAAATTTTCGTCACGCGACCGCGCATATCGCCGGTCAGCGGTCGCCACGCGCTTCAAAGCCGCACGCAATCAACCAGCGGATCTCCCCGCGGCGCATCGATCAGAACTCGTCCCAGCCTTCGCCTTCCCAGGCCAGGGGATTGTCGCCAACCGAGAATTCGTCCGCTACGGGCCTGGCGACGCGTAGCTGCTCAGCGTGCGGCCTTTTGAGAAGTAATGGCCAGAGGTATCGAGCGGCTAAAGGCGTCTCCATGTGGGCAGATTACATCGTTCGGTGGCCGCTGCAAACCGGTCCATTGAGTGACTGTCCAACAACTTCCATACGGTACTCATCGCTGCAGCGGAGCGGTCGGGTGTGCCTTCAAGTAGTCAATCACTTCTTCGGCAACCAAGCGGTTTCCTGCAATGTTCCAGTGGTGTGCTCCAACCGCATCACCCAGCAGTCCGGTCTTCTGCGCCTCCGCGAAACGTGGCTGCACGTCCACGCATTCGGCCTCGTTCGCCGCGCAGACCGCCTGATAGGCGTCGACGGCGCCCGACCGCTTGCCATATTCCCAGTAGGCCGGTGCCAGCAGGATGATTGGTCGCGCGCCGTCCGCGTGGATGCGCTGGACCAGTCGGTGCAGGATTCGCCGGTGAAGCGGGCTGTCGTCGCGGCTCGGTGTCGAGGGAAACCTCAGGTGCCATGTCTCCGCAGCAATGTCGTAGATGCTGTATAATCGTGGTGTGAAGAGATATCTCCTATGCATGTCCACCAGGGATGGGACTGGCCGGCCATGCAGGACAAGCTCTCCTCCTTCGAGCATGAAGTACGGTTTGTACCACGCGCCAAACGTGTCGCTGCACCGCAGCAGAAGAATCGAGACCAGGGTGATGACCACGACATCGGGTTTGTATCGTGAGAAATCCTCTTCGTAGCGCAGCAGCACCTGGTCCAATCCGTACGCCGCCACACCGAGGTTGAGCACCTCGGAGTCGGGAAGGCCGCGTTCGAGCAACGCGGCATACGTCTCGCCGTCGTCGACCTCGTATCCGAAGGCGTATGAATCGCCGAGCACCGCGATCCGGGTGACCCCTGGACGCTTCTCGATCGGGTATTCGTGCGTCGCGCGCATCCCCTGCGCATTGATGTGAAATGACCAAGGGGTCGTCGCCTGCTCGTTCGGCGCATTGATCCACCCGAAACGCGGGTCAGGAAGCAAGGGATCGGAGTGCTGCCAGCCCAGAGGCGTGTCCGCGCTGCGATGCTCGCGGTTGCCGTACAACTCGAGAGTTTCCAGCCGATGTCCGGCGGGGCCAAGCTGGGCGAGCTGCGATCGCACATACGGGCTGACGCGCAGGAGGAGCCGTGTGAAGAGCTCCGCAACGACAAGTCCCACCGCAAGGCCTACGATTAGCCGGCGACACCACGCTCGCATGGACCACACCGGGCAACAGGGGCTTCGTCGGAACGCCGTCTCATCTTCGGACGCTGTCAGGGGCACTCATATGTCTTGGCGCACGGACGGCCGCCGGTGGGCGTGCAGCCCACCAGCTGATCATCGCACGAGAACAGCACGACGCGTCCCGCCGGCAGCCTGGTGCGATCGCGAATCGGATGGAGCCTGATCGGGCCGACTTCAAGCATGTCCGGACCCCAGGATTCCACATGTGACCCGCTCGTCTCGAGGACGAAATTCAGGACGGTGAGGTCCCAGTCAGGGAACACGCTCCAGTCTCCACGAACGGTCTCGCGCCTGAGGTCGGCAGCAAATGCGGCGATGTCGGGGCTTTCCCGCGCGGGGCCGTAGTCGCGCTGCCGCAGGGGTGCGAAGGGCCAATTGGTAAAGACGAGCAAAGCGGCCGCGGCAAGGCCGAGGTATCTCGCTTTACCGAAATAGAGGCTGATGACCGCCGGAACGACAACTGCAAATGCAGGTACACCCAACGCCGCAACCGCTGGCCGTACCAGAGTTGTGGCCGATAGCAGCAGCGCGGCTGCACCGACGGCCAGCCAGTGTATGAGTGCCGCCCGCGGCGCCAGCGGCCGGCTGAGGAACAGAGCCAGCACGAACAACCCGACGACCCAGGGCCAGCCGGCTACACCAAAGTGGCGCGCAAACACAATCGCCAAGGCACGATCGAAAGCGCCGCCCGTGGAGTCCGGCGAGTTTCGCATGTACACGACAAACGCGATCAACGGCAGCGCCGTGGCAGCGGCGATCGCGTGCGCCTTCAGGAGCCAGCGTTTGCCGGGCAGCAGGATGGCAAACAATATTCCCTCGAACGCGAGGATCACGAACGACGCGTAGTGCGTCCATGGCATCAGGCACGTCAGCACCACGAACGTCTTCCACAGGCGTGGGCGCGCCGTGTCGCTGGCTTCCGCAAGCAGACCGAAGAGACACGCCAGGCGCCACGACTCGACCAGCGCCCAGATCCCGTAGGGGCGGAAGGTCACCGATTCGTAGGCGAGCACGGGATCGAACGCCACGATTGCCGCCGCCAGCGCACCGGAGAGGTTGTCGCCGCCCGTCGCGCGCCGGGCGGCGATGAACACTGCGACGATCGCGGCAAAACCGCAGAGCGTGGCGGCGTCCCGCCCCAACTGAAGCGCCACGCTGAGGTCCGGAATGCACGCAAAGAGCAATGGGAACAGGGGCGAGTTCCGCGCCCATTCGATGTTGGAAAAAAATCCGATCTCGCAGCGGCCGGGGGGCTTGACCAGGGCGATTTCATCGGAACTGATCGCGGGGGCTCGAATCTGCCATCGCCACCAGGCAGCGAACGCGACAATGGCACAGAATAGCACCAAACCCAGCCAACGGAGCATGCGCGGCTCCTGCCAGGGCGCGTCTGCCGCAGCGCTGCGGTGGTTCGATGTGTCCTTCACTCGCCCCTCCTTCCCTGTGGGTCGCCACCATCGCCGACGCGCGAGGGTGCGGCAACTTCAAGGTCGGGACCCAGTTGCTCCACCAGCCAGTCGGCGTAAAGCTGCGCACCGCGCCGCGTCCAGTGAATGTCGCGGTTCGGCCGGAAGTAGGTCTCCGAGCCGTCTCGCGCCACGGCGGCACGAAACGGGGGCCAGGCGTCGAGCGTACGAATCCCCAACCGGCGCAACACCTCGAGCATCCGTGTTTGGGTTTCGTAGCCGCCCGTGGCTTCCGGATTCGGGCTTTCAAGGGAGGGGCGATAGGGCACGACGATCACGACCAGTGGAATGTGCTGCCGGCTGAGCGCGTCACGCTCGCTGCGCATGATGGATTCGAAGTGCGCCCAGCGCAAATCCCAATCGTCCGGATGAGGATCATCCGCGTTGACCGTCCGACAGATCGCGTCCTTGTTTCCGAGGCGGCGCAGCGCGCCGATGGCGATGCGCGCCAGCGTGGAGAATCCGCTGGCAAGACCGAGCACGTAGGGCGGCGGCGACTCGGCAATCAGGAAGGTCGCCGAGTACTTCCACTGCAAGTGCCGGCAGGGTACGGGCCCCTCCGAATCGTACTCGAGGAGGCCGCCTCCCCCGCAGAAGTTGTAGTCGCAATCGAGGTTCCCGATATCGTTGCCCGCAAAGACATGATGCGTCACGAGGCGCGGCGGCCGCTGCGCCTCCTTCAGCCAACGCGACAGCATGTACAGTTGAATATCCGGTCCGGAGCCCGGAATGCCAATCTCGGCCTCTTCGAGCATCGGCAGTCGTTGTGTCAGCGCTTCAGTGAGGTCGTCGCCGGTGACCATCGAATCGCCCAGGCGGAGATGGTACGGCTTCGTCCCACGACGGAAATCCTCCGGGCGGCTGCGCGGACCGGGCCAGAGCAGGGGGATCTTGCCGCGCGCGACAATGGCGCGGGTTGGCTCGTTGTAGAGCGTCGGCTCGGTTGCACCGATGCCCTGCAAGAGCGCGTGGTCCGACATGAACAACCGGACCGCCAGCTCGAGCACTCCCAAGCAGAGACACACGGTGACGCTGAGCGCCAGCAAGGTTCGACCAGGTGCACGCGCCCACGAAGCGACCCAATACCCGGTCCCGAAAACGATTCCCGCGAATGCCAGGTTCCAGAAACCCAGCGGAACCCACGCGGCGAGCAACCCGACGAGCGGTCCCGACAGGAACACGATCGGGCCCAACCAACGAGGCAAATGCCGCCGTCCCAGGAAACCGCCAAGCATCATTCCAGAAAGCAGCGGCAGCACCAGAAGCGCGAGCAACGCGTTAATCGGCTCATTCGACTCCGGCAGAATTGCATCGAGGTCCGGCAGCCAAACGACCCCGAGGAAAACTCCGCATCCCGCGACTGCGCCGCGCGCGCCGGCGGACCGGACCTTGGCGGTTCGCTGCATTGGCGAGACGGCATTCATGGAGAGGTGCCGCCAGCGCCGGAAGGTACGTCCCTGTGGTCGAGCAACGGAACGAGCGCGTCAGCCACGGCATGGCCGACACGGGAGTAGCCGAGTGGCGAGTAGTGCGGGTCGACGGTACCGAAATCCTCGGGGCGCGATGCAACCGAGCACAGATCGAGCGATGGCGCATCGAGCGCGCGTACCATCTTGCGGAGCTTGCGGTAGGCACGGTGGTCCGGAGCATCATCGTTGATCGAAGCGCATTCCGAGGGGTCGGCCCCCACCACCACGAAGAGAACCGGGGTTCCGTGTTGCCGTCCAGTCGCCAGCGTCTCGATGAGCAGCTGGCGTTCGAGCTCGAACGCCGCGTCGTCAAGCGGCGCCTCGAAGTAGTGTGCCGGCACGAGCGCACGCACGAACACCCGGGCGGTGATGGAGTAGTGTACAATGGAACTGCGGGCGATAGCTTCGCGCAATGTCACCCGGGGCGGCACCTGCCTGGGATCGTGGTCCACGAGGCGTCCGTTCTCCAGCGAGAAGCCGCCATCTTCCCAGTTGTCGCTGAGATCGTTGTGGGGGAAAAGCTGCACGACAACCGCGGCGACGTGCCGGTCTGCGAGGATCTCGCGAAGCAGGCGCAGCTCCTGCGCGGCGCACAGACCGTGCACTCCGGCGTTGAGGCATTGCACCCGTACGCCGCGCTCCCAGAGCTCGCGCTCGGCAACCGCCGAGAAGGTCCCGTCATCCGAAACGCCCGAACCCTCGGTGAACGAGTCGCCGATGAAAAGGACGGTGCGCTCCGGCTGCGGGTGTGGCGCCTGCCCGCGGAATCCCTGTGCATCGTAGGTGTAATGAATACCGCCGCGTGTCTCGTCGCTCGATGCCCGCTCATGGAAGAGCCGCTCGGAGCCGTACCAGCCGAGCCCGAGCATGAACGTGTCGCCAAGAATCAGGCGGAGAGCACCCTCGGCGACCACCAGACCTGCCACGATACCCATGAGGATCGCGATTGGGATGAAGAGGCTCCGCCGGTTCGACTGTCGAACGGTCATCAAGCTCACAGGATCAGTAGGTCCGCGCATTCCGACGAACAGCATACTTCCGGCGGTCCCGCGGCACGGTGCTCCCTCAACGCACGCTTGTAACGCGGAAGAATCCGATGCGGAACGTCAACGGGTCTTCGCCAGCCCGGTGCAGCGTCGGGTATGAATATTCCAAGGTCGTCAGGTCCTCGATGAGAATCGGCTCCATTGTGTAGCGCTCGTACACCGCCTTGCAAAACGGAGTGATCGGGTCCGGCCATGGCTGCTGGTCCTTCACAAAGTAGCAGTCCATGCCCTGGTAGTAGACGAGGTCCGCAGCAGCGGCAGGCCAATCCGCCTCGCCTCGTGCGGCTTGCCGTGCATCGATGACCCCGTAGGCTCTGCCGGCGTGGCGCAGCAGGAGTTGCGGGAACTCTCCCCCTTCAGGGCCCGCCCAGAGCAGCGTCCCCGCCGCCGGCAACTGCGGCACGGTGCGCTCGAGAAATGCCCACTCCAGCTGCTGATCGCGACGCTCGGTGATAAACCCGCGCGACACGGCAACCACGGCCAGCGCGAGCGCCATAAGGACGCCTCCACCCACCACCAGCGCCCAGCGCCGATGGCGGCCCCACAGGCTCATCCACAGGGGTCCGGTACCCGCCGCAATCAAGATGGCCAAACTCGTCGGTACAAGCTGCGTTCGTTGGTTGTACGGCGTGTTGTCGCCGTTGGAGGATGAGAAGAGCGTGAAACCGATGAACACGAGGATCACCCAGAGCTGGACCCCGGGCTTGCGCGCTATCCCCCAACCCAGCCCCGCCAGCAACAGCAACCAATAGACGCGCGGTGTCACCTGCGGCTGGAAGATCACCAGCCAGTCGAGGTAGTGCCGCCAGGTCGGGAGAATGAGGAGCAGCGTCGGGTGGACCGCAGTGAATGCTCCCGCAAGCCGGGGGAGCTGCAGCGCCACGACAACCGCGCACGCGAGCAGGGTGCGCCAGGCAAACAGCCGGCGCCACGAACGCGGCTGCGCCAGCACAACCAGCAACACCAGTACAGCCGGCAAGAAGAGCATCTCCGGTCTCACCTGAATTGCTAGCGACACCGCCAACCCCGCCAGTAGTGCATCATCAAGACGGTTGGTGCGCAGGTAGAGCGCGAACAGTCCGAGCGCCCACAGGCTGAAGGTGACCCCCTGGACGAACACGTCTTCCCCAGCCGAGAACCGCAGGTGCAGCGGCAGAACACACAGGAGGACTGCCGCACACAGCGCGTACGACCACCTCCGCGTCAGCAGCAAAGCGAAAAGGGCCAGGGCCGGAATGGCCAGCGCGGAGAGGACGGCGTTCGTGAAGAAGATGACGTACACGTCGTCGGGGCGGCGCAGCACGGTAGCCACGAAGTGGAATATCGCTGGTGCGGTCGCGCCGTAGGCATCACTGCCCAGACCTGCAAGAAGCTGCGGGGCACGCCCAAACGGTTCGTACTCGTGCAAGAACGTGCGTGGCGACAGCTGGAGACGCAGAGCCAATCCGGCAAGCGAGATCTGCACGAGGGTCAGGACTGCGTACCCGGATGGTCGCTGTGCGCAGACCTGGCGGCCGAGAGTGCAAAGCGTTCCAGCCAGCAGCAACCCCAGCGTCGCGAGGACCAGCCCGTTTTGAACGTTGAAAGACGACCACGCCGGCCGTACGTTCGGCGGCCGCAACAGCGTCCATTCAAATCCCGCCTCGCGGGAACGAACACGCGACTCCAGTTCATTGGCCAGAGCAGGCGGCGGCGTTCCACTAGTAACCAAGATGGCAAAACGGTTGGTGCGAGTTGCGTCAGCTGGCGCCCCAGTGGGGTGACGGAGCTCAAAGACCACCTCGCCACCCGGGCACGCATACGTACCACGAACGACGGTCCCATCGGCTCCGCAAGCCGTGAGCCTGCACGGCCCGGGCAGTGTGGTCCCACGGCCAAGCATGTCGGCCAACAAGTCGTCGTGCCCGGGGCCGACAGCCCATTTGGCGAGGTTCGAATCGGACAGTGAAGATATGGAGCTCAGCACGACCAGGCAGAGGATCAGCCCACGTCGAATGACTACTGCGCGCCGCCACGAGTCGCGTGGCGCGCGGTGCCGGCCTGCAAATGCTGGCGGCGCGGTTTCCGAACTGTCCGAGCCGGAATTCACTCTGGATGCCAGTCTGCGCTGGTCACGCACTTCACATCGTGTCGAGGGCGTCCAGAGAGAGCGCCGCCTCGGACCTGCATCTTACCAGTTACGCCATCCCTGCGGCGTCCAGTGCGGGGTAGGCGGCGCGCCTGATACGATCTGCGTGGCCCAGTGTTCCGTCGAAAGCCGCTGGCCGGTCTCCCGGGCGGCCGCACTCATGCTGGAGAGCAAGGCACGATCGCCATCCAGACGGGCGATGGCATCGGCAAGCGCGACGGGATCGCCAGGCGGGACCAGCAAGGCCTCTACACCGTGCTGCACGTAGTCACGAGCCGCAGGGATGTCGGTGGTGACAACCGGGCGTCCAGCCATGAGCGCCATGACGAGGACCGTTACCCCGGCAGCGTGGTTCGGTTCGCTACGCAACGGCAGCACCGCGAAGCGGCTGTTCGCCACTGCATCGTGAAACAACGCGAGCCGCACAACGCCGCGGTGGCGCAGGTGGGCGTTGCCTTCAATCGGATCCCCTGGCGCGTAGAGATCGACCGCATGCACGGCAGCCGGCAACAGGATCGTCGCTTGACGAAGCGTCTCCAAATCACGCAGGTGGTTGCCGCCCGAAAAGATGACCTCACAGCGGTGCACGTCTGGACCCGCAGGGAAATGGCCGGGGTAGAGCGTGTAGGGACGCCACGTGACCTGCTCCAGCGGAACGCCGTAGTTGAGGTAGAGTTGTACGTAGCTCGGAAACGCACTCTCCAAGACGAGCTGCGGCGCGGGCCACCAGCCCCCTTCGCTCGGGCGCGCACCCGGGGCGAGCCACGCGCCGAGTGCCACATCCATTCCCTTGAGCATGTGAAAATCGACCAGGACGACGCGCGCCTCGGCGCGCAACCCTTTTGCGGCGAGCGCCAGACGTGCCACCGGCAGATCGGGCGTGATGACCAGATCGAAGCGCGAGAGATCATGCGTCCTCAGCCACTCTTCGAAACCGCTAGTCCCCTTCCACTCGGCCGTGCGCGGCTGGCCCGGTCCCGGAAAGTTGCGCGGGTCCCACGCGCCCATCCACGGCGACACGATCTCCACTTCCGCCCCCCGCTCCTTCAGGGCCGCCGCCAGCGCCGGAAGCGTAGAAATGTACAAAATGGGATCCTGGCCTTCCGACGAAGTGATCAAGACCCGCGGGAGACGGCGACACGCGTACCAGGCAGGCAGCGGCCGTAGTGCGGACTGTATTGACGTTGCCGGAAACCCCTCCAGTTCTTCCAGCGCGCCCCTACAAGCTTCGTCCAAAGGACAGGTGCCGCACGCCATTGATTTCAGCATTGGCACAGACGCATCGGCGGAGGCCGGCGAGCCGGCTGCCTGAGCGCCGCCGAGGCATGCGGGAAGGTCGAGGAATGGGTTGCGCCGGGCGGCGAGCTCGAGACCCAACGCGCGAATCTCCTCGATGCTGCTTACCACCGACCGCAGCGCGGTACGCCCGCGGGGCGTGCGAATCCCGGCACGTGCGGCGATGAGGGGGAGCCCATGGCGCACGATTTCGAGCAACGCCTGGTCGCAGGACGCGGCCGGTTCGCCCATCGGCGGATGGACATGGCGCGCGCTCTCAAAACCGATGACGTGTAGTCGAATCTGCAACGCGTTTGCCGCCCGCCAGACGCGATCCAGCGCGGTGACCATTGGTGCGGCGTCGACAGCGGGCAGTCCCGCTGCAGCGTCGGTTTCAGCGGAGACCAGCAACTCGCGAATGGACAGCCGAGCCTGGGCGCGCAGCACCGTTGCAAGCTCGCGATCGATCTCCGCACGCAGTGGCAAATGGATACCCACGGTGAGAACGCGGTCCTGGACCAATGCGATGAGCACGACGAGAGAACCCTTGTGGACCTGGCGCGGTGCCGCCTTGTCCAGACTGGTTGTGTCGGCGGGAAGACAGAGCGGCAGAAAGACGTGCTTGACACCTAGCTGCTGAAGCCGGCCAGCATGTTCGGGGAGCCTGCCCCCGGAAGCGTCTTCCACAAGCGCCAACTGCAGGGAGCTGTCCTTTGCGGCGCGTGCAATTGCCGCCAGATGCGGAAACCCCGCCACGTCCGTCCCCTGGACGTAGATGCGGCGATGACCCATCCGTACGGCGTGTTCAAGCTGCGCACGCCACTCCTCTTCAGGCAGCACTTCAGCGTCCAGAGCCAGGACGCGCGAGCAGAGCGCGCAACCTTGCTGGCAGGCAAAAGGGAGTCGCAGTCTCATGGCCTCGCAGCACTACTGTTCTTGCCGCGTTGGTAGCGTGATCGTTGTTTGAGTTGGACAAGTCAAGCGGTGGCACTTCCATCCCAATCCGCAATCGTCATTGAGCGGCGCCGCCAACCGCACACGAACGGCCGGTGTCCTCACAGAGATCGGCTGGCGCGACCCCTTCGTCATCTTTCGGATCCAGGCGCGATGGCAAGGCACTTGATGCCGGGCGAGTTCGACGTGTTCTTCGCCCTGCCGAGAGGCAGCACCTCCTGGCGAGCACAGAAGAAGACGATCGTTTGGCAAGTCCCACCGGACGGTAGCCCCTAAAGACATCTCAGGTCCCAAATCAAGCCGTCAAGGGAATTTTGTTGACAATGGCGGTGGTGGCCATGGTAGACTCGGGAGTCTCGAAATCTCATGGTCCTTGGTGGCGGGGTTACTTGCCGTGAGGCATCATTTTGCGGTGGTGAGTTTGATCCTCATTTATCTGCACGGTTGGTGCGGTGCGTGATCGCGGAGCAAAGTTGATGGTTAGCAGACCGGCTCATAACGGGAGCCACAACTTGCAACGGTCGTCGTGAACCACCGTGGTACGAACAGCATCCTAGCGGAGGCGTCCCCTATGGCAGTCGATCGGCCACCCTATGAGCGAGGAGCGGGAGTGGACACGCCACCCCGGACAACCGAATCAAAGCACGGGGGTCGCGGAATGCTGCAACGGTGGATCGGTCAATCGGGTGCAACGGTGATGGCTTTGGTGCTGGTCACCGTCGCCTCCAACGCGGGTGCGCTCATTGTCGACGGGGGGCCATTCTACGCCGGCAGCGGCGGCGTTAGTGGGAGCTGTACAGTCAGCGGTACGCCTAGCTTGAGCGGCGGCGCAATGATCACGTGCACGGGCTTGAATCCGAACAATTTTCAGAACCTGTACTTCGGTATCCGCAATGATCAATTCGTGAACGGCGAGACCATGACGGGCGTCGCGCCCGCGGCAAATTCCGGAGCGGTGTACCGGATCGCCGGCACCTCAGGCAATTCCCAAATCACGTACGCGGGGACGACGTCGGTTTTTGACTCAGTTTCCGGAACGCACAGCGTCACAACTAATTTGGTGCTTGCGCTCACCGGGGGGACGGCCACCCTTACCGCTGCCGGGGGCAACCCGGCCAACAATGGCAACGGCGATATCGCCGACCTTTGGAAGGTCACCAGCAGCAACCTCACCGTCATCGTCAATGCGCAAGCGTCGGATGCTCCGTTCCCGGTTCTTGGGCTTTCGTGTCCAACCGTGTTCGACCCCAGCCGTACCCGTAACGGGATCGATGGAGACATCAGCAAGATCGACGTGGGCTTCTACTGGGAAACGCTACCGACCCGGACGCCAACTTCCACGCCGACGCAAACGCCGACTCGCACCAACACGCCGACGCTGACGCCGACGCAAACACCGACCCAGACCGCGACGACCACCATTCTGCCAACGGCCACGCCGAGCGACACTCCAACCGAGACGCCCACGGAAACCCCGACGAACACGCCGACGGAGACGCCGACGGTCACGCCGACACCGACCTTCACCCCGACCAAGACACCAACGTCGACGCCGACGCCGACGCCGACGGTGACGCTGACGCCAACCGGGACTATCGGCCCGTGCACCGGCTTCGTCCCCTCCAATCCATGCATCCCCGGGACCGGTCCCAAAGCGACCGATTGCAACCTCGAATGGTTTGCCCCACCGGTAAAACTGAACAGTAAGGGCATCCCGCGTAACCGGGTGATTTGTTACGAAGGCGATCCGCGGTGTGATCAGGACTCGGATCTGGCAAACCATAGCTGCACCTTTAATACGGTGATGTGTATCAACAACACCGACCCGCGACTCCCGACCTGCTTTGCCTCGGGTATCTCCACATTTGAAGTCAAGCGGCCGTTGCGCGGTGGAAGCGACGACGCCATCATCGATGTTCTGGAAAATCAGGCGGGGAGTGGTGGCTTCGGCGTCACCGTGGTCCGCAAGCGCACCCCGTTGCCGACGCCCGCCGCGATCAACGGAAGGCCGAACACCTGCAGTGCGCCAATCAGTGTCGTGGTGGCGCAACACGTCTCGACCGGGGGCAGGGCAAGCGCCGCCCGCAAGACTTTCAGGACGGACGTCGTCACGCAGTTCCTCAAGCACGATACCGACGCGCTGACCCTCGAATGCCGGCCGAGCACCTGTGGTGACGGCAAGATCCAGGCTGATCATGAAGAATGCGATGACGGCAATCGACTGAACGGCGACGGTTGTGACCAGGGGTGTCACATCGAGCTGCCGACCCCGACGCCGACGCTGACGCCAACGCAGACCAACACGCCGACCACGACCCCCACGGCGACCTCGACCGACACCCCGACCGATACGCCAACGGAAACGCCGACCAACACGTTCCTCCCCGGAGTCCCCACCTTTACTCCGACGAACACCCGGACTTCGACGCCGTCGCCAACCCCGTCGAACACGCCCACCATCACGCTGACGCCTACCAAGACGGGCACTCCGACCACCACGGCGACGCCGACGATCACGGCGACGCCAACGCCTGAGACACGACGCTGCACGTTCCTGGGCGGGAGCCAGGTGCATCTGAAGAGCAACCTCTCCCTGACCGTTGGCCTCACCGGCTATCAAGATTGGACATTTGGACCCAGCGATGCCAACGGCGTGCGCCAGATCGCCGTGCCGGCCAGCGGCACCCATTTCGACTGCGTGTCAGTCTTCGGGCTTGCCACGTTCTGTGCCCGTGCGAACATTGATGGGAGCGGGGTGATCGATTGCAACGGAAATGGGAACACTTCCGGCTACGACAACACCGCGCAGCAAGACCACAACAGCAACAACGGCAACGACGCGGACTTTGACAACGACCCGACATGCACGGCCACCTTCACCCAGCCTGGTGGGCAGGTTTCGTCAGCAAACCTCGAAGACGGCAGCACTACGCATCCACACACCGGGGTGTGCAACAGCCCAGTGCACATCGTGGAGAGCGGGACGTTCCCGGAGGGAGGAATGAAGCTGACGGAGAACCTGATTATCAGGTTCAGCACGACGGTGACGTCCTGCGGCTCCAACACTTGCCCCGCCGACAATGCGCCCTTCGATGCGTCTGCGGGTGACATCGCGGTGACTGCCAGCATTACCTCGGGTACGTCTACTGCAACGATCTTCGACTCCAACAATACAACGGGGTTCACCTTCTCCGACACGGTGGCCGGCGCGCCGTTCGGTTGCGACAACATCGATGCGGGCGTGCTGAGCGCGGGCCAACTTGGGGGAACATTCCCCGCACTGGATTTGCAACCGCCAACCCTCAAAGATGCCATTGGGTCACTGACACTGCTGTGTGAGTGAGGAGCCGGGAACGCGGGACAGCGGATGCGAAAGCCATCGCGGGCGATAGTAGATGTTTTTCCATGACTCGGCGTTTGGCGAGCATGGCATGGTGAGACTCAAAGCCGATCGGGACCCAGGTCGTGTCGATGGGGTGCCTTCGGTATAAGGAGACAAAATGAGCGAGAAGAAACCCGAGCTGCCTTCATTGCGGAAGACGCCGCTGGATTTCCTCAGCCGTGACGAGGCCCGTCAGGCGGTGAAGCCAGAGGTGGCCCTTGACGTCTCCGAGGCCGCGCAGGCGCTGCGCACCGATCCAAATAGTGAAAAGATGCTGCTGGCACAGCACATGTCGCACGCGTCGCATGGCAGTCATGGTTCACACGGCAGTCACGGGTCGCACGGCAGCCACGGGTCGCACGGCAGCCACGGTTCACACGGCAGTCACGGCTCGCACGGCAGCCACGGTTCGCACGGCAGCCACGGCTCACACGGCAGCCACGGCTCACATGGCTCGTGGTAAACGGGGCTGCGGACAGAATCGTCAGCGGAGGTGTGCCATGGCAGTCGATCAGCGAGATGCCGGAAGATCAGACGTGGACCGTGCCGCACCACGACCGTGGAGGACGCGGTATAGGGTAACCCTTGTCACGCTGGCGCTGTTCGGCGTCGCCTCGAGAGCCACGGCCCTCACCATTGACGGTGGGCCCTCATACTCCCCGCCAGGCGGGGGCAGTTGCTCTGTGAGCCCTCCGATCAGCACCTCTCAAGGGCCCAGCATCTCCGAAGTGACAGTGACCTGCTCCGGGCTGGTCCCGAGCGCCGTCCAAAATCTGTATTTCGGGATCAAGAACGACGCGAACGTCAACGGCGAAACCATGACCGGCACCGCGCCAACCAATGCGTCGGCTGCGGTCTACAGATTCGCGAGCTCGGGAGGTACTTCGATCACCTACGCCGGGAATTCCGGTGGCACCGCCACAACGGTTTTCGACACCGTTTCTACGCTCAATGTGAACACGCAGCTGGTGCTGCTGTTCCAGAGCGGAACGGGTTCATTGGTCAACACCGGAGGCGCCCCCGCCAACAACGGCAATGGGGATATTACCGACCTGTGGAAGGTCACCGCTTCCAGCTTTACGACCAAGGTCAATGTGAACGCAGCGGTGTCCCCCACGACTCCGAGCGACAATTCAGTCCCGACCGTGTTCAACCCGGCACGTACTCGCAACGGTGTAGACAAAGACATCAGCAAGGTGGATCTGGGCTTCTACTGGCAAGATCTTCCCACCCCGACTCCCACCTTTACGCAGTCGAATACGCCGACGGTGACGGTCACCCCGACCGTAACGCCGACGGAGACGCCAACGGAGACCCCGACGGAGACGGCGACGGATACCCCGACGGATACGCCAACCGAGACGCCGACGGACACGCCAACCGACACCCCGACGGAAACGCCGACGGACACCCCGGTAACACCGAGCCCGACGGACACTCCGACAGACACCCCAACACCGACCGTCACTCCGACCGCCACTGCCACCCCGACGGTAACGTTGACTCCAACGGTGATCGGTCCGTGCGCGCCAATGGTGAAGCCGCACGTCTCGATCAGCATGCTCACCACCCCGCCTGGAGACGAGAGGTTCCGCTTCGGAGGCTCCATGATGTTGCCGCTGACCCCGCCTGTGGACCCGGTCACGAAAGGGGTGCGCATCCTGGTCTACGACAACACGGGAGCGACGGTTGTCGATGCCACCATTCCCGGCGGGGCCTACAGCACGCTCACGAAGACGGGATGGCAGCTCAACCGTCTCGGCACCAGGGCGACATACAACAACCGCAGCACGACGGGGCCCTGGATATCCGGTATCCGTACGGTGACCGTTAGCGTTGTCCCAAAAACCCCCGGGCTCTTTAGATTCAGTGTTGGTGGGAAAAAGGCGAACATCGCCAACGTGCCGGCAGCGAACCTGCCCGTCACTGCGAAGATGTTGCTCGATCCACCGTTCGCGAATTCGGGGCAATGTGGCAACGCGCTTTTCCCCGGCGGCCCGCGGCCGACGCCACATTGCGCAATCATCCGAGGGGGGCTGCGGTGCTCGTAGTGGAGGAACGCGGGCGCGGGAGCGTCATCGCTGATCGACGCTTGTCCGGTGCACGTGAAGAGCAGCAGGGAAACGGACCGGCCCGCAGGCACAGTTCACGCAATGGGAGCGTCTCATGAAAACCAACGAGCTCGTCAGATCTACTCTCGCGGGTATCTTCCTGTCTGCGATTGCCGCAGTGACGTGGCCCTTTGCCGCGACCGCCGTCGGGCCGATGTGCACGGATGTCGCTCCGGTCAACGACTGCGTCCCGGGTGGAGGAATAAAGTCGACGGATTGCAACATCGAGTGGTTGGTCAACCCCGCCCCGCCGCGCGACACGAGAGGCATCCCAAAGAACACCCTCACCTGCTACGAAGGCGACCCGCGCTGTGATTTCGACCCGGATTTGACCAACTCGAAATGCACGTTCAACGTGGGCGTCTGCATCAACAACACCGACCCTCGCTTGTCGACCTGCCAAGCCACCGGACTGGCATTGCTCAAGGTGAAATCACCCAGCATGACGAGCCTGAACACGCTCGACCAGGCGAATTTTTCGGCGCTGACCGGCGGCATCGCCGAGCTCAGCCTGCCGAACGCGGCGTCGAATCAATGCACGACTCCCATGGACATCGACGTATCGATGCTTGGACCGACGGGACGGCTCTCGGCCAAGAGCAAAGTGCTCATCCTCAGCGCCACTTCGCAGTCCGGCACCTCTGACAGCGACCGGCTGACCTTGAAGTGCATCCCCAGTACCTGCGGGAACTCGCTCGTCGATCAAAGCGGGACTCGCGTGCGTGACGGAAGTCAAGAAACCTGTGACGACGGCAACCGTGTCAATGGCGATGGCTGCGATCAAGGATGCCAAGTTGAACCCGGCTGGATATGCACGAACCCTCTCGGTGGGCGGTCCATGTGTTCCCAGGTGACGCCGACACCGACACCGACGGCGTCAGCCTCCTCGACGATGACGCCGACGCCGACACGCACGGCGACGCCGACGCCGACCGTGACACATACGCCCACAAAGACGCCAACACCGACCCGGACACCGACCAATACCAAGACGTTCACGCCGACATGGACGGCGACGCGGACGCCGACCGACACGCCGACGTTCACGCCCGCGAACACTGGCACCCCCACGTCGACGCCAACGTCGACGCGGACGAGAACACCCACTCCGACCGTCACCCCGACGCGGACGCGGCCACCGCGGGTTCAAATCACGGGGCCGGCCAATGGCATCTTTACCACGGGATCGCAGGCGACGGTGACCGGGAAGGTGATCGATGGGGTGCCGGATCAAGTAGTAACGGTCAATGGGAATCTCGTAACCGTTCAGGCGGACAATACGTTCACGTCGCCGCCCATGCCGCTGTCGCAGATCTTCAACCCGATGGTTGCCCAGCTGAATGTGGCGACCACCGGATTCGTCACGGCCGACCGCGTGGTCGTCATCCAGGGCGCTTCGATTCCTGACGGCTCCTATTCACCGCAAAGCATCGGCATGCGGATCAACGATTCGGGTTTCAACGCGCTGGCCCCACTGCTACCCTCGTTGGTCAACATCGATCTCAGTACCCTGGTTCCGGCAGGCACGTCGCTTGGCTGCTACAGCGCCGTTGTCACATCGGTCTGCGCTTCGATCGCGGACGCCTCCTTCGGAACTTTCGGCGTCAGCATTGACTCGCAGACCGGATACGTCACCGGCGATATCTCCATCAACAATGTGGTGGTCGATGTCGACACCGACGCTGGCAACCTGCGGGTGACCGCGCAGCGCATCGACATCGTGGGCAACTACAATCTAGCACCATGCGCGCCAGGTAATGCGACATGCAACGGTGACCCGAGCAATGTCGACGTCTCCCAGCTCGGTGATGTGAATGTGAGCTTCATCGGCTTCGACCATACCTGGACCAGCGGTCTCTGCGATGTGCTCAGCTTCATCTGCGACGCGATCATTGGCGACATCCAAAGTCAGGTGACGAGCGCCCTCGTGAACTACCTGAAAGATCCGGATGGTGCAGGAAATCAGGACTCGCCGATTGCGGGAGCGATCCAGACTGCGCTTGACGGCATCAGCCTCACCGGTCCGCTCAGCCAGGCGCTCGGTTCTACCCTGTCGACGCCAATCCACAGCATCGCTGAGGACACCAGTGGCATCACATTCGATTCCGATGCACGGGTCGTCGCCACACCGGTTGCCGGCGCGCCGAACTTCACCGCCTCGTACCATGTCAGCGAGACATTCCCGACCCTGGGCGCGACCACACCAAACGGTATTCCGTACGATCTGGCTCTGAGCATCTCGACCTCGGCGTTCAACCAGCTGCTCAAGGCCGAAACCGAGACCGGCATCTTGGATCTGCAAGTAACGCAGTTCGCATTTGGAGGCGGTCAACCGGTACCGTTGACGGCTGGGGTTCTATCGGTAGTCATCCCAGAGTTTGCGTCTTTGCCGCCTACGCTGCCGTTGGCGATCAAGCTCACGCCGTCCATCGCCCCGATCCTGACGGGCGGCACTGGTCCGAACGGCGAGCTTGGGGACATGCGGATTTCCAATTTTATCGCCGACATCATTTCGACGACCGACCAGACTCTCTACCTGAGAATCGCCGCCGATATCCGTACCGGGTTCAACGCCAGCTTCGACGCGGCAACCGGAATGCTGGCGTTCTCGGTGACCCCGCCACAGGCAAGTGCCGTCACCGTGGTCCTGATGGACAACCCGATCGCCACGACCCAGGATTTGCAGTCGATCCTGGCGCCGCTCCTGGTGCAGGCATTCCCGGATCTCGGCAGCAGCCTTGGGGGCTTCCCGATTCCACAGTTCTTCGGCCTCCAGCCGACGGTGGTCGGCGTGGGTAAGGCCGGTCCGTTCCTGGCGGTGTACCTGCGCTTGTAGAGCCTTGCGGCAAGCGGGCCGGCAGTTTTCTGCGGCCCGCTTGCCGTTGAGTCTTCAGACTGCGCGCACGGCGGATGCGGTCGCTGCCGGCCCCTTCATGGAACGCGGGCGCGCGCCAGCAGGAGAATCCATTCGTTGGTCGTTTGCAGTGTCGCGCGATGATGCCCGACGACGGATAGCGAGCGCCGCCGCGCAAACGGCAGAACCTCCTCGCTTGCCACGTTGCGAAAGTGCTGGTGCCCGGCGCGTGGCGCATGATCGGCAGCGACCACCTGCTCCTGCCGTCGGAGCATGGCAAAGGGGGTGCACTCGACGAGCAGCAGCTCGCCGCCTTCCTTGAGCAAGTGGGCCATGCGCGCGACGGCATCGTCGAGGTCGATGACGTGATTCAACGACCGCAAACACAGGATGTGGTCGTAGCTCGCGGGTTCAGCTCGAAACTCCTCGATGCCGCATAGATGAAAGCGACCCTCCGGAAACTCGGCGCGCAAACGCGTGAGGCTCACTTCGTCGGGATCGAGACCGGTATACTGAACGGCGCCAGAACGAATCAGCGGTCCAAGCTGCTCCCGATAGAGCTGCTCGCCACAACCGACATCGAGCACGCGCCCGCGCAGACCGGCGATGTAGGCCGCAATCCACGCTTCCTCGCGCGCAAAGGGCGGTCCCTCGATCACGCGGAATCGGCGCCCGCATCGCGTGCGGTGCGCGCACGCATCACAAGTCGGGTCGGGGAGCAGCCGCCGCATGCCTTCGGCGAAGTCATCCAGAACACCGGGGCGCGCACGATCGACGAAGAGATGACTGAGCTCGTCCTTGACACGGGAGATAGCTGCGGGTGCGAAGTCGCCGGTGTCCGTGACGTAGAGCGCCAACTGTGCGCCGTCCTTGAGCCACACCTGTCGCGACGGATCATCTGCGCCTGCCGCGCGGTATGCCGTGCAGGTCTCGCTCTGCTCGCTCCAGGGAACCGAGGTCGTCGTGCGCACGAAGTTGAACGAGTTGGCCTGCGGGCGTGCCGGGCTCACCGCCATTGGTTCGGCAATCTCGTCCAGCCTTCCGAGACAGCAGGCTCGCGGTGCGCCGGCAGCGAACTGCGGCAATAGCGGCGGAACGATTAGATGCGGGCCGGGCGTTGCTTCCTCCGGCAGTCCCTCCCAGGCGAGCAACGGGCGCGTGGGACCGGCATTCCACTGTGCGACGGTACCGGCAACACGGTGCCACGCAGCCGGGTCTTGAAACTCGGCGCGGCTGGTGGGATCAATCGCAACCACGATCTGCACGCGCGGTGAAGAGAGCGCTCTTCCCAGATGTTCGACCTCCGAGACGACCGCCTCGATCGGTCGCGAACGCGTGGAGAGCGCCACATCGACGTCACAGGCTGTGCCGGCCTCGGCGATCCATGCGCGCAGCGCGGCAAGTGCCTGATCGAAAGCCCCGGGCACTTTCGTGGCTCGGTCATGCGTATCGCCGATACCGAAGAGCTGAACTCTTAGATACGACAAGCCGGCGCGGCGCAGCCGCTCACGCATGTGCGGGTAGACGAGTGGCCGTCCCGTTGTGATGATTCCCGGGGCGCATCCCGCGGCCCGTATTATGGCAATGAGCTGCAGCAGGTCAGGCTTGAGAAACGGCTCGCCGCCAACCAAGACGACCAGTCGGCCAACCGTGAGCGGTAGCGCGGCTAGAGCGCGTTTGAGCTCAGTCGGCTGGAGCCCGGGGAGCGCGGTGCTGGGATCGATGGGACACGCACCGCAACCGTAGCTGCAGGGCGCGCCAGTCCACACCAGGTACGTGTCGGAGCAGGGTCTCATAACAACGGCAGGCGGAGCCGTCACTCATCTTCGTCTCCCACATCGTCCACGGCGGCGTTTTTCCCAACGAGATCCTCCCACTCGAAAGCTTCCTCTTGCGAACGGATGAGCGACACGAGGGCATCCGCCAAGCTGCGTGGTGGCGATCCGCTTTTCAGCATGATGGCGAACTGTCCGGTTTGAATGGCCTCGCGCGACGCAGTGCTCGGATGACTGAACTCGAAGACCGCCTCACCGCCAGGGCATGCATACGTGGCCTTGATGGTTGTGTAGATCACCTCACCAGCGCTAAGGGTGCAACCCGCAAGCGTGACCCCCTTCCCGAGCATCGCGGCGATCAGATCCTCTTGTCCTGGCGGAATCATTGGGGATCCGGGAGTTGCAGGTTCCTCCGCAGCCAGGGCGGGAGCGGCAAGCAGGGCGCAGAAAAGACCGACGGCCATAATCCATCCAGCCTCTCGGCCGCATGGATGACCCGACGCCAGCCATGCGACGTGGTTGCGAGCGTGTTGCATGGAGGATACCTCCTTTTGATATCCGGCATGCTGCCACAGGCTCTGGGGGTAGTCCAGCAAGAGCCGGCGGCGGATTGGGCGGGCGGGCCAGCAGTCTGTCAGCGGAGCATGAAAGGGACGCCGACCGCAGGTCCTAGTTCGCGATGCGGTAGAACGCCAACTGCCGCGGTCTCCGTGCGGGCTCGCACATCTGCTGGCGCGCGGCGCCGCGGTAGATGCTGCAATCAAGGAACGATCCGGCCACGACGGCCTCCTCGCGTAACGGCGGGGCTACGAGCGTCGCCGTGAGCTGCGCACATGTCGCCGCCGCGAAACGATAGTAAGGGAGGTCCAGACAGGGCACGCCGCGGAAGAAGAGGCAGTTGCCGCGGTGGCAATCGATGTCGGCGCGGTGCTCCAAGAACCGCGTCATCCCGAGCAGCTCGATCCCGCCGGCGCCGGCAGCGGCGGCAATCATATGGTACTTGTTCATCGCCTCGATGGTGGAGTGGGTCTCGCGAAACAGGGCGTCGTCGTCGGGCACGATGACACGGTCGATGCCTGCGGGGAGGGACGCCATGGCGGCGCGAAAGAAGTCGTGTTCGGCAGTCTCGAGATGGCGCTCGTGCAAGGTGGGCCAAAACAGCAAGGGCAACGCCGCTGCCCACAAGACGCAGCCCACTGGGATGACGTGCAGGGCTCGCCATGGCGATTCCCACAAGAGCGCCAGGCCGTACCCCGCGATCAGCGAAAGTGGCAGGACCTGATTGCTATACGTGCGCGCCAAATGATGGGGTAGGGTGTTCGGTAGCACGATCAAAGATACGGCGGCAAGGAGGGGCAGCGGTGCCAGCCAGCGGACGCGGCTACCCCGATCGCCGATCGCGGCGATAGTCCCAACGAGGACGGGGACAATGGCGAAGATCGGGTTTCCGAACAGCTCGCGAGCGCCGCGCAGGCACTCGTCCAGATGCGTCGGGTTCAGGGCCAGATACGACGAGCCGGCGCTGAGCGCTTCGAAGACGTACACTCCCATGAAGAGGATGAAACAGACCGCTGCCGGGGCGAACCAGCGGAGCTCGAGGGCGCGCCGCGTGGAAAAGAGGTAGATGGCGACGGGCACGAGGAACAGAATGTTTTCGTATCGCACCTGCGTCAGGAGGGTCAGCCCGGCCGCCGCAGCCAATACCGACAAGGCACGCGCGCGCGGCGCCGCATTCGTCGCCCCGACGGCGCTCACCAGCAACAGATAGGACCCGGCCGCGAGCAGGGACGGGCTGATGGACAATGAGTCGGTGGCGGAGAAGAGCACATGCAACGGGTGCAAAGCTACCAGCGCCGTGCTGATCATGGCGAACGCACGCATCGTGGGTACGAGGCGGCGGCACAACATGTACACCAGCGGTACCGTCATGGTCGCCGCTAAGCGATTGAGAAGGATCGCGTGCTCCAAGTCACGGGCGGTGCGTGCATACACCAGCGAGTACAGCTGCGCGGCACCGAAGTGCCCGTTGTACCCGAGGAGGATGCGGCTGTAGCCGATGCCGCCCAGGTCGGACAGGTTGTGCTCGGCGACGAAAAATCGGAGTCCCGCAGCCACCGCTGTCCACGCCAAAGCGATGCCGAAATCCACTTGCGCAAACGCCTCACGCAACCCGCCACGCGACAGATTGCGCGCCAGGAGCGCAACGGTGCAGAGAACAAACAGGAGGACGTTGACCCGGACGGTCAGGAGCCAGAACGGGAAATTGTCATCACCTTTACCGAAGAGCAGATCCACGTCAGGGCTTCGAGACCCGTCGACGTCGGCTCAACACCCAACCTCCGCCCGCAAGTCCCAGCAGGATTGCCACGGCAAGTAGGATGATCGTCGTCCGCGAAGAGCTCCCGGGCGTCGCCGCCGTCCACTGCCACTCGAAGGTCGACTCGTGGGAACGCACGCGCGACACCAGCGCGTCCGCCAAGCCGTCCGGCGGTGCCCCCTGCTTCAGCGCGACGGCAAAACGCGAGGTTTGCGTTGCGCCGGCGGGTCCGGTGCCGGGATAGCGTAGCTCGAAGACCACCTCGCCTTGCGGGCACGTGTAGGACGCCGCCACGAAGGTCCGCTCGACGTTGCCCCCGGCGAATTTGCAGTCGCCGGGAAGCGTCGCTCCGCGTCCCAGCATCTCCGCCAACAATTCCTCTCGTCCCGGGGGAATCACGGCAGTGCTGCCGGACTCGCGTTCTGCCTCAGCCTCCGCGGGTGTCCCGGCCCCGCCTGGCTCCGCTTGGCCGACCGCGATGCGCGCGCCAAGCAGATCCACGGGATGCAGCCCGAGCAGGAGAAGCATGCTGCCCGCGGCAATGGTGATGTGCCGCAGTGGTGAGGAAGCGGACCGCGTACTGACAGGGCGCAGCATCGTCGGGGGCGACCTTAGCGAGCAAGTTGACTGGCGTCAAATCGTGGATCAGGCCAAGCGGGCGCGCCGCGGATCAATGCGGCGTGAACTCGCACTCCAGGTGTTTGATCCCGTGGATGAAGAACGACTGCAGTCGCGCCGGCTCGGCGACCGCATGAATGTCGGGCAAGCGCTGGAACAATTCGCGAAACATCACGCCGATCTCGCGGCGCGCCAGGTGCGCCCCGAGACAGAAATGCGGACCCGGTCCGCCGAAGCCGATGTGCTCGTTGGGCTGGCGCGCGACATCGAACTCGAAGGGCCGCTCGAAGACCGCCTCGTCGCGATTTCCCGAACAGTACCACAGCACGACCTTCTGCCCGGCCTCGATCTTCTGGCCGCTCAACTCGGTGTCGCGCGTTGCCGTGCGGCGAAAGTGGATCACCGGCGTCGCCCAACGCACGATCTCTTCGACCGCGGTCGGGGTATAGCGTTCGACGTCCGACATCCAGAGCGCGCGCTGCTCGGGATGATCGGTCAATGCCTTCATCCCGTGGCTGATCGCGTTGCGGGTGGTTTCGTTGCCGGCGGCAACCAGCAACACGAAAAACGAACCGAGCTCCTGATCGGAGAGCCGCTCGCCGTCGACCTCGGCGTGCACCAGCGCTGAGGTCAGGTCGTCGGCGGGATGCTCGAGGCGCATCCGCCCGAGCTCCTGGACGAGCTGCGCGAGCTCCGCGCCCGCTTGCAGCATCGCCGGCACAATTGCCAGCGGGTCGTCGACGTACTCCGGATCGCCGGCCCCGAGGATGAGGTTGGTGCGGTCGAACACGAAGCGATACTGACTTTGCGGAATGCCCATCATGTCGCAGATGATCTTGAGCGGCAGCGCGGCGGCGATCTCGGTGACGAAGTCGACCTGCCCCTTCTCGATCACGTCGTCGATGATCGCGGCCGCCGCGCGCTGCACGTCCTGCTCGACGCGCTGGATCATGCGTGGCGTGAACCCGGTCGACACAATCCGGCGCAAGCGGGCGTGGCGCGGGTCGTCCATGCCGATCATCGAACCGAAAAACTCGTTGAAGTCGGGAGGCAGGTCCGTAACATTGAACCCCCGTCCCGAACAGAAGATCTCCGGCGCACGGCTGATCGCGAGAATGTCGTGATAGCGCGTGATTGCCCAGTACCCCGGCCCCTTCGGGAATGGCAGGCCTTCGATCCATGGCTCCTGGTGAAACGAGATCGGTCGTTCGCGCCGCAGCGTCGCGAACGCACCCTCGCGCTCCTCCAGCGGCCTGATCCAAAACGGCAGATCGGAGAGATCGATCTCGTCGACTTTCAATACCTCCTGCGGCTGCATGGCGACCTCCTCCTACGAGCGCGCATCATAGACACCCACCGCTCAACATCAAGGTTTCGGCTCCCTGTTGCTCTGTGGCCATTCGCTCGTGGTCGAGATAGCCGCGCGCGGCGCCCGGTGGACCGTTGGGGAGCGCAGATCAACCAAGCGAGCCCGGTTTTTGGTTGATCAGACCGGAAGAAGGTCGGGGCGATAAACTCCCAGTTGACAATTGATGCCAGCCCGCCATACGGTCGGCAATCCACATGTTGCCCGTGAACATCGGCAGCCGGACGACCTGACCGTCGGGCGCCACGCACTGATTCACCACTTGCAGGCTGACGAAGGTTCGAGCGCACACTTCCGACCACAGAGGGATGATGACACTATCGAAGAAATCAATCGGGCCACGCGCGCGCGCCTGCGTCGCGGGCGCAACGTCGCTGGCTGTGCTCCTCGTGATCGGGCGGCTGCCCGCATATGCCGCCTGCGTCGGTGACTGCGACGCCAGCGGAAACGTCACGGTCGACGACCTCGTGGTGATGGTCAACGTGGCGCTCGGTGACACCCCGGTCAGCGGGTGTGCGGCCGGCGATCAAAACGGCGACGGGACGATCACCATCGACGAGATCATTGCTGCCGCCTCCAACGCGCAACACGGCTGCCCCAATACGCCGACACCGACGGCGACCCCGACGGCGGCCGGGTCCCCGACCAGCACACCGATACCGACCTTCGCGGCGCACGGCAGCGTCGAGCAGATCTACGTCACCGACGCCGACCCCGGTGCAGCGCTGCAGCTGATCGACACCACCGGTCAGACCGTCCAGACCGGCACTGCCGACGCGCAGGGATCGTTCATCTTTCGCAAGGTGCCCATCGGCAGGGGCTACGTCGTTGTCATGAACCCCGGTGACTCGCAGCAGGAATCGCAGCCCGTCGCGGCGACGGATCCGCACGACCCCCCCGATCCGTCCCTCTATTCGAGTCAGCAGATCGTCGACGGCTATCAGTACCTGACCACGCGTGACGGCACCAAGCTCAACATCATGGTGTACCTGCCGGGACCGATCGACCAGGGCCCGTACCCGACGCTGGTCGATTACTCGGGTTACGACGACGGCAGCGCCGTCGGGCCGACGACGGACCCGGTGGGTGTCCTCTTCGGCCAGGCGGCCGGCTACGCCGTCGTTGCCGTCAACATTCGTGGCACCGGCTGCTCCGGCGGCGCGTTCGATTTCTTCGAGACGTTGCAGTCCACCGATGGGTATGACGTCATTGAAACCATCGCGGCGCAGCCGTGGGTTCTACACCACAAGGTGGGGATGGTGGGTCTCTCATACCCCGGTTACAGCCAGCTCTTCGTCGCGCAGTACCAGCCTCCTTCACTCGCGGCGATTGCGCCACTCTCGGTCATTTCCGGTGTTGCAAACATCTTGTACCCAGGCGCGATCTTCAACAACGGTTTTGCCCTCGGCTGGGCCACGGGACGAGTGCACGATTCGATGGTTGGTGGCCAGCCCTGGTCGCAGACGCGCCTCGACAATGGCGATCAGGTGTGCATCGCAAATATGAAGCTGCGTGGCCAGACGCCCGATCTTCTGGCGGAGATCTACGCGAACACCGTGATCGACCCGTCGATCGTTGACCCGCTGACTCCGTCGACATTCGTCAACCGGATCAACGTGCCGGTGTTTCTTGCGGGGGCGTGGCAGGACGAGCAGGTCGGCCCTTACTTCGCCACGATGATCGGGAATTTTACGGGCACGGACAAGCTGCACTTCACCGTGGTCAATGGAGCCCACGGCGATGCGCTGGACCCGGCAATCTTCAGCCGCTGGCTGGAGTTCCTGTCCTTCTATGTGCGTCGCGAAATCCCGCAGCTCTCTACCGGGGCGGAGGTAGCCCTGGAAGGATATGCCGGGATCTACTTGGGCGCTCGCAAGGTGACGATCGAGCAGGACCGCTTTACCAATGCTCCATCCTTCGACGCGGCGCTGGCAAGCTTCGAAAGCGAGCCCAAGATCCGCATCCTTTTCGACGGCGGCGGCGTCGCACCGTTTGGTAGCCCGCAGGCGGGCTTGGAGCGCTCGTTCAATCAGTGGCCGGTGGAGGGCTTGCAGCCGGGGATCTGGTACTTCCAGGATGCCGGCCGGCTGGATACGGCCCTGCCCGAGGGCGATGGCGCGGACTCGTACATCTACGACCCGTCGCGGTCGCAACTCTCCAGTTGCCCGGGTTGCAATGTGTGGCTCGCCAAGCCGCCGTGGGATTGGCAGCCGCTGCCGAGTGGCAAGGCCGTCGCCTACGTGACCGATCCGCTCACCGAGACGTTGGAGATGGTCGGGTCCGGAAGTGTCGATCTGTGGTTGCAATCGACCGCCACCGATACCGACCTGCAGGTCACGCTGAGCGAGGTGCGGCCGGACGGCAATGAAACCTACGTCCAGACCGGCTGGCTGCGCGCCAGTCGACGCAAGCTCGACGACGAGGCGTCGACGGTCCTGCGGCCGGTGCAGACGGGTTTCGCGATCGACGTCGCCGATCTTCCGGCGGGGCAGTTCGTCCTGGCGCGTGTCGAGATGTACCCATTCGGCCATGTCTTCCGAGCCGGTTCGCGCATCCGAATTTCCGTCGAGGCGCCCGGCGGCGATCGTCCCGCGTGGCAGTTCGACGCGCTGCCTTTGCCGATCGACGGCAGCCAGGTGATCAACACCATCGCGCATTCCGCGGTGTATCCGTCGCGGGTGGTCTTGCCGGTGGTGCCCGATGCGAATGTCACTACCCCGCTGCCGCCGTGTCCAGCGCTGCGCGGACAGCCGTGCCGTGCCTATGTCGCCCTGAGCAACACGCCAAGCTGAAACGCAACGCCCGTCGGGCAGGGAAGGGTACGACTTGCCGTGCCCTTCCCATATGTCCCACTGGATCCGCCTCCAGAGCCGAATGGTGATGAACCGTTCGCATGGTGATGCGGATTGCGTAAGCTTGGCAGACATCGGACAGCATGACGCTCAGCGCAGCGTGAAGTCGTACGTCACGCCAGTGAGGTTCTCGGAGACTTGCCACAGCCGGCGCGCCGTTTCGGGGTTTTGCGAGCGCCGACTCGAATTGACGCGGATCGGGTGGCCCATCTGCTCCCCGATCCCGTCCGGGCCATAGTACTCGCCGCCGTGAGCTTCCGGATCCACCGCCGCGCGGAGCGTCGGCAGGGCGCCCATGGCCGAGCTCTGTAGCAGAAACCGTTCGATCAGCGGGCGCGATTTGACCAGCAGCGTGTTGAAGAAGCCGCCGGGATTCTCATTCCCAAGGTTGGTCTTCGATCCGCCGGGGTGTGCGGCCAGCGCGGCGGTCGTGCTTCCGGCAGCCGAGAGCTTTCGCTGCAGCTCAAAGGTGAACAACAGGTTTGCCAGCTTGCTCTGAAAGTACGCTGCCCAAGGGCTGTAGGTGATTTGCCACTGCAGATCATCGAAATGAATTTGTCCCGGCCGATGACCGTTACTGCTCACCGTGACGATCCGGGATCCCGGCGTGCGCAGCAGCTGCGGCAACAGCAGCCCGGTCAACGCGAAGTGACCGAGGTGATTGACTCCGAACTGCATTTCGAATCCCTGCGCGGTCCGCTGCTGCGGCGTTGCCATCAGTCCGGCGTTGTTGATGAGCAGATCGAGACGCGCGTGCTCGCGGGCTACGCGAGCGGCGGCAGCACGCACGGAGTCGAGGTCGGCAAGATTTATCTGCAGCAGTTGAACCTGCGCCTTCGGCTGAAGGTCGCGAATGCGCCGGATCGCGTCTTCGCCACGTTCCGGGCTTCGGCAACTGAGCAGGACGTTCGCCCCCTTGGCGGCCAGCACTCTAACGGCGTCCCAGCCGATGCCGCTGTTGCCACCGGTGACGAGCACGGTGCGCCCACTCTGATCGCCGACGTCGGATTCAGTCCACTTCGCCATTTCGTACTCCTTAAGACGTTTGAGAATGGAGACGGCTCACGTGGTCGGCGTCGCATGCGCCTGGTGCCGACCTGACTTCATCTCGGATTGGTTCACTGGCTTCTCGGTGTCTCGGTCGTGGCCAGCGTCCGCCAGGGGGCTGCGTCCTCGAGTTCGAGCGCCAACTGAAGCAGGAGACCGTCCTGACCGGGGGCGGCGGTGAACATCATGCCGATCGGAAGATTCATGTCCACGTCGTGGCCGAGCGGTAGGCTGATCGACGGGCTCCCCGATGCGTTGGCGAGGGGTGTGAAACCGGCCCACTCCACGATCCGGGGGAAGACCACATCGAAGGGCAGGTCCATTCCCAGGTAACCGACTTCAGGGGCGATGCGGTTCACCGTCGGTGACAGGACCACGTCGAACCGCTCAAACACTGGCGCGAGCTCGGCGGCAGACCTTCGCAGGCGGAAGATTGCCCCCGGAGTGCTGGTGATTCGCTTTTGGAACCGTGCGGCGAGGCCGTGAGTAAGCTGGGTGAGCCTCGACCGGTCGAAGCTCCGATCGAACAATCGCCGCCCGGCGGTGCGCACGACGAACGCGAGCAAGGCGTACAAGTGGATGAAGTCCTCGGCAAACTGAGCGGAGGCCGGCGCCGCTATCAATTCCACATGATGGCCAAGCTCCTCCAGCAGTGTCACCGTCTTGTCGAAGGTGGCTCTGGTCGGTGCGTCCACCTCACCGACAGGTGATTTGATGACTGCTCCGAATCGGAGTCGTCGCTCGGGGTGGGTTGTGATGCGACCCATGGGCGGCAGCCGGTGATTGCGAAATCGCTTCTCCGCCTCGTTGTAATAGAGAGTCGTGTCCCTGACGCTCCGACTGAGCACGCCGTCGACAACGATGTTGACGGGGAGCAGCTTCGCGGCCGAGGGCGTGAGCAGCCGCCCTCGTGTCGGCTTGAGCCCGACGAGACCGCAACAGGCGGCGGGTATGCGGATGGACCCGCCGCCATCGGCGCCGTGCGCCACGGGCACAACGCCTGCAGCGACCAGTGCCGCCGATCCGCCCGACGAGCCGCCCGCCGTGTGGGCCAGGTTCCAGGGGTTGCGGGTGGGCTCCGCGTGTGGGAATTCGGTGGAAGGCGGGAATCCAAATTCGGGAAGCGTGCTCTTGCCGAGGCAGACCATGCCCATGTCGAACATCTGTTGCGCGAGGCCCTCCGTGTGCTGTGCTGCGCCGACCCCGTCGAGAGCCTCCGAGCCGTGCCGTGTCGGCAACCCCTCCACGTCGATCAGGTCCTTGATGAACGTCGGCACACCGGCGAACGCGCCCGGCGCTGTCTTGGCGGCGGTCCGCACGGCGCGCTCGAAGTCGGGGGTGACGATGGCGTTGATCGACGATTCGATCCGCTCGGCGCGGGCGACGGCCGCAGCCACAACCTCGGTGGCACTGAGCTCACCCGAGCGGATAGCCTCTGCCGTGGCGACGGCATCGAGCCGGGCTAACTCGTCGGTGAACGCGTGAACCGTTGAGGTGGGCATGTTGTTCGAGCCTCGCTACGTGGCTGCGCCGCGCATCACATCACCGGTCGGGCGCTCAGCAGGATCGGCAGCCTGGCCCAGCCACGCACCGTGCTGGTATGGACCATCTCGGCCCCGTTGTGATCGACTTCCCACGTCGGAAAACGGCGCAGCGTCTCCTCGATCGCGATCCGGCCCTCCAGGCGAGCGAGCGACGCGCCGAGGCAGAAGTGGATGCCGTAGCCGAAGGAGACCTGGCGTTCGAACTGGCGGTCGACGTCGAAGCGATCGGCATCCGGGTAGCGACGCTCGTCGCGGCCCGCCGAGCCCGTCAGGAGCACCATCTTGGCCCCCGCGGGCACCCGCGTGCCATACCACTCTACGTCGCGCGTCACACGGCGCGCCTGCACTGGCGACGGCGCCTCGTGGCGCAGCAGTTCCTCGACGGCGTTCGGGATCTTCCCGAAATCCGCGACGAGCCTCTGCCGCTCCTGGGGAAAGCGCGCCAGCGTCGTGCCGGCCCAACCGATCAGGCGAGCGACCGTCTCGTTGCCGGCGCCCGAGAGCAAGCTGATGAACGCGACGAGCTCGGCGTCGTCGAGGCGACGGACGCTGCCGCCGTCGACCACTTCCGCCTCGATCAAGTCGGTCATCATGTCGTCCTTCGGGTGCTGGCGCCGCTCGTGAACGTAGCGCGCGAAGTATTCCCAGAGCTGGCGATAGACCTTGGCGAGGCGCGCGCTCGCGACGCTCTCGCCGGGATTGCGGTGCAGCATCTCGTCGGTCCAGAGGCGAATGGCGTCGCGATCCTCCTCCGGCACGCCGAGCATCGCGCCGATCACCATCATCGGTAACTTGGCGCCGAAGTCGGTGACGTAGTCGAAGCCGCGCGCCCCCACGTAGCGATCGAGGCAGCTGGCCGCGATGCGGCGAATCTCGTCCTCGAGTGCGGCGATCCGCTGCGGCGAGAAGGCGCGGCTGACGAGCTTGCGCAGCCGGGTGTGCGCCGGCGGATCGAGCCAGATCATCATGGCGCCGTCGCGGTTCGGCTCGTCGTGCATCATTTCGAGCACGGTGCCCCATGCCGACGAATACGTCTCGGTATCGAGGCTTGCTGCCAGCACGTCGTCGAAGCGGCTCAGGGCGTAGAAGTCGTAGCGGTCATTGCGGTAGAGCGGCGCCTCGTCGCGCATCCGCCGCCAGATCGGATGCGGGTCGGCGTCGATCACATAGTCATAGGGGTCGTAGTAGAGTTCCGCGGAGGATCGCGCGGGCGCCGGGGCGACGCCCGAAGAGGAGGATGTCATGCCCGCTTCTATCTCCCTTCCGAGGGCGCGGGCAAGGACAGTGCGGACACCCATGCAGAGTCCTTCATCTGTTGTCGTGAGCCTCCTGAGGCAACGGAGCGGACCATAGAAGAGACGCGGACGGCAGGTCCTAGAACGGAAGCTCGCGGGCCTGCCGCTCGACCAACTCGTCGAACATCGCCCGACAGGCTGCCTCGTCGCGTGGCGAGGCGGGGTCCTCGATCACGGCTCGCAGCGCCAAGTCCTTGTCGCCCGTGAGCGCCGACCGGACGATCAGATTCTGGAGCTCTATCTGCGTGGCAATGTACCCCGCGATGGGTTCGACGATGGGAGGCATCGTGTCGGGATGGATGCCGTCTCTGTCGGCGGTGGCCCCCACCTCAACGATGGCGTCCGCGGCGACGTTGGGGATGAATCCACGGTTCGGCACGTTGACAGCCATGATCGTCGCGGGCCGCCCCGTCCACATCGCCTCGATGATCGGCACGACCTCTTCGAGACTGTGCCCGAAGCGTTGGGTGGGAAGCGGGATCCCGGTATCCGCGACCCACGTCGTGAGCCGTTCGATGAGGCGATCGATGCGCTCGAACTGCTCGACGTGCGCGGGATGGAAGCCGCCGATCTCATGGGCAAAGGGGAGGTACTCTCCGATATGGCTGTCGACGGAGCACGGTATGATCCCGTAGGTGCGAACCATGTGGGCAACGAGGGGGGCATAGAGCTGGTCCCCCAGCATTGCCAGCACGGGACGACCGGCCACGGCTCGGGCCAGTCCGGTCGTGAAGGACCCAAAGTCGAAGACCTTTCGCGTGAACATTGCCTTGATCCGGGGAATGAGATCTTCGCCCGTGCGTTTGTGGCGGATTTCGGTGAAGAAGGTGAAGTGGTTGATGCCCGACGCCTTGGCTTCGATGTCAGCCGGGCGAATTCGCAGCATCCGTCCGAGGCGGTGGATGCCGATCGGCATCTCGTGACACATACCGACGTTTTTGACGCGTGTGCCTTGGTTGATTGCCAGCGTCACCCTGCTCATCGGGTTCGAGAGGTTCAGCAGAAACGTGTCCGGGCAGTGCTTCTCGATGTCGGTGCAGATGCTCAGGGTGTTCTTGATGCTGCGCAGCGAGTGAAACACCGCACCCGGTCCGCCGTTCTCGCCGTTCACCTGCGTCGCTCCGTAGCGCCGTGGGATCTCGTAGTCCTGGCGCCAGTACTTGAAGCGGCCAAACTCGGCACTGCTCAGGCAAAAGTCGGCACCCTCGAGCGCCTCGGCGGGGTCGGTACTGGATTCGAGGAAGACCGGGGCCCCTTTGCCGGTGTTGAGCTTGGCCGCGAATCGGTAGGCCCGCTGCAAACGGTGCGCGCTGACGTCGTGGAGCATGAGTCGGCTCCCCGCGAGCGCCGGCGTGTGGATGACATCGTTGACCATCGTGGGGCCGAACGAGAGACCTCCGGCACCGATCAGCGTGATCTTGGGGCTCGCCATGGTTCGAAGACGACTTTCCTTTACGCGCGTGAAGACGTCAAGGAGACCATATGGCCGCCAGCGACCGAGCAATAGCCCCGAGGCCAAAAACGAGCTCCGGAAAGCGTTGGCAGCGAGTGCGAGCGGGACTCATGCGCGAACGCGCGCTAGTGGAGTGATTCATGCTGTTGGGGCATTATCAATGTGAGCATTGGCTAGCTGTTCAGAAAAAGTCCCTTGCGGCGCGCCGGAGCTGACCCATCGGGGACTTACGCTCAAATTGCTCGATTGGTGCCGACGAGCACGGGCCGAAGCCCCTGGCGCTGGAGTCTCACTCGATGTTCTGCTCTTCTGTCATGCCATGTCTGACTGGCAGAGACTGCTGGCGTTTCGCTGCACTGGTTGCGGCAATTGCTGCCGCGAGACAATGGTGATGGTGACCGATGCCGACATTCGCCGGCTGGTAGCGGGGACGGGTCGCGCGTGGCAACACTTGGTGCGCTTCGTCCCAGAGGGCGCCATCAGCCTGGAGAAGCGCAGTCCGTGGTGGCTGTGGCTGTCAGCGCGGCGTTGTGTCGTGACGCTGCGATGGGAGGGCCACGCCTGCGCGTTCTTGGGTGCGGACAACCGTTGCACGGTCTATCAGCAGCGTCCAGTTGCGTGCCGCGAGCACCCCTTCAGTATCGAACATTCGGACAGTGGAGCGTTAGTGAAACTCACCAAGAGCCGTGTCGGCCGATGCCCAAACGAATGGGATGGCGGGCTTAGTCGGCGTGCGCTGGTCGCACTGAGTCGGCAGACCGGGCGAGAGAGCGAGGCATATACGAAGCGGCTGCGAGAGTGGAATCATCTTGCCGCCACGGAGCGCACCCGTTCCCGTTTCGGACAGTTCTTCGGCCTAGTGTGAGCCGCGTCATCACCGCGGCCGTGACCGGCGCGCAGGTGTTGGCGATCATGGGATCGAGCGGGCGGCCAGCAACAGCTTCCACGAACAATCACTTTCAACAAATAAAGTTATGCAGGTTCCTGTCGACCATTGGTCGACATCCATCCTCACCGCCGACTGATCTTGACCGGTGCAGGGTTGCGCTCCCGTCTCCACCGATCCCGGAAGATAGCGGGATAACGTTCTCAGATTGCGAGTGAACGTCCGTCTGTTGCCGAGTCCGAAGGCCGGCCCTTGCGCTGCTCCTACCGATTCACGTCGCGGACATCGCCGGCCTGTTCGCGCCGCTCGCCGCGTGACCGGCGCCCGGCCGAGCGGCGTCGGTACCGTCCGAGCGCTAGAAGATCGCAACCATCTCACCGCCGAGGGCCTGCGCATCGCGGCGGCTGAAGGCGGGGTTGAAGAAGAACTGCGCGTCGGGTTGCACGACCAGCCACGGAGCGATGGCGATCTGGTACGTCACCTCGAAGGCGGTCTCGCCGTCGCCGACCCGCGTCCCGCCGATCTGCTCTTGATGCTGGAAGTCGTTGGTGAAGCGCAACACCGAAACGGCGCCGCCCAAAACGTCTTTCGGCCGCCCCGGAACCACGCCGAACGCCGCCAGGCCAGCGTCGGCATACAAACTGACCACGTTCCGGGCATCCTGCGGGTTGCCGCTCATCCGCGCGAACGCGCCCAGCACCGGGTCACCGTGCGCATCGGCGAGCAGGGCTTGATCGATCATGCCATAAAATTCGTAGTGCGTGCTGCGCTCTACGCCGGTGCCGAACTGTGCCGACCCGCCGGTGTCGTAGATGGCGCCCAAGGTGTAGGTCGCCGGCGTCCAGCTCTCCGGCGCAGCGGCGGCAAGCTCCCAGAAGAATGTGTACCCGGCGCTGTTGCCGAGCCCCCACCCGAAACCATGATTGCCGGTCACGTCGGTGCCCGCTTCGCCGCTGTACGCACCGAAGCGACCGGTGAGCCAGGCCAGCGGTCGCGCCGCGGCGAACACGCCCGGCCCGGCCAACGGATACACCGGCGCGTCGAGGTTGAGGTTCTGCGACGGCAGGTCGCCGAAAGCCGCGTTCAGGAAGACGCCGCCGTAACGCGACACCATGAAGTCGGTGTCGGCGGCGATCTGGCCGATCTTGAGAACGAACCGATCGCTATCGAAGGCCTGGCGCAGGTACAGATTGAACACCCGAAACGTATCGGCAGCTTCCCAATCGCTCAGCGCCATGGCGAGGACGCCGCCGATCAGCTTGGGGGTCGGTCGCGATCCCTGCCACCAGTGAAAGTCGGCATGGACGCCAAGCCCGTCCCACGCACCGAGCTTGGCTAAGTCGAGATCGAAACCGAAGTCGAGATACGCGTTGACCTGTGCGCCGGTGTCTTGGCCGCCGTGGAGGTTCCCCCAGGTGATGCCGGTATAGGTCAGGTAGGGCTGGAAGCCGTGGCTGGACAGGAACGGCCGGATGCCGTTCCAGTCCCCGGTCAGGTACTGGCGCGCAAGCAGCGGCTCGTCCGCTGCGCCTGCAGCAGCCGGGGCGAGCCCCAGGCCGACGAGCAGCCCCAGCGCCGCGTGCAGCACGCCCACGTGTCCCGACCCCCACCACCTGCCCCGCTCCGCCCGTCCTCTCATCTGGTGCCGGTGTGACCCGATCCCCGCTCGCCGGGCGGGGCCGGATCCGCCACCCGACGCCGACGCCGCAGCAGGCGAAGCTCGCCGCGATCGTGCACGTAGACAAGGGTGCGAACCGTGAGCGCGCCGAGCAGAAAGATGATCACGGTGGATAGGGCCAAATCCACCGCGGTCATATAGGCGAGACTGCTGGGCACCAGGATGGCGCGAATCCCCCACACCCCCAACACCAGTGCGCCCGAGTTGACGAACAGATCGTTCAGCGGTCGCAGGAAGACCGAATAGGCCGCCGCGGCCGCGATCAGAATCACCAGTAGTACGGCGAGCGCGCGCAGATAGCGCGGCCGTTCGAAGGAAACCATGAACGCATTGAGATACGGCAGCGGATCGCCCTCGGAGCGCAGGCTCTGCGGATCGAGCAGCACCGGTTCCGACATGCTCTGGCGCGGCAGCAGCTCCTGGATGGTGAGAAACAACTGGCCCTTGGCCTCCTCGGGGCCGAGCGTCTCGACGCGTCCATCCGGATGGACCCGCTGCAATGCCACCGCCATCATCATCTTGTAGCGATCGAACGGGTAGTGGATCGGATAGCCGCGGATGGGCAGGTCGAAGGTCTGCGAAAAGGCCGCACCGGCGGGCGGCAACGTGAACGTGGCCGATGGCGGCATGCCCTCCGCATCGGCATCGTCCTCGGTCACTGACACGAGGATGATGCGATGGCTCGAGTCGCAGTCGCTACGGCACACGTAGTGGCCCGAGATGCGCAACGTCGCCATGAGATCGATCTCGTCGAGCGAGATGAATGCGACATGCACCTGACTGTGCGTCGGAGCCGCCGCAGCGTGCGGCGTACCGGTAATCGCGATCACCTTGCCGGTCGGCGGACCGAGCAGATCGTCGACGATCCCCTTGACCGAGAACGGCAGGGTGGCCGCGATGGCCAGGACCACTGCAGCCGTTACGGCGAACGCAACCCGATAGCGCAGCCGGTGGCGTTCGTGCTGCCCCTCCTCACCCCGATGCTCGCCCGCGTCCACAACACCTCCTCACTGCCCGCCCCGCGCGGTGTGGTCGGTACCGGTGCCCCGCGTCGCCTGCCGCGTGGGAGGTTTCAGAACGCGCGGTCAATCGGCACCGTTCTGCAGCCGCGAGCGGCGGTGGATATTCCGAATAAAGGGCCGCTTTGACGGAAGAGGTAAGTATCAGACATTTCCCGCTGACGCGCCGTCCGTGCAATTTTCGAATGACCCATGTATACGGCGCGGACAAACGGGGCGTCAACCGCCGTCGCTGTTCACCGGCAGGGCGTGCAAAGCCCGATGGCGGCGCAGAGCGTGATCAAGGGCTGCCTCGGTGGCGGCCACACGATAGTCGAGGCGAAGGCGGCGTGTCATCGGCCCCTGGATATCTTTGATGGTTGCACCCCGGCTGACGGTGGGCGACTTCCGTTGCGTCTACACCAGAAAGGCGTAGGTAGACGCGATGGCCAACAAAGAGAAGGAAGACGAGCCTTCTCCGACGACTGGCGGGGCGGCGGCATGGCGGATTCAGGCGTCGTCTCCGGCCAGCATTCAGTTCGGCAGCTTCCAGTTGGACTTCCGCGGCGGCCAACTCCTGCAGGATAGCCGGCCGATTCCACTGCGGCCGAAAACCTGGCGTGTGCTGTATTACCTGGCCGAGCGACCGGGGACGCTGGTCAGCAAGAACGACCTGCTCGAGGCCGTCTGGCCGAACGTGGCGGTCACCGAATGGGTGCTCAGCAAGTCCATCCGCGAGCTGCGCGTCGCGCTCAAGGACGATTCCAAGACGCCGCGGCTCATCGAAACGGTGCAGCGGCGCGGCTTCCGCTTCATCGCGCCCATCGGTGCCGGACGGTTCATCGCGCCATCCAATTTCCATCGCCGCCCGCTATCGGCCACGAGCCGGCGGCGGCGCTCCCCTGCGTGGGGCGCGCCGCGGAATTGCGGCGGCTGTCCTCGGCGTTGGCGCAGGCGCTGCGCGGCGACCGCGCGCACGTCTTCGTGTCCGGCGAAGCGGGGATCGGGAAAAGTGCTCTGGTCAAGACCTTTCTCGAGTCCTCCGCCGTGTCGGCCGCGGGCGTGCCGGTATGGATTGCGCGTGGAACGTGTGTGGGCCAACACGGCGCGCGAGAAGCGTACATGCCGGTCCTCGAGGCCCTTGAGGACCTGGCGCGCCGCCGCGATGCCGGTCGATTGGCCGAGTTGCTTCGCCGGCTCGCCCCGACGTGGTTGGCGCAGATGCCCGGCCTCATCAATGACGAGGACCAACGGACGCTGCGGCAGTCGTTACAGGGAGTCAAGCCCGAACGCATGCTGCGCGAGTTCGCGGCGTTGATCGAAGCGCTGACGGCCGAGGTGGCTGTCGTGCTCGTGCTCGAAGACCTGCACTGGAGCGATCCGTCGACGATCGATTTGCTGTGGGCACTGGCGCAACGTGTCGAACCGGCGCGGCTGCTGGTGATCGGCACCTTCCGTCCCGCCGACGCGATCGTCCATGAGCACGTGCTGATGCAGGTCATGCGTACCCTTGCCGTGCGCCGGCAGTGCATCGAGCTTCCGTTGGCGTACCTGAGTGAGGCCGACGTGTCGGTGTATCTCGACGCGCGTTTTCCGCGCCACGACTTTCCAGCCACCTTTGCACGGGTGATCCGCCGGCACACCGATGGCAATCCGTTGTTCATGGCCGGTTTCATCGATCACCTGCGGTTGCAGGGCGTCATTCTCGAGACGTCGCCGGGGTGGTCGTTGCGCGCGCCGTTGGAGACGATCACCCTTGACGTTCCCGACGATGTGCGCCTCCTCATCGACAATGATTTGGAGGGTCTCAGCCCTGCCGATCGCCACCTGCTACAAGCGGCGAGTGTGGCGGGGGACGATTTCACCCCGCTGGTCGTGGCGGCGCCGCTGGGATGCGAGGTCGTCGACGTCGAGATGCGCTGCGAGGCATTTGTTCACGCGCGGCGCTTTCTGCGCGTGGCCGGGCATGTCGAGTGGCCCGACGGAAGTGTGTCGCGGCGCTACGCTTTCGTGCATGAGCTGTACCGGCGAGCCGTGTACGGTCAGATCGCCGAGGCGCTGCATGCAGCTGCACCAGCGCATCGGGCAGGCGCTGGAGGCCGCCTACGGGGTGCGGCACATGGACATTGCCTCCCAGCTGGCGAGTCACTTCGAGCGTGGCCATGACGATGCGCGGGCGTTGCGTTACCTGAGCGCTGCCGCGGAGCGCGCCCGCCTGCGCTTTGCCAATCGCGAAGCGGTGGAATACCTCGATGCCGCGCTGCTGCTCCTGGCTCGACTGCCCGACGACGACCAGCGGCGGCGCACCGAGCTCGAGCTGCGCCTCGCACACGGCGCGATCCTCATCGACCTGCGTGGCTTCGCTTCTGAGGAAGTGCGCGAGAGCTTCGAGCGCACGGCCGAGCTGTGCGCCGCGGTGGGCTCGCGGGCGCAGCTCTTCGGCATCCTGTACGCGCGCTGGTATGTGCATTCGATGCGCGCCGAGCGTGACGAAACGGTTGCGATCACCGCGCGACTGGACGATCTCGCACGCCGACTTGGGACGGCGCCGCAGCGCATCGTGGCGGCCTCTGTCCTCATACGAACCGCTTGCTACGATGCGCGCTTCACCGAAGCTCCCCGCCTCATGCAGCGCCGTCTGGCGCGCGTGCCGGCACCGTGTGACGCGGCTCTCTTCGTCTTCGGCCCGGATCCCACGTTGGTGGCCAGTACCCACTTCGCCCTGGCGCTCTGGTTCCTGGGTCAACATCAACTTCATGAAAGTGCACCAGCCGAACCTGCCGCACCCCGACTTCATCGGCAAATCGCTCTCCAAAAGCAAATATGCCGACTCGCTGGTCGAGGCGGACACGCGCATTGGCAATGTCATGAACAAGATTCGCGCGCTGGGCCTGGACAAGGGTAACACGCTGGTGTTCTGGACCACCGACAACGGGGCGTGGCAGGACGTCTACCCCGATGCTGGGTACACACCGTTCCGTGGCACGAAGGGCACCGACCGTGAAGGCGGCAACCGTGTCCCGGCCATGGCGTGGATGCCGGGCAAGATCAAGGCCGGCGACAGGAACTATGACATCGTCGGCGGCCTTGATTTCATGGCGACCTTCGCCGCGCTCGCCGGCGTCAAGCTGCCGGAGAACGATATCGACGGCCAGCCGATGATGTTCGACAGCTACGACATCTCACCGGTGCTGTTTGGCACGGGACCTGACCCCCGCGAAACTTGGGACTACTTCACTGAGAATGAACTCCTGCCCGGAGCTGTGCGCTGGCACAACTTCAAGTTCGTATTCAATTTGCGCGGCGACAATGGCGCGGACACGGGCGGCCTGGCTGTGGATACCAATCTCGGCTGGAAGGGCGCCGAGAAATACGTTGCCACGGTCCCACAGATATTTGATCTCTGGCAGGATCCGCAGGAACGCTACGACCTGTTCATGACCAACTGGACTGAGCGGACCTGGGTCGCCCCTGTCATGGGCGAGGAGCTGGAAAAAGTGGGCCAGAGCTTTCTCAAGTATCCACCGCGCAAGCTGCAGAGCGAAGGCTACGACGGGCCGGTGACCATTTCCGGCTACGAGAAGTTCGAGAGTGTGCGGAAGCAATTGGAGCAACACAAGATCAACCTCAACCCGGTACCGTAGCTACAGCCTTGTGCAAAACACGGCCACTGGGTGCTGATTCCTTGCCTGTGAGGCTGGCAACGTCGGCCAGATCGGCTCAAAATCACCTCCGCTCGCCACTCTCCCCAGGATCTGCCGTGTGGCG
>Ga0265332_10000253_pt1 | contig 42715 bp, 37 predicted proteins | sample 41926metaG_FD_202084 | JGI IMG/M metagenome (GOLD analysis project Ga0265332, IMG submission 202084) | Rhizosphere microbial communities from Carex aquatilis grown in University of Washington, Seatle, WA, United States - 4-19-26 metaG | ecosystem: Host-associated > Plants > Roots > Rhizosphere...
CGTCGTGCAGGCTCTGGTAGGACGAGCCCTGCTGGCGCACCGCGCGCACGGTGAAGTTGTTGATCCGGCGCAGCGCGTCGCGGCTGTCCATGTACTCGACGAGCGCCGGGAACATGAGCTCGTCGCGACTGTCGGCCGTCAGCGTCGTCACGAAGAAGTGCTTTCCCCAGGCAACGAGCTTCACCGGCACCTCGCGCAGCCAGACGGCGGCGAGGCCCAGCGCGGCCAGCACGACGCCGCCCGAGACGAGCTGGTTCGAGGCAAGGACCGACTGCAGCGATTCGAACACGCGTTCCTCCGAAAAACGGGCCCGCAATGGGCCGGATGCCCTTAACGCGCAAGAGGTGGAATCCGACGACAGCGGCGTTGCGAAAGCTCCGGAATCGGGGCGCCGCGCGCAGGGCCCCGCTATCATGGCGGCTGGCGGCACCGTCCACGCCGCGCCCGACGGCCCCACTCATGCAGGATCGCTACTTCGCCCACGTCCGCGCAACCCTCGAGCGCATCCGCGCCGACGGCTTCCACAAGACCGAGCGCGTGATCGCGAGCCCGCAGGCGCCCGTCATCGAGCTTGAAGACGGCGCCCGCGTGCTCAATTTCTGCGCGAACAACTACCTCGGACTCGCCGACGACCCGCGGCTCATCGAGGCCGCCCGCGACGGGCTCGCGCGGCATGGCTTCGGCACCGCGTCGGTCCGCTTCATCTGCGGCACGCAGGACGTGCACAAGGAGCTCGAGGCGGCGCTCGCGGCCTTTCTCGGCACCGACGACGCGATCCTGTATTCCAGCTGCTTCGACGCGAACGGCGGCCTCTTCGAGACGCTGCTGACCGAGGAAGACGCGGTGATCAGCGACGAACTGAACCACGCGAGCATCGTCGACGGCATCAGGCTCTGCAAGGCAAAGCGCTACCGCTATCGCAACAACGACATGGCGGAGCTGGACGCGAGGCTTGGCGAGGCCGCCGCCGACGGCGCCCGGTTCAAGCTGATCGCCACGGACGGCGTGTTCTCGATGGACGGGATCGTCGCCAACCTGCCCGCGATCTGCGATCTTGCCGAGCGCCACGGCGCGCTGACGATGGTCGACGACTCGCACGCGGTCGGATTTGTCGGGGCGCATGGCCGCGGCACGCCGGAAGCGACCGGTGCCGGCGCGCGCATCGACATTCTCACCGGCACGCTCGGCAAGGCGATGGGCGGCGCATCGGGGGGCTACGTCGCCGCGCGGCGTGAAGTGATCGATCTCCTGCGCCAGCGCTCGCGCCCGTATCTCTTTTCCAACGCGCTGGTGCCGGCGATCGCTGCGGCCACGCTCCGCGTGCTGGAGCTCCTCGGCGCGGCGGAAGGCGCGGCGATGCGCGAGCGCGTGCAGGAGAACGGCGCACGCTTCCGGCGCGGCATGGCTGCGGCGGGCTTCCTGCTCGTCCCGGGCTCGCACCCGATCATCCCGGTGATGCTGGGCGACGCGGCGCTCGCGACGCGGATGGCGGATGCGCTCCTCGCCGAAGGCATCTACGTGATCGGGTTCTCCTACCCGGTCGTTCCCAAGGGCAAGGCGCGCATCCGCACCCAGATGAGCGCCGCGCACACGCCCGACCAGATCGACCACGCGGTGGCCGCGTTCACGAAAGTCGGCCGCGCGCTGGGCGCAATTCACTGAGCGAAGGGCAGGCAATGAAAGCACTGGCGAAACTCGAGCGCGCGCCCGGACTGACGCTGACGCGCGTCAAGAAGCCGGACCTTGGCCACAACGACGTGATGATACGGATCCTGAAGACGGCGATCTGCGGCACCGACATCCACATCTGGAACTGGGATGCGTGGGCGCAGAAGACGATCCCGGTGCCGATGCACGTCGGTCACGAATACGTCGGCGAGATCGTCGAGGTCGGCCAGGAGGTGCGGGGCTTCGCGGTCGGCGACCGCGTTTCGGGCGAAGGCCACATCACCTGCGGCTTCTGCCGCAACTGCCGCGCCGGGCGCAGGCATCTCTGCCGCAATACCGTGGGCGTGGGCGTCAACCGCGAAGGTGCGTTCGCGGAGTACCTCGTGATACCCGCGTTCAACGCGTTCAAGATTCCGGAGGACATTTCCGACGAGATCGCCGCGATCTTCGATCCGTTCGGCAACGCGACGCACACCGCGCTGTCGTTCAATCTCGTCGGCGAGGACGTCCTCATCACCGGCGCGGGTCCGATCGGCATCATGGCCGCGGCGATCGCCCGGCACGTCGGCGCGCGCCACGTCGTCATCACCGACGTCAACGACTACCGGCTCGATCTCGCGCGGCGGATGGGCGCGACGCGCGCCGTCAATGTGGGCAAGACGAAGCTCGCCGACGTGATGGGCGAGCTCGGCATGACCGAGGGCTTCGACGTCGCGATGGAGATGTCGGGCGTGCCGAGCGCGTTCGCCGACATGCTGGCGTGCATGAATCATGGCGGCAAGATCGCGCTCCTCGGCATTCCGCCCGCCGACATGGCGATCGACTGGAACCAGGTCATCTTCAAGGGGCTCGAGATCAAGGGCATCTACGGCCGCGAGATGTTCGAGACCTGGTACAAGATGGTCGCGATGCTGCAGAGCGGACTCGACCTCACGCCGATGATCACGCACCGGTTCCCGGTCGACGATTTCGAAGCCGGCTTCGCGGCGATGCTGTCGGGCAGGAGCGGCAAGGTGATCCTGGACTGGACTGCCACACCGTGAGATTCGTCGCAGCTCAGGACGCAGCTCCTGCATAGCAATCCGGCGCGTCATGTTGCGGCGCGGTAAAATGGCCCGCCAGCATGAATGCGACCCGCGAACCGCTGTTGCAGCGCCCTGACGCGACGGCGTCGACGGGGGCGGACGCGCCCCGCCTGCGCGAGATCCCGTACAACTACACGTCGTTCTCGGATCGCGAGATCGTGATCCGGTTCCTCGGCGCGCCGATGTGGGCGCTGCTGGAGGAGCTCCGCGGCGAGCGGCGCACCGGGCGCTCGGCGCGGATGCTGTTCGAGGTGCTGGGCGATCTCTGGGTCGTTGCGCGCAATCCGTACCTGCAGGACGACCTCATCACCGATCCGAAGCGGCAGGCGCTGCTCGTCGCCGCGCTGCGCCACCGGCTTGCGGAAATCGAAAAGCGCCGCGTTGATCACGCGCAGGGCGCCGCGGCCGACGATGCCGGCCGCGACGCCAACGTGGCGGCACTGATCGCCGCGACCGCGGCGGCGGTCGACCGGTTCGAGGTCTCGTTCGGCGAGACGGCGGCGCTGCGGCGCAGGACCGTGCGATCGCTCTCGCGCCACACGCGCCGCGACAACATCGCATTCGACGGACTCGCGCGCGTCTCGCACGTGACCGATGCGACGGACTGGCGCGTCGAATATCCGTTCGTCGTGCTGACACCGGACACGGAAGTGGAAGTGCGCGGGCTCGTCGAGGGCTGCATCGAGCTCGGCCTCACGATCATCCCGCGCGGCGGCGGCACCGGGTACACGGGCGGCGCGATTCCGCTCACGCCCAAGTCGGCGGTGATCAACACGGAGAAGCTGGAAACGCTGTCGTCGATCGAATGGACAACGCTGCCGGGCGGGAGCGGGCCGGTGGCGACGATCGCGGCGGGCGCGGGCGTGGTCACGCGACGCGTGATGGATGCGGCCGATGCCGAAGGCCTCGTGTTCGCGGTTGACCCCACGTCCGCCGACGCGTCGTGCATCGGCGGCAACGTCGCGATGAACGCGGGCGGCAAGAAGGCGGTGCTCTGGGGCACCGCGCTCGACAACCTCGTCTCGTGGCGGATGGTGACGCCCGACGCGAAGTGGCTCGAGGTGACGCGGCAGGACCACAACCTCGGCAAGATCCACGACGCCGCGATGGCGACGTTCGAGCTCGTCACCTACGCCGACGACGGCCGCACCGTGCAGCGTCGCGAGACGCTCGCCGTTCCCGGCGCGCAGTTCCGCAAGGCCGGTCTCGGCAAGGACGTGACCGACAAGTTCCTGGCGGGGCTTCCCGGCATCCAGAAGGAAGGCTGCGACGGACTCATCGTCAGCGCGCGCTTCGTGCTGCACCGGATGCCGCCCGCCGCGCGCACGGTCTGCCTCGAGTTCTTCGGTGCGGTGCGCGATTCGACGCCGGCAATCGTCGAGATCAAGCGCTACGTCGACGGCCTCGCCGCCGCGGCACCGGAGGCGCGCGTCCAGCTCGCCGGGCTCGAGCATCTCGACGAGCGCTACGTGAAGGCGGTCGGCTACGCGACCAAGGCGAAGCGGCACGGCCGGCCGAAGATGGTCCTCCTCGGCGATCTCGTCGGCGAATCGCAGGACGCGGTCGCGGCCGCGGCGGCGGAAGTGGTCCGCATCGCGAATCTCCGCGGCGCCGAGGGCTTCGTCGCCGTGTCGGCCGACGCGCGCCGCAAATTCTGGCAGGACCGCGCGCGTACCGCGGCGATCGCGCGCCACACCAACGCGTTCAAGATCAACGAGGACGTCGTCATTCCGCTGCCGCGCCTCGGCGACTACACCGACGGCGTCGAGCGGATCAACATCGAGCTTTCGATCCGCAACAAGCTGCGCGTCTGCGCCGCGCTGCAGGCGTTCCTCGCCGGACCCGCGCTCGCGCAGGCGTGGGATCCGTCCGACGAGTGGAAGCCGTCGCGCGAGCTGCTGGATGCAAAGGTCGACGAGGCGCGCGTGCTGGTGGCGGCCGTGCATTCGCGCTGGCAGGACCTCCTCGAGCGCATCGACGCGACCTTTCCGGCGCTGCAGGAGCGCAGCACCGTCGTGTCATGGAAAGCCGAGCTCGCAGCACCCCTCGCCGAGATCTTCGCGGGCCTGGCCTACGCGCCGGTGCTCGCGCGCTGCAAGGCGATCCACGCGAAAATCCTGAAGAGCCGCGTGTTCGTCGCGCTGCACATGCACGCGGGCGACGGCAACGTGCACACGAACCTTCCGGTCAACTCCGACGACTACGCGATGCTGCGCGAAGCGAACGCCGCGGTGGCGCGCATCATGGCGCTCGCGCGGGCCCTTGGCGGCGTCATCTCCGGCGAGCACGGGATCGGCATCACCAAGCTCGAATACCTGACGCCTGAGGAGATCGCGCCGTTCGCGCAGTACAAGCAGAGGGTCGATCCGGAAGGGCGCTTCAATGCCGGCAAGCTGCAGGCGGGTGCCTGCCTCGACGACGCGTACACGCCGAGCTTCGCGCTGATCGGCCACGAGAGCCTGATCCTCGAGGCGTCCGCGATCGGCCGCGTCGCGGATTCGATCAAGGACTGCCTGCGCTGCGGCAAGTGCAAGCCCGTGTGCGCGACGCACGTGCCGCGCGCCAACCTGCTCTATTCGCCGCGCAACAAGATCCTCGCGACGTCGCTCCTGATCGAGGCGTTCCTGTACGAGGAGCAGACGCGGCGCGGAGTGAGCCTCGTCCACTTCGACGAGTTCTCCGACGTCGCCGATCACTGCACCGTGTGCCACAAGTGCAAGACGCCGTGCCCGGTGGACATCGACTTCGGCGACGTGTCGATCGCGATGCGCAACTTCCTGCGGCAGCAGGGGAAGAAGCGGACGAGCCCCGCCGCGCGGGCGACGATGTTCTTCCTCTCGGCCAGCGATCCGACGACGATCAAGCTCGTGAAGCGCGTGCTGGTCGACTGGGGCACGCGCGCGCAGCGCCTCGCGCACGGGATCGCCCGGCGGCTGGGGATCGCCGGCGCGCAGACGCGGCATCCGCCGGCGACGGTGGGCCGGCCGACGCTGCGGGCGCAGGTGGTCCACTTCGTCAACAAGCCGATGCCGGGCGGGCTGCCGAAGCGCACGTCGCGGGCGCTGCTCGACATCGAGGACGACGCGATCGTCCCGATCATCCGCGATCCGCGCAAGGCTGGTGAGGATGCGGAGGCGGTGTTCTATTTTCCCGGCTGCGGTTCGGAGCGCCTCTTTTCGCAGGTCGGCCTCGCGACGCAGGCGATGCTTTTCGAGATCGGCGCGAAGACCGTGCTGCCGCCGGGCTACCTCTGCTGCGGCTATCCGCAGACCGCCTCGGGCGACGAAGCGCGCGGACGCGAGATCACGACGGCCAATCGCGTGCTGTTCCACCGCGTCGCGAACACGCTCAACTATCTCGACATCCGCACGGTGATCGTGTCCTGCGGCACGTGCATGGACCAGCTCCTCAAGTACGAGTTCGACAAGATCTTTCCGGGATGCCGGCTGCTCGACATCCACGAATACCTGATGGAAAAGGACGTGCGCCTCGAGGGTGTCGCCGGCGCGCGCTACATGTATCACGACCCGTGCCACACGCCGATGAAGACGTATGCGCCGGGCGCGGTCGTCAACGCGCTGATGGGCACCGAGGTCGCGCCGAACACGCGCTGCTGCGGCGAATCGGGGACGCTCGCGGTGTCGCGCCCGGACGTCTCGACGCAGGTGCGCTTCCGCAAGGAAGAGGAGATGCGCCGCGGCGCCGACGCTCTGAGGAGCGACGGGTTCGACGGCGCGATCAAGGTGCTGACGTCGTGCCCGTCGTGCCTGCAGGGGCTGTCGCGCTTCGACGGTGACGCCGGCACGAGTGCCGATTACATCGTGGTCGAGATCGCGCGGAGGACGCTCGGCGAGAACTGGATGGCCGACTACGTGGCGAAGGCCGCGGCCGGCGGCGTCGAGCGCGTGCTCGTCTGACCGGCGCGCGCCTGCGCGCCTATTTCAGGCGGTCGGAGAGCGAGCGCGGCGTGGCGATCGTCCGCGCCGACAGCGCGGCGGGCGCCGGACAGGCCGCTTGCGGGTGATGCGCGGCGTCGCGGCACAGCGCCTTCATCGCGAAGGTCTCGTACGGGGATGGTGGCGCGTCGAACAGGAGCCACGGTGCGCCGATGCCGAACACGAGGAACGCGGCGAGCGCCGCGGCGCCGAGCTTCGGCAGCAGCGCCGCGCCGTACGCGAGCCGTGCGCGCAGCAGCGAAACCGCGCGGGGCCCGGATTCCATGTCGGCGGCAACACCCAGAGGGTTCATTTCGTTCTCCGTTTGCGAAAGCGGAGCCGATGCTCCTCCGATGCCCCGGAAAAGGCCCCGCGACGGCGACCGGCCCTGGAAGCCGGGCACGCCGCGCGGGGGTGGAGGCAATCGGCCCGTGCTGTGCTTTCCCGACTCCCGGAAAGCGCGTTGCGGCGATTCCCGGAAGCCCTGCCGACACCCTATCGCCGCGGATGCACCGGGGCGAGCGACAATTCGGCAGCGCCGGTGTCGAATATTCACGCTCTCCACCGGTCGCCCGGCACCTGCAAGGCGCCGCGCGGTAGGCGTCGGGAGGGGCTGTTTATGCTATAAAACCGGGATCACGGCCCGGTATTGGCCGGCGCCCCGGGCTGCCGGACAATCTGATGACGACGGGATGCGCGTTTTGCGGGGGTGAAGGCGGGAGCCGGCTCTGGGGCGATGCACGGTGCCGCGTGGTCCTCGCGGACGAGCCGTTCACGGGATTCTGCAGGGTGATCTGGAATGCGCATGTTCGCGAAATGACGGACCTCGACCCCACCGACCGGGAACACCTGATGCGCGTGACCTTCGCAGTCGAAGCGGCGCTGCGCGCGCGGCTCGCACCCCTGAAGGTGAATCTCGCGTCGCTCGGCAACCAGACGCCGCACCTGCACTGGCACGTGATTCCCCGCTTTGCCGACGACTCCCATTTTCCGCAGCCGGTCTGGGGCACGCGCCAGCGCGATGACGCGCGTGCGCACGCTTCCACCGGGTTCGCGGCGGGCCTCGCCGCCGATCTCGCCGCCGCGCTGGGACCGGGTCGCTGAGGCGCCGCAGACACCATGAATGATTCGACCTCGCCTGTGCTGAGTGCGGATGCCGCCGCCGTCGACCCGGCGGCCGCGCCGCGGCTCGCGTTCGCCGATCTCGACGGTGCAAAGCGCTGGGCGAACGCGCTGCCGCTGACCAACGTCGCGCAGGTCTACGAGGCCGTGCACGGCCAGCTGAAGGCGCTGTCCGCGGCGGAGTTCCCGCCGCGCGAACGCGCGACGCTGGCCGAGGTGCTGCGCGAGCAGGTCGCGCATCTGCACACGGAGCTCGCCCGGCGCTACGCGGGCAAGCCGCAGCCGGCGGTGGACCGCGAGCTCGAGGCGGCAGAGCAGGCCATCGCGCTGTGGACAGCACTCTGGGAGCAGTACTCCAGCTGCCTGAAGCCGCTGCTCGAAGGCGATCCGCAGCTGGCCGGAGTCAAGGCGAAGCTGCTGCAGCGCGGACTCTTCGTCGGCAAGCAGCTGCTGCTCGTGCACGGTCTCGCGCGCCGCACACCCCCGCCGGCGCTGTGGCAGGAGCTCCACGCGTACTACCGGCTGGCGGAAATCCTCGAATGCGCGGTGGCGGCGGTGTCGGACGACCTCATGCCCAACGCGATCGGCATCTCCTGCTATTCGACCTACAGTCACGCGCTGCTGCTGGGCCTCGCCGATCTCTGCGCGATGTCGGTGAAGCAGATCGAGCTTGCCGACCGCTGGCTCGGCTTCTGGTCGCGCAAGATCTTTCCGTATGCGCAGCAGCGCGAGACCGAGGGACCGCTGCTCCTGATCGACCTCGACGCTGCATCAGGCGCCGTGCTCGCGGCGGCAGCCCCGGCGCAGTCCGGCGCCTCGATGCGCTTCGGCTATCCCGGGAAGCTCGCGACCAGCGTGCGCGGGCGCCTGAAGCGGCTGCAGTCGGGCGCGAATCCGGCCGAGCTGCAGCTGGGACACGACTGCAGCGTCGAGCAGTGCACGGCGCTTCTCGTCCACCTCGACCTGCACTGGTGCCAGACCGCGCGGGTCCATCCCGGTGCTGCGAAGACGACGCTCGAGCTGTGCGGCGGCGGCATCAACGCCGCCTATTTCCGCATCGGCGGACGCACGTTCGACCGCAAGGATCCGCTCGGGCGCATGTCGTTCCAGGGCGCGCAGGTGCTGCAGACGCTGGGGCCGCTCACCGATTACGATCGCGGCAAGGAAGACGCCGAGCGCACGTACGCCTGGGAGCGCTGGAGCGGCCGCTACGAATGGCGCGAGGCCAGCCTCGTGCGCGAGTCGCCGGCGACGCACCGATGGCAGCTCGAACAGCTCGCGATCGTGCGCGACGAGGAGCGCGTCCGGCTCGGCAGTCTCTCGCGGGTCGCGCAGGATCTGAACGGCAGCCTGGCGCTGTCGGTGAAGCTCTGGGCCGGCGTCCCGCACGCGATCGCATTGCGGCCGCTGACCACATCGATGGCCGAGGATGCGCCGATCGCAGGGCTGCGCCTCGCCGAAACGCCGGATGAAAAGGCGTGCCTCGTGCTGCCGTCGCGCACGTTCAATCCGAGCCGGGTGCTGCGCTCGATCGAAGTGGGCCCGGAACGCCGGTTCCGCCTGACGCGCCTCCTCCAGCGCGGCGCCGACTTCGAGCGCGTCGCGTTCGAAGAATCCACCGGCTGACGAAATCCGCGCCGGCCGCGGCGCGTCCCACGCGATGGCCAACCGACTCGCGGGCGAGACGAGCCCGTATCTTCTTCAGCACGCCGCCAATCCGGTCGACTGGCACCCCTGGGACGAGGCTGCCTTGACGCTCGCGCGGGAGGAGAACCGGCCGATCCTCCTGTCCGTCGGCTATTCGGCGTGCCACTGGTGCCACGTGATGGCACACGAATCCTTCGAGGATCCCGCCGTCGCCGCGTTGATGAACGAGCTCTTCGTCAACATCAAGGTCGACCGCGAGGAGCGCCCCGATCTCGACCAGATCTATCAGACCGCGCACGCGCTCCTGACGCAGCGATCGGGCGGATGGCCGCTCACGATGTTTCTGACACCGGCGGGCGAGCCGTTCTTCGGCGGCACGTATTTTCCCAGGGAAAGCCGCTTCGGCCTGCCGGGATTCGTCGAGCTCCTCCCCAAGATCGCCTCGGCCTACCGCGAGCGCGGCGCCGAAATCGCCGTGCAGAATGCGCGGCTCGTCGAGGCGCTGCAAAGCCTCGAGCCCGGGGCGCAGCCCGCGGACACGCTGCCGGGGGACGCGCCCGCGGCGGCGCTCTCCGAACTCAAGGAGCGTTTCGATCCCGACTGGGGCGGCTTCGGCGCCGCGCCCAAGTTTCCGCATGCGACCGAGCTCGCGCTCTGCCTTCGCGCTGCGGTCCGGACGCGCGACGCGGCGGCGCATGCGGTCGTCGAGATCACGCTTTCCAGGATGGCCGACGGCGGGATCCACGACCAGCTGGGCGGCGGCTTCTGCCGCTACAGCGTGGACGCGTTCTGGGCGATCCCGCATTTCGAGAAGATGCTCTACGACAACGGACCGCTGCTCGCGCTCTATGCGGATTTCGCGCGCGCGACGGGCGCGCCGCGCCATGCGGAAGTGGCACGGGGCATCGTCACGTGGATGGAGCGCGAGATGCGCGCCCCGGACGGCGCGTTCTATTCGAGCCTCGACGCCGACAGCGAGCACGAGGAGGGCAAGTTCTACGTCTTCCAGCGCGACGAGGTGCGCACACTCGTCGGCGACGCCGACTACGCGCTCGTCGCGCCGCACTGGGGTCTCGACCGCGCAGCCAATTTCGAGGGCCATGCGTGGCACCTCGTCGTCGCGCGGCCGCTCCCGGAGGTCGCGGCCGAGCAGGGCATTCCGGAAGCCGATGCGCGGGCGCGGCGTGCGCGCGCGAAAGCCGTGCTGTTCGCGGCACGCGCGAAGCGCATCCGGCCGGGCCGCGACGACAAGATCCTGACGTCGTGGAATGCGCTGGCGATCGCTGGGCTTGCCCGCGCCGCCCGTGCGCTGGACGAGCCGTCGTTCGCGGAACTGGCCGAGGCGGCCGCCGGTGCGCTGCGCGCCACGGCATGGCGCGACGGGCGCCTCCTCGCGACGCGCAAGGACGATCACGCGCATCTCAACGCATACCTCGACGATTACGCGTTCCTGCTGTGGGCGCTGCTCGAGCTGATGCAGACGCGCTTTCGTGCCGGGGATTTCGCGTGGGCGTGCGGAATCGCCGACGTCCTGCTCGCGCAGTTCGAGGATCGCGACGCGGGCGGCTTCTGGTTCACGAGTCATGACCACGAACGGCTCATCCACCGGACGAAGCCGGGTCACGACAACGCGACGCCCTCCGGCAATGCCGTCGCCGCGCGTGCGCTGATCGCGCTCGGCCACCTCGCGACGGAGCCGCGCTATGTCGAGGCCGGCGAACGTGTCGTGCGCCTCTTCGCGCCGGCCCTGGCCCGTGCGCCGGCCGGATTCGCAACGCTCGTCGGCGCGCTCGAGGACACGCTGACCCCGCCCGGCTGGGTCGTTCTCGACGGTGATCGCGCGACCTGCGCCGCATGGCAGCGCACGCTCGAGCGAACGCTGCGGCCGGCGGTTCGCGTCATCGATGTTTCCGGAGCGGCCGATCTGCCCGCGGCGCTGGTCAAGGGCGCGCGGCCGGTGCAGGGCGCTGTCGCGTGGGTCTGCGCGGGCGCGCATTGCCTGCCGCCGATCGCGGATCTCGAATCACTCGTCGGCGTGCTCGACGGGGCCCCCGTGCCGCCGACGCCGCCGGGCGTAATCGCCGCGGCCCCGGGCATGCGGTAAAATCCCACCCTGCAGTTGCAGCCTTAGTGCAGTTCCCCCTTCAATTCGCACGAATTCCCCGATACTGGAGTCCTCATGAAACTCGCTGTTGCCTCGCTCACCGCTGCCGCGCTCGCGTTCGCCGGCACGGCCAACGCCGCGCTCGACAACGCGGCCGCCGAAGCCCTGATGAAGAAGGACGGCTGCGCCGCCTGCCACGCGATCGACAAGAAGATCGTCGGCCCGTCGTATGTCGACGTTGCCGCCAAGTACAAGGGCGACGCGGGTGCCGCGACCAAGCTCGAAGCCAAGGTCAAGGCGGGCGGCTCCGGTGTCTGGGGCCCCGTTCCGATGCCGCCGAATGCCGCGACGCCGGACGCCGACATCAAGGCGCTGGTCGGCTGGATCCTGACGCTCAAGAAGTAAGGCGGGGTCCGCGCGCCGCGCCGCTTTGACACGGGCGGGGCGCGCCGGTAACCTTGCGACGTCCGCGCAGGAGAGCGCGACGCCGGCGCGAAGCTGCGCCGCCGCCGCCGCCGAAGGCGTAACTCCCGCGATCGCTCAGGCACAAAGGGCTGCACGGACGCAATGCGAATCTGGAGAGCGGCCGCGCAGCGCGAAGCTGCAGCGGCCCACCGAAGGGGCACCGGCGTCGGCCAGCAGGGCGCGCCGCAATCTCTCAGGTAAAAGGACAGACGGGGCGAAGCGCAACACCGCTTCGCCCTTTTTTCGTCCGTCGACCGGGAGTTGCCCGTGCTGAAGACCACGCCGCTCTACGCCGTTCACCGCGCCGCCGGCGCACGCATGGTCGACTTCGGCGGCTGGGACATGCCGGTCCACTACGGCTCGCAGATCGAGGAGCACCGCGCGGTGCGCACGGACGCCGGGATGTTCGATGTCTCGCACATGCGCGTCGTCGACCTCGAGGGTGCCGGCGCGCGCGACTTCCTGCGCTACGCGCTCGCGAACAATGTCGACAAGCTGAAGGTGCCCGGCAAGGCGCTGTACTCGTGCCTGCTGACACCCGCGGGCACGGTGATCGACGATCTGATCGTCTACTTCCTGCACGAGGATTTTTTCCGCCTCGTCGTCAACGCAGGGACTGCCGACAAGGACATCGCATGGTTCAGGACGCTCCTGGCCGAGCGCGCGCCGGCGCTGAAGCTCTCGACGCGCGAAGACCTCGCGATGGTCGCGGTGCAGGGGCCCAACGCGCGCGCGAAGGTCTGGAAGGCGCTTCCGGGCAGCGAATCGGCGAGTGCTGCCCTCGGCCCGTTCAACGCCGCAATTCACGGCGACGCCTTCATCGCGCGCACGGGCTACACCGGCGAGGACGGCTTCGAGATCGTCTATCCCGCGGCAAAGGTCGAGGCGCTCTGGACGCGGCTCGCGGCCGAAGGCGTGCGGCCGTGCGGACTCGGGGCGCGCGACACGCTGCGACTCGAAGCCGGCATGAATCTCTACGGCCAGGACATGGACGAGCACGTGTCGCCGCTCGAGTCCGGACTGGCCTGGACGATCGATCTCAAGAGCCCCCGCGACTTCGTCGGCAAGGCGGCACTTGTCGCGAACCCGCCGCAGCGCCAGCTGGCAGGGCTTCTGCTCACCGACAAGGGCGGCGTGCTGCGCGCGCACCAGGCCGTGCACACCGCGCACGGCGACGGCGAGATCACGAGCGGCACGTTCAGCCCGACGCTGCAGCGCTCGATCGCGCTCGCCCGCCTGCCGCGCGCCGCGGTCGCCGGTGAGACCGTCCGCGTCGTCGTCCGCGACAAGGAGCTCGCGGCCACCGTCGTCAAGCTGCCGTTTGCGCGCAACGGCAAGGTGCTCGTGCAGTAGCGCGCGCATGCGCCCGATCCGACTTCTTCCCGAACCCCGCTGACCCACTGGAGCCATTCGCATGAACGTCCCCGCTGACCTCAAGTACACCGCCGCCCACGAATGGGCGCGCGCCGAGAGCGACGGCACCGTGACCGTCGGCATCACCGACCACGCGCAGGCCGCGCTGGGCGATCTCGTCTACATCGAGCTGCCCGCCGTCGGCCGCAAGGTCGCCGCCGAGGAGGCGTGCGCCGTCGTCGAGTCGGTGAAGGCCGCCTCCGACGTCTACTCGCCGGTCGCGGGTGAAGTGGTCGCCGTCAACGAGGCGCTGACCGGCACTCCCGAAGATGCGAACAAGGACGCCTATGCGGCGTGGTTCTTCCGGCTGAAGCCCACCGACCCCGCGGCGCTCGGCAAGCTGCTCGACGCGAAGGCGTACGAGGCAGTCCTCGGCGACGCCTGACGCCGCATCCGGCGCGCCGCAACCCTTTTTCTGGCCATCGACGATGAACGACACGAATCCCGCTTCCCGCATTGCCGGCACGACCTTCGACGATCACGACGCCTTCATCGCGCGGCACATCGGGACGACGCCCGACGATCAGCAGGCGATGCTGCAGGCGCTCGGCTATCCGACGCGCGCGGCGATGATCGACGCGCTCGTGCCTGCGGCGATCCGCCATGCCGGGCCGCTCGGGCTCCCGGCACCGATGAACGAGGCCGAGGCGCTCGCGAAGCTGCGCACGCTGGCTGCGAAGAACCGCGTGCTGCGCTCGTACATCGGACAGGGCTACTACGGCACGCATACGCCCGGCGTCATCCTGCGCAACATCCTCGAGAACCCCGCGTGGTACACCGCGTACACGCCGTACCAGCCCGAGATCTCGCAGGGCCGTCTCGAGGCGCTGGTCAACTTCCAGACGATGGTGTGCGATCTCACCGGGATGGCGATCGCCAACGCGTCGATGCTGGACGAGGCGAGCGCCGCCGCCGAGGCGATGACGTTGTGTCAGCGGATGAGCCGCAGCAGGAGCACGCGGTTCTTCGTCGCCGATGACGTCTTCGCACAGACACGCGACGTCGTGCGCACGCGTGCGGAGCCGCTCGGCATCGAGATCGTCACCGGCCCGGCCGACGCGGCGGCCGCTGCCGGCGCATTCGGCGTGCTGCTGCAATACCCGGGCGCCGACGGCGACGTGCGCGACTATCGGGCGCTGGCGCAGGCGGTGCGCGCGGGCGGCGCGCATCTGGTCGTCGCCGCCGACATCCTCGCGCTCACGCTGCTCTCGCCTCCCGGAGAATGGGGCGCGGATGTCGTCGTCGGATCGACGCAGCGCTTCGGCGTTCCCATGGGCTACGGCGGCCCGCATGCCGGCTACCTCGCGACACGCGACGAGTTCAAGCGATCGATGCCGGGGCGCCTCGTCGGCGTCACCGTCGACGCCGATGGCAATCCGGCCTACCGGCTCGCGCTGCAGACGCGCGAGCAGCACATCCGCCGCGAGAAGGCGACGTCGAACATCTGCACGGCCCAGGTGCTGCTCGCCGTCATCGCCGCGATGTACGCCGTCTATCACGGCCCCGCGGGATTGACGCGGATCGCGCGCCGCGTGCACCAGCGCGCCGCGGATCTGAAGTCCGGCCTCGAACGCGCCGGCTTCACGGTCCCGACCGCGGCGTTCTTCGACACGCTCACGGTGGCGACCGGCGCGGGGACCGCGGCGATCCATGCGCGCGGCGTCGCGGCCGGCGTCAATTTCCGGCACGTGAGCGACACGGTCATCGGCCTCTCCGTCGACGAGACGACGATGCCGGAAGACGTCGCGCGCGTGGTGCGCGCGTTCACGGGCGAATCCGCGACAGACGCCGCGATTCCGCCGGCTGCGGCGACGCTGCCTGCCGGGCTCGCGCGCACGTCTGCGTTTCTCACCCATCCGACGTTCAATCGTTATCGCTGCGAGACGGAGATGCTGCGTTATCTCCGCCGCCTCGCCGATTGCGACATCGCGCTCGACCGGGCGATGATTCCGCTGGGCTCGTGCACGATGAAGCTCAACGCGACGTCCGAGATGATTCCGGTCACCTGGCCGGAATTCGGCGCGCTCCATCCGTTCGCGCCGGCTGACCAGGCGCAGGGCTACGCCGAACTCTTCGCCGACCTCGAGCGGATGCTGTGCGCGATCACCGGCTACGCCGCGGTGTCGCTGCAGCCCAACGCGGGCTCGCAGGGCGAGTACGCCGGCCTCCTCGCGATCCGCGCCTATCACGCGAGTCGAGGCGAGGATCACCGCAACGTCTGTCTCATCCCGGCGTCCGCGCACGGGACGAATCCCGCGTCGGCGCAGATGGCGGGCATGCGCGTCGTCGTCGTCGCGTGCGACGCCGACGGCAACATCGACCTCGCCGATCTCGAGGCGAAGGCGAAGGCGCATGCGAGCGATCTCGCCGCGATCATGGTCACCTACCCGTCGACGCACGGCGTGTTCGAGGAAGGCATCCGCCGGATCTGCGAGATCGTGCACGCGCACGGCGGGCAGGTCTACGTCGACGGCGCCAACCTCAACGCGCTGGTCGGGCTCGCACAGCCGGGAAAGTTCGGCGCCGACGTCTCGCACCTCAACCTGCACAAGACGTTCTGCATTCCGCACGGCGGCGGCGGACCCGGCGTGGGACCGATCGGCGTCGGGGCGCACCTCGCGCGCTTTCTGCCGGGCCACCGGTACTCCGCGTCCGGCGACGCCATGCGGGTCGTCGCCGCGGCGCCGCACGGCAGCGCGAGCATCCTGCCGATCTCGTGGATGTACATCGTCATGATGGGCGGTTCGGGGCTCACGGCAGCCACCGAAAGCGCGATCCTTGCGGCGAACTATGTCGCGCAGCGCCTCAGGGAGCATTACCCGGTTCTCTACGCGGGCCCGCGCGGACTGGTCGCGCACGAATGCATTCTCGACCTGCGGCCGCTGAAGGAAACGTCGGAGATCGCGGTCGACGACGTCGCCAAGCGCCTGATGGACTATGGCTTTCATGCGCCGACGATGAGCTTTCCCGTGCCCGGCACGCTGATGGTCGAGCCGACCGAGAGCGAATCGAAGGCCGAGCTCGATCGCTTCGTCACCGCGATGATCGCGATTCGCGAGGAAATCCGCGCGATCGAGGAAGGCCGTGCCGACCGCGCCGACAATCCGCTGAAGCACGCGCCGCACACCGCCGCGGCGGTCACCGCGGACGTGTGGAAGCACGCGTACCGGCGCGAGGAGGCGGCCTATCCGGTTGCCGCGCTCCGCATCGCGAAATACTGGCCGCCGGTCGCTCGGGTCGACAACGTGCACGGCGACCGCAATCTCTTCTGCAGCTGCGTTCCGGTCGCCGACTACGCGACCGCGGAGGCGGACACCCGGTCGCGCCCCCGCGTGCCTGCGGGCGTCTGACGATGCGCGTCGCCGTACTCGGCGCCGGCGTCGTCGGCGTCACGGCGGCGTGGTACCTCGCGGCCGACGGCCACGAGGTGACCGTGCTGGATCGCCAGCCCGCCGCCGGCCTCGAGACGTCGTTCGCCAACGGCGGGCAGATTTCCGCCTCGCACGCGGAACCCTGGGCCAACCCCGATGCGCCGCGGACCATTCTCAAATGGCTGGGCCGCGAGGATGCGCCGCTCCTGTTTCGGCTGCGCGCCGACCCGCGGCAGTGGCTGTGGGGGCTCGCGTTCCTGCGCGAATGCCTGCCGGCGCGCACGCGTCGCAACACGATCCAGTGCCTCAATCTCGCGCTCTACTCGCGCGACTGCCTGCGCGCGCTGTGCGCGGAGACGGGCATCGAGTACGACCGGAATCCCCGCGGAATCCTGCAGATCTACACGGATGCCGGCGAATTCGAGCGTGCCGCCGAGGGCGCGGCGATGATGCGCGACTCCGGCATCGACCGCGAGGTCGCCGTCGTCGACCGCTGCATCGCCATCGAGCCCGCGCTCACGCAATGCCGCGAGCGCCTCGCCGGCGGCATCTTCACCGCGTCGGACGAAGCGGGCGACGCGCATGCGTTCACGCAGGCGCTGGCGGCGCGCGCCGCCGCGCGCGGCGTCGTGTTCCGCTACGGCCTCACCGTCGACACGCTGCTGCGTGAAGGCGACGCGCTCACGGGCGTGCGTTGCCGCCGCACCGCCGGCGACGTCGAGACCATCGCCGCCGACGCCTACGTGATGGCGCTGGGCAGCTATAGTCCGCTGCTGCTGCGCCCGGTCGGCGTTTCGTGCGCCGTCTATCCGGTCAAGGGCTATTCGGCGACGATCGACGTCGGCACGCATCGCGGCGCGCCCGCGGTTTCCCTGACCGACATCGGCGCGAAGATCGTGCTGACGCGCCTCGGCAATCGGCTGCGCGTCGCGGGCACGGCAGAGCTTTCCGGCTACAGCACCGACCTCAACACCGTTCGCTGCGAAGCGCTGGCGCGCCGAACGTTCGAGCTCTTCCCCGATGCCGGCGAGCGGAGCCCGATCACCTACTGGTCCGGACTGCGCCCGGCAACGCCGTCCAACGTGCCATGCATCGGCCGCACGGGCTGCCGCAACCTGTTCCTCGACACGGGGCACGGCACGCTGGGCTGGACGATGGCATGCGGATCGGGGCGTGCGCTCGCCGACGTCATCGCCGGTCGCGCGCCCGGCGTCGCGTTCGAATTCACGCACGCCTGACGGCTGACCTGCGCCGACCGGTTAAAATCGGCTCCCGGCTTCGTTTGAGGACTGTACATCCGATGAACATCGCTTCGCTCAACCGTTGGCAGGCGGCCGCAATTCACCTCGCGCTCTCCGCACTGATCGCTGCGACGGCCTTCGGGCTCATCATCGCGCTCTGGTACCCGGGCGCCTACTTCGAGGCGATGGGGGGCAGGAACCTGCTGATCATCCTCGTCAGCGTGGACGTCTGCATCGGCCCGCTGCTGACGCTGGTGGTCTTCAATCCGGCGAAAAAGGAATTGCGCCGCGACCTCGCGATCATCGCCGCCTTCCAGGTCGCAGCGCTCTCCTACGGCGCCTGGATCACGTTCGGCGCGCGTCCGGTGTTCACGGTGTTCGCCAGGGACCATTTCGACGTCGTCGCCGCGAGCGAGCTCGACGCCGCCGACCTCGCGCTGGCGCCGCCGGAGTTCCTGGGTCTTTCGCTGACGGGGCCGCGCGTCGTCGGCGTGCGCATGCCCGAGGACGTCGACGAGCGCAATGCGGTCATATTCGCGACTGCCACGGGCAAGGACCTGCAGAACTTTCCCAGGTATTTCGTGCCCTACTCCGAGCTTTCAGGCGAAGTGAAGAAGAGCGCGAAGCCGCTCAATTCGCTTCTGAAGAAACATCCGGAGGCGATCGACGCGATTCGTGCTGCGGCGGTCGAGGCCGGCCGGCCCGAGAGCCTGCTGCTCTATGTCCCGCTGCGCGCACGCCTGCACGCGATGACCGCCGTACTCGACGCACGCGATTTCCACGTGATCACCCTTGCCCCCATCGACCCGTACTGACGCAATGCATTCCGAAGCACGTGCGGTGCTTCCGCGATTTCGCGCCGCAGAAGCGATTCGCATGGCCGGCATCGCGCTGGCTGCGCTGACCATCCTCGCCGCAACGGCCGTTCCCGCCGCCCCTGCGCCGCCGCCGGCCACGACCGCGATCGTCGGGCCGCCAATCGCCGCCCCCGCTTACCTGCTGATGGATGTGGCCAGCGGACAGGTGATTCTTGCCGACAATGCCGACGCTCGGCGCGATCCTGCGTCGCTGACGAAACTGATGACCGCCTATCTGGTCTTCGCGGCGCTGCGCGACGGCAAGCTCACGCTCGCGCAGGAAGTGACCGTGTCGCCGGCAGCGTGGCGCGCGGAGGGCTCGCGCATGTTCATCGAGCCGAAGCATCCCGTCAGCGTCGACATGCTGCTGCACGGGTTGATCGTGGCCTCCGGCAACGACGCCGCGATCGCGCTCGCCGAAGCGGTCGACGGCACCGAGGCCGCGTTCGTCGAGCGGATGAACGCCGAGGCAAGGCGGATGGGCCTCGCCGGCACGCATTTCGTCAATTCGACGGGTCTGGCTGACCCGCAGCATTTTTCGACGGCGAGCGACCTCTCGACGCTCGCGACCGCGGTGATCCGCGATTTTCCCGAGTACTACCCAATCTACGCGGTGAAGGAATACCGGTACAACAACATCACGCAGCCGAACCGCAACCGGCTGCTGTGGGTCGACCCGTACGCGGACGGCCTCAAGACCGGTCACACGGAAACGGCCGGCTGGTGCCTCATCGGCTCGGCGAAGCGTGGCCAGCGCCGGCTGCTGTCGGTCGTGCTGGGCGCCGATTCCGATGCCCTCCGGACCAACGAGAGCCAGAAGCTCCTCAATTTCGGATTCCAGTCGTTCGACACGATCGAGCTCTACGCGCAGGACAAGCCGGTGTCGACGCTCAAGGTGTGGAAGGGGACGGCGAACGACATCGCCGCCGGTTTCACGGCCGCCCGATTCCTGACGCTGCCCAAGGGCGCCGCCGACCGGCTGAAGCTCACGATGCTCGCCGACGAGCCGCTCGTCGCGCCGATTGCCAAGGGGCAGCGCGTCGGCACCGTGAAGGTCGCGCTCGACGGAAGGGCACTCGCCGAGTTTCCGCTGTTCGCCCTGGCGGACGTGCCGGTGGCCAACATCTTCGGCCGCGCCTGGGACACCGTGCGGCTCTGGTGGACGCAGCGCTGACGCGCCGCGGCGCGCCTTCCGCAGTCACTCAGCGATTCAATCCAACTCCACGCAGGCGACCATGATCGTTCATCTCAACGGCGAACTGCTCCCGATCGAGGAGGCGAAAATTTCCGTCCTCGACCGTGGCTTCATCTACGGCGACGGCGTGTACGAGCTCGTCCCGGTGTACCGGCGCCGGCCGTTCCGCCTGCCGCATCACCTCGCGCGCCTGCAGCGCAGCCTCGACGGCATCCGCCTCGCCAATCCGCACACGGCGGCCGAATGGACGGAGATCGTCGAAGCGCTGATCGCGCAGCAGCCATTCGACGACCAGGGCGTCTACTTCCAGGTGACGCGCGGCGTCGCGAAGCGCGATCACACGTTCCCGCAGGGCGTCGCGCCGACGGTGTTCATGATGAGCAATCCGCTCGCGACGCCGTCGGCCGAGCAGACCGCCCGCGGCGTTGCGGTGGTCACCGCGGAGGACAACCGGTGGCACCGGTGCGACCTCAAGACCATCTCGCTCGTCGGCAACGTGCTGATGCGCCAGCTGGCCGCCGATGCGGGCGCGATCGAGACGGTGATGTTCCGCGACGGCTTCCTGACCGAGGCGTCGGCTTCGAACGTGCTGGTCGTCATCGACGGCGGAATCGTCGCGCCGCCCAAGGACAACCTGATCCTGCCCGGGGTCACCTACGACGCCGCCGTCGAATTCGCGCTTGAGGCGGGGCTGCCGATCGTCTCGCGGCCCGTCGCGCGGGCCGAGGCGCTCGCCGCCGACGAAATGTGGCTCACGTCGTCGACCAAGGAAGTGCTTGCCGTGACGACCGTCGACGGCAGGCCCTTTGCGGGCGGCGCGCCGGGGCCCGCCTTCCGGCGCATGCACGCGCTCTATCAGCAGCACAAGTCCAGGGCCGGCTGACGACCCCGGACGCCGCGCGGCTACTTCCGCGCGGGCAGCGGGCGGGTCGTCGCGTAACGGCCGTGGTGGAACACGAGTCCGCGGCCCGCGCTGCGCTCGCAGGTCTCCACTTCGCCGATGAAAACGACATGGTCGCCGGCAGGGTATTGCGCGTGGTGCACGCATTCGAACCACGCGACGCAGCCCTCGATCAGCGGCGCCCCTGCCGCGCCCAGGCGGAACGGCACGCCATCGAACCGGTCCGCATGCGGGCGCGAGAAGCGATGCGCGATCGCGACCTGGTCGTGCGCGAGCACGCTGATCGCATAGCGCTGCGCCGTCTCGAACGTCGCGAGGTTGCTTGCGTTGCGGCCGAGGCTCCACAGGACGAGCGGCGGCGCGAGCGACACCGAGTTGAACGAGTTCGCCGTGAAGCCGACGTAGCGTCCGCCGGCGGTCCGCGCGGCGACCACCGTGACGCCGGTGGCAAACTGGGCGAGCGCGTCGCGGAACTGGCGCTCGGTGAACACCCTCGAAGGGGGGGTGGGCACGCCGGTGGCAGGGGTCTTGGGCACGATCGAAGGTCGCGGCATGCCGCCGTCGCTCTAATCCAGCGATAGTAGCAGCGCACCGGTCGCGGAACGCCTCCGGCGGCGGCTTTCCGCCGATCGTTCCGAGGCACCGGATTTTCGCTAGAATGGACTTGTCGCGCGCCGGCCCGCGACAGTGAAGGTGGTCCTGCCCGGAGGAGTCGGGCGGGACCGTGGTGTCGGGGCGACCTTACGGGCACCGTCGCGGAGAGCCTCCGCGCTGACTGCTGAAAACGATGGCGCAACCCCTGCAAAAGTTCATTGCCAGCCGGTATGGCGGGCGCGAGCTGCCGGTGACGCTGATCCTTCCGGATGGCGGGCGCGTGCCGCTGTCCGCGCAACCCGAGGTCGAGATCTTCGCGCGGAGCTGGGCCGGCCTCAAGGCACTGGCACAGCCGGCGCTTGGCAATCTCGCCCGCGCCTACGTCCGCAACGACATCGATTTCTCTGGCGGCACCCGTGCGGTGCTGCGCGTCGCCGAAGGCATGGCGGGTTCGATCACCCATGGCCGCGACTCGGTTCGGGAGCGCTGGCGCGGCTATTGGCATCGGCAGCGCAACAGCAGCCGCAACATTGCGCATCACTACGACGTCTCCGACGCGTTCTACCGACTCTGGCTCGACCCGCGCATGGTGTATTCCTGCGCCTACTTCCGGCACGAGGGCGACACCCTCGCCGAGGCGCAGGCGGCGAAGCTCGACCACATCTGCCGCAAGCTGATGCTGCAGCCGAACGAAACGCTGCTGGACATCGGATGCGGCTGGGGCGGCCTCATCTTCTGGGCCGCGGAAAACTACGGCGTCACCGCGACCGGCATCACGCTGTCGCGCCACCAGTTCGACCACGTCGAGCGGGAGATCGCCGCGCGCGGGCTGACCGGGCGCGTCCACGTCAGGTATCTCGACTACGAGGAGCTGCCGCACGACGTCGTCTTCGACAAGATCGCAAGTGTGGGCATGTTCGAGCACGTCGGCCCGCGGCGCTACGGCAGGTACTTCGGCGCGATCAACAGGCTGCTGAAGCCGGGCGGCTTCGTGCTGAATCACGGCATCACCCAGAACATGCTGGGCGCCGACAGCCTCGGCAGCGGCATCGGGTCGTTCGTCGAGGACTATGTCTTTCCGGGCGGAGCGCTCGCGCACGTCGCGCCGGTGATCGAGGGGCTGGCCCGCGAAGGGCTGGAACTCGTCGACGCCGAGGCGCTGCGCGAGCACTACGCGAAAACCCTGTGGTGCTGGCTCGACGGGCTCGAGGCGAACGCCGAGGCCGCGCGGGCCGAAGTCGGCGAGGAGAAATTCCGCATCTGGCGCGTCTATCTCGCCGGATCGGCGCACGCGTTCGAACGGGGCTGGCTGTCGATCTTCCAGCTGCTTGCCGGCAAGGCGCTGCCCGAGGGACGCCTGCCGCATCCGCTGACGCGCGATTACATGTATCCGCGCGAGCGGGACTGAGCGCGCGCGACGCGGGGGAGCACCTGCCGGGGCGCGTGCTCTTGCACCGCGCGGTGACCGTCTCCATATTGGCGGGCATGGAAAACATCATGACCAGCACACCCCCCGCCGCCGAGTCGCTGCTCACCTTTCCCTGCGCCTTTCCGCTGAAGGTGATGGGGCGCACGCGCGACGGCTTCGCGCAGGCGATCGTCGAAGTCGTGCAGCGGCACGCGCCGGATTTCGATGCCGGCACGCTCGAGATGCGCGCGTCGACCGCGGGCAATTACCTGTCGGTGACCGCGACGATCAACGCGACGTCGCGCGCCCAGCTCGACGACCTCTACCGCGAGCTCACCTCGCATCCGATGGTCGCGATGGTGCTGTGACCGCCGCGCTCGCGCCGACGGCGAGGGCAGGCGCGGCGGTCGTGCGCGAACTCGGCCGCACCGATTACGCAACGACGTGGCGGGCGATGCAGGCGTTCACCGCGGCGCGCGGCGCGGCGACGCGGGACGAGATCTGGATCACCGAGCACGCGCCGGTCTACACGCTCGGACTCGCCGGACGTCCCGAGCACTTGTTGCGGGCGAACGGCATTCCCGCGCTCAAGGTCGACCGCGGCGGCCAGATCACCTATCACGGGCCGGGCCAGGTCGTCGTGTACCTGATGATCGACCTGCGAAGGCTCGGGCTCGGCGTGCGGCCGATGGTCCGCGCGATCGAGGCCGGCGTGGTAGAATGGCTTGATTCCATGGGAATTTTTGCTTGGGGCAAGCCGGAGGCTCCTGGCGTCTACGTCGACCGCGACGGCACCGAGGCCAAGATCGGCGCGCTCGGATTGAAGATCCGCAACGGCTGCAGCTACCACGGCGTTGCCGTCAACATTGCGATGGATCTCACGCCCTTCGCCGACATCAATCCCTGCGGCTTTTCCGGCCTCGCGGTGACGCAGCTCGCCGATTTCGGCGTGCGCCGGAATGTCGAGGAGGCCGGACGCGAGCTCGCACCGCTCGTCGCGGCGCGTTTCACCCGGTAAGCTCTCGCGCGAGAGCCGCCCCGTGCGGCAACCGATTTCACAGGCCAACCCTTGTCCCAGCCTCTTCCCCCGCCACCGATCACCGCCGGCGAAAAGCAGAAAGGCGGCGCCAAGACCGTGCGCATCCCGGTCAAGGTCGTCGCTGCCGAACGGCTGCGAAAGCCCGACTGGATCCGCGTGCGTGCTCCGTCGTCGCCGCGGTTCGCGGAGATCAAGAAGATCCTGCGCGAGCATTCGCTGCACACCGTGTGCGAGGAAGCCTCGTGCCCGAACATCGGCGAGTGCTTCAGCAACGGCACGGCGACATTCATGATCATGGGCGACGTCTGCACGCGGCGCTGCCCGTTCTGCGACGTCGGCCACGGCCGCCCGCTGCCGCTCGATGCCGACGAGCCCGCGCACCTCGCGACGACGATCGCCGCCCTGGGACTCTACTACGTCGTAGTCACCAGTGTCGACCGCGACGATCTGCGCGACGGTGGCGCGCAGCACTTCGCCGACTGCATCCGCGCGGTGCGCGAGTATTCACCCCGCACGCAGATCGAGGTGCTGGTGCCGGATTTTCGCGGACGCCTGGAACGCGCGCTCGACATTCTCGCGGCGACGCCGCCCGACGTGATGAATCACAATCTCGAGACGGTGCCGCGGCTCTATCGTCAGGCGCGGCCCGGCGCCGACTACGCGCATTCGCTCGCGTTGCTGCGCGACTTCCGCGCGCGCGTTCCCGGCGTGCCGACCAAGTCCGGGCTGATGGTGGGCCTCGGCGAGACCGACGACGAGATCCTCGCCGTGATGCGCGACATGCGCACGCACGGCATCGAGATGCTGACCATCGGCCAATACCTGCAGCCGACAGGCGACCATCTGCCGGTGCTGCGTTACGTGCACCCGGACACGTTCGCGATGTTCGAGCGCGAGGCGTATGCGATGGGATTCCGCCACGCGGCCGTTGGCGCGCTGGTGCGCTCGTCGTACCACGCCGACAAGCAGGCGGGCGGCGTGCTCGCGCACGCCGGCGACTGATCCAATCTCAGGGCTTCGGCGCTGTCGTTGCGGGCATCGGCGCGTCTATCGGCCACAGCAGCCACATCCTGCCGTCCTGCCGCATCCGGCCGGCTTCGCGGCCGGCCTCGACGCCGAATCCCCAGAAGAAGTCGGCGCGCACCGCGCCGCGGATCGCGCCGCCCGTATCCTGCGCGAGCACCAGCCGGTTGAGCGGAGTCGTCGCCAGCGGCCACGTCGTCGCGAGAAAAATCGGCGCGCCGAGCGGCACCGAGCGCGTGTCGACCGCGATCGTGCGCCCCGTTGCGAGCGGAACGCCGAGCGTGCCGATGGGACCGTCGATGGCGGCCTCCAGCGAACCCGGCGGAAACGGCGCAACCTCGCGGAAGAACACGTAGCTCGGATTTTCCTCGAGCAGCGCGGGGAGCTTCGAAGGATTGGCGCGCGCCCACGCCTTGATGCCCTGCATCGACGCGCGGTCGGCCGAGATTTCGCCGCGGTCGATCAGCACGCGCGCGACCGAGCGGAACGGGTGCCCGTTCTGGTCCGCATACCCGACGCGAATCACGCCGCCTTCGGCGAGCTCCACCCGCCCGGAACCCTGGATCTGCAGGAAGAACGCCTCGATGGGATCATCGACGTAGACGAGCGTCTTGCCGTCGAGCGGCGCGCGCCCCGCATCGATGTCGGCGCGCGACCAGTACGGAATCACACGCCGCCCCTCGACTCGCCCGCGCAGGCGCCGGTCCTTGAGATCGGGATAGAGCCCGGTCAGATCGATCGTCAGCAGGTCGTCGGGCGGCGCGTAGAGCGCCACCGGGAACTGCGCGCTGCGCGTGCGGCTGCCGGCGAGCAGCGGCTCGTAATAGCCGGTGACGAGACCCGTCTCGCGGCCGTCGGCAGCGACGATCGTGTATGGGATAAAATGGTTTTCGAACCAGGCGCGCGCGGTTGCGGCATCGGGCGTCGTCAGTGCGCCCGCCGCCGTGCAGGGTGCGGTCCAGACGTCGCGTGTGGGCGCCGCAGGCGCGGTCAGCGCGGCGCAGCCGACGCGAAACGCGGGCCAGGCGTCGCTGACGCGATCGTCGCTCCAGCCCGGCAGCGCGCTCCAGTCGACGGCGCGGTAGCTCGGCGGCAACGATGGCGGCGGCGCCGGCAGCGATGGCGCTGGCGCAATGCGTGGCGCCGGCGTGACGGGCGCCGGCGGCGCAGGGGGCGCGGTCACGCATCCCGCGCAGGCAAGAACGACGAGCGCCGCGGCGAAACGCGGCGCAGGCAGAGGAAGGCGCAAAGGCCGGGACGCGATGGAATGGCTGTTTGTCGAAGCGCTCTGCGCGCTCCTGGTGGCGGTCGTCATCGTCGCATGGACGATTTGGCCGGCCCGCCGCAAGCCGCCTGCGGAGCGCGACCCGGGCGACGAACGCTAATGGAGCACCCGGGGCACCGACAGCGTGAACGGCGCAATCACGGCATCGAACGCGAGGCCGTCTTCGGCGACCATCTGGTAGGTGCCGCGCATCGTCCCGACCGCAGTCGGCAGGTTGGCGCCGCTCGTGTACTCGAAGCTCTCGCCGGGCTGGAGCAGCGGCTGCTGGCCGACGACACCCTGCCCCTTCACTTCCTGGACGTGGTGATCGCCATCGGTGATGATCCAGTGGCGCGACAGGAGGCGCACCGCGACCGTGCCCGTGTTCGTCACGGTGATCGTGTACGCGAACACGTACTGGTTGCGCGAAGGATCGGACTGGTCGGCAACATACGTCGCGCGCGCCGCGACCGTGACATCGTATTTCTTCGCTTCCGCCATCCCCGCCACCTCAACGAACCGCTCGGACGATTATAACGCCATGCCGGACTACCGAATTGCGCCTTCGCTGCTCTCCGCCGATTTCGCGCGCCTCGGCGCAGAGGTCGCCGCGGTCGAGTCCGCCGGCGCCGATCTCATTCACTTCGACGTGATGGACAACCGTTACGTGCCGAACCTGACGATCGGCCCGCTCGTCTGCGAGGCGATTCGCCCGCACACGACCCTGCCGATCGACGTGCATCTCATGGTGACGCCGGTCGATCGGATCGTCCCCGACTTCGCGAAGGCAGGCGCCGCGATCATCTCGTTCCATCCCGAGGCGTCGTATCACGTCGACCGCACCATCGGCCTCATCCACGACTGCGGCTGCAAGGCCGGTCTCGCGTTCAATCCGGCGACGCCGCTCGAGTGGCTCGATCACACGATCGACAAGCTCGACCTCGTCCTCGTCATGTCGGTGAACCCGGGCTTCGGCGGGCAGTCATTCATTCCGCACACGCTGGAAAAGCTGAAGCAGGCGCGCGTGCGCATCGACGCCGCGCGGCAGCGTACCGGCCGACCGATCATGCTCGAGGTCGACGGCGGCGTGAAGGCCGACAACATCGCGTCGATCGCGCGGGCGGGCGCCGACACGTTCGTCGCCGGGTCGGCAATATTCGGCGCGCCGGATTACGCGGCGACGATCGCGAGGATGCGCGACGAGCTCGCGGCGACAAAGTGAGCGACTGGGATACGCCGGATTGCGCGAGATGAGCCCTGCAGCCGCCCAGTCGTTCGACGTCAGCGCGATCGCGTTCGACCTCGACGGGACGCTGCTCGACACCATCGCCGACCTCGCCGGCGCCGTGAACGCGCTTCTCGCGGAACGCGGCCACGCGCCGCTCGAGGAAGATGCGGTGCGGGCGCTGGTCGGAAAAGGCATGGCGAATCTCGTGCGCCGCGCGCTCGCCCTGGCGACAGCGCGTACATCCGAGTCGCTCGACGACGCGACAATTGCGGCGGCGCTCGCGCGCTACCAGGTGCTCTATGCGGCGCAGCTCGGCCGTGCGACGCAGCCCTTTCCCGGCCTCGTCGAATGCCTCGACCGGTTGCGCGCCGCGGGATTTCCGCTGGCGATCATCACCAACAAGGCGACGCGGTTCGTGCGGCCGCACCTCGCGCTGGCCGGCATCGGCGACCGCTTCGACGTGATCGTCGGCGGCGACGACCTCCCCTCGAGGAAGCCGGATCCGGGCCCGCTGCTGCACGTCGCGGCCGCGTTGCGCATCGCGCCGGCCCGCCTGCTGATGGTCGGCGACTCGGCAAACGACGTGCTGGCGGCGCGTGCTGCCGGCTGCCCCGTGGTGGTGGTCCCGCATGGGTACCGCGAAGGCCGGCCGGTGCAGGAATTGAACGCCGATGGTATAGTGGCCTCGCTGGCCGCGGTCCCCGACTGCGTCCGCCTTTTTGCCCCGGAACTCACGTGAGCTTCGACCTTTTCGACCGCAACGGCCCCGTCGTCCTGACGGGGCGGTGGCGCGCAGGCGGCTGGCGCTGGCAGCGCTGCTGATCCCCTGCGCCCGGCGTCGCGCGCTCAAGCGACGTCACACCGAAATCGTTGCCGTGCTGTAAGAACCGTCGAAGCGCCATGACCGAAGCTGAATTCCGCGCCCTCGCCGCGCAAGGACACAACCGGGTTCCCCTCGTCCTCGAGACGTTCGCGGACCTCGACACACCGCTGTCGCTCTACGTCAAGCTCGCCAACGCGCCGCACACGTTCCTGCTGGAGTCCGTCGTCGGCGGCGAGCGCTTCGGCCGCTACTCGTTCATCGGGCTTCCGGCGCGGACGCGCATTCGCGCCCACGGCACCGCGATCGAGGTCGACGAAGGCGGCGTGGTCGTCGAGCGGCACGACGGCGATCCGCTGGCGTTCATCGGCGAATTCCTGCGCCGCTACCGCGTGGCGCCTCGGCCCGGGCTGCCGCGCTTCTGCGGCGGGCTCGCCGGCTATTTCGGCTACGACACGGTGCGCCACGTCGAGCCGCGTCTCGCCGCTTCGGCGCCGCCCGCCGGCGAAGGGCTCGCCGATATTCCCGACCTGCAGCTCCTGCTGACCGAGGAGCTCGCCGTCGTCGACAATCTCGCCGGCAAGATCTATCTCATCGTCTACGCGGATCCCGGCGAAACAGGCGCGTACGCAAAGGGCATGGCGCGCCTTGCGGCGTTGCGCCGCCGCCTGCGCGAGCCGGTCGTGATTCCGTTCGAGACGGGCGCCGCGCCGACGCAGGCCGCGAGCGAGTCCGGCGCCGAGCGCTTCCAGGACGCGGTGCGCCGCGCGAAGGACTACATCGCGGCGGGCGACATCATGCAGGTCGTGCTGTCGCAGCGGCTCGCGCGGCCGTTCGCGTCGTCGCCGCTGTCGCTCTACCGTGCGCTGCGCTCGCTCAATCCGTCGCCCTACATGTTCTATTACGACTTCGGCAATTTCCACGTCGTCGGCGCGTCGCCGGAAATCCTCGTGCGCAAGGAGGGCGCGAACATCACGCTGCGCCCGATCGCCGGCACCCGGCCGCGCGGCGCGTCGCGCGAGTCCGACGAGAAGCTCGCGCTGGAGCTCCTCGCCGACCCGAAGGAGCGCGCGGAGCACGTGATGCTGGTCGACCTCGGCCGCAACGACGTCGGTCGCGTCGCCCAGACCGGCACGGTCAGCGTCACCGAGCAGATGGCGATCGAGCGCTACTCGCACGTGATGCACATCGTCTCCAACGTCGAGGGTCTCCTGAAGCCCGGCCTCACCAGCATCGACGCGCTGCGCGCGTCGTTTCCCGCCGGCACGGTCAGCGGGGCACCCAAGGTGCGGGCCATGGAAATCATCGACGAGCTCGAGCCGACGCGCCGCGGCATCTACGCCGGCGCGGTGGGCTACGTGAGCTTCCAGGACGACATGGATACCGCGATCGCGATCCGCACCGCAGTGGTCAAGAACGGCATGCTCTACGTGCAGGCAGGCGCCGGCATCGTCCACGATTCGGTGCCGGAAGCCGAGTGGACCGAGACGCAGAACAAGGCGCGCGCGATCCTGCGCGCCGCCGACATGGTGCAGCAGGGCCTCGACGCGGAAGCCTGACCATGCTGCTGATGATCGACAACTACGACAGCTTCACCTACAACCTCGTCCAGTATCTGGGCGAATTGGGCGCCGACGTCCATGTCCATCGCAACGACGCGATCACGCTTTCCGAGATCGCCGCATGGGAGCCGGAGATGATCGTGATCTCGCCGGGGCCGTGCACGCCGAACGAGGCCGGTATCTCGGTGCCGCTGATCCGGCGCTTCGCCGGCAAGATCCCGATCCTCGGCGTGTGCCTCGGACATCAGGCGATCGGGCAGGCATTCGGCGGACGCATCGTGCGCGCGCAGCGCGTGATGCATGGCAAGCTCTCCCCGGTCACGCACGACAACCGCGGCGTGTTCGCCGGGCTGCCGTCGCCGTTCGCGGCGACGCGCTACCACTCGCTCGCGATCGAGCGCGCGTCGCTGCCGGCGATGCTCGAAGTCACCGCGACGGCGGAGGACGGCGAAATCATGGGCGTGCGGCACCGCGAGCTCGCGGTCGAGGGCGTCCAGTTCCATCCCGAAGCGATCCTGACCGAGCACGGCAAGCGGCTCCTCGCGAACTTTCTCGCCGATGCGGCAACGGCCGGGACGGCGGACGAAAAAATCCAAACCACGAAGGCGAAACGGCCATGACGATCTCCCTGCAGGACGCACTGCAACGCACGATCGAGCACCGCGAGATCTTCGCCGACGAAATGCTGTCGATCATGCGCCGCATCATGAGCGGCGAAGTGACGCCGGTGATGATCGCCGCGCTGACCGTGGGTCTTCGCGTGAAGAAGGAGACGGTTGGCGAGATCGCAGCCGCCGCGCAGGTGATGCGCGAGTTCGCGACCAAGGTGGACGTCGCCGATCACACGCACCTCGTCGACATCGTCGGCACCGGCGGCGACTCGGCGCACACGTTCAACATCTCGACGGCGGCGATGTTCGTCGCGGCGGCGGCCGGCGCGCGGGTCGCGAAGCACGGCGGCCGGTCGGTGTCGTCGAAGTCCGGCAGCGTCGACGTCCTCGAGGCGCTCGGTGCCAACGTGATGCTGAAGTCGGCGCAGATCGCGCAGTCGATCACGCAATGCGGCATCGGCTTCATGTTCGCGCCGAACCACCACAGCGCGATGAAGCACGCGGCGCCGGTGAGGAAGGAGCTCGGCGTGCGCACGATCTTCAACATCCTCGGCCCGCTCACCAATCCGGCCGGCGCGCCGAACCAGCTGCTCGGCGTGTTCCATCCCGATCTCGTCGGCATCCAGGTGCGCGTGCTGCAGCAGCTCGGCAGCAAGCACGTGCTGGTCGTGCACGGCAAGGACGGCATGGACGAGATCTCCCTCGGCGCGGCGACGCTCGTGGGCGAGCTGAAGGACGGCGAGGTGCGCGAGTACGAGATCCACCCCGAGGACTTCGGCCTCGCGATGGTCAGCAATCGCGGCCTCAAGGTCGCCGACGCGGCGGAATCGAAGGCCATGGTGCTGGAGGCGCTGTCCGGCACTGCGGGGACGCCGCGCGAGATCGTCATCCTCAACGCGGGAGCGGCGCTGTACGCCGCGGATGTGGCGGGCTCGATCGCCGAGGGCATCGAGCAGGCGCGCGCCGCGATCATGTCGGGCGCGGCGCGGCGCAAGCTCGACGAATTCGTCGCACTGACGCAGAAGCTCGGCGCGGCGGCGGCCTGAGCCGGACCAATGTCCGACATTCTTGCGCGGATCCTCGCCACCAAGGCGGACGAGGTCGCGGCGGCGAAGCGCGCGCGCCCGGTGGCCGAGGTCGAAGCTGCGGCACGCTCGGCGACGACGCCTCGCGATTTCGTCGGTGCGATGCGCGCGAAGATCGCCGGCGGTCGGCCGGCGGTCATCGCGGAGATCAAGAAGGCAAGTCCCAGCCGCGGGGTGCTCCGCGCGAATTTCGATCCGGCGGCGATCGCGGCGGCCTATGCACGCGGCGGCGCGGCCTGCCTCTCGGTGCTCACCGACGCGAACTATTTCCAGGGCGCGGCGGCCCATCTCGCAGCGGCGCGCGGCGCATGCGGCCTGCCGGTGCTACGCAAGGATTTCATCGTCGACGAGTATCAGGTCGCCGAGGCGCGGGCGATGGGCGCCGATGCGATCCTGCTGATCGTCGCGGCGGTCGACGACGCGCGGCTCGCGGCGCTCGAAGCGTGCGCCCGAGCGCACGGGCTCGCCGTGCTGGTCGAAGTGCACGCCGCGGCGGAGCTCGACCGCGCGCTGGCATTGACGACGCCGCTCATCGGCATCAACAACCGCAACCTGCGTACCTTCGAGGTCACGCTGGCGACCACCTTCGACCTCCTTCCGCGCATCCCCCCGGATCGCATCGTCGTGACGGAAAGCGGAATCCTCGGGCCGGCCGACGTGGCGGCGATGCGCGCGCGCGGCGTCGATGCATTCCTGGTCGGCGAGACGCTGATGCGCGCGGAAGACCCCGGCGCGGCGCTGGCATCGCTGATCGCCTGAGCACGGCGAGCGCGCTGCGCGCGGGCGGCGCGATGTCGCGTTGCAGCAAATCCGGCGGTGATATGATGCGCTGCCGTTGCGGCGGGGCGCCCCAGAGCGCACCCGCCGGCGCGCTGCATCCGCCCCTTTCGCCGCAGCGCCGCCCTGCCATTTTTTCCGGAAAGCGAGCACCGTGTCGGCCATCATTGCCGAGGGCGTCAGCAAGCACTGGACGACGACCGAAGGCGACGTGCGCGCGGTCGACGGCCTGTCGTTCGCCTTCGAGCCGGGCACGCTCAACGTGCTGCTCGGTCCTTCGGGCTGCGGCAAGTCGACGACGCTTCGCCTCATCGCGGGTCTCGAGACGGCGGACGCGGGACGGATCCTGATCGGCGGGCGCGACGTCACGAACCTGCCACCTGCGACGCGCAACATCTCGATGGTCTTCCAGTCGTACGCACTCTTTCCGCACCTGTCGGTCGGCGAAAACATCGTGTTCGGGTTGAGAGTGCGCAACGTCGCGGCCGCGGACGTGAAGCGACGACTCGCACGCGTCGCCGATCTTCTCGGCATCGCCGAACTCCTGCAGCGCAAGCCCGGGCAGCTTTCCGGCGGGCAGCAGCAGCGCGTCGCGCTCGGGCGGGCGATCATCGCGGAGGCGCCCGTCTGCCTGATGGACGAGCCGCTGTCGAACCTCGATGCGCAGCTGCGGCAGAGCATGAGGAGCGAGATCCGCGAGCTGCAGCAGAAGCTCGGCGTCACCATGGTGTACGTCACGCACGACCAGGCCGAGGCGATGTCGATGGCCGATCGTGTCGTGCTGCTGAACCGCGGGCGGCTGGAGCAGAACGCGGCGCCGGCGGAGCTCTACGAAAATCCCGCGAACGAGTTCGTCGCGCGCTTCGTCGGCACTCCGCCGATGAATCTGCTGCCGCTCGCGGCCGGCCGCGACGGCGCCGTCATCGCCGGCACCGACGGCCCGGCGGTCGCGCCCGCGGGCTGTGCGGGGCTGACGCTCGGCATCCGACCCGAGCACATCCGCATCGAATTCGAGCGCGGCGCGCGCGCCGAAGTCGCGGCGATCGAATATCTCGGCGCCGATTCGCTCGTCACCTGCCGGCTCGGGTTGGCGACGCTGACGGCCCGCGTGCCCGGCAGCGTAGGCGTCGGGCGCGGCGATCCGGTGTGGCTCGCGTGGCCGCGCGGCGCGCAGCATGTCTTCGATCGCGACGGCACGCGCCGCGTCGATCGCGCCGGCCACGAAGCAGAGACGCAGTACGCCTGACCTCGATCCGTCCCGTTTCTTCTCAGGAGAAGCCCATGTCCCGATCCGTTCTCGCCCGTGCCGCCGCGGCCTTCGCCACCCTTGTCCTCTGCGCGTTCGCGCATGCACAGGCGCCGGTCGAAGTCTCGTTCTATTACCCGGTTGCGGTCGGCGGCCCGATCACGAAGATCATCGACGGCCTCGCCGCCGACTTCGAGAAGGAGAACCCCGGCGTCAAGGTCAAGTCGATCTACACGGGCACGTATCAGGACTCGATCACCAAGGCGCTGACGGCGGTGAAGAGCAACGACGCGCCCGTGACGGCGATCCTGCTCTCCACCGACATGTTCACGCTGATCGACGAGGACGCGATCCAGCCGTTCGACGACCTCGTCAGGACGCCCGAGGACAAGGCGTGGCTCGCGAGCTTCTACCCGGCGTTCATGGAAAACAGCCAGACCGGCGGCAAGACGTGGGGCATCCCGTTCCAGCGCTCGACGATCGTCCTCTACTACAACAAGGAGGCGTTCAGGGAAGCCGGGCTCGATCCGAACCGGCCGCCGGCAACGTGGAAGGAGCAGATCGAATACGCGCAGAAGCTCACCAAGCACGACGCGGCAGGCAAGGTCACGCAGTGGGGCATCCAGATCCCGTCGTCGGGATTCCCGTACTGGCTGTTCCAGGCGCTCGCGATCGAGGCCGGCACGAACCTGATGAACAGCGCGGGCACGCAGACCTACTACGATCGTCCGGAGGTGATCGAGGCGCTCACCTACTGGGTCGATCTCGTCAACAAGTACAAGGTGCACCCGCAGGGCATCGTCGAGTGGGGGACGACGCCGAAGGACTTCTTCGAGAAGAAGGTCGCGATGATGTGGACAACGACCGGCAACCTCACCAACGTGAAGTCCAACGCCAAGTTCGACTTCGGCGTCGCGATGCTGCCCGCGGGCAAAGAGCGCGGCAGCCCGACCGGCGGCGGCAATTTCTATTTGTTCAAGAAGTCGACGCCGGCGCAGCGGGAGGCCGCGTTCAAGTTCATCAAGTGGATGACCTCGCCGCAGCGCGCCGCGCAGTGGGGCATCGACACGGGCTACGTCGCCGTGCGCGCCGACGCGTGGGAGACGCCGGTGATGAAGCAGTATGTTGCGGGCTTCCCGGCGGCCGCGGTCGCGCGCGACCAGCTGCCGTTCGCGAAGGCCGAGCTCTCGACACACGACAACCAGCGGGTGACCAAGGCGCTGAACGACGGGCTGCAGGCCGCGCTCACCGGCACGAAGACGCCCGAGCAGGCGATGAAGGATTCGCAGCGCGAATCCGAACGGCTGCTGAAGTCCTACAAATAATTGAGTGTTTTCGGGCTCGTTCAACCGGCGCGCGCGAAAGGCGCGCCGGTTGACTCGCTGTCAGGCCGGGATACGCGCCATTAATTCGCTGCCGCGCCAGGGCGGGCGTCGGCGAGCTTGCGGGCTGAAACGAAACTCAGAGAGACTCGGGTGACGCGCACGACGCAATGGCTGTATGGCTGGCTGCTGCTGCTGCCCGCGGCGGTGCTGCTCGCCGCGTTCACGCACTATCCGGCCGTCGCGACGCTGTGGCACAGCTTCCGGTCGACGCCGAGGGGCGCGCGTCCCGCGGTGTGGGTCGGCGTCGACAACTACGCGCAGCTCGGCGCCGATCCGATCTTCTGGCAGGCGCTGTCGAACAACCTCTGGTACGCGCTCGGCACGATTCCCGCGTCGATCGCGCTGTCGCTGCTGATGGCGATCTGGGTCAACGGCAGGATCGCGGGACGCGGCTTCCTGCGGCTCGCGTACTTCACGCCGACGGTGCTGCCGATGATCGCCGTCGCGAACATCTGGCTCTTCTTCTACACGCCCGAATACGGACTCCTCGAGAAGCTGCTGGCGCCGTTCGGCATCGCTGCGCACAACTGGCTCGGCAGCAAGAGCACGGCGCTTCCCTGCCTGATGGTCGTGACCGTTTGGAAGGAGGCCGGCTTCTTCATGATCTTCTACCTTGCGGCGCTGCAGTCGCTGTCGTCGCGGCTCGCCGAGGCGGCCGCGATCGAGGGTGCCTCGCGCTGGTATTTCTTCCGCCGCATCACGTTTCCGCTGCTGATGCCCACGACGCTGTTCGTGCTCGTCAACGCGGTGATCAACGCGTTCCGGATGGTCGACCACATCGTGGTGATGACGCGCGGCGGCCCGGACAACGCGACCGCACTGCTGCTCTACTACATCTACGAGATCGGATTCCGCTTCTGGGACACGGGCTACGCGGCGGCGCTGACGATGGTGCTGCTCGCGATCCTTGGCGGCGCCGCGCTCGCGCAGTTCTGGTTCGTCGAGCGCAAGGTGCATTACCAGTGAGCGCCGGCGCCGCGCGCGGCTTCGCACACACGCTGGAGTCGGCCGGCGCGTGGCTGCTGGGGCTCCTGTGGCTGCTGCCGCTGGTCTTCGCGTTCTGGACGGCATTTCACCCCGGCGAATACTCGACCCATTTCGTGCTCGACGCGCCGCTGACGCTCGACAACTTCGCGCGGGCATGGGCCGCCGCGCCCTTCGCGCGCTATTTCGTCAACACGCTGATGCTGGTGACGATGGTGCTCGCGGTCCAGCTCGTGCTGGTGACGCTCGCGGGCTACGCGTTCGCGCGCTTCGAGTTTCCCGGCCGCGGCGTGCTGTTCGCGCTGGTGCTGGTCCAGCTGATGGTGATGCCGGACGTGCTGATCGTCGAGAACTACCGGACGATGGCCGCACTCGGGCTGAAGGATACGATCGTCGCGATTGGGCTTCCGTACATGGCGAGCGCCTTCGGCATCTTCCTGCTGCGGCAGACGTTCAAGACGGTGCCGCGCGAGCTCGACGAGGCGGCGCGCATCGAGGGCTGCAGCCCGCTCGGCGTGCTCTGGCGCGTGTATGTCCCCTTGGCGCGTCCGGTCTATCTCGCCTATGCTCTTGTCAGCGTGAGCTTCCACTGGAACAATTTCCTCTGGCCGCTCATCATCACCAACTCGGTCGAGGCCCGTCCGCTCACCGTGGGCCTGCAGGTGTTCTCCTCCACCGACCAGGGAATCGACTGGTCGATCATCAACGCGGCCACGCTGCTGTCCACGGCCCCGCTGCTGGTGGCATTCCTGCTTTTTCAGCGACAATTCGTCCAGAGTTTCATGAGGGCCGGAATCCGATGAAGTTGATGACGTGGAATACCCAATGGTGCTGCGGCATCGACGGCCGGGTCGATCCGGCCCGCATCGCTGCCGAGGCGAAGCGGATCGCCGACTTCGACGTGCTCTGCCTGCAGGAGATCGCGGACAATTTCCCCGATCCGCGGCTCGCGGGGAGCGCCGGGGAGAACCAGTTCGAGGCGATCGCGGCGGCGCTGCCCGGGTACACGGCGCACTGCGCGATCGCAGTCGATCATCCGGCCGAGGATGGGCGCCGCCGCCGCTTCGGCAACATGATCCTGTCGCGGCTGCCGGTCCGGCAGGTGTTCCGGCATCTGCTGCCGTTTCCGGTGGAGCCGGGCGTCAACGGCATGCCGCGCATTGCGCTCGAGGCGGCGGTCGTCGCTCCATTCGGCGAGATCCGCGTCATCACGACGCACCTCGAATGGTATTCGAAGGTGCAGCGCACCGCGCAGATCGAGGCGCTCCGCGCGATCTACGCCGACGGCCGCGCGCATGCGCGCCTCGGCTCGATCACCGACACGTCCGGCGGCTCCTTCCATACGCATCTGCGTCCGGCGGCGACCGTCATCACCGGCGATTTCAACCTCGAGCCGGAGGATCCGCTGCACGCGCGGATGCAGGCGCCGTTCGACAAGGACACGCCGCCGCTGGTCGATGCATGGGAAACGCTGCACCCGGGCGTACCGCACCCCTCGACGTTCTGCATCTACATGAAGATGGAGCCCGGCGGATCCGAGCTCCATTGCGACTTCTACTTCGCGAGCGCCGATCTCGTTCCGCGCATGAAATCGATCCGCGTCGATCAGAAGACACAGGCTTCCGACCACCAGCCGGTGATCCTGGAGATCGTCTAGAACGCCGCCGCGCGCGGGCGCATCAGGCCCACGGCGGCTTGCCGGTGAGCGCGTTGACGAGGCGGCGAAACGGGAGTGCCAGCCACCAGCGCACGCTCGCCCGGCGCTTCACTTCGGCCTCTTGCGCCGCAAGCTCGTGCGCGAGCCGCGCCTCTCCCGCGTCGCTGTGCGCAGCCTTGGCGACGGCCGTGCGCGGCGCGTCGCGGAGTCGCGACGCTTCCGCAGCGGCTGGACCGGGATCGGCCGCCGCCGCCGGCCTGGCCGCGCGCTCGCGCTCCAGCGCAAGATAGCCGCGGGTGACGTCCTCGTAGTTGCGATAGACCCACTCGTCGCGGTCGGCCAGCACCGAGAGTCGCGGCGCGATCGCCGCGAGCGTTGCCGCCGCCGCGCTCGCGACCGCGATGAAATAGAGCGGGCGCGCGTGTCCTTGCGCCGGCTCGTTGGCAGCGCCTTCGCTGACCTCGAAAATCTCGGCGTGCGCATTGCCCTGTTCGGGCCACACGACCGAGAAGAATCCGGGGCGCTGGCCGTACCACTCGAGGTGCGCGAAGCGCGGTGCGAGCAGGTTCAGGAGCTCGTCACGATAGAGCTCGCGCACGTGAAATTCGTTGACGACGTTGCGCTTGTCCGTGTATTCGGCCTTGTTGGGGCACGACACGATGAAGAGACCCTCCGGCCGCAGCACGCGGCGCACTTCGTCGAGAAACGCCTCCTGCGCTGCGATGTGCTCGATCGTCTCGAACGACACGATCGCGTCGAACGAGGCGTCCGGAAACGGCAGTGCGATGCAGTCGGCTGCCCGAAAGTCGAGGTTGGCGAGGCCGGCGTAGCGGGCGCGCGCATGTTCGACCGCGGCCGTCGCGAGGTCGACGCCGGTGACCTTGCGCGCGCTCCCGGCGAGAAGTGCGCTGCCGTAGCCCTCGCCGCAGGCGACATCCAGCACGTCGCGGTCCTTCACGAGCGGTGCCGCGAAATGGTAGCGATGCCAGTGCTCGTACCAGATCTCGCCGGGCGCACCCGGGACGAACCGCTCGCCGGTGAAGGGAAGCGCGTCGCTCATGGGACCGCGCGGGCGGGCCGCGACAAGCGGCGCGCGATTGCGCCGGCGCTCGGGGAGGGCGCTGCGGCACGGCAGGAGGAAGACGCATCGAAGCGGCGGAACATCGCGGCTTGGGCCCGGTCGGTGCCCGCGTGTGCGGGCGAAGCAAGGCGTGATTCTACGCGCGCCCGCGGGCGGCGCCCTGCCCTCCGGACTCCGCTAGAATGGCGCACTCGCGCGCGAGCCCATCGCCTTGATCGACGTCATCATCCCTGTCTACCGCGGGCTTGCCGAAACAAGGCGCTGCCTCGACAGCGTGCTCGCGGCACCCTGTGCCGCGCCGCGTGAAGTGATCGTCGTCGACGACGCCACGCCGGATCCCGAAATTGCGGATTTCCTCCGCGCGCAGGCACGCGAGCGCACGATCACGCTCCTCGTCCATCCGGAGAATCGCGGCTTCGTGCGCGCGGCGAACGCCGGCATGTCGCTGCACGATGGCCGCGACGTCCTGCTCCTCAACAGCGACACGGAAGTGGCCGACGGCTGGCTCGACCGCATCGCGGCCTGCGGTGCGCGCGATGCGCGAGCGGGCACGGTCACGCCGTTTTCCAACAATGCGACGATCTGCAGCTTTCCGGAATTTGCCGCGCGGAACGACCTGCCGCCCGGCGTCACGACGCGCGAGCTCGACCGGATTTTTGCGGAAGCGAACGCGGGGCAGGCGGTCGAGATTCCCACTGCGGTAGGATTCTGCATGTGGATCTCCCGACACTGCCTTGCGACAACCGGCCTCTTCGACGAGACGGCGTTCGGCAAGGGGTACGGCGAGGAGGTCGACTTCTGCATGCGGGCTGCGCGCGCAGGCTTCCGGCACTGGCTTTGCGGCGACACGTTCGTCTATCACGCCGGCGAGGTGTCGTTCGGCCACACCGGCGTCGAACGCCGCGCCGAGGCGCAGCGGATCGTCGATGAGCGCTATCCCGAATTCCAGCCCGCGGTGCGCGACTTCGTGACGCGTGATCCGCCGAAGGCGCTTCGGGAGAAGGTGCGAGCACGCCTCGCAGCGACCCGGGCGCCGGGTGATGCGCGCTCGTATGCGGCGGCGGGCTGACGCATGGCGCCTTCACCGCAGCGGCGCGGAATGACCTGACCGATGCCGAACCCGGCACAGACCGTTGCCTCCGACGTGCCCCAGCCGGGGCTCGTCGTGCTGGTCGTCGTCGGTCCGGACGACCTGCCTTCGCTCGAGGCAACCGTTCGCGGCATCGTCGACAACGCGGTGCTGTCGCGCGTCCATGTGTGCCTTGCGGCGCGCGGTCTCGCCGCCGATGCGCAGGCCGAACTGCGGCGAATCGGCGCGCAATTCGATGGCCGGCACGGGTGGAACGAGATCGGCGTGGAGCCCGCCATCGGATTCGCAGCCCTGCTGCGCGACGTCGCCGCTGCGCATCCCGAGCACGACGTCGCGCTGGTCGCCCCGGGCGCGATCCTGCCCTTTGCGTGGGACGCACGGCTTGCCAAGGCGGCCTATGCCGAGCCCGGGATTGCCGCCGCGGTGCCGATGTGCGACGTGTCCCCGCTGTATGCGCTGGTCGACGAGAAATTCCGCGGCAGCGCCGCAGCGAACGCCGCGCACGTCGACCGCTCGGCGTACAGCATGGGTAACCGCAGCTACTACGAGATTCCGGGCGTCCATCCGGTCTGCGCGTATCTGCGTCGCGCGGCGCTCGACGCTGCATTGCCGTTCGTGCCGGCCGCCGGCCCGGAGCCGCAGCCGGTGCTCGATGCGCTCGCAGTGCGCTGGCGCGCGACCGGCGGCGCGAGCGTGATCGTCGACTATCTCTACATCGGCTATGCGGGGCACGCGATCGCGCCGGCCATCCGCTTCGACTTCGAGCAGGCCGCATTCCTGCGCGACTCGCCGCTGGGCGGATTGCGCCGCGCGGTGAACGAGGCGATCGAGCGCGGCCTGCCGCCGGTGTCGACCCCGGGACTTGATGCGCGCCCGGTGCAGCTCCACATCATGCATTTCTGGGGCGGCGGCCTCGAGCACTGGGTGCGCGATTTCGGCCGCGCCGACCCCACGCGGATCAACATGATCCTGGCGACGTACCGGATCGGCGACACAGGCGGCCAGCGGATCGTGCTCTATTCCGATCCCGCTTCCCGCGTTCCCGTGCGCACGTGGGACATCGCGCGGCCGATCCGCTCGACGGCATCGTCCAGCCTCGAATACCGCCGCATCCTCGCGCAGATCCTGGACGAATTCGACGTGGAGGCGATCATCGTCTCCTCGCTCATCGGCCATGCGCTCGACGCACTCACGCAGCCCCGGAAGACGCTCGTCGTCTGCCACGATTTCTACCCGGTCTGCCAGGCGATCAATCCGCGCTTCGGCACGCCGTGCGTGCGCTGCACGCCGGAGGATCTGCGCCGCTGCGCAGATTCGAATCCGCTCAACGATCTCTTCCACGACCAGACGAGCGAGGAATGGGACGCGATGCGCGAGCGCTTCGTGACGCTGCTGCTCGAGCGCGGCATCGAAATGGTCGTCCCGTCGCCTTCGGTCGGCGCCACGCTGCGCCTCCTCGCGCCACGCCTTGCCGGCGTGCGCACGCACGTGATCCCGCACGGGATGGATCAGGTTGCGCCGCGGCTTCCGGTCGCGACGCGCACCGCGACCGAGCCGCTGCGCATCGTCGTGCTCGGCCGGATGTCGGTGCGCAAAGGAGCGGATCTGCTGCGCGCCGCCGCGCCGGAGCTTGCCGGCCTCGCCGAAATCACGCTGGTGGGCGGCGGCGAACAGGGCGTCGCGCTGGCGCAGGAATGCGGCTGGAAATGCATCGAGCGCTACGACCAGGAGGCGCTGCCCGGCATCCTGCGCGAGCTTGCGCCGCACGCGGGCCTGCTCGCGTCGATCGTGCCCGAATCGTTCAGCTACACGCTGAGCGAGCTGACCGCACTCGGCGTGCCGCCGCTTGTGACGGATCTCGGCAGCTTCACGGATCGCGTCGTGCACGGCGAGAACGGCTTCCGGTTCGCCACCGACAAGGACGCGCTGGTCGCGCTCCTGCGCACGCTGCACGATCAGCCTGACCTGCTGGAAGCGGTTGCGCGCAACCTCGCAGCGCAGCCGCCGGGCCGCACGACGGCCGAAATGGTGAGCGACTACCGTGCGCTGGTTCCGCTCGCGGCGCGGCCGGTCGCGCGATTCCGGGTGGGGATCGGAGCGCAGACCGGGCTGACCGAGCCGTACCGGCAGCTGAGCGCCGCCTATGCGGAATTGACGGGCGCCTACGCCGAAAGTGCGAAGGCCTATGCGGACACGCGAGATGCGTATGCGCAAAGCGTCGCCGCCTACGAGCACACCCGCGCCGCGTTCGAGCGGGCGAACGGCGACCTCGGCCGCCTGAGGGCGCTCTGCGAAGCGTTCGTGCACGAGCTGGGCACGCTCAACGTGATGACGCATCCATGGCGTGCGCGGCGTGCGGCCGAGCTCGTGATCGCGTTTCGTGACGAGGTCGACGCACTCGGCCGGGCCGTCCCGGCCAATGGCCCGGGTGACGACGCGAAGGCGTGACGGTCGCGCGCCCGGCATCCCGGCCTTCGCGAGCGGGGGACCCGTCGTTCGGAGCTTGCGTTGCGGTGCATGCCCGCGCCGACGAACGAAGCGCCGCGTGAGGAGTGCCGGGTGCCGATCGCCACACTGCTGATCCAGTCGGAACGAAAGCTCGACGGCCTGCACGGGCTGCGCGCCGTCGCCGCGACCGCGGTCGTGCTGTTCCATCTGCAGGCGATGGAGGGCGTGCCGCGCGATTCGTGGTTCGCGGTCCTCACCGGCCATTTCTACCTCAGCGTCCAGCTCTTCTTCGTCATCAGCGCGTTCTCGCTGTATCACTCGAGCCGCTACGCGCCGGCGCGCTATCCCGCCTATCTGGTGAAGCGGTTCTTCCGGATCGCACCGCTGTACTACGTGATGTTGGGCTACG
>Ga0265332_10000265_pt1 | contig 41595 bp, 32 predicted proteins | sample 41926metaG_FD_202084 | JGI IMG/M metagenome (GOLD analysis project Ga0265332, IMG submission 202084) | Rhizosphere microbial communities from Carex aquatilis grown in University of Washington, Seatle, WA, United States - 4-19-26 metaG | ecosystem: Host-associated > Plants > Roots > Rhizosphere...
TAGGGATGCTTCGCTCCGCTCAGCATGACAGTACGGAGGATAAGTCTTTGTCATTCTGAGGAGCGGAGCGACGAACAATCCACGTCAACATCGCACCGTGTAACCAAGAACCTTCTGAGTCATGGATGCTTTGCTCCGCTCAGCATGACAGTACGGAGGATGAGTCTTTGTCATTCTGAGGAGCGGAGCGACGAACAATCCACGTCAACATCGCACCGTGTAACCAAGAAGCATCTGAGTTAGGGATGCTTCGCTCCGCTCAGCATGACAGTACGGAGGATAAGTCTTTGTCATTCTGAGGAGCGGAGCGACGAACAATCCACGTCAACATCGCACCGTGTAACCAAGAAGCTTCTGAGTCATGGATGCTTTGCTCCGCTCAGCATGACAGTACGGAGGATGAGTCTTTGTCATTCTGAGGAGCGGAGCGACGAACAATCCACGTAAACGTAGCACCGTGTAACCAAGAAGCTTCTGAGTCATGGTTCCTCCCCCGGCTTCGTCCGGGAAATGATCACGATCCAAAACATCTACTCTATATTAAACCCTTCAATCGCAATATCGGGTTTTTCCCCCTGGGTGTCGGCATCCTCAAGCTCCATCGTTATCGTCCGTTTCTCTCCCGGCATGAGCGAGACAAAATTGTCGCTGAAAATCACCGGCAAGATCCGCTCTCTGCTTTTTATCCGGACGACGTTCACCTTCACCATCAGGGCCGGATGTGCGGCGTTGTTGGTTAGCTCGGTCGTGAGTCGCCATCGGTCTCCATCCCGCACAACTTTCGTTGTTGTCTCCACTTTCACTTTCGGGAGAGCCCGGGCGGCTTTGAGGTCATCTTCTTTCACTCCACGCCAATAGAAGTTTTCTGAAATTACGGTGCTGCCTCTGGTTAACCTGAGCCTGATAAAATATGTACTGCTGAGATTCTCAGGATATGTAACTTTGAAACATCGTATGGTGTTATCTTCAGGACAATCCAGTGCAGCTTTCTTCTCCAGCTTTATTGTGCCGTCTAGATTTATAATTTCCATCGCGGCGGTAAGTCCCGATCCATTCTGAATACTGTAATTTACCACTTCGACGCTGTCGGTTAACGCGTTCCATTGAATATGCAGCGGCTCGTTGGCTTTCTTACAGCCGAAATACGCGGCGGTCGGTTCGAAATAATAATCGTACGTCTGCCACACCATCGATGGCCACGCCGGATGACTCATCCATAGTAACATGCCCATTCTGTTTCTGCTCTGCGCTTCGAACATCGCACGGTACCCTTGATAGTTTACCCACTGCGCCAGTGTGAGCCAGTCTTTCACGTTATCCGCCGGTCCAAAACTTTCGTCAGTCTGCTGGATGAATGAGTATCCGTATTGCGCGCTCTCCAGGTTGAAATCGTGGACGCCCCAGATACGTCCGATGGGCCATAACGCGGAATCGGGAAGCATTTGTTTCAGACTTTCATACGAGACCATGTTCGGCATCCCGAGTTCGCTGTGGAGCCTCTCCGTCGCTCTTTTCTCGAAATAGAATTTTGCCGGCATCGCCCGGTACGGTCCGCCTCCGCTGACGGGTGGAAACGACGAACTCGAAATGTAGTGCAATCCGGGATGGATCTGCGGCAGCATCGCTCTGATCGCGGAATCGATGGGTTGCGGCGGATTGCCCTCGTTCCGTCCGCAATACAATCCTATTGAGGGATGGTTCCGGATTCGCTTCACGAAGTCATCCGCATTCTGCATGAACATCGCATTGTCGTTCGGGTCCGGACCGTCGAGCGGGTTCGCAAGCCAGAAATCCTGCCAGACCATAATACCATAACGGTCGCACGCTTCATAGAACGCATCATCGCCGACTTGCCCGACCCAGTTTCTGATCATCGTGAAATTCATTTCTTTGTGGTACCGGACCGCAATGTCATATTCCCGCGCCCGGTAACGGAGCATTGATTCGGAGAAACCCCAGTTGCCTCCGCGGCCGATCAATCTTCTTCCGTTCACCCAAATTTTTAACGCGCCGCCGTCTTCGGAATATGACATTTGCCTGACGCCGATCTTGAACGATTTTGAATCAGATCGCTGACCGTCCGCGGTCTGGAATTCCAGGTTCACATCGTAAAGATTTTGCTCCCCGTAACCATTCGGCCACCAGAGCTTCGGGTTTTTTAACCGGAGGGAAGGATGTGTCGAAGGATTGCAATGCACTGTCTTCGTTTCGGATGGATGTAACGTGACCGGCTGCTCAAATGTTGCGTTGCCGAAACTTCCTCGTACCGTTCCTTTCTGTTCCTTCGACGTGTGATTGCGAAGGGTCAGTTCGACGTTGACGTCGGCTGATGTTGTATCAGGAAGAGGGAGGACGGTTGAAACAAATGGATCTTCGATCGTTACTGCTCCGGTTGCGGTAAGATAAACATCGCTCCATATCCCGATATCCCGGCCGCGAATGGTCGGAATCCAATCCCAACCAACGGTTGCATGGAATGTCGGATTATCGGCGCCTAATTCGCCGCCGTTTGCATCGTGACTGAGTTTCGTCTGCTCTTTTATAAAGCCGGGGAAATCATTTTTCTTGATGCGCACGGCTAAGACATTTTTCTCTCCGGGAATTACAATATCGGTAACGTCAAAATGCGCGCGCGTAAAAGCGCCGGCAATCAATCCGAGTTTCTTCCCATTGAGATACACTTCCGCTTTCCAGTTAATTCCGTCGAAGTTGAGGAACATCCGCTGCCCTGCGGAAGAAGCGGGAGAAACAAACTCGTCGCGATACCAGAAATCGGAATAGAAATACGAATCCGATATCGCCAGTTGATTGTCCCCGAAGTTTGGATCGGGCAAAGCCCCGCCGTTGAGGTAGCTCACAAGCGCTGTTCCCGGTACCGTTGCGATGATCCAGTCGGCGTCGTTGAATCCGGGTTTGGAAAGTGTTTCGCCATCCGCGTTTACCGATGATTCACGCTGAATTTTCCAGGCACCGCCGGCTAAATTTACTCTTCCGTTTTTTCCGGCCGGCGCCTGAGGATGCGCGACCGCAACGGGACCGCCCGTGCCGAAAACTTCCATCTCGCTCAAAATATATCCATCTTCAGAAACAGGCTTCTTCATCAATACGCGGACATATCTTCCTTTTGTCGTCGAGTCTAGTTTGATGTCGTCCGATTGGTCTTTATCTGCATTCCCCGGCAGCGCTGCGATATCGTTCCATTTTGCCGCATCGTTCGATACTTGGATTGACCCGGCAGCGGCGCCGCGAATCCAGCTCAAAACGATCCGGTCAAATGTACACTCCGCTCCGAGGTCCACATAGACCCATTCCTCCTCAGAACCGGCGCTCATCCACGCGCTGGTAAAATTGTACGGGCCTCCGATTGCAGCATGCACTCCTTTGTTGAACAATCCAAACTCGCCGATAGCCCAGCTCTTGGCGTTCGGAACATTTGTCGTGAGACGATAGAAACGGAAGTGCAACGGCGCGCTGAGTTTGATTGAATATGTAAACGTCCGTAAGTTCGGAGGTGAAATTCTTCGCCACCATCCGGTCATCGAATCGCCAAGCAATGCATCGCCGCCGACAACGCCCGCCCGCTCCCAGTTCTTTCCGTCGGAAGAGCCGTTCACGGTAATCTCCCAATGCTTCGGCGGAAGGCTGTCAACCAGCACGTTGCCGGTCAGATTGATACTGTCTATTTCAGGAATGACGCTGCTCCCCGCGAGTTCTATCTGAAGCCACGCATTCTCACCTTGCAGACTTTTTCTCGTCATCGGATTACGGTCCAGCACCCATCCCCGCTCGTTTCTCTTAACGACGCCGTCGCTGCTTGTTGTCATAACGACCCAGGCCGGCAGCTGCGTCTCCTTTATTCCGTCGGTGATAAGCTGGGCCGTGCAATTGTAATCGTAGCTGCTCGACTGATATGCCGGACGCCGCAGCGCAAGATTGCGGTAGTTCTTTGCGTCAATCTTAATCGCAGGAGAGAAATCCGCTTTAGCATCTCCCGGATACACGCCCACACCGCGCGTATATTCCTGCGCCGTGAGCGTGGAGACGGCAGTGGTGGCAATTAAAAATATCAGACACGAAGAGGCGAAACACTTTATTGTCGGCATAGGATTGAAATGTTATTGGCTTTCGATGAGAGGGGTCAAGTCATGAATTATTCAGCAAGGAGAATATACAGATTCTTCCTCCATGTGTGCAAGTGATATTTGGCAGTGAATGTGATGTGTCAAACCAAAGGAGAATACTACCGCTCAGGTGATTCGCTAGTGTCTTAATCCGGGCAGACCGATCTCAATAATGCATTGCCTGGTCATCCTGAGCGGAGCGAAGGATCCACGACACTGAAGCTTTGTAGAATTACGATGTTCACTCTCGTTCCCAAACTCAGTTTGGGACCGAGTTGCTCAACTTGTCTTTCGTCTGAGAACATTGATCACTTGACACACTTCGTTCCCAATCGGAGATTGGCAACGAGAAAAAGACGACGGGTTCGGAATGACGCGGCTGCGGGGATTGAATATTTTCGCACAAATTAAGACTCGTCCCCCTGCTTGATTCTCTTCCTCATTTTTCGGATATTATTTTCCGAATGTTGAACACAGTCAACGTACTTCGCAGTTTCTTTCACCGAATCATTTTCCTTCCCACGATATGAAACCCGCACCGCGCAAAATCCGCTACGGCATTCTCGGATTTGGCTTATTTGCAGAACGCGCAATCGCTCCGGCGATTCGGGCGTCGTCAAATTCAGAATTGGTCGCAATCCAAAAACGCTCATCAGCGTCAGCAGAAGCGAAGGCGAAAGAGATCGGAATACCCTTCGCCTTCGATTCCGTGGATAAGCTGGTCGCGCATAACGAAGTCGACGCCGTCTATATTGTGTCGGCAAATGCTTTTCACGCTCCGTCGACGATCGCCGCTGCCCGGGCGAAAAAACATGTGCTCGTCGAAAAACCGATGGCGCTGAACGCTGCCGAAGCGCGGAAAATGATCGCGGCGTGCAAAAAAAATAATGTTAAGCTGATGGTCGGACATATGCTGAGGCTGTCTCCGCTGGTCCGCCGAATGCGGGATATCGTTCAATCGGGAATGCTCGGCGACATTACGGCGGCCCGGGCGGATTTTGTGTATGACGGACGGCTCAGCCACCGGTCGTGGCTGTTCGAGCGAAAGCTCGCCGGCGGCGGCCCGGTATACGATATCGGCGTGCACGGCCTCGACACTCTCCGGTTTATTCTAAACGACGATGTCGTATCGACAAAAAGCGATCTGCATCCCCGCCCGACAGTGAAGAAAACCGAAGAGAGCGCGAACATCCTTCTGAAATTCTCCCGCGGAACGCTCGGCTCGATCTACTGCTCGTTCACGGCCCCGCTGCGAAGGACGTTTATCGAGTTCATCGGGACAAAGGGAATCATTTCTGCTTACGGTTTCACTCAGAACAGCACGACTATCCATCTCCGTCTTACCATGGGGAAGGATGGAAAAGAAGAACCGGCGTCGGTTGAGGAAATTGCAGTCCCAAATTTGTATATCGAGCAGATTTCCAGATTTTCTGCAAACATTATCGATAATACGGAACCATTCGCGCCGGGGATCGTCGGGCTAAAGAATCAAATCGTGCTCGACGCCGCTATGAGAGGATAAACATGAACCGCAAAGGCGCAAAGAAGAGTTGAAAAACTAAGGTACTAGAAGCTATCTCAAAATGGTTTAATATAGAATGCACTTGTAAATGTCATGCTGAGTCCGCCACAGGCGGACGAAGCATCCACGACACCGAAGCCTCGTAGATTCACGATGCGTGATTGTCATGGATTCTCTCCCAAAGGTCGCGAAGCGATCCCTTTGGGACAGAATGACATTTTTCCGCTCTTTTTGAGATAGCTTCTACAACGTTAGAATTCTCTTTTCTTGGCGTCTTTGCGGTTATCATAACTTGGAGAATTAAACCGTGAATTATTTTTCCTTATTAGCAGGGCTAGTGTGTATGGCAGTCACAACCGTTAACGCAGGGTGGAAGACCATCGGCGATGCTCAGCTTGCACTGAATTCCGACCAACAGATTGTCGTTGCCTGCGGCGATGCAGAAGTTCAAATCACGCCGCTCGCAAACGACATGGTACGCGTACATATCACCCGCAGCGGCGGCCCCAAGAACTTACCATCGTGGGCGGCGGCAAAAGAAAAGTGGGATCTGCCAAGGCATGAATTCGCGCAGGACGAGAAGAGCATCACCATCGCGATGAAGGATCTTACGATCAGGGTGACAAAATCTCCCGTAAGAATTGCTTTTCTGACTCCGGAGGGAGATGTGATCAACCAGGACGACCCGGCAAAAGGAATGGCGTGGGACGGAGATCAGGTCCGCGTTTGGAAAACAATGCCGGAAAATGAATTGTACTACGGCTTCGGCGAGAAGACGGGCATGCTCGAGCGCCGCGACATCGCAGTAACCAATTGGAATACCGACATCCCCGCGTATACTCCCGGTACAGACCCGGTCTACCAATCAATTCCATTCTTCCTCGGAATGAAGAGCGGAAAATTCTACGGAATATTTTTCGACAACACATTCCGCACTTCCTTCGATATGGGAAAAGAATCTGAACGGTACTATTCGTTCGGCGCAGATGGAGGGACGATCGATTACTATTTCTTCTACGGGCCAAGTCCTAAAAAAGTGATCGGGCGATTCACGGAGCTGACCGGGCGGATGAACCTTCCGCCGAAATGGGCGATCGGGTACCAACAATGCCGGTGGAGTTACTATCCCGAATCCAAGGTGCGCGATATCGCCGGCAATTTCCGCAAACGCGGAATTCCGTGCGACGTTATTTACCTCGACATCGATTACATGGACGGCTACCGCTGCTTTACATGGAACCACAAGAATTTTCCCGACCCCAAAAAAATGATCTCGGACCTGGCGGCAAACGGGTTCAAAATTATTACGATCATTGACCCGGGAATCAAAGAAGACTCGGCATACTCCGTGTTCAAGGAAGGCTTGAAAGGGAAGCACTTCGTTTTGAATCCGGACAGCACGTTGTTCATCGGCCCGGTATGGCCGGGCGAGTGCGCCTTCCCCGATTTTGCCAACTCGCAGGCGCGCGCTTGGTGGGGGACGCTCTATAAAGATTTAGTCAAGGTTGGAATCAAAGGATTTTGGAACGACATGAACGAGCCGTCTGTCTTCGACGTGCCTTCGAAAACATTTCCGCTGGATGTGCATCATAATGTGGAGGGCAGCATTCGAACGCACGCGGAAATCCACAACGTGTACGGAATGGAAATGGCCCGCGGAACGTACGAAGGACTACGCCGCCTCAGTCCGAACGAACGCCCGTTCGTCCTGACGCGGGCTGGGTATGCCGGCACGCAGCGCTACTCGGCCGCGTGGACCGGAGATAATGTCAGCAGCTGGGAACATCTCGCCATGGCGATTCCGATGTGCCTGAATTTCGGATTGTCGGGTCAGCCGTTCGTCGGTCCGGATATCGGCGGTTTCATAGGGACTCCGACAGGAGAAATGTACACGCGATGGCTCCAGTACGGCGTCTTCCTTCCGTTATGCCGGTCGCATGCAGTGATGGGGAGCGTCGATAAAGAGCCGTGGGTGTACGGCGAGGAGTTTGAAAAAATAAATAAGAAGTTCATCGAATTGCGGTACCAATTGCTCCCGTTTCTCTACACGGAATTCTACAAAGCGTCGGTTTCCGGAATCCCGATCATGCGGCCTCTTATGCTGGAATTTCCGGACGATAAAACGACCTACCGGATCGACACGCAGTTTATGATAGGAGAAAATATTCTCATCTCGCCGGTGCTGGAAGCCGGGTCGAAGACACGCTGGATGTATTTGCCGAACGGCGAATGGTACGATTTCTGGACGCGGGAAAAAATCGCCGGCGGAAAATGGATCGATGCAAAGGCTCCGCTCGACGTTATGCCGGTATTTATCCGCGCAGGTGCAGTTGTGCCGATGCAGCAGGTCGTTCAGTTTACGGACGAGGCGCCCGCCGACCCGTTGACGTTTGAAATTTTTCTGTCTGCGGAAGCCAAAGGTATTTGTTACGAAGATGACGGCATCAGTTTCGACTATCAAACGGGAAAATACAGGACGGTCGGCATAGCGACGTCGCTACAAGGATCCGGCATTACCGTTAAACGCTCTGCGGCGGAAGGGGAGTTCGTCCCGGCACAGCGTTCGGTGGTCTTTGCGCTCAACGGGGTCTCCCAAAAACCGGCGTCGGTTACGGTTCGTACCAGGACGATACCGGAAGTTTCATCGCTTGCCGAAGTGAAGGAGGGATGGATGTTTGACTCAACGCTCAAACGATTGTGCGTAAAAACGCAGGATTCGCAGGAAGAAATCGACATTGCGGTAGAATGATCTCGTAGAACAGGCATTCATGGCTGTCTATCGCATTTCCCTTTACGATATTCGAAAAATTTCGTACATTATAGATTGAAATGAAATAGTGTGTGCAACTAATAAGAAGGAAAAGACGTGGCTGATAAGAAAGTGAAACGAGTTGGAATTCTCACCGGAGGCGGCGATTGCCCCGGACTTAACGCAGTCATCCGCGGTGTCGGCAAATCCGGCATCAACGACCATGGATTGACGGTCGTCGGCATTGAAGACGGTTTTGAAGGGTTTGTGGAAGGAAGAATGCATGAATTGTCGCGCAGGGAAGTTTCGGGCATTATCGGATTAGGCGGGACGATTCTCGGAACGTCCAACAAAGGCGACCCGTTCCATTATCCGACAGAAGGAAATGACGGGATTGAAATCGTCGACGCCTCGGCACGAACGCTGAAGCACTATAAAGGATGGGGACTCGATTGCCTGATCGCCATCGGCGGCGACGGGACGATGCACATCTCAAATAAGCTTGGCGAGATGGGTATGAACATTATCGGCGTTCCCAAAACGATCGACAACGACCTCGAAGCTACCGACCAGACGTTCGGGTTCGATACCGCACTTTCGATAGCGACGGAGGCAATCGACCGCCTTCATACCACCGGTTCTGCACACCATCGTGTTATGGTGATCGAGGTAATGGGAAGGTATGCCGGCTGGATCGCATTGGAAGCGGGTTTGGCAGGCGGGGCGGACATCATCTTGCTGCCGGAGATTTCTTTTAAGTGGAGTTCGGTGTTTGAAAAAGTTATCGAACGGAGCACGCGCGGCAACCGGTTCAGCATCGTTTGCGTTGCGGAAGGTGCAAAAGCTGCGGACGAAGAGGTCGTGGTGAAAGAGACCGATATTAAACGCACAGACCCTCTTCGCTTCGGCGGGATCGGCGAACATGTGTCGCAAAGGATAACGACTGAAACCGGATTGGAGTCCCGTGTTACCGTGCTCGGCCATCTTCAACGCGGAGGGAGTCCGACGGCATATGACAGAATCCTTGCAACGAGGTACGGCACTAAGGCAGTTGAACTCGCCGTCCACGGTAAATTTGCTCATATGGTCAGCCTTCGAGGACTTCACGTAACCGCTGTCCCGATAGCCGATGCAATCGCTCACCAACGGCTTGTTCCCGTGGACGGAGAAATTGTAAAATCGGCTCGCGCCGTCGGTATAAATTTCGGGGATGAATAGCGGTTAAGAGTACTCGCCGCCAGGACGCGAAGTCGCTGAGATTTTTTAGGATTTTGATACAACCCTTGGCGTCATGGCGCCTTTGCGGTTAAATTTGTGTTTCGCGGATGATGGCACGATGACTCGCGTTGAACAACATAAAATGATTGACGAGTTGAAGGATTATACCCGCTTCATGAAGGGAAAGGACGCCTCGGATTTTGAAATGTTCGTTAAGCGCGACAAGGACGACGAAGATCTGGACGAACTTTCGCAGCTGCGGCTCGAATCTTTATTTGAGACGGTCAAAACACTGAGGCCAAAGCCGAAGATGAGAAACCCGTTTGAGAAATAAATGGGCGCCGCTGGCAGGATGATGAAAATGGCATTCGGCGTGTGGTCAGACATTTTTGTCTGACCTGGCAAACACCATTCGGTTGAATTTGACGGGCAGGAATGCCTGTCCTACAGTAAAACTGATTTTTCGGCAATAAGGCTGGAGTATTCTGATGAAATTTCGTCCATTAGGCAAAATCGGAATTAACGTTTCTGAAATCGGTTTCGGCGCCTGGGGAATCGGCGGCCAAATGTGGCAGGGTTCCGAAGACGAAGAATCGTTGGCCGCACTGCGGAAGGCCGCAGAGCTGGGAGTGAATTTTTTCGACACGGCGCTTTCATACGGCAACGGACACAGCGAACAGCTTGTCGGAAGACTTTTGCGGAGCGGCATCGGCAAACTATACGTTGCAACGAAAGTCCCGCCGAAAAACCGCCAATGGCCCGCCCGTTCAGGCGTGCCGTTCAACGACGCGTTTCCGAAAAATTACATCATCGCGTCGGCGAACCAGAGCCTGAAGAATCTGCGGACCGAGTGCATTGACGTTTTGCAATTTCACGTCTGGAGCGACGAGTGGGTCGGTGCGGATGAAATCTGGGAAGCGGTGCGATTGTTGAAATCAGAAGGGAAGATCAAAGCCTTCGGAATTTCCACCAACGACCACGAGCCGGCATCGGTGCTCAAAGCGGCAAGAACCGGTATGGTCGATACTTTTCAGGTCATCTATAATATCTTCGACCAATCGCCGGAAGAGGAGTTATTTCCGTACTGTCAGAAAAATAATATCGGCATTATTGCCCGTGTTCCGTTCGACGAAGGAGGGCTCACCGGGCGTGTGAGGCCGGATACTGTTTTTCCGAAGGACGATTGGCGCAACGAGTATTTCCGGGGAGAGAGAAAGAAGCAAGTCAACGACCGGGTTGAAAAACTAAAGCCTCTGCTCGGCGCCGAGGCAAAGACTCTTGCCGAGTTAGCCCTTCGTTTTATCCTTTCGCGCCCCGCGGTCTCAACCGTGATCCCCGGCATGCGAAGCATTGCTAATGTTGAAATCAACACCGCCTTCTCCAACGGCAAATATCTTTCCGAAAAGCTGCTGAAGGAATTAAAGAAGCATAAATGGGTGAGGAATTTCTACGGGGATTGAGTGTATCTTCAATGGATGCCTGCAAAAGTAGAGAACAGGATTCAGCTTCCGATCTCACATAAGAAGCGTGACAGTTTCTATTTCACGCCGATCCCTAACAGCCTGTCGCCAAGAATGCCAAATGTTTTGGTGATGAAGTAATTTGGATATTGCAGACCCTTCTTAACCATTTTCTCGAAAACCGTCCCTCGTAACGTAATGCTGTCTGGCCGTTTAATCCGCTGGATGATGACGCTCTGTTTGTATCCCGCTTTTTTTAACATCGCCCGCAGCGTCTTCGGGGTGAACTCGTTAACATGATACGGGGGCATCGGCATCTTCTTGTTCGTGCCGATTGCCCTGTATGCCGTGATCGCGCCGCGTCCGACTATGCCGTTGAACATTGATGGGACTTCCACCGCCACTACTCCGGCTGCCTTAAGCATCTCATTTGCTTTTTGAAGCATTTCAAGAGGATTGATCAAATGCTCCAGTACATCTCCCATGAAAACCACATCGTACGTATCAGGCTTGACTTTGTATTCCTCAAACGAACTTTGATGAACATTCAATCCGAACTTCTCGACGCACGTTTTTGTCCCAAGCGCTGCATATTCGATCCCTTCCACATCATATCCCTGCTTCCGCACGTAGTTCAGAAAATAGCCCATGCCGCAGCCGATTTCGAAGAACTTCCCGCTTCCCTTGAACTTTTTTATCCACCCGAGTACTTCCGGAAATTTAACCGAACCTCGAATTGCCGCCGTTTCGTAGTCTGTTGGAGAGTGGGCGCCGAAGTCGGCTCCGTCGTGAAGGAAATACTCATCGCTGTACATTAGCGACATGTCTTCGGACGAAGGCCGCGGATCCAGGAAAACAAACTCGCAGTTCTTGCATTGTTTTGCCTCGAATCGCTTCTCCTTGAGTTTGTAATAAATCGGGAAAGGTCGGTGGTCAGTGTTGCTGCAAAGCGGGCACGAGATCATTGGGTTGTCTGGTTTTTATGAATGAAACTATTCATTCTGAAGAAAAGATGCAATTCAATTTTTTATTAGAACCTATCTCAAAAACTCCCAAAAAATGTCATTCTGTCCCAAAGGGATCCCTTCGGGAAACGGAGCGAAGCGGAGTGAATGCCGAAGGCATCCCTTCGGGAGAATCCATGACAATCATGCATTGTGAATCTACGAGGCTTCAATGTCGTGGATGCTTCTCCCGCCAAAATACGGCGGGATCAGCATGACATCTACAAATGCATTCTGCATCGAAACCATTTTTGAGATAGCTTCTAGTTGAAACATCTGAAAAATAGTATCACGCGAATCCCGAGGCAAGCTTTCCTGATTATTCAGAAGTCTCTAGTTCTAATTTGGGTGATCATGTAAGAATTTCTAAGTAATGGCTGAAACGTACAAAGTGCAATCATTGTCATCCTGATCCGCCGTTCTTTGGCGGAGAAGGATCCATGACACTGAAGCAGCGAGGATACTCGATGCCTTTGGCATTCCCCCCGCCTAAAGAGCGGCGGGATCAGAATGACATTTGAATACCAATTTTTCAGAACTCTCAGATACTGAATCGAGCTAAACTTTGAAACGGCTTATCGCACATGATGTTGCGTTGATTGCTTCCGCATTAATCGAAATTAGACCATGACGGACTTTTTTTTTATCTCAAAATTTCCTAAATTGTCACGTGCAGCCAGTTCGTATACAACAGACCTCCTCGTCGGAACTCTCTATTATATGGGACAACGGCCATTCCAGCCGGTACACGCTTCAGCATCTTCGCAAGTCGTGTCCGTGTGCCTCGTGTAAAACAGAGCGCGAGGGAGACCATAATACAGTTCTTCTCCCAATTTTCAAAGCAGGAGAATTTCAGATAACTTCGGCGGCAGCGGTGGGACAATACGCGATTCAAATTGTATGGGGAGACGGACACAGTTCCGGTATCTATCCGTTCGAGTACTTGCGCAGCCTGTGCCAATGCGGAGAGTGCTCGGTTTCACTTCCATCGAATATTCATTGATGCATTCTTTATTGGAACTTCTAACTCATCGTATTCTTATCGAATCACTTCTCATCGGAGTTATGATGGTAAAATCTTCTGCCATTCTATTGTTCATCGGCGTGTCCATTGCCCTTGTGACAACGGGCCGGGCCGGCGAACCGATAAAATCAAACGACATATTTCCATACCCCGTTGCCAAAACTGTTTTAGACAACGGCCTGACCGTCCTGACGATTTCTTACGACAGCCCGGGACTTGTCGCGTATTATACCGTTGTGCGGACCGGATCGCGCAATGAGGTCGAAGCCGGTCATTCGGGCTTCGCCCATTTCTTCGAGCATTGCATGTTCCGCGGCACGGTGAAGTATCCGGCCGATAAATACAACGATATTCTCAAGCGCCTCGGCGCAGACTCCAACGCCTTCACCACCGACGACTGGACCTGCTACCATGTTGTCGCAAGCTCCGATGCGCTCGAGACGATCGCAGACATTGAGAGCGACAGGTTCATGAATCTCAAGTATTCCGAAGAATCATTCAAGACGGAAGCCGGGGCGATTCTCGGCGAGTACAATAAGAATTATTCCGTTCCTTTTCAGTCGATGTACGAGGAATTGCAAAACAGTTCGTTTACGACGCATACATACAAGCACACGACGATGGGCTTCCTCGCCGACATCAAAGATATGCCGAACCAGTACGAATACAGCTTGAAATTCTTCGACCGTTTTTACCGCCCGGAAAATTGCACCGTGATCGTCGTCGGCGATGTTAAGAACGACGACGTCATACGGATCGTGAAAAAATATTACTCGGGCTGGCAAAAGGGGACGTACCAGGTGCACGTTCCGGCCGAGCCGCCGCAGAAGGAAGAGAAAGTAGTGCACATGCCATGGAAGAACCGAACCCTGCCGTATCTTCTCGTCGGCTATCACGTGCCGGCGTTCAGCGATGCGGACGTTGAGCGCGCATCGCTCGACATCCTCTCGCAGCTTGTCTTCTCCGAAAGCTCGCCGTTATACCAGTCGCTGGTAATCAAAAAACAGCTCGTGGAATTCGTGAGCGGCGGATCGGACGACCATCGCGATGCGTTCTTGTTCACCGTTATGTCGCGCATCAAGGATGCGAAGAATATCGATTCCGTCCGCGATGAAATCTATGCCGCGCTCGAAAATGCCAAAACGGTCCCCGTCGACGCAAAGAAACTGGAGGACATCAAGTCTCATGTCAGGTATGCGTTTGCGATGCAGTTGAACAATCCGGACAATGTTGCCGTTACAGCCGCGTCCTACATCGCCCTCACCGGGAATTATGAGTCGATGAATAAAATCTATGCTCTCTACGACAAGGTGACCGCCGGCGATATCATGCATGCAGCGCAAAAATATTTTACAAAAGAAAATCGCACCGTTGTTATCCTTGAACATGAGGCAGCCCAATGAACCTGCGAATCTATTCTATCAACGTTCTTTTCTTTTCGATGCTTATGGCCACCACGATCACGTTTGCACAGCAAGCTCCCCGAATCATAGAGGTGAATGTACCGAATTCGCCGCTCGTCTCGTTCCGTATCGTTATCCGCAGCGGGTCTGTTAACGACCCCGCAGGGAAGGAAGGCCTGAACGTGTTGACCGCCGCGATGATCGGCCAGGGCGGCTCACGGTCGCTCTCGTACCAACAGATCGTCGACAAACTGTATCCGTGGGCCGCTGAGATTCGCGTCCAGGCGGACAAAGAAGTGACGACGATTATCGGCGAGGTACACCGCGACCATTTAGAGGAGTTTTTTGGAATACTGTGGGAGTTGATCGCTTCGCCCCGGTTCGACCCCGAGGACTTCGCCCGCAACAAGGACGAACATCTCAATTATCTCAAGAATACTCTCCGAGGCAACGACGATGAGAATCTCGGCAAGTCGGGATTGAATCTGCTGATGTATGTTAATCATCCGTACCATGCAGTCGTGGCAGGAACTGTCCAAGGCCTGAACGCCATAACGCTCGACGACATCAAAGCATTTCACCGGGCGATGTACACTCAAGGACGAATCGTTTTCGGCATTGCCGGCGGTTATCCGAAAGAGCTCATTGACCGGGTGAGAAAAGATCTCGCCCTTCTTCCGGTGGGTTCATACGCCGAAGTCCCGCTTCCGAAGCCGGTGCAGCCTGTCGGAGTGGAAGGGATGATTATCGAGAAGGATAATCGCGCGACGGCGGTCTCGTTCGGCTACCCGATCGATGTCACGCGCGCGGACAAAGATTATTACGCGCTGCTTGTCGCAAATTCGTATCTCGGCGAGCACCGGACATTCAACGGCGTGCTTATGAATCATTTGCGCGGGGACCGCGGTTTGAACTACGGAGACTATTCTTACATTGAGAATTTTATTCAGGACGGGGGCTCGACATTTCCTGACCCGAACATCCCGCGCCGGCAGCAGTTTTTCAGCGTTTGGATCCGTCCGGTCGAACCGAAAAACGCTCACTTCGCGATCCGCGCGGCAATGCGCGAGGTTCAGCTTCTCGTTGAAAACGGGCTGACCAAAGAGCAATTCGAGACGACGAGAGATTTTTTGATTAATTATTCAAAGCTGTGGGTTCAGACGCAAAGCCGAAGGCTTGGCTACGTGATGGATTCGGAGTTCTACGGCACTCCGTACTACGTTGATTATGTCGCGAAACAATTGTCGGATCTGACCGCGGCCGATGTCAACGCGGCAATCAAGAAACATCTCCAGGCGAACAATTATTATCTTTCGATCGTGGCCAAAGATGCGGGACCGTTACGCGAAGCGCTTCTCTTGAACGCGCCGTCGCCAATCCAATACAACAACCCGAATGTTCCGGTAGATATTCTTGCGCAGGACAAAGCGATTCAGGCGCTTCCTATCGACATCAACAAAGAGAAATTCCGGATTGTCCCGTCGGGCGATTTGTTCGAGAAATGAGTTAGAGGCAGACTTAAAATTCTCCGTATGGTCATTCTGAGCGAAGCGAAGAATCTCACTTCACTTTCGAATTATCTATGGATTCTTCGCCCGCCTGCGGCGGACTCAGCATGACATTTACAAAAGCATTCTACATCAAACCAATTTTGTGATGGCTTCTAGTGTCTTAATGACCTGACGGCGAAGCTCTTAATTTCTGCGGAACATCAATTATTTACAAACCTTGTGGAGGATGGCATGAGCACTCATGAGCTTGACGATGAGATGGAGGAAATGTTCGGGCATGAAAAGAAGCTGAAGAAGGTCCTTTCCAACGAGACGATCCAACAGCCGATCAGGGTTCTTGACCTCAGGCGCGCGCTTATCGTGGAGACCTCGGAAAATGTCGGAACGACGATTGAGTCCATGCAGCAGCGGAAGACCGGTTGTGTGCTGGCGGTCCGCGACGGAGTGCTTGCGGGGATTTTTACCGAACGCGATATCCTGATGAAGGTTGTCAACAAAAAGTCCGACCTCTACAAGATTACCGTGGCTGAGGTGATGAAACCGAAGCCGGAGTCGCTCCGTCTCGACGACTCGATTGCGTATGCAATGAATATGATGTCGGTCGGCGGCTACCGCCATGTGCCGATCGTTGATGACCAGAGAAAACCGGTGAGCGTCCTTTCAGTAAAGGATGTCATTTCGTATATTGTGGAGCACTTTCCCGATGAGATTCTCAACCTTCCGCCGAAGCCCCTGCGGTCGACGTCGGAACGAGAAGGCGCGTAATTGATTGCGAGATGAAATGACACGGGCAATCAATCGCGATACGATCGATCCGGAACTCCTCCTCGGGGCTTACTGCCGCGGGATATTTCCGATGGCGGAAAGCAAGAAAGGGGATATTCATTGGTATGAACCGGTGCTCCGGGCCGTATTTCCTCTCGACGGGCTGAAAATATCGAGAAGCTTGCGGCAGACGATCAGGAAAAAAATATTCGACATGCGGTTCAACACTTCGTTTGAATCGGTAATGCGCAAGTGTGCGGACCGCGAGGAAACATGGATATCTGAGGCGATTATTCAAAGTTATTGCGAGCTTCACCGGCGCGGATTTGCCTTCTCGGTCGAATCGTGGTACGACGGCGAACTCGCCGGCGGATTGTACGGCGTCGCGATCGGGGGAGCTTTTTTTGGAGAATCGATGTTCAGTACTATGAAGGATGCTTCGAAGTCGGCTCTCGTTGCCCTTGTTCATCATTTGCGGCAACGGCAGTTTGTCCTTCTCGATGCGCAGTTTATGACGCCGCATCTTAAAAGTCTGGGCGCGGTGGAGATTCCACAACGCGAGTATCTAAGCCGGCTTCAGATAGCACTCCAGCTCGATCGGTCGTTCGCATAAAACCTATAACTTGAGACATCTGACAAACTATATCTCGCAAAAACGCACAAGCTTCATTTTTGATATACTTTGCGCCTTAGCGACTTTGCGTGAGCCATACTTTTGGAATTATTCAGAAATCCCTAATTCTTAGTTATTAATTCCTAATTCTTAGTTATTAATTCCTAATTCTTAATTATTAATTCCTAATTCTTAGTTATTAATTCCTAATTCTTAATTATTAATTCCTAATTCTTAATTGTCTTATGCCCCCTGTTATTATCGAAACAAATTTTTCCAAGCTCCGTTTCGTCAAGCGCGGCAAAGTCCGTGATATGTACGATGTCGGGGACTTTTTTTTGATTGTTGCAACCGACCGCCTTTCGGCGTACGACGTCGTCATGCCTCAGGGAATTCCCGACAAGGGAAAAGTGCTCACGCAAATTTCCAAGTTCTGGTTCGACCTGACGAAAGGGATCATCAAGAACCACGTTGTCTCGGTCAACGTGGACGACTTCCCCGCCGAATGCAAGCAATACGCCGATGACCTGCGCGGGCGAAGCATGCTGGTCAAGAAAACACGGCCGCTTGGCGTTGAATGCATCGTTCGCGGATACCTCTCAGGATCCGGTTGGGCCGAATACAAGGAAGTGAAAAGTGTTTGCGGCCTGCCGCTCCCTGCCGGTTTGATCGAAAGTTCGCGGCTGCCAGCCCCTATCTTCACCCCGTCTACAAAAGCCGAACTTGGAGTCCACGATGAAAATATTACTTTTGAAGAAATGATAAAGCTCGAGGGGGAGGCGATTAGCACCAAGGTAAAGGATATTGCGATCCGGATCTTCAATACGGCATCGGGAGTTGCCGAGTCCAAAGGTATCATCATTGCCGATACCAAAATGGAGTTCGGTACTCTGAATGATGAATTAATTCTCATCGATGAGCTCCTGACCCCCGACTCGTCCCGTTTCTGGCCGAAGAGTAAATATGCGCCCGGCGGAAGTCAGCCGAGCTTCGATAAACAATTCGTCCGGGACTATCTCACTTCGATAAAATTCAACAGGCGTGCCCCCGGGCCGATGATGCCTGAAGAAATTATTGAGAAGACTGCTGCGTTGTATCGAGAAGCTTTGGTGACCTTGACCGGCAAACACGTTGAATAGACCGGAAGTGTTTTTTTCTCGTTCCCGATCTCCGATTGGGAACGAAGTATGTCAAGTGATCAATATTTTCGGACAAAGAAACAAGCCTAAGCAGCTCGTTCCCAAACTGAGTTTGGGAACGAGAGCGAAATATTTCTTAGAAGCCTCAATCTATTGATTCCATCAAAAAAATATTAGGGCGAATGAAATCACTCACTCAAGACAACGTGCTGGAAGCGTTGCGTACCGTGCGCGATCCCGACCTTCATAAAGATATCGTCGCGCTCAATTTTGTCAAGGAAATAAAAATCAACGGCAGCGACCTGCACTTCACCATCGAACTGACCACGCCGTCGTGTCCTGTCCGCGATGAGTTGAAAGCCGAATCGGAGAAGGCGATTCGTTCGGCAATTTCAAGCGTTGGTGCGGTTGATATTACGATGACGTCGAACGTGACGTCCCGTCAATTGACGCAGCCCGGTCCGCTTCTGACGGGCGTAAAAAACACGATCGCAGTCGCCAGCGGCAAAGGCGGCGTTGGGAAATCTACTGTCGCTGTGAACCTTGCGGTTGCTCTGGCGATGGACGGTGCGAGCGTCGGCCTTATTGACTGCGATGTCTACGGGCCGAGTATTCCTCTGATGTTCAACATCAGAGAAAAGCCGAAGCTCCACAACCAAAAGCTTCAGCCGTTGGAGAAGTATGGAGTGAAGGTAATGTCGATCGGTTTCTTGGTCGACCCGATGCAGGCGGTCGTCTGGAGGGGACCGATGGCAAGCGGCGCGGTGCGCCAGTTTATGTCCGACGTTGAATGGGGCGTCCTCGATTATTTGATTTTCGATATGCCGCCGGGGACGGGAGATATCCAATTAACGCTGGTTCAGCAAATTCCGCTTACCGGAGCAGTTATTGTGACGACGCCGCAGGAAATTTCCCTCGCCGATGCGCGCAAAGGGCTGATGATGTTCAATAAAGTCAATGTGCCAATCCTTGGGATCATCGAGAACATGAGCTACTTTGTTTGCTCCCACTGCGGCGCCCGCGAAAATATTTTTGATGCAGGCGGAGGTGCAAAAGCGGCGAAGGAACTGGGAGTGCCTTTCTTAGGAGAAATACCGATCGATACAAATATCCGCATCGGCGGCGACACCGGCAGACCCATCGTTGAAGCAGACCCGAAGAGCCCGCAATCGAAGATCATTTCACAGATCGCCCGTAACTTGGCAGCACAGATCAGTATTAAAAACTTGTCGCAGGCTGCGGCTCCTTCTATCGAGATTTCCTTAGGAAGCGCTCAGCAAAACTAATGAAAGAAAAAGTTCTCACAGCGTTGGAGGCCGTCCGCCCTTTCCTGCAGATCGACGGCGGCGATGTTGAGCTTGTCAACATTACAGGCGACGGCATCGTCGAAGTGAAGCTCGTCGGCGCATGCGCATCGTGTCCGATGTCGATCATGACCTTGCGCGGCGGCATCGAGCGGGCGTTGATGCTGGAAATTCCTGAAGTGCGGAGGGTGGAAGCGGTGGCGGGATAACAATGTCGGGCGGCTCCCCTTGGTTCATCGTTTCAACTTCACGTCGAATGCCTTCCTGTCTTTGATCTGCACAATCCTTCCCTGTGCTTTCCTGACCAAATCGTAGTTGTGCGTTGCCATCAACACGGCGGTTCCCTGAGCGTTTATGTCTTTCAGGAGCTTTAAGATATCGAGCGACGTCGCGGGGTCGAGGTTGCCGGTCGGCTCATCCGCTAAGAGGAGAATCGGTTCGTTGACAAGCGCGCGTGCAATAGCGACCCGCTGCTGTTCGCCCCCCGAGAGCTGATGCGGCATGCTGTTGCGCTTATGGCTGAGCCCGACATTGGCCAGAACATTCAACACTTTCTTTTTGATGTCGACAGTCCGGACGTTTGTGACATAGAGTGAGAAAGCGACGTTGTCGTACACGGAACGGTCTTCCAGTAATTTGAAGTCCTGAAAAACGATACCGAGCTTCCTTCTCAACAGCGGTATCTGTTTGGAAGAAATTGTGCTCGACGAAAACTTTTCGACCATTACCGAGCCGCTGTCGGGACGTAAATCCATGTACAGGAGCCTCAAGAGCGTGCTTTTGCCGCTTCCTGTTGTTCCGACAAGCGAGATGAACTCGCCCGCTTCGATCTCAAGACCGATATGGTCGAGCACGGTTTGCTTGTTGAATGAAACGCAGACGTTGGAAAGTCGAACCATGGCAAGGAATACGATCAGTTAAGGTTCACTAAAAACTTTTTTTAATAATAATTCGAAGCCTCTGAAAAATAGTATCACGCGAATCCCGAAGGGCCTCAAACTGAAAATCCATGATATGGTTTCTGCACAAGACAACTATTTTTTCCTGTTCAAAACGATCGTCCGTGCAAGCTGAATAGCGGCGTTCATACTGCGCGGGTCGGCAATGCCTTTGCCGGCGATATCGAATGCCGTTCCGTGGTCGGGCGACGTGCGGATGATATTCAACCCGGCTGAAAAATTCACCCCTTCGTTGAAGCCGGCCATTTTCAGCGGAATCAACCCCTGGTCATGATACATCGCCAGCACCGCGTCGAATTTCTTCTGCATCGATGTCGCAAAAAATCCGTCCGCCGCAAAGGGGCCCGATGCGTTGATCCCTTTTTCTTTTGCCTTGACGATTGCCGGCTCGATGATTTCTATTTCTTCAAGCCCGATGGCGCCGTGTTCTCCCGCATGCGGGTTGAGACCGAGGACCGCAATGGCCGGCGCCGTGATGCGAAAATCATTTTTCAAAGAAGCATCGATCGTTTCGAGTTTCTCAACGATCCGCTCGACGAAAATATTTTCAGCTACTTTTTGAATCGGAAGATGGATTGTTGCCAGCCCGATGCGGAAGGATTTCGATATCAGCATCATTGTCACTCGGTTTGAACGGCTCAGCATCGCAAGCATTTCCGTCTGCCCCGGAAAGTTATACCCGGCAATATGCAGAGACTCTTTCGACACAGGTCCCGTCACCATCGCATCGACTTCCCCTTCCATGCACATGCGCACGCTCTTTTCGATAGACATGCCGGCACAGATGCCGGCGTCGGGGGCAGGCTTTCCGATTTGAAGATTTTTCAAAGTCCCTTGGTATGCATTCAAGACGGGAACGGCGTTTGCAGGAACGGGCTCGGCCGACGATTGCACTACGACGAGCTTCTTTTTGATCTTCAGCTTCTTCGCGTAGTGCTCGAAGATTTCAAACGAACCGACAAGAATCGGTTGAATGGTCTTGAGAAGGGCGGGGGCGTCGATATTTTTGAGAATGACTTCAGGAGCGATGCCGTTAAAATCTCCAATGGTGATAGCGATACGAGGCTTCATTTAGTTTCGGATGCGATGAGTTTATAGTTTCCCTGGCGGCTTGGGTCTTCAAAAATAAATTCTTTGTTGAGCGATGCGTATGTCCAGGTTTCTTTCGGCGGCCCCCCCGGCGCGAGCGAACGCTCGACGTTCGATGGCTTGCCGTACAGGATGTATATTTTCCCCCGGTCGGTCAGGGCGCCGTTTTCCTCTTTTAAGGTTCTGAAATTTGCAAAGGCGTAGTCAACTCTTCGGAAGTAGACCGTCATCATTTCATTGTATGCGGCGCCCGGGACTTTGTTGCGCTTTGCCCAGAAGTCCTCAAATTTTCTTATCCTGCTCTCTCTGTTGCCGCTCCGAAGGTCATCGTATTCGTCGTCGGTGGTAATATACCTCATCGCCGTGACCGCAAAATCCAAATCATTCAACGACAGCGGCATGTCGTTCCAGCGAATTGAAAACTCTTTGCTGACGGTCGCAGTGTCTCCGCAGGAGATGTGAATGCGAGCAACGTATCGTCCTTGTTTCAGACGCGACGTTGCCAGCGGGAAGTAGACGACCGACGCCGCAGCGGTGCTGTCCAGAATGTACTCGACGTTCCCCGTGTTTGCGGGATTTAGCCGGAGCTGTGAATGGCGGAAGGCGGTCGGTGTCGCTGTCGTCTCTTGCTGCACGATACTTCGCTCTTTGTCCCCGGTCATGACTTGCGTCAGAGAGTATCGCAATGTGAGCGGAGTGTCCTCATCTTTGAGTGCAATGAACGTGCCCGTGTTCTTCGAAAATTGCGCGGCATTATTGTTGTTCAACGCAGTAAAACTTCGCGCTGATTCAGGCTGCGTCAACGGTTCTACAAACAGAATCGTCGAACGCACAATGGCGTTCTGCTTGAATGGGAGGACGTGCAAAATTTCTTTTCGATCTTCAAATTCACGTTTTGATTCGTTGTCCTCAACGCGGTACACAGCCGTAAACCGTCCCGGATGCACAACGAATGAAGCCGCTCCCTGATAATATTGCTGCCGTAATTGGGTGACCTCGTTATCAGGCGCTGTCAAGCCAATGGCCTGTACTTTTCTGGACACGGACGTGTCGGTCGAGTCGATTAACTCGATAAGCAGCTCGCCGTGAGCCCGGTATGAGGGGACGTCGGCGGAAAAATCCCTCGTGAAAACAAAAAAATCGAACCGCACACGATAGAGGACATCAACCCTGACCAAACCGGAATCCGCTGCAAACATGTGGGGCTCAAAGCTTACAACATCCATAGCAGCCCGTTCTTTGAATCGTCCTTCATCGGGCCGTTCACGCATCCGCTCTTCGTCCTGCGCCAGCATCGGCGAAAATCCTGCGAGAATAAACGCCAGCCCGCACACGGCAAAAAATATTTCGATCCCGCCCTTACGCATACTTGATGTCATGGAGAAATGCCCCGTCTTGTCTGCCGATGATTTTTTGCGGATTGAGGATGTTCTGAGGGTCGAGCGTTTGTTTAATCTCTTCGAAAATTCCATAGACCTCAGGGCCGAAGGCCCGCTCCAAAAACGGCGTCCGGACAAAACCATCGCCGTGTTCTGCCGAAAGAACGCCGTCGAGCGAAATAATCAGATCGAAGACCTCCTGTGTTGCACGTTCGATTTTTTCTCTTCCCGATTCGGTCGCAATCTCTGCGATGGTCGAACAATGGATGTGCCCCATGCCGGCATGGCCGTAGACAGTGAACGCGATGGAATGTGCATCGAGAATCTTTTTTAGGCCGGAAATGTACGCCGGAAGATTGCGAAGGGGCACGGCCCCGTCTTCGACAGTCGAGATCTTGTGTTCGTGGGACGGCAAATGATTGAGCATATCGGAGACTGTCTCCCGCACCATCCAAAGCGATTGGCGTTCGGCCTCTGTGTTTAATGGAATCCAATCGAGAAGAACATGAGCCCGTTGAAGCGCATCCCGGAGCGAGTCGGCCTGATTGCGGATCGTGCCGGCATCGTCGCCTTCGAATTCAATGAGCAGCATCGTCTGAAAATCCCGGTCAATGAACCGGTCGCTTGTTGCACTTAAGCCCTTGCCGACATCGGTATACGATTTGTCGAGCAGTTCGATGGCGACGGGAGAGAAACCCCGGGCAATTTGTATTGCCTCGGCGGTTTGTTCATACGAATTAAAGTACGCCGCTGCTGCGACGGACGCCTTTGGCAAGGGGAGGATGTTCAGCGTTGCTTCGGTGACGATCGCAAGTGTCCCTTCGGAACCGCATATCAGCCTGGTGGCGTCTAAATGGCCTCCGCGAAGCGCTTCAAAAATATTATAGCCGCTGGAATATTTTTCGACCGACGGCTTGTGCCGCTCAATCATTGCTTGATGTTGAAGGAGGATATTTTTAACCTGCGAGAAGCGGTTCTGCGCTTCAGGGGTTAGACGGTTTTCTTCTTCTTTTGGATTAATAACAACTGCATCGCCGTTCGAGAGGACGGCCGTGAGGCTCTTGATCTGATTCTTGGTCGAACCGTACCGCAAGCCGTGAGCCCCCGCGGCATTGGTTGCCACCATGCCGCCGACGGTGCAGAGCTTTGCACTTTGCGGGTCAATCGGAAAGAATTTCCCGAGCGGAAGCAGCAGAGTGCTGACGTCGTTAAGAATGCAACCCGCTTCGACCGTTACAGATGCTGTTTCTTCAGAAGTCTTCAGAACGCGATTCATGTACTTTGCCAAATCGAGAACGACGCCGAAGCCGACAGCCTGCCCGGCCAATCCCGATCCCCCTCCCCGCGGAATCACCGCAATGTCGTTTTCGGCACACAGGCGAACGATGCGCTGGACATCCTCAATATTCTTGGGGGCCACAACTCCGACCGGCATCACTTTGTACATGCATGTTGCAGTGCTGTAATCTGTTCGTGTATCCAGGTCGAACCATACATCCCCTGAAATCCGGCTGCGTAATTCTTTTTCAACGGTTGCAAATGGCGAATTCATGATAAGAAGATAGAAAGATGACGCCGCAAACGCAAGACAGTCAACAATGAGGTAGTGAGGCAGATTCAGGCCATCCGATTTCTCTAAGCAATCGGACAGCCTATGGACCGAAGCAAAACGTTACAACCCTATCAATGATACCTGAATGACTTCGTCTCCTCTTTTCCGAATCTCTGCAAGAACATCGTCGGCAGGTCGGGCGTCGAGCTTCATTGTGCAACATGCGGTCTGCTGTCCCTCAAAGATCACGTTTTCAATTTCCTGGACGTTAATCTTTGACGTCTTCAAATAGTCCAGCACATTGGCCAGAACTCCCGGTTTGTCAAAATGGCGAACCACCAGTTGCCATTTCGCGGCTGTTTTCTTTGCGCGGTTGACCCAATTACGCACAGTTCCGTGTTGAATGTAGTCATTGATAATGGCGACGGCCTCGGCGGCGACGGCATTCTGCGCCTGGTTTGTCGAAGCGCCGATGTGGTGGGTTCCGTACACTCCCGGCATCGAGGCAAGCGGATGGGAAAACGGTCCGCTCTTTTCCTCCGGTTCGTTCGAAAAAACATCTGCGCCGACTTTTACGGCTCCGGCGGCAACCGCTTCGCGAAGAGATGCTTCATCGACGACTTCTGCGCGGGAGGTGTTCAGAAAAATTGTCCCCGGTTTCATAGATTGGATGATGCTTCTGTTGATGAGGTTCCTCGTTTCAGGTTTCAACGCAACGTGGACAGAGACGATGTTGCATTGAGGAACGAGTACTTCGACCGATGGGGCGTAGTCGACATTTAATTTTTCGGCTTTTTCCGGCGTGAGCGACCGGGACCAAGCGATCACATGCAAGCCGAATGCTTTTGCCCGCACGATCATTTCTTTTCCGATTTGTCCCACACCGATAATGCCGATGGTCTTGCCGAAAACTCCGTCAGCTCTTGAATACTCGCTCTTGTTCCATTTGCCGTTGCGAAGGTCCATGACATTTTCCACGATGCGCCTGTCGAGCGAAAGAAGAAGCGCCATGGTCAATTCTGCTACAGCGATGGAATTTTTCCCGGGACAGTTGGCGACATAGATACCGCGGGCATTTGCCGCTTTTACGTCTATAGTATTTACGCCGGCGCCGGCACGGATGATCAGGCTGAGGCTCTTGCCTGCGTTAATGCAGTCGGCATGGACTTCCGTCGAACGGACAATGAGCACAGATGCATCGCCGATGTTTGCTGCAAGCTCTTCGGCTTTGAGTTTCGGTTTATACTGAGCTTCTGCGCCAAGATTTGAAATGTCCGAGATGTACGATTGAGGGAATGAATCTGCAATGAGGATTTTCATAGTACGTTCCTTTCACGTTAGAATTTAATGGTTGAAAGGTACCATTCAATTCGTCAATTATCAATGAACATCTAACAATGAACAGTAAACAGTAAAGAGTAAAACAGTGAAAGAGGGGGTAAGGACTGGGGACTGCGAACCGGACACAAAATGTTATCGGGAAGCCAACACCGAATCAATCTCGGCTTTGAAAACTCGCAGAGTTTTTTTTGTCCAAACATGAAGGCTCGTTGTTCGCCGCTTGCATCGAAGATAAACGCTGTCGGAACTGCTCCGCTCCATTTCGGATTGAGCAGACGAGTGAAAATGGCGAAAGCTGAAACGGAAGAGCTTTTGTCATTTCCTGTTCTTCAAAAATTCTATGAGCAAACGTACCCCGACGCCGGAGCCCCCTTTTGGTGCATAGTCCATCTTCTCTTCCAGGATCGCCGTCCCTGCAATATCAAGATGTACCCACTTGTAGTCGCCGATAAAGTTTTTCAGAAACCATCCGGCGGTAATTGCTCCGCCCCAGCGCCCGCCGGTGTTCTTGACGTCGGCGACATCGCTCTTGATCATCTTCTCATATTCATCGAACAATGGAAGCTGCCATACTCGTTCATACGTCGTTTCGCCGGCGATTGTAATCGCATCCATAGTCTCCTGGTCATTTCCCATCATCCCCGTCGCGAGATGACCGAGAGCAACAACGCATGCTCCGGTTAATGTTGCAAGATCGATCACCACGTCCGGTTTGTAGTGAGATGCATAGCCGAGTGCATCTGCGAGGATCAGCCTTCCTTCGGCGTCGGTATTGTCCACCTCTGAAGTTTTTCCGCTGTAATGGCGGACGATATCTCCAGGCTTCATGGCGGTTCCGCTCGGCATGTTTTCCACGGCAGGGATCAATCCAACGACATGCACCGGAAGCTGCAGATCAGCGAGCGCTTGAAATGCTCCGATGACAGCCGCCGCACCGCTCATATCCATTTTCATCTCGCCCATGTTCGCTGCCGGTTTGATGGAAATGCCGCCGCTGTCGAATGTCACTCCCTTCCCGACCAGAACGACAGTGCCGCTTTTTACTTTTCCCGGATTGTGTTCAAGAATAATGAAACGCGGCGGATGATTGCTCCCTTTACTGACGGCAAGAATTCCTCCCATTTTCAAGGTCTCGATTTTTCTTTGGTCGAAGACCGTTGTTTTGAACCCGTGTTTATATGCCGTTTCTTGCACGTGGTGGGCAAGCGTTTCAGGATAGATTTCGTTCGAAGGAGCATTTTGAAGGTCTCGCGCAAGGCTGGTTGCTGCTGAAAGGATTTCTCCTCGCCGTACACCTTCCCGGATTTCGCTCAATCTTTTTTTGTCCGATGTGAAGACCGTGAGGCTCTCAAGTTTTTTTTCGTCTTCTTTTGCCGTTATGTACTTATCGTATTTATAGACGGAGAGGACGGCCCCTTCGACGACGGCTTGAGCGATGTCGGAAGGAGCAGCCTTTAACGATTGCGCGGACAGCATTGATATCGGAAATTCAATTCCAAGAGAAGCGATTTTCATTTTCTGAGCGGTTGTAGCTGCCGCTGCGGAACCCCGGCGAATTTTTTCCAGCGACAGTTTCTCTGGTTCTCCCATTCCGATCAGGACAAGACGGGGGGATGCAATTGATTTTTCAGTGTAGAGTGAAAGCACATCCCCCTTCTTCCCGGAAAAATCTTTTAGCGAAACCGCCGGCTGCAATTTTTCGCCGAGCTGTTTTCCCAAAGCGGAAATCTGCTGTCCGAGCCCGTTCTTATCCTGGAAAACCAAAACCGCAACCGCATCGACTTTTGCATCGGACAGAAAACTGAATTCGCATTTTATTTCCATTGTATTCTCCTCCGTAATAGCATTCAAATATAGTGTTCTGCTCGTTCAACGACTTTTTTCACGACATCGTCCAGAGTGCCGCCGTAGATTCTGGCTCCTGCAGCATTCATGTGCCCGTTTCCGCCGAATTCCTTCGCGAGCGCATTAATGGGAATAGCTCCCTTCGAACGGAAACTCACCTTCACTCCCTCCGCCAGCTCGACGAACATCAGGCCGATCTTGACTCCTCCGATGGTGAGCGTATAGTTTATCATATTGTCCGTGTCTTCTTCTGAGGTGTGCGTTTCCGCGAAATCTTTTTGCCGCAGCGTCATGGCGGCAACTGCACCGTGGTGAAGGATCGTCATTGAGTCGAGCGCCCGCCCCAATAGCCTTAATTTTGCCGCAGGGCCATCTTCAAATATTCTTTGATAGATTGTTGTCGGGTTCGCACCACAATCCAAAAGTTCGGCGGCAATGCGGTGGGTTTCAGAATCGGTTTTTGGGAAACGAAACGAGCCTGTGTCGGTCATGATGGCCGCGTACAGCGCTTCGGCGATTGGAGGTGTGACCGCATTGTGGTCGAGATATTTCAGGAGTTTGAAAACGATCTCGCCGGTCGCAGTAGCCGGCTCGTCGATGATGTATAAATCGGCGAACGCTTCGCGGTCGGGATGATGATCGATGCATATTTTCAGCGCCCCGCTCCGCAGGACGGCTCCTTTCATCGCAGAAAAACGCGACGGTGAGTTCGTGTCGAGGGCGATAAAAACTTCAGCTTCGGTGATGATACTGCCATGCTTTTCGGGCAAGAAAGCCGCGATAGGGAAGAGCGATTTCATGAAGGTGTAATAGGCTGGTGTTTCGCTCTGATTGATGATTGAAACGCTTTTCCCTTTGCCGGTGAGATACAGTGCAAGGGCAACTTCACTCCCCAAGCCGTCGCCGTCAGGATTGATATGGGTTGTCAGAACGAAAGTCTGCTTGCCGTCAAAGATTTCTTTGCATCGTTCAAATAATTGGGTCAAGTCCATTCAAATGACCTAGAGCTATTTCTAAAAAAATGGTTGTTTTTGGAACCCTTTCAATCTCCTCCTTATCGAGATGCATTTGGCACAGGGGGTAGGGCGGGGTCGATGAATCGTGCGATGCATAAGACTACAACTCCGACACCGTTCAAAGGAAGCCTGTTAAAAAAGAACGCACTTCCTCTCCCGAGAAAGTGCGTCTCCGGAATCTTGACTCGCATTATTGAATCGTCCAGGTATCGCCCGAGCCGAGTAATCTGTCCAAATCGCCTTTGCCCTTTTTTTCTACGGCATTTTTTATTTGAAGGGTCATTTGTGATTCGTATGTCGGGCGGTCAATGCTCAGGAAAATTCCGACCGGCCGCGGCAGCGAACTGTTGTACGTCATGTTCGCAAGAATGAATGCGAGGGTTGAATCGTTTTCATTGTGTACGATCAGATCGCTTGCGGAATGCTTTCCATCCTTCAATGAAACCACCGTCGGTCTGAACCCGTCGAGGTGCACTCCTTTGTCCCGCTCCTTCCCAAAGATAAGCGGTTTGCCGTGCTCAAGATAGACGACATTTTCGTCTTTAGATTCTTTTTCCGTGAACATAAAAAATGCGCCGTCGTTGAACACGTTGCAGTTTTGGTAGATTTCGACGAACGATGTTCCTTTATGTTCGGCCGCCCGCTTCACAATTTGCTGCAGGTGTTTCGGGTCGCGGTCCATCGTTCGCGCGACGAACGTGCCGCTCGCGCCGAGGGCCAAGCTGACCGGATTGAACGGGTAATCGATCGAGCCGTACGGGGTCGACTTCGTTACCTTTCCGAACTCGGATGTCGGTGAATACTGTCCCTTTGTCAATCCGTAAATTTGGTTGTTGAACAGCATCACGTTCACGTCGATGTTGCGGCGGATCAGGTGAATCATATGATTCCCGCCGATGCTCAAGCCGTCGCCGTCGCCCGTCACGACCCATACCGATAAATCGGGCCGGGCCATCTTCAGGCCGGACGCGATCGCGGTGGCTCTTCCGTGAATGCTGTGAAATCCGTACGTGTCCATGTAGTACGGAAAACGGCTCGAACATCCGATGCCGGAAACAAAAACGGTATTTTCCCGTTTGACGTTCAGCTCGGGCATGATGCGTTGCACTTGAGCGAGGATCGAATAATCTCCGCAGCCCGGGCACCATCGTACATCCTGGTCGGATTGGAAATCCTTAGTCGTGTACTTCGCGGCCGGAGGCTCGTTCTTTGAAACGACTTCTTCAACAAGTGTGCTCATGCTTTTTTACCTTCTAATATTTCGTCGATTTTTGCTTCAATCTCTGAGGATTTGAAAGGCAGGCCCTGGACTTTGTTCAGCCCGACTGCCGGAACAAGATATTTTGCCCGCAGCACCTTGATCAGCTGTCCTAAATTTATTTCCGGGACAAGGACATGTTTAAAATTGTAGAGGATCTCTCCGATGTTTTTTTGCAGAGGATTCACATACCGGAGGTGGAGGTGCGAGACGGATTTTCCCTGCGCCCGTTTTGCTTCCACCGCTGAACGGATAGCTCCGTACGTTCCACCCCAGCCGACGACAAGCAGGTCGCCTTTTTCATCTCCTTCAACGGCTGCTGAAGGAATGTCGTCTGCGATACGTTCCACTTTTTCCGCGCGCAGGCGGACCATCTTTTCGTGATTCTCCGGTTCGTAATTCACGTTTCCCGTCTTGTCCTGTTTTTCCAATCCGCCGATCCGATGTTCGAGCCCCGGCGTTCCCGGGATTGCCCATTCGCGGGCAAGCGTCGCTTCGTTGCGCAAGTAGGGGAGATAATTATTCGGGTCGGTCCTGAACTTTTGGGAGATGTCGGGAATGTCGGCAACGTTTGGGAGCTTCCACGGTTCGGACCCGTTGCCCAGATATCCGTCGGACAACATTATCACGGGCGTCATGAATTTCAAAGCGATGCGTGCTGCTTCGAAGATTGTGTTGAAGCAATCGCTCGGTGTTGCCGCCGCAATAACCGGAACCGGCGCTTCACCGTTCCGTCCATACAACGCTTGAAGTAAGTCCGCTTGTTCTGTTTTTGTCGGAAGGCCGGTGCTCGGGCCGCCGCGCTGGATATTAATAATAAGCAGCGGAAGTTCGACCATCACCGCCAAACCGATTGCCTCCGTTTTCAACGCGATGCCGGGACCGCTCGTCGTGGTCACCGCTAACGCGCCGCCGAACGACGCGCCAATCGCGCTTGTGATCGCGGCAATTTCATCTTCAGCCTGGAATGTTTTTACGCCGTACTCTTTGTAAATGGAAAGCTCGTGAAGAATATCGCTCGCCGGGGTAATCGGATAACTGCCGAGAAAAAGGTCGAGCTTCGCTTTGCTCGCTGCGACAACCAACCCTAACGCGACGGCAGTGTTGCCGGTGATGTTGCGGTACTTCCCGCTCGGCAGCGAGGCGGCCTTTACATCATACCGCACGTTGAAGATTTCCGTGGTCTCGGCATAGTTCCATCCCGCCTTCAATACCCTGGTATTCGCTTCGACAATGTCCGGTTTGTTCTTAAATTTTGTCTTGATCCACGCGACCGTATTGTCTACGGAACGGTTGTACATCCAGTACATCATTCCCAGAGCGAAAAAGTTCTTTGTCCTGTCGACGATTTTTGTCGGCAGGTTCATATCGGCAAGGGCGAGGCTCGTCAACTTTGTGATGTCGGCCTGGTAGACCGGATATTTGGCGAGCGAATTGTCCGTTAACGGGTTGGACGCGTAGCCGGCAAGTTTCAGATTTTTGTCGTTGAACCCGTCGGTGTTCACGATGATGGCGCCGCCGTCGACAAGGCTCCGTACGTTTACTTTCAACGCCGCCGCATTCATTGCAACAAGAACATCGCATTGGTCGCCCGGTGTGTTGATTTCCGTGCTTCCGAAATGAATTTGAAAGCCGCTGACGCCGAAAAGAGTTCCCTGCGGTGCACGGATCTCGGCCGGGTAATCCGGCAGCGTGCTCAGGTCGTTTCCCATGATCGCGGAAGTGTTCGTGAATTGTGTCCCGGTCAACTGCATGCCGTCCCCTGAATCGCCCGCAAAACGAATCGTCACTTCGTCAAGGGATTTTGTTTTTTTAACCATTGAATGCTTGTCCTTTACTTTTGTCCTTACGACAGTTCATTGAGAAATGGAAGCCACCGTGAAAAATACGATGAAAGAATTGTCAGGTAGTTGGTGATGATGAGGACCCCCAAAACCACCAGCATCGCTCCACCAACAATTTCAATTGCATGAAAATATTTTTTTACCCTGTTGAACATTGTGAAGAAGATATTAATGCTGATACCGGTCAGGAAGAACGGAATGCCAAGTCCCAACGAATAACTCGCCAGGAGTGCAATCCCTTTGTAGACAGTGTCCTGCTGACTTGCGATCACAAGGATCGCGGCAAGCACCGGTCCGATACACGGCGTCCACCCGAAGGCGAACGCTGTGCCGACCAGAAATGACCCGAACATTCCCAGCTTCTTCTGTTGGACGTGAAACCTCTGCTCGTAGTTCAAGAAATTGATCTTGAACAGTCCCATCATGTGCAAACCGAACACGATGATGAGCACCCCGGCAATTTTGCTGATCGTCGAATAGTAATCGTTGAACGTCTTTCCCAGCGTCGTCGCGGTCGCCCCGAGCAGGATAAACACCATCGTAAAGCCGCCAATGAAAAACAACGAGTTCAGAATAATTGAACGCAGGGCGGACTTGTTCTGTTCCATATCCTTCATTTCATCGAGCGAAACGCCAGAAATAAAGGAAATGTACCCTGGCACTATCGGGAGCACGCAAGGAGACACAAAGGAGAGCAATCCAAAGACAAAAGCCGTTAGAATTCCTACATTCTGCAATCAAAACCTCATCTTCCTGCAATAATGTAATTCATTTTCTCAAGAATATCAAGGTCGGAAAATGGTCTCCCGCCAAGCCGCCAAGGAGCGAAAATCTTTTTAGAAGCCATCTCAAAAATGGTTTTTATGCAGAAAGCAGTTGTAAATGTCATGCTGATCCCGCCGCTTTGTGGCGGGAGAAGCATCCATGACAATGCTCTGGCTGTGTTCCTTCAGAAGGACATAATCCCGGAGTTTTTGAGATAACTTCTAGAATCAATTTGCGGCTTTGCTTCCGGCGAAGCCATCCCCGTTGGATTTACGTGAACTTCGCTTTTTATATTCTTCAAAGGTCTCACGTTGCGTTCATCCCACCATCGGCATCACAATGGAATACGTTGATCCTTTCCCCTCTTGCGAAGCGACCTGAATTTTTCCACCTTGTTTTTCGATCATCCGTTTTGCCAAAGCCATCTCGATGCCGACGCCTTTTCCTTTAACGATCTTCACAAACGGCTCAAAAATTTTCTCTGTAAAAGCACCGGGGATCCCGCTTCCGTTGTCCGTAATTTTAATGATGAGTTCATTGCCGGTGATTTCGTCTGAAAGCCTGATCATGCCGCCCTTTGCCACGTAATTCTGCGCATAGGCGATAATGTTCACAAGTGCTCTTTTTGTCCGGTCGGGGTCGAGAATAATTGTTCCGTCATACCCAGCCGCGACCTCGAAGATGATGTTCTCTCTGTCGAGGTCGGGTTTAACTTCCGAAGAGATGGCCCGCAGAAGCTGCGGGACATTCGTCAGCCTTTTATCCACCTTTAATTCCCCCGTGGTGTAATCGAACAGGTCTTGCGTCATTTTATTGACAAGTTGAACGGCGCTGCGCGCAGATTCGCAGGCGTGCATTTTCTTTTCTTCGTCGAGTTGGCCGCGCTGAATCTGGTCTATCGCCGAAAGAATGTCCTTCATCGGCGAACGGAAATCGTGGATGAGCGATGAGGCAACTTGTCCGACGGTCGACATGCGGACGGTCTCCTGGCTCTGCTTGAGCGCATTCTTCATCTGGTTGAAAGTGCGCGACAGATTTCCAAGCTCATCTTTCGCACCCGAAATTTCCATCTCGTAGTTCAAATTTCCTTTCCCGATCTCATCGGCTGCCGTTTCCAGTTTTCGAATCGGTTTCTGGATGAGCGTTCGGTAAAAAATGAAACCGAGGAGAATTGAAAAGAATGAGAATCCGATCGAGATCATTCCCGACCGGATGGAACTCTCTTTTATTGATGAGAGGACGTCGGTGAGCGGGAATTCTATATGTGCAACGCCGAGCGTCTGGTTCATCGGTACTTCATGGCACGCAAGGCATTTCTTTTCCGCCTTGAAGGGAATCATCGCCCGGAAATTGTCGCCGGTGCGCAGCCATTTTTGCTCGCCTGTTGCAAGAACTTCTTTCCCGTATTGGAGATCGATCTCATCTTTCGAGTTTGCAAATTGCTCTCGTTTCATCAACCGGGTGGTCCGGGTCGTGTCTTCGAGGAACTCCCGCAAATGAAGATCAGCAGGTGTCATTCGGATATAGAGATTGGTAAGTCCCGCAACATGTTGAATGCGGTCGAGGAACTCGTCCTTCACCTGCTGGTTCTCGACCATCTGATTCACCAATGCTTCCCGCACAATCTGCGCTTTTTGCCCCGCCGATTGGAGCGCTTGCTTTTGGATCAAATCTTCCTGGAACGCAATGTTCACATCACCGCTCACAGCGATCGCGATGATGAAGATCGGAACAAAGGTGATGAGTAGCTTCGTGGACAAACGAAGGTTGCGGAACATATATTCCTCCTTGAATTGGCAAATATGGGATTGGTGACTGGCGAACGAAAAGTTAATAAACGGATATTAAGAAGCAATACTTATGCAAAAATTTCTGTTCTGCAGAATCGATATTGTGATCCTGAACAAATAAAAAAGCCACCCCGTTCTTCTCCGGAATGGCTTTATACATTGCTGCTTACTCTTTACTGCTTACTGTTCACTGAATTCTGATCACTTTCTCCGCTTCAGCAGTTTTTTCGTTCTTCCTTCATTTGACCTGTTGACCTTGTGGAACGTTTTCAACGGCAAACCGTAAATCTTGATAAAACCTTCCGCTGCCGAATGGTCGAACGTATCATCGATGGTATATGTAGCGAGCTGCGTGTCATAGAGTGAGTAGGGAGATGTCCGGCCGCCGACGGTAAGATTGCCTTTATACATTCGGACTTTTACCAATCCAGTAACGTTCTTCTGCGTTTCGTTGATAAATCCATCCATTGCCTTTTTTAAAGGGGAGAACCAAAGGCCGTTGTAAATGATGGTCGCATAATCGTCCGCGAGCTTTGATTTATAGTGAAAAACCTCTTTGTCAAGTGTCAGCCGTTCTAACTCACGATGGGCAAAATGGAGCGTGACAGCAGCCGGCGCCTCGTACACCTCGCGCGATTTGATGCCGACAAGCCGGTTCTCGACGAGATCAATTCTGCCGATGCCGTTCGCTCCGGCGATTGTGTTCAACTCTTCAATAATCGCCACGCCGTCCATTTTTTTCCCGTCAAGGCCGGTCGGTACGCCCGCCTTGAATTCTATTGAAATATACGTCGCCTTATTCGGCGCATCTTCCGGTGCAACCGTTCGCTGGTATGCATCGTCCGGCGGCTCGACCATCGGATCCTCAAGGATTCCGCATTCGATTGCCGTTCCCCAAATGTTCTCGTCGATGGAGTACGGATTTTTCTTTGTTGCTGAAATGGGAATTCCATGCCGTTCGCAATATGCAATCTCTTCTTCACGGGATTTGAATTCCCAATCACGAAGCGGGGCAAGGACCTTCAACTCCGGCGCCAGCGCCATCACCGAAACTTCAAACCGAACTTGATCGTTTCCTTTGCCCGTGCATCCGTGGGCGACGGCCGTGCATTTTTCCCGTCTCGCGACGTCGACTAATGCTTTTGCGAGGAGCGGTCGGCCGAGCGATGTTGCCATCGGATAGACATGTTCATACAAAGCCCCGGCTCTTAGGGCAGGGAAAATATAGTCCTCGACAAATTCTTTCTTCAGATCCTGAATGTAGACTTTTTTTGCCCCCGTTTTGTATGCCTTTTCGGCAACGCCTTCAAGCTCTTTCTGCTGTCCAAGGTTTCCCGTGACAGTGATGACATCCGCATCATATTTTTCCTGAAGCCATTTTACGATAACGGATGTGTCCAGGCCGCCCGAATACGCGACGGCAATTTTTTCTTTCTTCAAAATTATTCTTCCTTATAGTTAATATGTGGGACAGTAAATATGAAATTGTTTGTGCAGTCAGCGTTGTCCTGCTCGTTCTACAAGAGCATCCTTCACGTCTCTCAACGCGGCATGAATTTTCTTGATGCTTGATGGTAACACCATGACGGTATCGTCTCCCGCAACGGTTCCGAGCAAGAGCGGATGATGCAGCGAGTCGAGAAACGACGCGACCCCCGGCGCCCTTCCCGGCAGCGTTCGGATGACGATCATTGCTTCGTTCGCATTGATGCCCGTGATCTCGAAACCGATGAGCGATTTCATTTTCCGCTCTTCGCCTTCCGTGCCGAGGACGTACCGCATGCCGTCATCGGAGTGAATGCGATCCACGCCGAGTTCTTTGAGGTCGCGGGAGAGCGTTGCCTGCGTTACATCGAAGCCTCGTTTTTTCAAATCCACGCAAAGCTCTTCCTGGCTCGGAATTGCTTTCGATAGGATAATTTCTTTAATCGCAAAATGCCGCTTCGCTTTATTCACGTTCGATTGCCGCTCTTTTTCGAGATGCTTTCGCGTACCATTTGTGTTCCAATTCCCTCGTCGGTGAAAATTTCAAGGAGGAGGGAATGCTTGATCCGTCCGTCGACAATATGGACCTTCTTAACACCGGCATTGAGTGTTTTGAACGCGGACCGTACTTTCGGGATCATTCCGCCGAAGATTGCTCCCTGTTCGATAAGACGCTCAGCTTCCTTTTCGGTCATCGAAGAAATGCGTTGGTTATTAATAACGATGCCTTCGATATCGCTCAGGTAGACAAGCTTCTCCGCTTTGAGGGCATCGGCAATTGTGCCGGCAGCGAGATCGGCGTTGATGTTGAAAATTGTTCCCCCTTTTCCAACACCAAGCGGCGCGATGACCGGCATCATGCCATTTTTCAAAAGCAGTTCGATAAACGGAACGTTGACCGAGGTGACCCTTCCTACCAGTCCTAAGTCATTTCCCCCGTCGACAATTTTTTCGGCGCGAAGGAGCATGTTGTCGACACCGCTGAGGCCGATTGCGTCGCCGTCGTTGCAGTTGATAAGATTGACGATCTCTTTATTGATCTTTCCTGCCAGCACCATTTGGACGACCTCCACCATCGCTTCGTCGGTATAGCGCTGCCCGTTGACGAATTTTGTTTCGATTCCCAGCTTCTTCGCAATTTCCGTGATCTCTTTTCCCCCGCCGTGTACGATGATAATGTTGATCCCGATCTTTCGAAGTATCGTTACGTCCTTGCCGAACGTTTCCTTCAGCAGCGGATCGGTCATCGCCGCCCCGCCGTATTTGATCACAAACGTTTTCCCTTCGTATTTCTGGATGTAGGGAAGAGCTTCAATTAAAACTTCTTCTTTTTTCATTTCTCGTATAGAAGTGACGTTAACAAGCCACAGATTAAACCTGAAACGTAATACGTAAAACGTAATACGTAAAACGTAATACGTAAAACGTAATACGTAATACGTATTACCCCATCATCAACCCTTCCTTCGTCCATTGCCTAACTCCTGTAACTCGCATTAATATCGATGTAGCCTTTCGACAGATCGCATGTCCACAATGTTGCGGAGTGATTGCCGCCGTGCAGGTCGACTGTAATCGTAATCTCTTTCTGTTGAAGGATCTTCTTTGCCTTTTCTTCCGAGAAAGAAATATTGTAATTCTTGCCGAGGATGCGCAGGCCGCCGAAAAAAATCTCTGTTTTGTTAGGTTTGAAATTTATTCCCGAACGGCCGACGGCAGCAAGAATTCTTCCCCAGTTCGCATCTTCGCCGTGAATTGCAGTCTTGACCAACAACGAATTGCATATCGTTCGCCCCGCTTGTTCCGCCTCCTTTTTCGATTGGGAACCTTTGACCGTGACTTCAATGAGTTTCGTAGCTCCTTCGCCGTCCTTCACAATCAATTTTGAGAGGACCGTGAGAACATGCTCAAACGCTTTATAGAAATGCGTATATGCCGGAGAATTCTCCTTCAATGACACGTTGCCCGCTTTTCCGTTCGCGAGCACAAGCACCATATCGTTTGTGCTCGTATCGCCGTCAACAGTGATTCGGTTGAACGACATCTCCGTTGCGCGCTGCAGTGTTTTATTGAGAAGTGAGTGAGAGAGATTCGCGTCAGTGGTAACGAAAGCAAGCATCGTTGCCATATTCGGGGCTATCATTCCCGAACCCTTCGCGACACCGCCGATCCGTACAGGAACGCGCCCTATGTTCACTTCAACGGCGTATTCTTTGACGAACGTGTCGGTGGTGCAAATTCCTTCGGCGGCATCAAGGTGACCTTCTTTTCGTAAGCGCTTGGCCGCGGCGACAATTCCGGCGTTCACTCTTTTCATCGGAAGAAACTGACCGATAATGCCGGTAGAGGAAACGAGAACCTTCGAAGGAGATATGCGCAACGCCCGCGATGTTGTCTCGACCGATTCGAGAGCGTCGTCCATTCCCCGTTTTCCCGTGCATGCGTTTGCATTTCCGCTGTTTATGACAATCGCCGAGGCAACCTTCGATTTCTTCAACTGCTTTTGATCGATGGTAACGCATGCCGCTTTCGTTATGCTCGTCGTAAATACTCCCGCGGAGTATGCCGGCACATCTGAAACGATAAGCGTAAGGTCTCTCGTTTTCTCTTTAATGCCCGCATGAACACCTGCGGCAATAAATCCATTCGGCGCACACACCCCGCCATCAATCTTTTTAATTTTTTCAGCCGGAGGCTGATCCGCCTTTGGCGGAAACTTTTCACTTTTCACTCTTACAGAAGTCCTTCCGTTTCTTTAAACCCTAGCATGAGATTCATGTTTTGCACGGCTTGGCCTGCTGCTCCTTTTATGAGATTGTCGATCACGCTGAGAAGAACGAGTGTATTGTTTCTTTCGTCAATGCGAAAACCGATGTCGCAGAAATTCGTGTAGTTAACATTCTTGATTTCCGGGATTGCCGTACTGTCGACGCGGACAAAGGGAACAGATGAATAATACTTCTTATAGAGTGAAAAGACTTCTTCATGTTCAACGCTCTTTTTCAGACGGAGATAAACGGAAGAATAAATTCCCCGCGTGATGGGAATGAGATGGGGAACGAACGTCACTTTGACCGCACGGGATGCACTTTCCGCAACGGCTGATTCGATTTCAGGTGTGTGTTGATGGACGCCCACTTTGTAGGCCCTGACGCTTTCGTTCACTTCGGAAAATGAATAGTCGAAGGAAGCGCTTCTTCCCGCGCCCGAAACCCCCGAATCAGAACTGATGATTATTCCCGTTTCTTCGACCAGATTTTCCTTTACCATTGGAATGATAGGAAGAATTGCGCCCGTGGCGTAGCACCCGGGATTGGCGACAAGCCGTGCATCTTTTATCTGCGCATGGTTCCATTCCGGTAAGCCGTACGTCGACTCACATAAACTCTCTGACGAGACATGCTCACGTTGATAGTACTTCTGATACGCTTGGACATCCTTGAGTCTGTAATCGCCCCCAAGGTCAATAATCCTTTTTTTCGCTTTCAACAATTCCGGGACAACATGCATTGCTTCTCCTGATGGAAGCGCGATGAAGACAAGGTCTGAGTCAGCGACCTGCCCGGCGGAATATCTTTCAAAAACGAGGTCAGATTGCCCGCGGAATATCCCGTAGATTTCGTCGACTCGTTTTCCTGCGCTGGCGTGCGCAAAGACACTCTTGATCGTGACGTAGCGATGTTTCAATAGTATTCTGATCAGCTCGGCGCCGGAATATCCGGACGCGCCGATAATTGATATGTTCATACAAGAATTTCCTTCAAATTACGATGGTATAAATATACAGCATAGTGTATAATTATGCAAGCCTTTTGTCGTGCCGGCCCGCCGGAACCCGTTCCTTTGAAACTCGCAATGTTTTCCGTATCTTGACATACGTCGTCGATGTTTCTTGCCATTCACTTTTAACTTTTCGCTGAAACAATGGGTTTTAATTGCGGTATCGTTGGCCTGCCGAATGTCGGCAAGTCGACGCTTTTCAACGCCATCACTGCAGCCGGTGCGGAAGCTGCAAATTATCCGTTCTGCACCATCGACCCGAATGTGGGAATCGTCACCGTTCCCGATTCCCGTATTGACGGCTTGGTCGGTATATACCGTCCTGCAAAAGTTATTCCTTCTGCAATTGAATTTGTCGACATTGCCGGCTTGGTCAAAGGCGCCAGCAAAGGGGAGGGGCTTGGGAATCAATTTCTCTCGCATATCCGAGAAGTTGATGCGATCGCACATGTTGTCCGGTGTTTTGACGATACAAACATTATCCATGTTGACGGCAGCATCAATCCAAAACGAGATATTGAAGTTATCGAAGCCGAGCTGATCTTTAAAGACCTCGAAACGGTTGAAAAGAAAACAGCGGATGCCGAAAAACGGGCAAAGACGGGCGAGGGAAAAGTCAAGGCGGAACATGATTTCTGTCTTCGGCTTAAGAATCATCTTTTTGAAGGGCGTCTCGCCCGTTATTTTCCCCTCGGCAATGACGACGAACGCTTGTGGATAAGGGATATGCACTTATTGACAAACAAGCCGGTCATGTACGTGTGCAATGTCCACGAACAAGATATAGCGGGTTCGAACGAGTATGTTATGCGAGTGAAAGAAGTCGCCCTGAAAGAAAACGCGAAAGTGGTTGTTGTGAGTGCAGCGGTCGAAGCTGAAGTGGCGGAACTTCCAGTTGATGAGCGAGCCGGCTTTCTCTCGGGGCTGGGATTGAAAGAATCAGGACTTCAGCAGGTGATTCAGGAAGGATATGATTTGCTCCATTTGCTTACGTTCTTCACCGCGGGGCCAAAAGAAGTCCATGCCTGGACGGTGCGGAAAGGCGCGACTGCTCCGGAGGCAGCAGGCGTTATTCATTCCGATTTTGAAAAGGGATTTATACGAGCAGAGATCATGAAATACGAAGACCTTTTTCGATTGGGAAATGAGCAGAAGGTAAAAGACAATGGCCTACTTCACATCGAAGGAAGAGATTACCTCATTGAGGATGGAGATATTGTGCACTTTCGGTTCAACGTGTAATACTCTTGCTCAAAAACCGTCCGCTAGAAATGCAAAAGGCATCTCAATCAATATGAGATGCCTTTTTTTGATAAACGTAACCACTCTTTTACATCCACCCAAGTTTCTTCCGTGCTTCCGGGGCAATCATCGCGGGATTCCACTGAGGCTGCCATACGATTCGGACGTCGGCGTCACTAACGCCGGAAATTTTCTTTACACGGTCGCGCACGTTGTTGGCGATCATTGCCGACATTCCGCAGCCGGGGGACGTCAGCGTCATCTTTACGCCGACCCATCCGTCTATGATCTTGACATCGTATACCAATCCAAGATCCACGATGCTGACCGGAATCTCCGGATCGTGCACATCCTTCAATGCTTCGTACACAAGCTCTTTGGTGATTGCCGCAGTTTGTTCGCTATGATTTTCCATGG